>Ga0163217_1017586_pt1 | contig 13516 bp, 8 predicted proteins | sample SynspAceP_FD_185933 | JGI IMG/M metagenome (GOLD analysis project Ga0163217, IMG submission 185933) | Saline lake microbial communities from Ace Lake in Antarctica - Synechococcus sp. Ace-P (PacBio error correction) | ecosystem: Environmental > Aquatic > Non-marine Saline and Alkaline > Saline ... | reverse complement strand
TTTCACTCGAGGAGAAGTATGGAACTAAAGAATGCTTATGGAACCTTGAAATGATGGAGATAAATCTCACCAAGAGAATAGAGATCAAATATTGAATATATGAAACGATTCTTATTAAAACTACTTCCCTAGACTCGATGTATTGACTAACAGTAATCTTCAGTCGATTGTTCTGGCGTTCTAAAAATGGATTTTCCAAAAAGCATATGTTACTACATCGCCTTACTTTAATGAATTGTTGCTTTGTCGGAAAATTTCAGAGTCTAAAAAAGAAATCCAAGTTGAAGAACCTAAAACATCTTTGCTTCAACGTATGATCCGCGACCATTGAACCACCATTCGTTTTGATTCTCAGATTTGAACTGGTGCTTCCTATTTCCAAAAACATCCTTTCATGATCAATATTTCTGCCCTTGTTGGAATTACGCCTTCTCACTCCACCACTCGGATCTAACATCACCTTTATATCTAGGAATCAAAATGAATGGTGAACTGATTTACGGTTTGTCAGCACTTTCTCATTGTTGAATTCCTAAGTAAACCCATCTGGGTTGAACCTCTGAAAACAACTTCTTTTCGAATTTATTCTAACATAAAATACACAAGCTGATTGCTCTTTGAAGGTCAAGGCGAAGATTACCATCAGCCAATGCCGTTTTGGAATAATCAGTGCAGTCCTTGCATTTACTGGAGAATCTTTTATCAGGAGAAGGCCATAAGCGGTTCTGACTCCAAAATGAGCTCTCTACCTGAACAGGATTACAGAAAGGGCAATCAGATTTTGATTTCCTTTTTTAGTTGGTTATAGTGCTGATACTGGTTAGGATTTCGCAATTCTCATTCTTAAAAAAAGGATTTTGAGTTTAGAATTACGTTGCATTGATACGTCTGTTTTTGATGAATTTTGGCATTCTAAAAACCTTGTTTACTGCAGTAATCCCCTCCGTACCGCGATATAGACTTTTTCCTGTTGGTTTATCAAGGATGAAAGCTCCATCAAAACAGTTAGCTTGCTCTTCTGGTAGAAGAACATTCAAGACGTAAAAGCAAATTATAGAGTCAGAACGTTTCCTATTGGGAAAATCAGGACGCATATATTGCTTAATTCGTTTAAGCCTTCAATCGTAATCCCTTTTCCTGAGCAATTTTAAATCAGTCCAAATCCACAACCAAATGGTCCAAAAACATCAACCTTACCAGAAAATTCTCTCTTAAAAGAAATTCTGGGCTGTGGAAAGAAATTGCTGTCTCCTTTCTTTGGCGTTAAGTCGCCGATTTTGTTTGACCTTAAAATTTTCCATCCTTCCAAAACCTCTGCTTTTCAATTAAATTAATTTGCCAACTATTCTGTAACTGCGAAATCCCCATGTGTTTTCCAAGAATCAAATGAATGTGTTTCCTAAGAGTGCAACTCTGGATTTCTTTTTCAAATTGCGTTTCGATGACTTTCAAGGATTGATCCCCAATAATTTAACTGATAGACTTTTTGCCTGTCGATAATATCTCCGGGGTTGGGATTTTATCAGCGTTTTGGCCTCATTTATTTACAGGAGGTGTGGAGGGTAATAAAGATTCCAAGGTCATTACTTTTTTCCAAACAGAAATGGATTCGTGATCGCAGTATTAGTTTCACTTAATTGAAGTTAATTTTTTACCCGTCCAAAAACGCAGTAAAATTTCCTTCTTTTTGAAAGATCTCGTTATACTAATTTTTCGATTCCTTAATTCTCTACGTGATCGGACTCTTAAAACTTCATTAAGAACCTTATCAATCGATAAATTATTCCAGATGCATTTACAGAGAATTTCGTTTTACCCATTTGAAAAAGATGTGAATCCTGCCCGCTTATAAAAACTGCACTAAAAAATTTTTGAATGCTTCCGTTAGTATTCAATTTGGAATTGAAAAAAACCGTACCCAAAGATCATTAGATTGAAAGTTCTCAAATGTCTATGGTTGATTTTCTGTGCTGATAGGTTTGATTCTTGAAAAGTGAAAATAAGAGTAATAGTCCATTAGGCAATTGAACTACCGATATACTTTGCTTCGGTCATTCTTCTTTAATCGTATTCTAAGCTTTTTGGCAAGCTCAAAAAATCATTTTGCAAAATCTTTCGGATTCACTTGTATTTAAGTCATTATAAAACGCGGAAATCCTCCACGGGCTTTGCTAATCAGAATTCAATTTTGTCAACTGGGTACCAACGCAAGGTTGGTTTTACCGTTTATTTGAGGTATAGTCGTTTGAGAGATCTAAAATTGGATAAAATACCACTAACCACTTTTTCGATAAGCCAGTCAGTCGGTATTTGGACACGGTGTTCCCACTAACGAAATATAAAGGGGGAAATTATCTTGAATAATATCCAATAACGCCACGACCAAAAGAGGCATATTTGTAAGTTGTAGCCTTTACTGTCCCTTGCAATGATTTTGCTGATATTATAAAAGACTTCGTTATCCTTAATATTGTTAATTCTTGCTTTTAAATACATATACGACTTGTGGAGGGAAGCACATTGTAAGTCTTTTCTTTTAGAATAAAGGTTTCTTATATTTTTAGTGATTTCTTGATCGTTTATAGCATGTGCTCACGGTGCGATTTTCAAAATATTCGTTGGAAAAAATCAATTCTGTTATTCCTGAATGTTTCTTGTTAATTCCCAAAAATCGTTTGTGAAGAGCTAAATATATCATCTATTTTCAAAATTCACCTATCACTGTTAACTGGAGAGGACGCATAAACAATACAGCTAACGTCTAAATTTTTAAATATAACTTTTCGAAACTCAAAATTTCTTTTCGATCCCTCAAATATTTTGAAAGCAAACTCTGGTTTAATCGACTAGATAAGCACTCTCATTGTCACTTTTTGTTGCTTTTAACAATGTTATGCTTAAAATGTTCTTTGTAACTTTGTTTAAACCCTCTTGGGCATCATTAACACCGTATAAAACTCGTAGGTGTCAATTCAATTCTTTCATATTAATTCTTAGCGGAAAGGAATACCACATATACGAAATCTGTCACTACAAAATTGGTCTGTCGCAAGATGTAACTCCACATTGCTTTAAGTTGGTCTTGGGGGAAAAACACTACTTTTTCGACAATTAAGCCTTACAAAAATCATCTTCATCTATAAAATCATTGATTTAGGCTTCTTGATGCAACACCGATTGTGGGTAAACTACACTTTATAAATCCACCAGTTCTATAAAAAACTAGGAATGTCACAGTCTTGATGAGGAACCGAAAAGCACGGGAAACGTACACTTTATAATTCCTTTGCTATGAGGAAATCTTCCAATAAATTCTTCTGGAGACTCGTTATTCAAAATAGAAATCGGCAATAAACTCTGTGGATAATCCGCGTAAATTGCACAATATAAAAAACAATCCTTATCACTTTGAAATAAAGTGGATAGGATCAATTTTCAAATTACTCAAAGTCGATAGTGTGTTTTTCTGTAAAATCTTGACATAGACAAGTTCCTCATTTCTATATTTACCCACAAAACAAACCCCCATTGCTCAAGTAAATCAATCAACCTCTTTTGTTCATCTCTTTTGTCAAATAATTGTTACATATATTGTCATCAACCTTATTTTTTTAGAGCTTATCAATAAATGAATTTCTCATAAAATCGCTCATCCAAGTTCTAAATCCATTATTGATTAAACTTTAAAATGTGCCGACTCTTTAAACCTCTTTTCTGGACGTAATGATGGAGGCTCATGTCTAAGTACTTTTCGTCTTTGTCTTTCAAGTCTTTAAATATAAAAAACGGACACGCCAATTTAAACGAGTTGTTTGAGGTTTACCGTTATGTATCGCTTTCTTCATCATACTTTTTAATAAAACCATTTATCAAAACTGAGATAATCTCTTTAAGGACTTGTTGAAAAATCATCATCAAGATTTATTTCTGCCAAAATTTTAGCTTGTGAACATTTAAACCTTGTAATTCACTAAATCTGGGTGTTCTGCAAAGGTTTTTTCAAAAAAAGAATCTATTTGTAAATAACCTTATAGATATTTCCCAAACGTATCAGCTTTTTCTGTTCTGAGTTTTTTATCTTCGGTAATAAAATATCCACTCTACCCAACAAACACTTCATTTAAAAATGAGTGTCACTATGTCATTTTCGTTTACATCAACTTTTTCTGATACCAGATTTTAATTTGGTTTAAGTGGTGGATGGAATTATCTATTCTCTTCATAAAACTGTCTAATTTGATTTGAAACGATTCAACCGTTTGTTTGGTTTTTATACTTTGCAATCTCCGAAACAGTTAAAGAATGAACACATTTTGTATATTTTGCTCTTTCAAGCCAAACGATACAAAATACCTACATCTTGATTAAAAAACTCTTGATGCTTTCTCTTGTGATGATAATAGTTTTGTTGTCTAAGAGTGCTTTCATATGTCAAATTCTGTTTTTTCTTATCATCCCTTTCAGAATATCTTCTAACAGGTGATTCGTTATTGTTTATAATTAAGTCACTCCAAGTAGTAATCAGTTTCTGAATGAGCCAAAATTAATTGCAAAACTCAATTCCCATTATTACAAGTATGAAATAGCATACTTGTCTTCTGTAATATAGAATATTACCATTTCGTGAACGAATTTCATTTTATGGTCCGGGGATTGATAAATTTGGTCAGGAATCTTGTTTCTTCACTGTAAAATCCGCCTTGATGATACTTCCAAAAAAAGTGCCTTTGGCCTAATCGTGCCAGTCTCTGAATTGGGTCTAGTTCAGGTTTTTGATATTTATTTCCGTCAAGCCAATCACTATCTCTTTATTCGGAAAGTGAGAAATTCAAGTGCAGCTTCGCAATGAAATCGAGAAAACATCATAATCATTTTCATTCGGGATGACTAATAAATAGGCGATATTTCAGTTGTGTTATTGTTACCTTCCTTATGTAGACTTGATTATGTTGATGTGTCTTTGAGTCTAAATATTAATTTCCGCTTTCGTCAAGCCAAACATTAGCCCAGCACCCTCTTTATGCGAAAAAGGTTTTGTCAGCGAACTAATCTTCCCTTTTTTGTCTGTAATGAAATTTCATTGTGGCGAACATTTTTAAAGTATGGTTTTTCTAAAAAACATTTTCTCACTTTACGTGCGAAATAATTGTTGCAACCATCGCATACGATTTCCTTTCTCCAATATGTGTGATTTGTCCCAAACTTTCAGGTTATAAATATGGCTTCTACAGATTTTAGAGGTTTGGTGCTATCACTTCTTACAAAAAACATCTCATTTTTTGTATCCAACTTTTAGTTAATACCCACAACCAACCTTTTCCATTTGGAAATAATCAAGGGTAAAGTGAAATATATGAGAGTACCACAGCAATCCCAATGCAATAAAAAATCTCAGAAGGTAACGGACCCAAACTGGTAAAAAAGTGAAACTCAGGGGACAAATTGTTTTCTATATGCAGGAATGAGATAAACAGCACACCACAAACAAGTTGATTAGTATAGCTAAAAGCAAATTGTCCTGGTCAATTCTCTTCCATTGTATAAATAGAAAAGCAATGAGAAAGGATTCAGCCGCCTGTCTTTTTTTGTCAAATTGATCCACTTCTTTCTTGTTTAAAGACTACAATTGAGTTCATCTTTTTTTTACTCGCTTATCGCCTAAGTAATTGTTTAAATGAGTATACTCGTAATGTCCTTTACATTTTTTAATGAGCCATTATCAAAAAAAAACAATGTTCATATTTGTTTGGAAGTATATTAAACGAGAAGCAATAACGAATTTTACAAAAAACCTTATCGCTGAAATAATCCAATTTTATCTATGGAATATTTCCTACGTTCGTTTTTTTTATATCATAAAATAATCGTTGACATTTACTATACCTTTTTTTCTCATTGAGATAAAAAGCGTGAATCGGGTTTTATCCAAAATCTAAAGTAAATGTTTGGTGTTTTTCATCTTTGTTGAATACTCTATTATAATTTTTAAGATTTAAGGAAAGGAAAACCGTTTTTCGATCATTTTATATTTACATATTGCAGGTTATAACACCAAAGCTCATTTCTCCCACTAAAAGAGTGAATTGGACCCAAGTTTATTTGTTGTTGTCTTATTAAGTATTTGGTGGTTATGTTTATTGAATCATTAAAAATAAATCTGCTGTTTTCAGCATTACTAGTTTTTTTCGTACAAAAGCCTTTGTCTCACATTTCTGTGACACCCAAAGGGGGGAACATACAACTTGATTATCATTATATCTTCTACAATTGATTCCTTATTCATTTCAAAACCAAAACTCAACCAATGAACTATTATGCTAATTCCAAGTACACATATGAAACCTCCTCTATGAGGATAGTGTTTGCCCTTATGGTATATATAAAAAGAATGAATTATCCATTTTATTTTTTGTTGTAAAATTTTACTTAAGGATTAGATAAATTCATAGCATCATTACTTTCTTCAATATATAAAGGGAATTTTAATGCTGCCGATAACCCTTTGCATAAACCAATTCGCTGTCTTGTAGTTGTGCTAAAATTCCAAAATCATAGTTTGTTATTATCTCTCAAATCAATCTGAATTTAAACTTCTCTAATATCTCTAATATAGACCATAGATCATTAGGATTTATCTGAATAAAAATAATCGATTGAAATCTTTTCGACCTCGGCTTTTCATTTTAACAAAACAATATGTCCCTCTAGCAAATAATATTGCCCTTTTTGAATGGTTATTTGATAAACAGTAATTAATCTATTTTGAGTAAAGAATATTTTGACTTTTTTATTCTTGCATGTCATCATACTTTATTTTCTTTCCCATAATAGGAGAGTTGGTACAACGTGTGGCCGATAAGTATATCCATATTCAAACTACAACGGAAGACAAAATATGATTGAGAAAAAATAAGTACATTTTTAGTTACCAACTTCCGTGGAATTGCGTGGCCAACGGAAAGAAGCAATTAATTGTCCAAAAGACATTATTCTAGAAGCATTTGGAATATACTTTCCCCAATTCTTTTCAATAATTAACAAAGAGCTACCTGTCAAAAAAAGTTCTTTCTCTTTTTTCTAAAATCATCGAAAACCAAACTGTAAATGGAAATAACCAGTTTTGACCAACGATAGTGCAACAGCCATAAAAAACTAGGCTTCGTCTCTAAAAAATGGGTCATACCCAATTTTCATCATAAATTAATCTTTTCCCAAAGTCAGTTACAACTTTCTTTTGTAAATAATATTGAAAGCCCTTAACCAAAACGAATAGATGCAAACCATATTTTTTTTTTCCAACCCCAAGTGACATGACCGCTTTTCGTCATGAAAATTCCTCCTTTTCCTCTACAAAATCAAATCCTTTTCAGCCAAAGTTGACGGCAATGAAAGGAGTCATGCCCTGAAAATTGAACTTTGTTTGAGTTTTCCAGCATTTTTTACTTTAATGATTTAAAAAATTATTGTTGAGGCAACTATCTAATGCTCCTCAATATCCTTTCTCAATCTCCGAATAAAAAAATCAAAGCCGTAAGCTTTTATCCGGCCTTCATTTTCCCCGAGAATTAGTACAGCCGAGGTTAGATTTAAGTTTTCTTAGAAACGACCTCAAACGTCACTCATTCTTAAGGATCAAAGTCAAACTCATCCGTATTTCTCCATAAGAGACTTCCTCATTCAGTTTTCAAAAATGGGTTTCAAGTGCTATTTCTCTATCCAATTCACATTGAACGCGACCCTTACCTTATCCAACCCAACCACTTTCTCTACGAGTTTCTCTAATTCTACGCCATTTATCCCTCGTTATATATATTGCGGATAGATGGGAAATAAACTGTGGTAATCTGTAGATCTCTTTTCGCTCGATCTCTGCGGGGTTAAGTCCCTCTTTGATATAGCCACAAAAGTCTCCGAAAGTAGTTGGCGTTTTTTTTGGTTTTGGGGAAGAACTAAAGTTGCCGAATCACCCGCATTAAATCTCGCCGTATTTTTCCATCTTGTTCATCCCCACACCGGAAAATAGCCAAGAACTGATTTTCTGTGACCGGCATATCAACCGCCATTTCTTTCAATGATTTGTCACTGAAAATGAAGATAGGCTGGGAAATTTTCTTCTTGGGAAATCGAATACCTCAGTGCTCAGAGCCAGTAAATAAATCAGTATTCGTACTTCTCCCATCATCTCGCCATTTTCATTGGAGGTTATGGCTTCATCTATTCTTCGCTTCAGAACTACGGCAAATCAATTTTTATAGCTTGTTCACCTTTGCAACGTTCCATCCAATGGGTTGAAATCTTTAAGCCGAACCTTCGCTATACATAATCTCGATCAAAGCTTGATTAGCAACTGAAATGATTGTAAACTTCTCCGCCAATCAATAAAACTACCTCTTTCCCACGCCATAGGTTTTTAGTTGGGAAATAGCCGCCAGCAGTGTACCTCCGCATTATTAGAGGCCTCGCAATACACTGATCAACATCGTAATCCCTTCCTTCTCTTTCATCCTGCAATGCCAGAAAGTGTTTCTGAGCCAACAATCTGGTGCCGTCAAAGTCTTGGGCTGGATTGTCACATACATCTCACAATTCCAACAATCTTTGGTCAAATGCTCTTCTGCGAAAATAGGAAAGCAGTATTTTGCGCCTGCACGATTTTGCCTCAGCAGAATTGCAACATCAGCGGCTCAGTTTATTTCCTTGTGATAGCTGCAATTTGCCCGCCAGCCGCACAGACTGACTATACAACACAAAAATCACTCATATTATAATACAACCTGTCTTCAGAACGGCATAATCCGTCACGACCTTGCCCTTCCTATTTCTTGTAATATCCCTCTAAGTTGTTGGGGGAGATTATGAATGAATCACCCCAACGTACATTACGATTTGTCAAATGCCATTTTCCCATAAAGCAATTCGTAACCAACCGATTATTTTCGGTGTCCGGTTCAGTGTCATAAAAAGCTGTTTGCACCCGCTTTCCCTTTCCTCGGGGTTCATTCCTTGCGTTGATAAAAATGCCATCCGAAGTTCCTTCCCCCTTCAAATAATCAAGGCAAACCTTCCGCCGTATCTTCCTGCTCCAGGGCAAATAGTAATTCCACTTCATTCTTTTTCCGTGTTGCACAAACTGCGCAATTTCGTTGCAACTTTTTATTCTTGGGAAGCTTTGTCCTTCTTACCTCGATTACTCAGGTTTTTTCTGTTCGAAAAGAGGAAATAAATAACTTGGAAGTCTTTCAATCCCAAATGGCCATTTCAATATCTGCTCTGGCATGACTTTGTCCGCAGTGGCAGTTCAAAAAAAGCCATAGAACGGAACTTTCCGGGTATGGGATTTCGGGAATGCTTGAGCTGGCGTATATTCTGGTCTTAAAATCATGTCCCCACATTGCTTAACACAATGTGTGCCTCTCAATGGCCAAAACTAGTTTTAATTTATTCAAAGCTTTTCAACCAAGGTTGCTCACCGAAATCAATTTCTCTTGGCGATAATACAGCAGCTTAATTTCGCCATCTTAGCTCGTGCGATCACGTCATTTTTTCTGCCTGTCATTTATGGAGAAAATAGAGCTTAGTAAAAAAATCGATTTTTATTCCTTGGCTTTGCAATGCCTGGCACCTGACTTTCATTAATGAAATGAGAGCGAGAACAACAATCGTATTCCATTTCAAAAAACACAAGGCTGGAATCTGAAAACACATCGATTTGCCCCACCAGTTGGCTATGAGTACAAAACTGTCTTTGGCCTGCTAAGTGTGCGGTCGATGATTTCTTGTTTTGGTTAAAGGCCGAAATTTCTCGTAGCAAAAACGTTCTTTTAATAGCGTTTTGTGAGTATTTTCCATTAATCACTCGCAATTTAAGTTTTGAGGCTTTGCAAAGTAGCCTTGAATGAGATCAGGCTTTTTTGGTAGGATCTGTCGGAAAATCCGACACACCAACTTGCTCTGTTTCAGGCTTACATATTATTTCGTCGTGAAGATGTGTCAAAATGGAACCATGGGAACTGGTATTCTCTCTATGTATTGTGTAGAATCATTGGCATTTACACCTTATACTTTATCTTGGAATTTTTGCAAATAATCTATTGCAAAATTACAGGGCAGCCAAATTAGCTTTGTCTGCCGATATTTTAGTAAAATTCCATTTAAGTAAATATCTACTTTCGCTCTACCTTATATTTTTTCGAAATCTCATTAAAAAATACCCGGCTCAACCTCAAATAAAAAAGAAATCAGCTGGTACTTCTTATCTTAACTCAATCTTCCTCGTAGTAATAGGAGTGGTCAATTCCTTTCATATACATTTCTCGAACTGTCGATTTGCGTCAGTTAGGCATTTTGAGCAATTGCATTAAGTTTACTGCTGTTCCACTGCGCTTTGCACCATGCATTCATATACTCAGATTTCCCGTATTCTTACTCCAGTCTATGCATTTTTTAGGGACTCCTCTTTCAAGATCAAAATCCAGCAAATTCGAGTGCTTCTGCCATTGCCTTCCCATAAAAGGGGTGAGCAATATTTCATTTCTACATTACTTTTTCCACCAATCTCGCTATTGTACTTTCATGCATTTATCTATTCTCGCTAAGGTATCAGCAAGAAATCGAGCCATAGCAAAATGAGAAAATCCACCTTCTCGAAGATTTCTTTTGGCTTGATTTGTCCCCGCAAAATCAACATAACTACCAAAGCAGTACGCTAGTATTTGTTTGCAAGCCGTTTTGATTGTACCTACTTCGATATTTGCAATATAAGGAGCTTCTCCAAAAAGGGCATAAGCCTTGTTGTACTTTTTCCCATCTAGTTAGTCTCATCAGTGTAGGTTAAACCATTCGATAAAATCTATTGGCCTTTGGTGCCTGGAAAAAGTTTTGCCTAATTTTTTTTTTGGGGGCTCCCCCCAAATTAAAATTCCAGCCGTAAATCGAGCATGTCAGATTTATTTTTTTTTTACCGTCGCAGCGGGGTTAATTTCATTGGGTAGTGAGTACTACACCAACTTGCTCTATTCTTTCTTCTTGAGTTTAGCTTTAGGTACTTCCAGTCACATTTCGGGTTTTCGCATAGTCAATCTTGGGCCGGTAAGTACTGCGGATGATACCAATACCGAAAAACCACCATTTGGAATTTTTGCGACATCCCATTTAGGGTCTCGCACTTCACGGTCCGATCGAAAAAGACGTAAGAATTTTTTGTTGTTCCTTCATGATGCGAATCGAGTTATCTTTGGGTTCTAGCGATAGAATTTAAGACCCATTATGAAGATTACGCTTCTCTGCAAAGAATTAGAAATTAGACTATAGGCAAGGTGCACGGCCTCGACTTCCACTCCCCCACATTATGAGTTAAATTATCTTTCGCAGTCTTCCGAGCTTGTCGATAGGTGATACAAAGAACTGGTACTCTTTGGCTTCTTGTACGTTTCCTTCACTCATTCCTTTCACTTTAATTTAACCTAAGCTCTAATTTGACTCGCATAAATCAATAATGCTTTGCTCCCTAAGCAGAGTACATATCATCACCAACTACATCGCTCTCTCCTCTTGGACTGAGAGTGATATATTCTTCCAAGAGTCTAACACAATCACGTCTAGCCATCCCCCACGACGCGCCCTTATACAATTCATAGCTGCCTCCGAGCTATTCCTGCGTGTGCTGAGTCCCTGGAAGAGAATTCTAGTGCCTGTCCATCAAAATGCCGTGCGTAATCACCTGTTGATTCTATCCTCTATACTTCAGGGGCTCTAGCAAGAATATGTTGATATGGATAGATCAGACAAGCCTTTCTCAAAGATAAGTAAAATGGTTAGTGTGTGTCGCAAAAGGTGCACTTTAACACAAGATATAAAAATACATTTCTTTTTAAAAAGCCAAAGCTCACAATACGGCTTGAAACTCCATTTTGAGCCCCCTTAATGTCACAATAAACTCAGGGTCGCCGCTAGTTATTCTTCACTTCAGTCCGACGAAAACACTCCGTAAACTTTCATTCCAGGTTTAATTAAATTTACCAAAAGTCGTTCTGCGTTCGAGCACTTTTTGATTCAAATACGAATCGAAATGAAACCTAGTGGGTAATTATATTTTTCTAACTTACTCCTAACTTCTCATGCGCAAAAACAAGAGCTTTTGGCACCAAAACTGAGCTTAGCGAAAGGTGATTGATGAAAAAGGATTGCCCTTCCAGGAGTTAATACCTCTTTATCAAGAGGGCAGCTACGACTGTGCTACTGAAGCGATTGTGCAGTTGGAAGCCTCATATATTCAGCACTGAGTAATCAGAAATTCAAATTATTGTGCTTTGAAGATTCTTTGAGTAGGCTTCAAAACCAAAGGAACTCGCAGTCACACTTTATCAGAAAAAAATTAAGCTGCCTTGAAAATTCCATACGATGCTACGGCTGTTGTACGTGAAGAGAAATACCACAGAAGAAATGAATTCGGGTACATCTCTGGCTTCGTCCGGAGGGTGCTATAGGTAAGCTCAGATCAAGGAAGAATCACGTGCGGTGTTAAAAACCGTTGTGATAGTCGGTCACTACGCCGAGCGCGATGGGACTGATTTATCGATGAGATGCGCATTTCTCGAGACGCTTTCACCCGCTACCAGTGCTCGTCGGGAGAATTGACCGGTCGTGTTTTATTTGTCCGTACGCGATTGCAGCGTGAAGGCGGCACACCTCTAATACTCGGATGGGCATGCGAGTAGGGGTAGATGTCCTCTATGGAACACGCGTGCGGGTAATTGTCCCAACTCGGACCCGATTACCAAACGCCAACTTATTCAAAGGCACGTTTTTCAGTAGTGTGGATTCAGCAGAATGGTATAGGACATTGGCGCGTGTGTTCTTTCTGCTTTGGCACTCAACACCAAGATGTATTTTCTCGTATGCACATAGTCAAGGCCGGACCCTTTTGAGACTCATGTCCGCCGTTTGTAAGGAGAGTTATTAACACACAAACGCTGACTGCCGCCAATGAAAAAACAAAGCATACGGCAAGTGCCAAAACTCATTTCAAAGCCTTGCTCCTTATCAAAGGTTCTGGATCAAGCAAGAAATTGACTTTGAAAGCTGCCCTCCAAGATGCTTGGGATGTGAAGTTTTGCAGCCCAAAAGAAAACAGGAAGAAAATGGTCTACTGAAAGTAAATGGCCCGAAACTGAATCAGAGAATGAGCCGTGTGGCAAACCGTTCACCTGGAAAACAGGACCGGAAGGTTTTGGGGATCTAAAAAAAAAATGATTACAAGCTATTGTTCAAGCAAATTGGAGAACGGCCCTGAAAAAGCGAATTGGACGTTTTCACCGGGATTCCTATTCTTTTAAAAAAAAAAAAAAAAAAAAACCCTGGAAAAGGTTCGCTTACGATAGCTTGATGATTGAGGAGAAATGAACTTATATTCGCACATTCAAAGGAACTGCCATAAAGGACTTTTTATCTGATTCGGCTTTTCCCGCCAAAATTTGGATGGAGCATTTTATGCATCCTTATTCAGAAAAACTTAGTC
>Ga0163217_1063034_pt1 | contig 13518 bp, 9 predicted proteins | sample SynspAceP_FD_185933 | JGI IMG/M metagenome (GOLD analysis project Ga0163217, IMG submission 185933) | Saline lake microbial communities from Ace Lake in Antarctica - Synechococcus sp. Ace-P (PacBio error correction) | ecosystem: Environmental > Aquatic > Non-marine Saline and Alkaline > Saline ... | reverse complement strand
ATTTATTTTGCTAAAGCCAGTTTATCGCTCCGATTGGTAAGTTTATTGGAATAGAGTAAATGACAATCTGCTTATTAAAAGCAATTGCCAATTTCAGCGAACTTAATCATCCTTATAGAGAAAAAATCGCAATTTCAAATATGGACAATCATTATCTTACTTGATCCTGATGAGGTGATTTACTTGGCGAAAGGGAGGAGTTATTCCTATAGTTCCATACATGAAACGGGGGGAAAATTTTGTTCTAAAAGATTAAATTAATTAGAATCTATTTCAAGTTTCGATTTGATAGGATACATCATTCCCTTTTGATTAATCTCGAAAAGTAATTCGTATGAGAAATCTTCAGGAAAAGTCAAGCTTATTGAGGGAATTTCACTTCCTGTCCCAGCTGAAAAAGCCGGTTTACTAATCGCTGAAATAAAGCTATGAGGATTTTTCCGAAAAAGGGTTTTAAATTCCCCCCTTTTTAATGAAGTACTCGAAAAAGAGTAATTTTAATGGCTTGGGTTGGGGCAGTTACAAGTTTGCTTTTTACGTTGTCATTGTACCATTTCGTCTATTTATTCAAAAGCAAGAGCGATTCTATCTTTTGTATAGTTTGTATGCACTCATCAATGCGATCAACTATCAAGCGAGTTAAGAGTGTTTTGCTGAGTCGTTTATACTTTGAATTTTTCTGAGCTCTTATATTCATCCTGAATTTCCTATTCAAATTGCCAGTTATTTTGATCTTCTCCTTTTTCTTGAATCGAAATCCTCAATTTCAGAAAGCATTTTCCAAAAGTTACTACCTTCTTTCATACTATGCCCCTGATTACCAGTTCGATATTCGGAGTCTTAGTTTAGGAAGATATATTTGGGACGGATATGGCATGATTTGCGTGCGGTTAATTATATCAGCGTATTCATTGCCATGTACCTTGTTGTTTTTGATTTATGGAGTATACCTCACGATCAAAACAGGGTGAGAAGTCCGATAATTTTATACTGCTGGATACCTGACTTTAGGAATCTTCATTCATTTCGCTTTTGACTTTTGGAAGACTGTTTGCCATTACCAATCAATACTATTATATCTTACTATTTGGCAGTTTGGCGAGAACTTTCTATATACCTATGCGCTTGCGATCAAGCACCGAGAAGTTTATGAGGGAAAAATAGATTATACAGAATATTTGTGGCAAAAAACTTCAAAGAAAATGAAAGATCTGCTGTGAAAAAGTTAAATGATAACCTCCAGAAATGAGTGAAGCTTAAGGAAAGTCAATATCATTTTGGAAGCAGATGCGAAGGAGCAGCGCGTACCAAACGAGTGCTGACTATGAGAAAACAAATCACTTTTACTCATCTTCAGTCCCTTAGAAGCTTCAGATGGAAGAATCCACATTTCATCTTTAATGCGCTGAATTCCATCAAAGTTTTTCTCTTGAAAGTGATAGGAAAATGCTCTTTTATATCTCATAGGTTTGCAAAAAATCATACGGATGTTGTTGGAAAGTTTCAAGAGAATTAAAATTTTCTCCTTGGAGGAGCTAGATATTGCGAAAACTTTATTCTGAGCTAGAGACCGATCAAGGTTTGAAGAGGAAATTTGATTTTACATTGATGTCGAAAGATGGTATAAGTCTCAGAGACACCAAAAGTTCCCGCCCTTGGTGTTTTCAAGCCATTTTGAGAATGCAGTTTGCATGATTGATGCTTAAAAAGACCCAAATCCATTTTTGATTCGATGTTTAGAGATGGGAAGGAGTGGTAGTCCATCCGTGACAATGGAGTCGGAAGACAGCATCCGCTAAAAATGAGAAGCAAATCAAACCATCCAAAAAGCAAATCCTGGCGTAATTTCGCTTTCATCAGACCGACTGAGATTTTTTTAATCAAAGTGAGAGATTCAATTATTCTTTGAAATGTTATCAGCAGATAATTCTGCTGAAAGTGTACTTGAAGTTAGTATTCATCTATTCAGTAGGGCTGGTTTTAGGGTAGCAAATTTTGAAATGTTACCACAGTTACTACTTTTGATAACATGGGTTTTTTTATTCTTTAACAAGTTTGAATGAAAAGCTCTGAAGAAATCAAATGCCCAGTTTTTTATTGAGGTAGTTTTTTTCGAATGATTCATAGAAGATCGCACACAAAAAATTCTTACTAAAAAAGCAGCACTGTAAGTCAATTGAAAAGATTTAGCACTTTATTATCTTTTTGTTACTCCTCTTGTTTTCCTGCGGAAAAGAAGAAGTACGGATTCAATAAATGATACCAATGCCTTCTAAGGCGGGCTTTTTCGGAATCTTCTGAAAATATGTTAAGAACCCTCAGAAGCGTTGAAGCTATGATCCCCATGAGTATTGAAACAGCTCAAAAATGGAGTCCTGAAAAAGTCGGTGAATGGAACAAACGAAAAAAATACTAATAGGACATAAGCAGGAATGAAAATGAGTGGCAGCCATCGCTACTTTACCAAGAAAAAAGGCCAAGATGCAGTACAGATTTCTATGGAGGTGCTGGATGGGAGGGCAGGAGCAAACCGGGGCGTGATGCTAAAGTCATATCTCAAAAATTAACCTTAGACTATGAAGAGCAACGGGTTACCGGTATTCTCGAATTTATAGCGGAGGGTTTCGTGTTCTTGGGAAAAAGCTTAATTCCATAACAATTTGTAGAAATCGAAATATGTCACAGAGGTAGATTTCATTTATATTGAAAGGTCACCAAATTCTAAGGAGAATTGTGGGCTTTTGTACGAGAAGTCAGCGGATGAGATGAATTAAGATAATCTTTCCGGGATGAATCACAGATCTTACTAAAATTAGCGGAAATTAAACTTTCCGTAAATTGCTAAATATCGTTAGAGAATATTTTTTGTACGATGGACATTTTACTTTCGCCTCGTATATCAGAATTTAAAAATATATCTATCTAAAACTGATGACATCAAACCCAATTTTCTACTGCGCTTTTTTGCTTATTTTATTTCAACTTCAATGCTTAATGCCCAACAAGTACTTTCGTGGGAAATTCCAATTATACTAGTGCGCCCTTCACAAATCGAATCATTTGATCGGTTTTCAGCTATCAAGCCAAACAGGGGTGAGGTCAAGAAGAAGGACTTCTCCATAATTCTCGAGATAATTTCTTGAAAAGCACGGAAATGGCAGAGGAAGCACAGGGAAATGCTCCTAAAGGATTTACAGTCAGTTTAAACAGTATCAGAGGACATTTGCCTGCCCTGTTGAAGAAGTGGAACAAAGTCGGGGATATTAGTCGTTCAGGGACTTCCCGGAATTAACGCTTTATAGGACGAAAATGGGAAAATCCTACCAATGGGATTTTGTATGCTGCCAGCAGTTTAATATAGCAAGGTGCTCTTCACCTATCGGGATGTAAATGCCAGCAGTCCAGGGTATTATTTGCGAGTTCATATTTGAAAGTCCCGCAACAGTAAAAAGGAATGTCTAATGGAAAACTTTACAGCGGTAGTGGAGAAGAAGTCTTTGAGGAAAAGCACTAATATTGACTTGGGAACTCCAGGCTGAGATGGAATATATTCGATATGGGGATAGACGAAGTGTTACTTCCTCCTGCAGAAAATCTTTCTTTAAAATTGTCAGTGACTAACTGAAACTCTACAGGAGACTTAATGTGCGTTGCGTGAAAGATTAAATAAGTTTATTTCCAAGTCAAAAAGGCCTGAAAATGATTCTTCAGCTTTGCTTTTTTTGTATTTGACATATTGTGATGATCCTTTGGGACATATGTGCCTACCCTCTAATAGATTAGAAGGTTGAAATTGGTTTGGGAAGGATTCCCAATTGGGAATCCGAATCTAACTAGCCCTTATCACCTGAATTTCAAACTTATGAAAATTTTTTACAACATCTCAAAATTTCAGTCTTATTTGCTACTTCTTTGGGTATTCAATCCTGGAGGGAGTTTTTTGCACAGGCTCGTCTGAGAAATACACTTGGTTCAGAGGCCAATATGCCAGTTTCACAGCAGCAGTTAACTGACCTTTTTAACCACAAAAGGGTTCCGCCCTCCTGTGGTCTTCAACGTCCTTGATGGAGTATACGATGAGCAAATTCTCATCGGGCAATAACCTGTTCCTCCGCCACAAATACCATTACTTTTCAACTCAGAAACTCAAATCCTGAATTAGTCCAATTATCCTTGCGGCTGTACGGTGGGATGGAAACTATGTGGTGTCTCTTGAAGGGAAAGCATTTCACATTTGATTTTTCAAAAACTTGGAAAATAAAGGCTACAGGTACTACCTACGCACGTACAGTTCTGGGGGCAGTTAAACGCTGAATAATTTATTATTTCAGATGTGTTATTGAATCGCCAATAGCCAATGCTACAAGTATCTTGAACGACGGGAATGTTGTTTTTACAGCTGTCAACTCTTCGGAAATAAGATTTTTGGATAAATTCCTTTTTAGGAGGTCTTATGGTATGTTACTTCAAGGAACCTAATTCAAGTTCATAAGAGCATTTGGATTTATATTACGGTAATTACGGTAAGAGATTTCCTATGACAGAGGGATTTCATTTAGTCGGATTTTTGCGATTCTAAGGTTGAAGACCAACACGAAATACTTCTTCCTGCTTCTTCCAGTGATCTGTTGGAATGGGAATTACCAATGTTGATGGTGAAAACTCGAGTTGTGGCATAGAATATCAGGCCTCAAAATCTACAGGCTTAGAATTATACTGTTTGCAACGGTCGGAGGTACCACACCTGGCCCTAATCGCAACAATCATTCAGAGCACGGTACTATGCGCTTTATCTTTTACTACAACACCAATCAAACGTGGTCTATCACACAGCACCAAAAAACCATACTGGGACAGAGTGGGATTACATTACAACGGAGCGGGGCATCCCGAACAACCGATCAAGAACAATATTTTTCAAGGCCACACAGGCTATTCTGTAGATGTGCCGAGTTCCACAGCTTGTGGGAAATGGACTACAACATGATCTCTATACTTCAGAACTTACGCTGGCCAGATGGGGACAGTACAAATGTGGCGACTGGTTAGCTGGCGGGACAATCCTCCCTCTAAGGATTTGAATTCCTTGAGTTTTGAATCCCAGTTTCTAAGTGAGACAGATTTAATTGCCAATTCACAGCTCTGGCGAATGCGGGAACGCCGGATAGCAGTTTAGTAACTTACAGGACATTTAATGGAGTTGCCAGAAAAGCGACTCCAAGGCCTGGGGAGCGAATGAGTATTAGTCGGTGGACTGACACCCATTGTCAGGAATTTAACGATAATCTTTCTGGGGAGTGGAGTCAGGAACTTTAGCACGATACAGTCCACCGGGATGCGATGGTGCTGAACGGGGTAGCTGGAGCGGTAACTTTGTCAGATGGCTTCGGGTCACTTATGCTGAGCAAGTGGTGATTGCCGGATATATCAGGAGGAAGCAGTAGTAATGACGGTTTGACCTATGAATCAGGCCACAGGTAACCGAGCGATGTGATCTCAGTTCCACCGCTACAGGAACAGCGGACAACTACTGTGATCCCAGTTGGGACAATGCAAGTGATCTGATCTTCAGGGAATCTGACATTAAAGGCATGGGAGTTAGGCTTTGGTCGAACGCTGGTCTTCAGTAGTAACAGACTGACAATCTGTTTGGTAGAAAGCTGTGAACTAGCAGCCCGATCTTGGAGGCAATAATACGAATGCAGGAAACGTACGCCTGGATCCAAGTATCTCAACTTAATGTGCGACTGATCGGAAACCTGAGTCACAGGTGGAGACCACGGGATTATGTATCGAGGAGAACGGTTAGTTACCGAGCTCCTGGTACGGAGATCAGGGACAAATGAAATCACAGCATGTATGCTTATGGATTACTGAACTACTTGGACAGGGACCAAAGTAGAGGAACAACACATAACGATGCGCAAGCACTTCCTGGTCAGGTTCCACATCCGAGATGGAAAATGTCGGAGGGTTTCGGTACGAGTGACAGGGAACGACTGACTGGAGCAGATCGACTGGTTTACGCTTTCAGTTTCAACAGGTCGGTGACAATGCCACCCCGTATTATCGCCACAATTACATTCAGAGAAGCGGTGTAGCTATGCGCCTTTACTTTTACTACAACCCAATCAACGTGGCTATCACAAAGCACCAACAGATATGGGACAGGGAGTGGGATACATGGTACAACGGAGCGGCATCCCTCGAACAACCTGATCAGAACAAATTTTTCAAGGCCAACACAGGCTATTCTGTAGATGTGCCGAGTTCACAGCTTGTGGAAATGGGACTCAATGATCTCTTATACTTCAGGAACTTAACCTGGCCAGATGGGGAAGTACAAATGTTGCAGACTTGTTAGCCTGGCGGACCAAGCTCCTCTAAGGATTTGAATTCCTTGAGTTTTAATCCCCCAGTATCTAAGGAGACAGATTTAATGCCAATCACCAGCTCTGCGAATGCCGGGAACGCCGATAGCAGTAGTAACTACAGACATTAATGGAGTTGCAGGAAAAGCGACTCCAGCATGGAAAGGCGAACTTGAGTATGAGTGGCTGGACTGAACCATTATCAGGAATTTATACGGAATAAGATCTTTCTGGGAGTGGTCAGGGGGGGGCGGCGGCGGGGGGGGGGGCCCGACCCCCTCGGTACCCCACGCAAAAACCACATTGCACACTAACAAGGTTAAAAAGGCGCCCCCCCCCAACCCCCCGGGGCGGGACTTCCAAGTCCAGCCGTGGATGCGAGGTGCTGAACGGGTAGGCTGGAGCGGTAACTTTTCATATGGCTTCGGGCACTTATGCTGAGCAAGTGGTGATCCGATATATCAGGAGTGGACAGCAGTATAAATACGTGACCTATGAATCAGCCACTGGGCAACCGTGAAGATGTATCATTCAGTTCACCGCTTACAGGAACAGCGGACAACTACGTGATCCAGTTGGACCAAGGCAATTGATCTAATCTTCAGGGAATCTGACATTAAAAGGCATGGAGTAGGCTTGGTCGGAAACGTGGTTTCAGTAAAACAGACTTGACAATCTTTTGGTAGAAAGCTGTGAACTGATCAGGCCAGATCTTGGAGGCAATTAATACGAATGCAGGAAACGTTAGCCTGGATCCAAGTATCTCGGACTAATGTGCGACTGATCGGAAACCTGATCACAGGTGGAGACCACGGAATCAGATCGAGGAGAACGGGTAGTTACGAAGCACCTGGTACGGCAGATTTCAGGGAAAATGAAATCACAGGTATGTATGCTTATGGATTACTTGAACGATTTGACAGGGACCAAAGTAGAAAGACAACACAGGTAACGATGCGAAGCACTTCCTGGTCGGGTTCTACACCCTGGAGATGGAAAAATTTCGAGGGTTTCGGTACGAGTGACAGGGGAAACGACTGGACTGGAGCGAGATCGACTGGTTTACGCTTTCAGTTCAACGAGGGTACAATGCCCAACCCCGGGATATCGCCAACAATTACCATTCAGTGCAGCGGTAGCTATGCGCTTTATTTAACTACAACACAATTCAACGTTGTCTATCACAACGCACCCAACATTTATTGGGACAGGAAGTGGGATTACTAAACGGGAAGCGGCATCCTCGAACAACCTGATCAAAAGGAACAATATTTCAAGCAACACAGGCTACTGTAGATGTGCCGAGTTCCACAGGCTTGGTGAAATGGACTACAATGATTCTCTATACTTCAGGACTTTACCTGGCCAGGGATTTGGGAAGTACAAAAATGTGGCGACTTGTTAGGCCTGGCGGACCAATCTCCTCTAAGGATTTGAATTCTTGAGTTTAAATCCCCAGTTCTAAGTGAGGACAGATTTAATTGCCAATCACCAGTCTGGCGAATGCGGGAACGCCATAGCAGTAGTAACTACAGACAGTAATGGAGTTAGCCAGAAAAGCGATCCAAGGCATGGGGAGCGAATGAGTAGAGGTCCGCTGGACTGACACCATTGTCAGGATTTATACGATAGATTCTTTCTGGGATTTGATCAGGAAACTTTTAGCACGATCCAGTCCACCGTGGATGCATGCTTGCTGAACGGGTAGCTGGACGGTAACTTTCAGATGGCTTCGGGGCACTTTATGCTGAGAAGTGTGATTTCGGATATATCAGGAGGGAGAAGCAGTAGTAATACGGTGACCTATGGATCAGCCACAGTAACCGAGCCGATGTGATCATCAGTTCCACCGCTACAGGGAACAGCGGACAACTATGGATCCAGTGGACAATGCAAGTGATCTGATCTTTCAGGAAGCTGACATTAAAGGCATGGAGTAGGCTTTTGCGAAACGCTGGTTTTCAGCTAAACGCAGGACTTTGACAATCTTTTGTAGTAGAAAGCTGTAACTGATCAGCCCGATCTTGGAGGGCAATAAACGAATGCAGGAAAACGTACGGCCTGGAGTCCAAATATCTCAACTAAGTGCGACTGATCGGAAACCCTGATCACAGGTGGAGACCACGGGATTATGTATCGAGGAGGAACGGTAGTTACCGAAAGCTTCCTGACGGAGATCAGGGACAATGAAATCACAGGCAGGTATGTTATGGATTACTTGAACACTTGACAAGGGACCAAAGTAGAGGACAAACACAAGTAAACGATTGCGAAGCACTTCCTGGTCAGTTCCTACACCCTGGAGATTGGAAAAAATGTCGAGGGTTCGGTACGAGTGACAGGGAAACCGACTGACTGGGCGAGATCGACTTGATTTACGCTTTCAGTTCAACGAGGCGTGACAATGCCAACCCCGGTATTATCGCCAACAATTACATTTCAGAGCAGCGGTAGCTATGCGCCTTTACTTTTACTACAAACACATCAACTGTCTATCACACAGCACCAACAGTACGGGGACAGGATGGCAATGGGATTACATTTACAACGGAGCGGCATCCTCGAACAAACCTGATCCAAGAACAAGTATTTTCAAGGCCAACCACAGGCTATTCTGTAGATGTGCGGTTCCACGGCTTGGTGGAATATGTACTACAATGAATCTTTATACTTCAGGAACGAACTGGGTAAAATGGTATTACCCAATTTGGCGACTTATTGGCTTGGAGAGTTCATTTCCTCAAAGGAGCAAACTTCTTGAATGTGAAACCGCAGTATGTTTCTGCTACTGATTTATTGGCACAAAGTCAAGCTTAACGACGCTGGACAGGATTTGACGCTGTGCGTTTCAATGATATTGATGGGATCAAGAACAGCTCCCGTTCAGAGCATTGGAAGCAATGAGTGTTGCTATAGCGGGAGTGCCTTTGATTGGAGACTGATTACGCTCGATCCTTGCGTAGTGGTGTACGAAAACTGCACCTCCTTTGCAACAGTTTCAGAAGCTTGACTTTAAAATGGAATTTCGTGCCTTGTTCGTTTCTTGATAGCAAGATTGGACCTTAACGGCCAAGATCAATTTGGTGCAGTTCAGAATCTCCGAGACGTTTTACTCACTTTGAATCGCAATGCAAACCCTGATTTTAGTTATTATTCAGCATACCACCGATTACACCCTTTAAACTCACAAAGCTGGAAACACTACATCTTCAAAAATCTGACTTTTCAAAACTACTGGAGGACGGCTTCAAGTGATATCAAGAAGGAGAAATTAGAGGTACGACTTACTTTGAAGGAACTAAAAATAAGGTTAAGCCCTACTGCACAGGTATTAGTGCAACAAAGAAGGGCTAGTTGATATCTCGCCTTCATTTGGGCAAAAATATCGGGTGCTAATAGCACAATTACAGGAAGGAGTTTACGGTATTTTATTTCAGTGTCAATGGCATAAAATAACAGAGCTTTCTGGTACACTTTATAAGTGGGAATACGCTGACTGATGTTGGCTTTAGATGTATTTATCTGAACAACCAATTGAATCCGTCAACTAATTGGAAAACACACTAAACTACCAGTTCTATTGAGGATCAAACTCAATCTATTGCTGAGAATGTTTCAGAAGATTATTAGTAGCTAATAATTTGGATAGTGAGTGGGAAAGGGAAATGCATTAAGGCTTGTGAATATTTTCAGAAACATCTACAGTATTCCATGGATTTACAACAATTTCTTCTACTCAGAAGACCAAATAGAGCAGTTTCTATTTGATCTACGTCAGCTACCTTCAGGTTTTATCATAATTCGATTGGAATCAATCAGGCAGAGGCGGCTTTAAGAATATGTCTCTGGATGGAAATAATAAATAAATTCATCAATAATATTTTTCCGGAAATCTGGAAATGTTAATGCCTTTGAAGTTGGTCTACGACATCAGCTTATTGAGGAAAGTACTATAACAACCTTTCTTCACTTCAGGAATAATCTAGGAGTATGGGGAGTTACTGGTTCTTTCGGATATTGCTTCTTGGAGAAAGTACTTCTTCTAAAGATTTTGAATTCAGTTACTGTTAATCAGACTTTTCTCCACATCTTAATGGGGACTCCTCAAAAATGAGGCATTTAGCTGCTAATGGCTTGATTTGACGCCATTGTTCCACAGTATATGGGAAATCTGAGCAACAATTCCTGTAAGCTTGGGGGGCTGTTGAGCATGAGTTCAACAGCTGAAATGGATTGGAATTTCTGGCCAATTGAAATAACTTGCCACCTGCATCAGATTGTGCTGTTGAGCCTCTTCAAGAATCAGTTTCGCTACGAATAGAAAAACTAGGAAGCTCTTTCGCAGAGAATTATCACACTAGCCTATTCCATTTAATGGCACGCGAAATAGCTTCCGGAAACTTTGCCCGTAGGAGTGGTTCTCTCCAGGTGAACCTATCTATACCTCATTCAGAAAGCTGACCTCAGCTTAAAAAGTGATACCTAATTCGGGTTATCTGGTGGGAACCGATGAAAAATCATTAAAATGATTCAGACCGAAAAAGAATCATTACTCATTTCCCTGATATCATGTAAGGCTACGTCACCCTACCAAAAAACTATCTGTAAAAAATACGATTTGTGATTTAGTGCCACAGGAGGAATCTCCTATCTCTGGGTAAACGTTCTACTAGCGCTTGCTATTACAGCTATCTTCCAGTGTGTAAACTACTACTTACTCGAGTGTAGCAGCAACGCTAATAGTTGCCTCAGTTGAATTATTATTACTGTGGAAGTAAGCAGATATTCCTAGTTTGCTTTGTTGTGATGCGGATATGAAAACGTTTTCGTTTCTCCAAACAGTAGGAAAACAGACCAAACGGAATTTACTTTTCCGGATTAGTATTCGGAGTTGAATGTTCTCTTTCCTGGTGCAGGATATCCAAAAGTGTCATGAATTCTTCACTCAGGAACCTAGAGTTTGCAATGGTAGAAGAGAGATTAGGGATCTTGATGTAACCTAATGGGGTAAAATAACAAAAGTGAGCGTTTCTGGCTTGGCAATGATGTCGATGGAACACTTCGAATTGAAAAGCTTCAAATAGCTGGGTTGCTGTTACAAATCCACTTACAAGGTTAATCGTCCTAGTAACTTACCGGACTTTTTGGATAGTGGCATTTTGCCACATGATATCTTATTTAGCAATGATTGAACCGGCTGTAGGAGAGCCTTTACGGAATTACTGCCAAAATCACAAATACCTCTGATTACCTAGTGAGAATGTTTACATCTATTATTTTCGATGATCAGACGGCTATCAAAACAGATGTAATTTGCATCTGTAGCCACCTCAATCTTTTACGGAGTACTCGTTTGATTATTGCCTTCACATTTCTGGTTTCATGAGGTCAAAATAGTGCTGACTCTGGCAGGTTCTGCTTGAGAAAAAACGAGCTCAATAATTTTGCAATACGTTCTACGCACTGATTCCGGAAGGGATTTCGTTTACAGCCGAATACAAATAAATCAACTTATCCTTGATGAAAAAATTACCATTTCAGGACTGGGCAAGCTTTACAGGCTTGGATCGGCGTTACGCAAGGTGAAAATTGCTATCGTTAAGTTGGTGGTTAAGTGATGGAAGAGTCAGGACTACTTCTACTTCATCGGCGGAATTTTTTCTACCACCTTTGCTGGATTCCCTGCACTGGTAATTATTACTATTTCTGGAGTGGGGACGATGGAAGGTTTGTGAAAGCCATTTGTCCTTTGAGTATCTCTGTGATACAGGAATCCAGGACGATACCGCAAAGGGCAGATCTGGTCCGTAAGGTCACCATTGCTTTTCGTTCTAGAAATTATTTTCTAGCTGGAGAGCCGGTAAATGCTACCGCAAGGTTACCAATGAAGGCGTATGCTGTAGCGCACCGAATTTTGTGGATGCTGGATAGGCACTTGGATGGGAACCTAGCTAGAATTTGTGTGCTTCGTCTGAATCCGGTAATTCATAGAGTATCCTTGTTACGATCCCCGATACAGATCAGCACTTGCACTAGTGTAATTGCGAATGTTTTATAGTTTGTAGATCCATTTATTTCAAGGTAATTGAAAACAGCAGATACAATAAATTCAATACGAGGTTTTAAAAAATTTATAGTGCTACGCCTGAATGGAGTCCTGAGATTTCGCTTTATGCTTTCCAATCTAGAAGATCCTTATTCATTTCGTATCAGAGTGAGCAACAAGGCGGAATTGCTTACTGCTGAGTCGTGAATGTTAATGTTTACCTTGATGGAGTACTTTTGATTCTAGGAAATGTTCCGATTATTCAATCGATGTGGGTGCGGCGAGTTTTTAGCCCACTTTCAACAACCTTTACAACCCACCGAGACTCATACGATAGAGTTAAGAGTGGATGAGCCGAATTGGTTCGGGTTGAAATAGCAGAAGGAAAAAGAGGATGACAAATGGTCGCTTTAAGCAAGATCGTTTATCTTTCCCAAAAAAGCGTGATTGGTACAGGTAATTATCTTCTATCGTGTTGACCCAGAAACTTCCAATTCCAGGCAGCAACTTCACCATAAAAGCTAAATTTCTTTAATAATGCTTTACGATTGTGGTAGATGCTTTGGAAAATAAAATCTCCATTCTAGAAGATGGAGTTAGAAACGCATTGGAGACCGCTCCGCTATACAGGATGGCGTGGTCAAAAAGCGGCGGATTCATTGGAGATTGTTTTACCCAAATAGGCAAGCTATTGGGAAATGCCATAGTATCACTTTTACAACCGATAATCTGGCGATTGAAAATAGATGAGGTTATCGAAACGCTTAATAAATTCAGCAATAAATTACCGCTTATGGCGTGGATTTGAGCCCTTCTTGTAGCTTAGCGCTTCGTGGAGTTTGAGAGGTGGGTTCCCAGGTTTACCACTTGTTTTCAAAAAATCTAATTATTGCCTATATTCCAGGGGAATTCGTGGGGAAATATTGTTCGGAGTAATGTAAAATGTTTCAGGTCCTATCTAGATGATATTTTAAATCAGCGAAAAATTTACTTGTGGGATTGAAGGTTGGCCTACGAATTTATTTCAGGATTATGGTAAACAAATAAGTTTTTCTAATCCCTTCCTCCCTTTTTTTTCTGTGTTTTTTTTTGGGTGGTTGG
>Ga0163217_1034740_pt1 | contig 13519 bp, 8 predicted proteins | sample SynspAceP_FD_185933 | JGI IMG/M metagenome (GOLD analysis project Ga0163217, IMG submission 185933) | Saline lake microbial communities from Ace Lake in Antarctica - Synechococcus sp. Ace-P (PacBio error correction) | ecosystem: Environmental > Aquatic > Non-marine Saline and Alkaline > Saline ... | reverse complement strand
GTCAACCTTTATAGTCCATTGGTCTTTCCCGCATAATGAAATCATATTTGCTCTGTTTCACCAGGGGCTTGTTATTCTTGGAATAATTTTCGCCTTAGGTGTGTTTTCAGCTATAAAATAATATCGCTGGGCGCACCACAGTCTCAAATCCCTGAAGGTATCAAGTGTTAAATTTGTTTATGTTCCTGCAGTTTTCTTCGGAACTGTCCAGCACCATGATATCTTTTTTTCTTTAAGCAGTGTTGATTGGACATCCCTGCATATGTTAATCCGCATATGCCCGCTCTATATGAGTACTTTCATAATTATTTAATTTAATGTTGTCGTTCTAAGCTTATCTCTGTTCTTAACAAAAAGCATGCAGTATCACAGGTCATTACCTGACCATTAATATGTTTCACGATCATTTTATGCAAAGTCTTGATTGGGTAGACCAATGAAATATTTTTTGATATTAAGTTAACTCTTCTGTAGTGAAGTTTCCATTTTTGACACTATAGGGCGTTTTCCGTTTTCGTTCTTTTTTGATTGTATAAGAGTCTTCATATATATTGTTTTGAGTGTTATTACTTACAGGAATGAATCTAGACAAAGGAACATGTTAAGGTTTGTTATAAAGGCGAAAGAGATTACAAAATGAGAATTTTGCTCAATTTTTGGATTTACTTTATATGAATAAAACAGTGCATTACCCTTTATTCTGCAACATCAATAGCAAAGATTTGAAGGTTTTTATAGGAAAAGTAATTGTACTTCCGTACTTTTTCTATCAATTTTTAATGATGTTTGCAGAATAATGTTTTACAATTAAATACTCTAACAAAACCATCAACCAAGCATCTCCCCTAGATCTGAAAAGCAGATTATATTCTTTTCTAGGGCAATATCTGGTTCATCTAATATTGCATTTCTGTTTAAGTGCAAACGAACAACAAACGACGCATAAGGGCAACTCCATAAATCAATTATGGTTTCGTAAACGAAATGGGAACCTGTCCTATATCGCCCTTAATATTCCCCTGAATGAAGTATACCGTATGAATGATTAATGATAAAAAACGAGCTAACATTACTAAGTAGTGGTATGTTTCACAGTTTTTCAAGATTTTTCTGGAATCTACAGGTACATTAATGAGAGGACCCAATATTAACTGAATAATATTTCTGAGTGATAGAATTTTCTATATCTGTTTCGTTTAATAATGTGTGAGTAGGATACATCTTGAAAGATTGATTTCATTTTCTTTATGCAATTTACTCTTTTTCGTGCTCAATTAATCTTCAGTCATTTAGCATGAGTACAAACAATGTATATGAATTATATAACTCACTATTTCTTTACGTTGTAATATGCAAATAACCTTTTGTTTGTCGACTATTGAAAAACAAATAAAACCTGTGCTTAATGGAATGTTCAAACCATAGAACTAGCCTTAAAAAATGAATTTAAATGTTTTATAGTCGTTTCCATTCATTATTTTTTTGTTGTTTCTCGCATTTAGATATATGGCGAGATTATGCTGTTCCGAAATATCTATTTAAACAGAGGTTAACTTATTATCCGAAGAGTTCGACCTATACTGTATTCTATAAAGTAGTTATGTAATTCAAATAAATAAAAAAAATGAGCATAAAAAAATTAAAGGAAAGTAAAAACCAATCAAAACCCTACGAATGCAAATGGGGCACCGATGTTCAAGAATAGGGACATTTGATATTGACAAAAAATCTATAGATGAAAACCAAAGTAAAAAAATAGTATCGTAAGAAAATGTAACACCACAATTAATAATAGTAATATAAATTGGAAACAGCCTAAAGGCATATCTGTTCTCCTGGAATATTAAATAAAGGAAAATGGCGTCTTTTTGAAGTAGACTACACCGCCGGAATTTCATAAAAGGATTGAAGTTATTTGGTCGCCAGAAATTGTTTGTTCGGCCAATTTAATAGTTGTTTATGACTACTTTCTAGCTATAGCTGAAATTCCATACTGGATTTTACAATGTTTCAGCTGTTCAGGATACAGGAAAGATGGAAAAGATTGGAACGTAATATTAATGATGAGCGAGATTTTTCTTAACCATACGTTGTAATCAACTAATGAGTGCCAAGAAAAAGGGACGATGCACTTTTAAAAAAGCAAAAAAGGACCTGTTTAATAAACACGTTCCATTACTCGAAAGGAACTATGGGACAACTATTAGTTAAAAAGCCCATCTTAATATAAAACATATGAAAACCAAATAGAATTGAACAGAATATAAATAAGCACACCGCCAAATCCACAAGAATTCCACGAGTTACAAAACATTATTGAAATACCAGTAAACATTACAAAGAGATTGAAAATAAATACAAAAACTTGAGATATTATCACTCTTTTAAGATGAGACGTAAGTAAATAGCCAAAAACACATAAATAAGATGAAAAGGAAATGCACATTGAAAGATACATTTAAAGTAAGTATGTACTGTGAGTTTTAGATGTTCAGGAATCATGAATGGAAGATCAAGCAAGACATCTTAAGTGTAGAGAAAAAAACATTAGTAAAAGGTTGTATGGAGAAATAATCACAACCAATTACAGGAATATGAAAGCTAAAAAAAGTCGTAATTAAACAATAAATACATAATGAAAAATACCAATTTAATACAGATAAAACGAATAAGTTGCATGAAGAAAGATCAGGCCTTATTCACCTCTTTGTGAAGAAGGGGTGAATTTTTGAATCCATATTACAGAATAGGACGTCATTCTATCAGATGAAAACGGAAAAAAAAAAGAAGGACTTAACAATATGCGATGCTTGGGAAACGAATGAAGGCAGACACCATTAGCAGTTCGGTCAGGCCGATTAATGTTGAAAACTTGCCGTATCAGTTTGCATTGATAAACTCGCAGACTTTCTTTACGAACAATCTTGGTAGGATGCAAAATCATAAAAAAACCACTTAATAAAATGAAAATGAATGAAAACACAAAAAAAACTAGGTAAATTTGATGGATCTGCACCAGGCAGATTTGTATTGATTTAAATCCCAAGAAACACAGCACCGTTCCATAACATTTCAGAATTTACTTTTAACACAAAAAGGAAGAAGCGTTGAATAGGGTGAAGTTTAATGCATAATAAAAGGCAGCAAATGCATGAGCCTATTTACAAAAATTCGGAGTCATTTTTGAATATAACAATGTGCTTGTTTATTGGCCCACAAGCAAAAACAGAAACTCAGATAATTACTTGAATAAGGGATTTGCTTTTAAGGATCATAAATCATTGAATATCGAATCAGCTGTAGCTGAAGCGGGATAATGAAAAAGAGCTTTGTGAAATCATTTTAAAAAGTAACACTACGACTTTCACTTGCTTTATTAGTTCGGCGGGACGTACTTTCTGAAAACTATTCCCGCCGATTTTCACTAGATCTAATTGGAGGCGAGCTCTACCTTTGGGCGTTATCTTCTACTTTGGAGAAATATCCTAACAAACCACGCTGTCTGGCATTTTTTTGCTCGCTGCTGCTTTATGTCATACGTAGCCATTTTATTGCAGTCGCTGCGAAGTTGAGGCTTTTTAAGCCCATATATTTGATTAATGAAACTTAGTGGGCAATTAATCCTGATTGGCTATAGAAAGTAACTAATCTAAGAGTATTTTAAGGCCTTACGCTTTGCTGATTCATCTCCGCAATTCGTTTCAATAAAAAAAATCCATCGTCCAAAACGCGTATCAGATTATTTAGTTAGGATTAGAATGTCTTAGAGCAGTGTTAACGGCATTTTACGCAATTATGCGATAGTTTAAACCTGTAAATGACGCGTACGGAAGGATGAAAGAATACAATGATTCATGTACGCACAGGCCGGTGCCCTATGCCGCTGTCCATGGAAGCGAGTAAATGTATTTGGTGTTGATAGGGCCAGTGGCCCTGGAACGTACATTCTGTTCAATGGATATTATGATTGCCAATGAGGGCAATCGGGTATAAGCCATATGACCTCTACTACCTACGGAAAAAATGAGGGCTGGTAATTTTTCCAGGAAAGCACGACGGAATCTTTATTTCAAGACTGTTCTAAATTATCGTGTTTTTGGGCCAATAACCCAAACAAGCCATGAAGGGTTAAAACGGCCATCAAATGCCATAATTCAAAAAAGGTTGTAGGCAGTTTAGCTTACCTTTGGAGATGTGCGAGTGCTTGACATTGAGACCGCCGTGATTCGTCTGGCAAAAATTTTACACTGAGCAAGGTAGTACCTAGTGAAGAACATCTTAAGAACTAGCAAACGTTTATCAATCCCATGAAAAGTAATCTTTATTGTGGGCCATGGATGCCGTATGCCGTAAACGAAGTGATGGCAGTGGCTGAAAACTACGAGTCACCATTGGGGATAGTTTAGAGGTAAAATATTTATTGAACGCAAAGGGACAATCCGTTTGCTTGGCTTATGGTTTATTGGGAAATTAATCGGGTTTTGAGGCTATGCACCAAGGCTGATGTTCTGGTTATCTGGGAAACAGATTTTCCGTTTTTATAGCGGAATTCTTGCCCGAAAAAATGCAAATCAATTCAAAATGATACAAACGAAAGGAAGGAGACGCAGAGGCAAAGATAGATAGGCTATTGCGAATATTAAATCCAACCATCCATGAACTTTTCCCTAGGCAAGAAGAAGTCCCAATACAGATTTTTTGGATAAGATTGCGCAGTATGCATCAGGAGGTTGAAGAAAAGTATGATTCCATGTCAAGGGAAAAGGAAAAGAGAAAAACAATTCATCCAGAATATGTGGCTTATTGATAGTGAAAAATCGCCAATGGATGATGCCATTTTTACCGTAGTACCGGCATGGAGTGCCGTATGGCGCAACGTTAATTTAAAGGCTGGAAAAAATTCGTTTATCTCAACAGGTTCATTTAATCATGGCTCATTGGCTAATGCTATAGGCCAATGGCTATGGGAGAGGTCTTTCCAACACCAATAGGACAAGTATGCCTTCTGTGAGATGGCGGCATCACTATTGATCTTGGGTGATTTATGACCATTATCCAATATAAATTTACCTGTTAAATCTTCATATTCAACAACAAGTTGCTTGCGTTATGGTTGAAGTTGGAAATGAAAGTGGAAGGTTAGGCGAATTGGCAAAACCAGATAGGGTAAAACCCGGGATTTTGTGAAAAACTGGCAGAATTATTTGAATATCGCTGCGCTGGGAGCTAAAGCCAAAGACGTAGAACAAGCTTGACGCAATGGTTTTAATCATTGATTGGTCCATGCCAATTAATCAATAATTTTTACAGATCCAGAAGCGCTTAGCAATGCTCCAACAATTCAGCTCAGAACTAAGTGATAGGAAATGGCAATCGATGCCAACGGTAATGTATGATGTAAAAAATGCTGAGTCATGACATAGCTAAAATCGGATTTAAAATATTCTAAAAGAACTCTTTAATAATTAATTTAATTTATTTAAAAGACTAAAGAAAAAAAGCCTGTTTTAATCGTTTAATTCGAAAAGAGCACAGCGATTTATAATCCGAAATGAATATAAAATGGATGCGATAAGGATAAAGAACGGTATGGGCTAATCCACGACGTTTCATATCCAATACGTTGTTTATAGAAACACTTTAAAAAATCATTATTCCACATGTGATAATTTATTCTTTTAAAAATCATTGATGAAATAAAGAAACTCCATATAGACTAGTCGTTTTTTAGACTACAACAAAAAAATTCGCTCAAATGGTCGCAATATTTCTAAACAATGTAATCGGCATTACGGTGATAGATAAATAAACTTTTCTATAGTTTTTTCTAATAACGTAGATTTAATCCCGAATTTCAATTAACTGCAAAGGCGGTGTTGACTTGCCAAATTATATAGTAAACTTCCACGGAAATGGACCAATTACCTTTATGGATCATGAAGGTAATTATACAAAGAAGCTATTATATAGTATGGCTGAAAGTGTAGTATTGATTCACTCAAAGATTCAGAAGGATTATAAATTCGGATGCAATTACTAGAGAATTAAAAGACAACATATCTAGCGAAAACAGAATGAAATAAAGTTAAGTGGCACAATTACTGTTAACGAGAAGTTATATCAGGAGCTGGGATGAAACACGCGTATTATACGATTATATTGAATCGTCAATAAATAAGTCTGTTGAATTGCATTGGAAAGTTTTTGTGAAATGGGGAAGTGCTACGCAGATAGTGCTATTTGATTGGCTTCCATGCTGCTCTCTTTTTGCCAATATTGTTTTATTGAAGATACGAATTTTTTACGTCATTTTTGAGATTGGGCTTTATGCAGGTTTGATTTCAAATTCTTTTTGCCTCATAGAATCGGGAATTAATGGACGGATTGATGGCAATTTTCATTTCTGTTATTGGATTAGAAATAAAAAGAGAATCATTTCTGGAGAATTATCAGACATAAAAAATGGCAACTATGCTGTTATTGGAGCCCTGCGTATGATAATTCAGCGTTATTTGTATTTATTAAGTCAACTATAAAGGAGAGGTGTATTGGTTGGGGGACATTCCATGGCCACCGAACCATGCCTTTAATTGGGATGTATAGCCTTGCTGGGGAAGCAAGAGTGCCATGGCATTTAAAGGCATTTATTATTGCATTAGCAGTTTTTTGCATGACTTGTGCTACTTGCTTTTATTGGCATTAATTTTATGGGCACGCGGTTTTCACATCAATTAATTATTGAGCCAATTGTTATAGTCGATAAGGATCTTAATTATTCTAAAGTTTATTCTGAAAACCGATCTACATTGTTTTGGGTATTCCTTTGGTTCTCATTTATCAAAGTTGGATTACATGCAACCCTGTGCAGGGTGATTTACTGCAGTATTAATTCTCAAGGCGAAAAGGAATTTAGTTGGTATGCAACTCACTAACGTTGAATTTTAAAGCAAGAAATAGGAATTAAAGATTCAGACATGAGTCAAGGAAGTATTAGGCCAGTTTCTTTACAATCGATTTATTTAAGCTTATTATAGATTAACGGGCATCCTGTGAGAGCAATAGGCATTCGTTTAGAAGGAGCCGTTAATACAATTGATATTACCTTAATTGCTTTTTTTTAATGCTGGTAATATTATAGTAGGAGTTCACTTTATATGTTGATTTACGCCAATTAATTTTGGTATTTAAAGTTATGTATTGGAAAACATTGGGTGTAGGATTCTGTTGGTAGCTTACTAAGTTTATTTAGCACTTATTAAGTAAAATTAGTTGGCTCAATTTGATTTGGAGCAGCATGTTTAAGCTGGCGTTGGTTTACTAATGTCTTCGTGGTGGCAAATGCAGCTTTTATGGAGAGTTATTGAACGGAGCTTAAATGAGTATGCTCAGTAGCCTCTACCTACCGCTGTAATTGGTCTGACTATATTAAAACGGGCAGTTAAGTACAGCTAATCGAATAGCTTTGAGAAATACCTAAATCGAATAATGAGTATATATTTTAAGAACAAATTGGCTTAAACATGATTTACTTAAAACACCATTAACGCCAAGTTATACCCAATAAATTAAAAAATATGGAAAATTTAATTTTACTCTTGTTAAGATGTTGTTATGTGAACTGTACTTGAAAAATCGCCAGAAATAGTCTAACGGTCCTTGATGGAAGTTTCCAAGCAATAATGATTAAGAAAAAGTCAGATGATGAGATGTAGGTTGATTCGACCATGAAGGTGCAGTGTTGCAGTATATCCGGACATGACTGAACATGGCTTGGAGAGAACGATGGCGCTTCCTTATTTAAGAGAATTATAGAGCGGACTATACTTTATTGTGGACACCATTTGCTTGGTGAAAAAGTTTTCAGTAGCTCAAAAAATTAAATATGCAAGGACTTATACGCATTGAGCGGAAAATGACATGATAGGCAGTACATTTTTATGGTTAAAGTAGGTTGGATGTATAATACCCGGAAATGAAGGATGGAGTAAGCATTGTGCATGGTATATTAGTATTCGCTTCAACATGTAGGTTATCTGTTCTACCAGGCAGGATTTGGATGGTTAGTGAAGTTGGCCAGGCCAAGTTATGGAGCAGGAATGAAGGGTGAAATTAAAAACTCTTATGGTTTTGAAGCATGTTTCACCAATAGAAACAACAACATTTATGACCTATATTAACTTCCACTTGGATCTATGTTAAGGCAAATAAATGGTATTCCAGTTATGGAAAATTCCCGTAAAGAATGGGAAGATGAAAGCGTGGAATTCGAAAACCTGAGTATAGATAAATTTAATAACGGACTACAATTAATGCTGTGAAAATACATTGAAACGCAATTTGTATACTAAACGTTAGCATAATTGAAATGCGCCTATCTTAAAATGTGGCATTATTTATTAGAATAAGAACATTAATCAAGATGAATAAATTATTACTATTTTTTTCTGATGTTTTTTTGCCTTTGTTAGGATATTCACAAAACGATTATCCAGAACCAGCAAAGAAACACCTACCCCGAACTATTTTTACATTCAACCACTATTAATAACCATTACTTACGGTGTACGATGCTATAGTAAAGGGAAGAGATTATTGACCCTTCTCAACCAATTTAATCAGTATCGAATAGTTTTATTATCAAATGGCATAAAAGACCTTTGTGGGAATACAAAGAAAATTTCGCTTAATGAATGATTCTTTAGAATCAGAACCTTGATTTATTAAATTGCCTTCTTCTAGGAAAGAATTATTTTTTATCCAATTATGTATAGCGAAGGAGCTTAGAATTTATGTAACTGTTATAGGCATAAGGATGTATTTAGACAGATGTTCGTAAACTTAAAAATGAGAATTTTGGTATCAATGTTTAGTCCCAAAATATGTTCTATTTTATGGTGAGATTATATTCTGCCAACCTGTCATAGAAAAATTTAGTAAAACTATCCGTAAGTGCCTTTGTTTATTGGGTACAGTGTGATTAAAAAAAACGAAATAATTACCACCGAATTGAAAAAAAACCATTTACTGATTCCTCAAATTATATAACATACATGGAGTAGAACTTCATTGAGGATAGCTAGGAGATGGGCGTAGGTTAAGAATCTTAATATATTGATGCTTGTAGTTGAGAAGCATTAGGAATAGAATTGAAATAAGTTCCTCATGAAAGAGTAGTGCGAAGTTCTTTATCAGGTAGCGTAGTAATTAGTATAGATTTAGGATTAATTTTAAAAACAACAATTAAAACTGACCTAGGGTCAGTGTCAGCTTTAAAAAGTAAAGTTAGATTTCATTTTAATGAAGGCATGAATTTCTGGACTACTATAAAAATGAGAGGAAGGAAGTTCTGCTAAACGGTTTTATCTGACTCTTAAAAACTTTTAAACATAAGTATTTAACCGCTTAACGGAGCGTGTCGAACGAAGTGTGTATATATAATGGTGTAAATCAATTAATAAGAAACAAGAGCGATACAGAAATTTAGAGGAAAAGTAAACAATTCAAATCCTTACAAATCCATATGGGGGCAGGCATATCAAGAATAAGACATTTTCGATTATTGACAAAAAAACTAATTAGATGAAAACAAAGTAAAAATAGTTTCAAAAAGACATGGAATGTATAGTGTTCTAATTTCCATATTAATTGGAAACAGCCGATCATGTTGGCAATTATAGTTTCTCCAGATTGGAGACAGAGAGAAAGGGTTTGAAGAGTTGCCATTCAACTTGAGTTTCACAAAAGGGATTGAAGGAATTTGTATCTTAACACTTTCGCGGCCGCCGTTAACGGTCTATTGTTAATGGACTATTTTTTTAGCCATAGGCTGAAAACGCAATATCGACATTATGAAACCAAGATTTAGAACTGGACGATATATAAGATCACGCTAAAATTCATAGGAATTCCCCGAGTTATCCAACACATTACTTGAAATACGGTTAAACGATTTCGAAGAGATTGAAATAAATATTCAAAACCTTTGGGGTTATTATCATTCTTAAAATGGAAGATCGTAAAGTAAATCATGTAAAACACATAGATAAGTACGAAAAGGAAAGCTCATTGAACGAAAAGGATTTTAAAGAAGATAAAGCTTGGAAAACGGAATTAATTAAAACTAAAATACAAATTTAGGGGACATACAATTTAAACTCGATAAACATAAGTTGGCATATGAAAAAGATCGCATTATTTTACCTCCATGATTGAAGAAGGGTTGAAAATTTTGGATTCCATATTACAGAATAGAAGTTTCATCTACAGATTGGAAATGGAATAATGGAAGGACTTAACGATATGCTGATTGTTTTTTGGAAACAGAATTGAAGGCAGACAACCTAGTAGGCCGTTTCATGTAGGCCGATTACGTGAACTAGCCGTAATCTGGTGCGATTAGATAAAACTCAAACAGGCTTCTTTAGATAACAATTCTTGAAGGAATGCAAGATTAAATAACACTTAATATTTAATTTAAAATGAAAAAAATAAAAAAAGATAGGAATTTGGATGGATCATACATGCAATTTTGATTGATTCTCAAATTTAAAAAACAGTCATTTTAGCTAACATCAGATTACTGTTTACACAAAGAGGAAGCGTTGAACAGAAGCGAAGAGTCTTATGCATAAAACGGCAGCAAATTGCATGAAGCCTATACAAGAAATTGCGATGTCATTTTGAAATATGACAAGGTCTTTTATTTGGCCGACAAATGACAAAAATTGAACTACATTAAATTACTTGATAAGTGATTCACATTTTAGGGATATAAGTATTGATATCCAATCGCTGATAGAATGCGGATAATGAAAAAGATGCTTGTAGGGCAATCATTTTGAAAGTATATAATAATAAAATCTGATCAATTATGAGAATCCCACTTTTGGAGATATTTTATAAGTGCGTCATTTGGTTTGGAATATTATTTGGTTTCTACTTTACCATACCGAATTCGTTTAGCGAAACATCGGGATTTCCTTCAAGTGACGCGAACGTTGGCTTCCAAGTTTAATAATAAAGGAAGAATATCAGCGAAGAAAAAGTTAATTTCTTGAAAAAGAAGAATTTAGGTGATTTCAAATCAGAAAAAAATAACTAGGAAATATTTAAGCAGGAATATATATCCAGAGGTAGGATGTTAGGACAAAGGAATTTATGCTGTCACATTATTTTAAAAATAAAATAACAAAAATGAATAAAAAAAGAATTTGAACTACACCAACTAAAAAAAAAATACTAAGTACAGGCGATTATGCGATATTGCTATTTTTGGTGATATTCTGTGGTCTTTCAATTTTCAGATAAGCACTGAAGCTAGGTGTTACTTACTCATTTGAGGAGTAGTCCACGACAGTAGAAAACGGGATTGATATCCAAAATACCTTCGCTGAGTAGTTTATAAGGTTCCCGTAGAAAGACAACAAAACTGGAAATTCGGTTCCGCACACCAAAGCTGTAAAACAAACCCAATATAGCGATCTGTCAATTACAAAGGATGAATCATTGATGCCACTGGAGACCTTAATCTGCAGAGTTGCAGTGGGTGGTACACAATACAGAGTAGAGAATGCTATATAATAATTTCTGTCAAAGTGATAACCTGCAAGTACGCTCCGTTTACATCTCTGAGGTCAATGAGACAGATTGGTGGTGTGACGCACCGTAAATGAGTGCTCACGTTGGCTACGGAAAATAGGAAGCAAGGTTACAGGAAATCATTCAGCAAATATGTAGGAATATTCAATGGCATTAAATAGAGGCAAGTTGTGCTTCAGTATTCAATCCACCGGACCAGTAAAAAGCAGTTTCAATGCCGATAAATGAAGCCAGCAAGAAAGGAAAACATTGATTCAATTAAGGCAAATCGATAAATTAAAGTTTATACCCAAGGCAAAGGTCAGCGGAGAAAACATTCAGCAAGCCGAAGGATATGCTGACGAGCGTTAAATAATGCAGATGGAGAGCGCCAGATTTACGGCTCTGTTAATTGAATTTGTTAAGCGCTGATGGTAAACAAAAAGAGAGGATTTACCTTGAACCATGTTCAAATGTTGATACCCAAAATCGGAACTTAGTTATAACAGACGATAAAGGGCAACAACGTGTTACCGTTCTACAAATAGCAGCATGAACAAAAAAAACAGAAATCATGGAAAATAAAAGCAATCCATAATTTCAAGACTAGCCATTATTATCTGATAGGTTTAAAACAGTAGTGTTTTTATACGTACAGGAAAAGGATCAGGTTGGTCAATCAATCAGTTTTGGAAGCAGTCGGAGAAGCCATTACAGAGCCGGATATACTTCAAGTGCCTTTAATACAGGATGTAATTATTCGAAAACGGTTATATGGAATGGAATGGTGCTCCCAACCCAAAGGCCGACCAAGGACAAAACGTTCATATTTTAGTTCATACCTATGCAAGATGGCAGGATCACAGATTCCGCTTCAATTATTTTAAAAAGGCTACGACACGAACGAAATGCGGCCATCACGTAAGGATTATGATTTTAGATGGGACACAAGGGATTTCATAGCAAATAATTGTACATGAAGAAGTCCTGTGCGCACCAGTAACAGAGCCTGAATCATCCGATACTTTGAAAATTATTGGTAGATTCCTGGAAGATTTATGTGGTCGATAAGACTCAGAATAAATGATTATTGGAATCGGCACAATAAAAACAGGACGCTGAGCGGGAATCACATACTGGATTTTCGATTTAAAGCGCAGATTATTATGGTGCAGAGGTGCAGGGATCAGGTTATGAGCTGATGAAAAGTGAACGTTCCGTATCGCTGATTAAAATTCGCTCAGAAGTCAGAGAGCCTTCACGTATTAATGGCGAGGAAAGAACGGAGCTTAAAAAACATACAAATCCATGCATTCAGGGATGCTGAGATGATCCAAAGGTAAGGCAGAAGCCACCGCAGCTCTGATTTATGCAAAAGCTTGATAGGTCAGCCCAATCAAAAGGCCTTATGCCTTTATGGAAATGCAATGGAACATTGAGAGACTTGATGGAAAAAACTTCATTTTCATTTCAACAGATTTAAGCGAATTGTGATAAATACTTAAAAAAAAGATTGGATTGACGATGTTTTATAAGTTTAAAAAACCGATAGATGGCGGACCAAATTTTTTTTACAAACTAGAAAGTCAAATTATACTAATTAAAAAACAGAACTATATGAAAAAGGAATAGGAAGATTTTTTTTCTTGATTTTTATTGATTTGTAAAGACGAAGAAGCGATTAAAAAAACCGAAAAACAAACTAATCTGTTTTCAAACATGATTAAGAATTGGACAAAAGGTTGGTTTTCCTATAGTTATTGCAAGTGTAAATAGTTGTTTTCGTTTCATTAAGATGATTCCCTTTTTAATTAAACTTCTGCCGATTTTTATTTTTGGGAAATTTAAGTAAAATAATGGGGATTTGGAAAAAAAAAAACCTAAAAATGGGATTGGGCAAATTTTTCTCCTTTCTTTTTTTTCCTTTTTTTGGGTGGGGGTT
>Ga0163217_1032237_pt1 | contig 13519 bp, 6 predicted proteins | sample SynspAceP_FD_185933 | JGI IMG/M metagenome (GOLD analysis project Ga0163217, IMG submission 185933) | Saline lake microbial communities from Ace Lake in Antarctica - Synechococcus sp. Ace-P (PacBio error correction) | ecosystem: Environmental > Aquatic > Non-marine Saline and Alkaline > Saline ... | reverse complement strand
GAAAAAGTACCATTTTTATCCAAACCAAATATATAAGTAATTATCCCATATGTTCTCGACAATAAATTTCATCTTTTCCACATTTCATATATATGGTGGAATCCAAAAATTCCATATTTCATCCAAAATGAATCTTTTTGATACAAAACAAAATCACTCCAAATTTGGAAGGTTTGGGAAATGTATTCCTTCAAACTGCTCTAAGTGTTTGTATTAAATTCACCATTAGCGTATTAATTTTTATCTTCACAAATAAAGGTTTTCAGAAGCTGATCTACAATAGCCAAACCTTAGCTAATATTTCTTTCATTTGAAATATTCCATCAATCGCCTTATGTCTAAATTGTTTAGACATCTCAAGCAACTGAGGTCTTAATTGCTTCCTTATCTCTTTTACACAAACGCAATACTATTCCACACATAAAACTCACTTTAAATAAATATTAAAGCAAAGAGGGTTAATTTCTTTTAAAACTAAACACTAAAAACGATTTACATTAAAAATAACTATTTTTAGATTTTATTTTTTAGTAGCCAAATAAGATAATTTCTTTTTTTGTAAGTTTAAAAATTGTTCACTAGCCAGTCAGACTAACTAGATTGTCAATGAAATAAAACCTTAAAAATAACATATAAAAATTTATCAAATGCCCTAATTTCACTTGCTTTTATTTTTATGCAATCTAATTGCGCAAAAATTCAGCACTTAGACTAGAAGTCCTATGGATGCAGCTTCTTACCCAAGCTGCTATAAAATGCAGCAAATTGGCAAAAGTTATACAGTAGACCTCCAATTAAAAGAAATCTGTTTCGAACTAGCTCCTGCCAGTTTGTTTGGAGAACAGCCAATGAATCGTAGAAATTACATTTTATAAGGGATGCATTTTGGAGTCATCAGTTAAGGTGACCTTATTCCTTATTTACAATTCCAGGCGAAAAGAATGACGTTATTTTAAACAAGATTTAAAACCAATGGGTGCTAATTACACTATGATGAAAGCTGATGACTTGGTGGCGTAAAGGAAGTTAGTACGGCTAAAGAATCTTTTAGAAAATTTATCTTATGATTTCAATGATGTTTACTGCTGGTCAGAATGGTTATGGTGGGAACGTTTAGTTACGTTCTGTAGTTGAAAGAAATAAGAGACGCAGCCTAAACATAAAAGTCTGAGGTTTAAAACTTCAGGACTTTTTTGTTTGAATATATTCCCTTTCTTTAAACTTTTACCCTATAAAAACGCGCATCGTTGTCGTGCAATTTCTCTTCTGGGAATGGTCATTTAATTATCTTTTTCTAGTATCAAAAATCGGAAATTACCACTTCATATCCCTTTTTTTCGTTCTCTTCAAGTTACTGAAGCTGCCAAAATTTGTCTCCTTTAAGCGTCTTCCTAGTCATTTTTCATTCGATGAAACCACCTTCAGAAAATCATCGGTATCTTTTCGGCCACGCGCGAATAAAACGTAAAAACGATTACTGTATACAGGAAAATCGTTTCCTAAAAAGCAACATTCCAGTATATCTAAAAGTTTTTTATAGCATAAGCACCCTTACGCAGCTCAGCTCTAGCCTACGGCAACCAATAATATCGCTAGTGGCATGATTTGTTTGTATTGGACGGAATAATACTCTTCAAAATAGTCAAATTAAAGCGCAATTATTGGCGTGATTCAACTTCCACGTCTGTCCCTTTTACCTTTAGAGCATTTATAGATTTAATTACACGATATTTGGCTGAATCACCAATTAGCGTGGCGTATTCATCTGATAGGACTTGCGCATTCGTAGGCCAATTTTTCTATTTCATCCACAGATTTACCATCCGCCCAAGTGTTATGCTGATCGCAACGATGGTTTTCAAAACCGCCCACGGAACCCAAGCACCATCGCCAATATACCTTTTACAAGGCGAAATTTAAATATCGTTTGATGACCCTGTATATAAAATATAATTAAGTTTTCTGGTAGCATTAGAGATCATGCATATACCACGATGGATATTCCTGTATTGCTGTAACTGCTATAAGCTCAATAATTCTCGTGATAGCTGATCATTTACGTGGTTAACATTGTTTATAGAGATCACCTTGCGAATCCTTTAGCTGATCATGATTTCTTTAGAAGCTTTCGGCAATGTATAGCGTCTACAAATCCATAGTCATCCACTAAAATTCCTGTTATTTGCCCCTCTTCTTTTTTTCAGGATTTCTTCCCCCAGCTTTTAGTAGCCTTAGTATCCGCCAAATCAGTCCTTTTATTTTACCAAATAGCTGCGTCAATGCGCTCTAATTATTACTGCGTTCTGGATATAAGACATTAATTGTTCTTTTGTTGAAATCTTTAACTTCCAGTCGTTTATATCCCAACACGTCGTGATAAATCTCTTTTGTTTTAATGAACGTTTTACTTTTTCTAGGATTTGTCCTCCAAACATTAGTCCCACTAATCAATTTTCTTGTTGGTCGATTCCCAGTCTAAACAAAAATGACAATTTGCGCATGATTAACCCGGACCAATGCTTTACCCTGAGCATCAATTAATTGTTCCGCCTTTATTTTGCTAAATTTCAGCATTGCTGCCTATAGCTATAATTTACACCTTTGACCGCAAATTTGGCTTAGAAAAGTTGGCATCTACGTATACGTAGCGTTATGTAATTATGACATCGACTTGTTCTTTCACTGATTGACAGCTGCCTATAAGCAAACGTAAAAAAGTAGCAATATTCTTTCATTTTTTGTTTTCTGACTATATATGAAATTAATAGTTACGTTATTCGCGAGGATTTAGAGGCATACCAAGTACACAATTTACACAATTATAAAATATTGAAAAAAATTATAGATCTTTTGATTTATCAGGACGATTATTTGTTTGAATTTGTTCTGTTTTTAACTTTTGAAATCTCTAATGATTATAGTCAATACGTTTCAAGGGTTTAGCAAGGCTTTAAGTTGGCCCATTGTAAACTTCAGCATTAGTAGGTGATATAAAATACTACAGAGAGTTACAGTTTTAACTAAGCTTGCACTTTTAAAAATTTAAACTATGATTTCTGTTTGATGCTATGCTGTTGATTTAGTGGAATACCTTTTTAGTGATGTTTCTTTTTGTGATTAATGAGATAAAAATAACCTTATGGGTAAAATGGGGCTGGAAATCGCCCATTGATGAAAATTTCGCTGGTGAGCAAAGCAAAGTGTTCATATTCGTTTTCCTTGTAAGATTGCTGTTATTGCTTATTACCTCAAATTTATTAACCGAAGAACTGCACCGTTTTTTCAAAGAAGCTCTAAGGCCCTTGCTCAAAGTTTTTGAAATGAAAATAAATGTATGAACTAACAAGCTTAGAACCAGAAACAGATACGGTAATCGATGTCATATGAAGTTGATTCAAAGTATCAATTGGGAGAAAAATTTATTGCATGAAGAAATATACGAAGCAGAAGTTGGAAAAAGCTTAGCAGGGCTTGGCTTTAAGCGCGAAATTTTATCGTCAAACAGCGAGTTTAGTGTGCTGGCGTATAGAATAATGACCAGATTTTACTGCAAAAACCGATTTATCTTTTAGATGAGCAACGAAACCACTTGATATTGCTATCTTCATTCTGGGCTTAGAACTTTTTACTCAACAAGCCAAGCTGTTGTTGCTAATCTCACACGAACAACTTTATTGAAATATACAACCGAAACTATAGAGTGATAATGGGTCGTATTTACGACTATAAAGCAAACTATTCGCATTACTTACAATTGCGTGAAGACCGCAATATAAGCCATCAAATTAAAGATACAAGAACAGCAGCGATTTATAACAGACAATCAAACCTTTATTGATCGATTTAAAGTACCTATTTCGAAACCAATCAAGTTAGTCTTAGAGAAAGAATGCTTTGAAAAGTTAGAAATTATTGAAATCGACGAAGATTGATACTTCTGCCTTAAATTACAATTTCCCACTATGCGTCTGGAGATTATCTGTAACTGCATGATCTTACAAAAAACCTACGGAGACCCTTGTTGTTTTTAAAATGGCAACATGAAGTTATTTCCACGTGGTTGAAAAGGTGTTTGTGGGCCGAACGAGAAGAAAATCTACCCATGATTAAAGCATTATGGGCGAAATAGATTTTGAAGCAAAATGAACGCTAGTTCATAATTGTTAAAAGTAGGTTACTTTGCACAAACCAGGCTCTCTTTATCTAGATTTCAGATTTAACGTTTCCAAACGTTGATGAAAGTTGCTCAGCGAAGTAGAACTCATATGAAAATATTTTAGCCGATTTATGTTTAGTGTGATGCGATAGATTAAAAAAAAGTAAGCGTCTTTCGGAGGAGAAAAAACAAGGTTGCTATGTTATAATTACTTTAGCCCAGTGAACCTCTTTATCCTTGATGAGCATACCAACCATTAGACTTAAAGTCTTAAAGACGTTTTAAAAGAAGCCTTACTGTGATTTTGAATTGCTACGCTAATTCTTCTGTTTCGCCTATCGGGAATTTTCTTACAAGGCTAGCCGAAAAGTATTGAGTTTAAAGAGAAAAAGCCGTTTGGGTTTGGGGATTGAACATTTTTGATAAACTGTTGATACCTATTGGTTCGAAATAGGATGAGAATTTGAAGGAGATAACCGGAATATAAGATTCTAGACGCTAAAAAGCGCTCAGAAATACTTACAGAATGTGCATCTTGGTTCTTAGTTCTTGTCTTTGCTCTTGATTATGCTTATGCTCTTGTGCTCTATTGAACATTCTTAAAAACTTTCCGGAAACGACGGACAGGTAGGCATAATACTGTAATACTTTCTTAGGCGCAGCTTTAAATTGTATTCTACTGGAACAATAACGTTTTCTAACCTAAATCGATCCTGAGAAAAGCTTCATATAATAAATCGGTAAAAAATTGATGGTATCATACAATCCTCTTTCATCGCTTTTTGTGCCGCTTCGAGATTTCTGCTTGAGTTCTTGATAATTTTAAGGTAGCCAAGCGCATTTCTCAAATTTATTCGCCGAATGCGCCATACGAAAAGCCGAAAATTAATCCGGTATTGATAATTCCGCTAACTACCGTAAGCACTATCTACACAGAAAGGCGTTGTAAATTATGGCAATAGCAGTAGTTTTGTTCTTTAAATCGTCTAAAGTTGTTTCTGCCTACTTTAAAATAATTTGGAAAGCCATTGAAGAAATTCTATGGACGGACGCATTCCAACTCAGCATTGTGTGCAACATTTTCACATCTGATGTAAATGAAGCGAGCTTTTAGATTGAAAAGAGCAATCTCTTTATCTAAACGCTGTTATACGAAATCAACATCTCTAACCTTCTGTTAATATAGACATTAATAGTTTTAAATAGCGCGCAAAAGTAAACTAAAAAACAATCTGTTTACAAACTATATTTCTAAAATACTCATTCTTAAGTGATTTTCTCATTCGTTTTGGCCATACCAAGCCAAAAACCCGTGATGGTAAAAGCAATAGGCGATGCTCATGATGGTACTATAGGTTACTGATATAGCCGCCTGAATATTAAAAATCGATCTAAAAATAGAGCCCATTGTGAATGTTTTCAACAGATCGCATTACGTTTGCCAATTCTAAAAGCTTCCCGTTCCTCCATCGAGTTTGCAATCTGTATAATCATCAAAAATAAACTTCACAAACCCTTGTTTGCGGATATCTACGCGATCTAAAGCAATGGTCTTCTCTGAACACAGAATCTTGAATATGGTATATGCTTTTTGATATAAAACGTCTAATGGTAACCATTTGAAAATTCGGAAGTTGTTCTTTTTGAGTTTCTGCAACAACAAGCCGTTACTGTTTTTTTTCCAACCAATAAAGTCCCAGATAGAAATAAAAGAAAAAATAAACAAACACGCCCCTGTTGGACGGTGAATTTTTCTAAAAAAATCCGAAAAATTTAGCTTGTTTTTCTGCTGTTTGGTTGAACTCATGATAAGCTATTCATTACTGCAAGAAGTAACTCTTACGTTAAATTTTGACTGGGAAGATAGAAAATAAAACTAAATTTTCTCAAAGAAGGAATGCAAAATTAGGCCAGTTCAAAAGCACCCAAAAAGACGTTCGTGAACGATTTGACATTGTAGTCCTAAATCCTAAAAACAATTAAAGGATAAGGTCTACAATAGTCGACGGTAATTTGTAGTGGTTAAAGGAGAAAAACTTCTACAATATTGATGCTGCAACAAGCACTCAGCCTTAACGAAAAGCACAGCGCAATAAAAAATATGGATTGAACCAACACATGCCGCTACAACAAATTAATCCTATTTATACTGTTTTGCATACTCGCTATTTCGTTCAGAAAATTTAAAAATCAACGCGCTGTTTTTTTAAAAACGAGCTTCTTTGTTTATCAAACAAATAGGATTTTTTTAAGACCAAAACCTTCCATTCAATTCTGTTTTTAGAACTCCGGGCTTGTGATCAAAAAATTAGCATGTTTCGCTCGTTTATTGCGATAATTCATCATTATAACGTCAAAACCCAAAGCATCTGTAGGCCCATAAAGTTTTACTTTATATTAACTTGCTTTGCCTCTGGTGGCTACCAGATCGTTTAATTGAACGGGTATATTTTAATTTCCAATGGTCTTTCATCAAAAGATCGACAATTACATCGTCAAAAAACATATAGTTCATTCAAATTAAAAAAACAAGGCATAGCCTCCACACTGATCCATATCAATAAGTAATAGGCCGATTTTTTTCGAGGTTTTCTTTAAACTTCCACAGTGGTAGATTTCATTGCTTTTTAAAATTCCCATTAGTAAAAAACGTTCATTCCCTTTGCTATAACGTGGTTGAATTTGCGTCCAATCTTCCGCATTCGTATTTAAAAATATTGGAAGTATTTGCTATAGTTGTCGGTAAAATCTTGCAGGTAAATACGCTAAAATTATAATATTTTGAAGGTAACTAATTTTCAAAAAGCGGCTTTTGACAGTAACACGTCGAACCTTGTCACAGCCAATTCTACTTTATCTATGCTAGGTTTCCACAAAAAGAAATTTGGATAGTTTTCCTGGTTGCTAAGTTGTTATCCAAGGATGCTGTAATATATTGTCTTGATAAGCATTTGCCGCATACATATACATTCCTGCTATGCATCCCATCAAAAGGGATTTTGTGACCTATTAAAAATTATCTCAACGGGTAAATTCTGGACTGCAAGTATTGAAAATAAATCGGATCGGTCCCTAAAATTGGCAACTTCCAGTCTATTGCATCTAAGCTCCAAGGAGCCGTATTCCTTAGGGCATTTGATTACGCCTCAAAACTTAGGGTTCTTGACTAAATTTTGACTCTGTCCGAGAAAATTAGCCATCCGAAAATAATAGTATAACACTAAAATTTATTCATTATAACCAATAATCGATTTAAACTTAACTATTTATAAAATTTAAGCATTTAATCTGTAGTATTCGCCTAAATAGAAAGGCATTTTCAAACGAAATACATAAGGCTTACATTACCTAAAAATCAAAACTTTATAAGTCGCGCCTGCGATTATTGCAGCCTTGTACGGGTAGTTTGCCCAAAACGCTGTTAATTACTATGGTTTCGGTTTATTTCCTTTTATAAAAAAATGAAAGTTGATTATTAATCGATATCCTAAATGCCATTTGTATCCAAAAAGTTTTAAAAGAAATTTTTCTGATGGAAAAATTATCTTGTGGCGTATTTTGGAACTAATTCTGAGAATAATCGTAACGTTCGCCCATATAAACAAATGAGAACACCAAATACATTGCGCTGTAATTTGATAGCCATTAAATGCAGAGCTCGTAATTTTTGGTTAAGTCCAGCAGGGCGATCCGTTTCTTATATAGGTAAATGCCTCTGCATTTTACCCCAATGAAAAGTTTCTTTTTAATATCTACATTTAATTCTCCAAAACTACCATGGTTTTTTACGTTCATCATAAAAAAACCTCAACGAATTTGCGATAGGTGTAAGCCTTACATCATCTCCTAACGAATTTAAGGGTTCCATTTAAACAATGGCTTTCATTATTTTCTGTTTTTATAAGAGGCTCTTAGGTTTATTAACTCAAGTTAGGTATCAATTGTCCTTTAATCCCGCATATGCATTATATTTTTGGATCGGTTGGTTTGGAATTCTAAGGTGGTAACAAACGATTTCCTCAACAAAGTCAGTAATGACGAATTTCTGCAGCAATTCACCTTAACACCAATAAGCAATAACTTTTCGTCTAAAACACGATAGCTTGCGTAATATTGTATAAATATAAAAATTACTATCGCTATTTCAGCATCTAAACCAAGAACAGATTTGCTTCCTAGAATTTAAAGTCTAAATCATCACGGAATAATTCTAATATTGGCCCAAAAATCCTGCTTGAAAAACGAATACTTCGCTAAATTTGCACACTATTTTACGTCTGCATTTTTAAAGCTTCACCCAGATAATCGAGTTTCACATTACTTAATATTTTCATCTTCTGAAATGGAAAGGCTCAATACCCTTGATCATCCTCTATTTTCTGCTGATTTGTGCATCAAAAAAACGCCGAAACAAGCTTCTCCCTCTCAAAGTTACGTATCTTCTAGGTTGATAGTCCCGAAATTTTCGCAGTTAAAATATTTTGTTCGAATCTAATCCTTCAATTTGCGATCGATAATTCCTAATGGCACTCATACCAGTTGTACAGTTGATGTTGCAAGCCCAAGTAGGCCCCAATCCAAATATCTGTATCACTTTTAGCATTAACGGCTTACCAATTTAGTGTCATAAAATCATATATTAGTGCAATACTATCATTGACCTCTTGAGAATGGTGGGTTAAGCCTAAATCTAAGCTGTTCACTTATTGATACTTCTACTGGTGCTTATAATTCAGCAAAACGCAATATCATAGCTTACCCAGAAAACCCAATGAAGCATACGAATTAATATTTAATGGAGGAGCCACTTTATCAACGTAGCAAGCTTTTCCTTTTGCGGGGTAAAGAAGACGCTACAGGAACTGAAAAAAATAGTTAGTCAATTTTTTTCTTTTTTAAAACGAATGAATCGTTGATCACAGGTACCGATTTTATCTTAAAAGCATCTGCTACGTTGGGCTGTCAGGCCTTTACAACAGCACATGTTTCTGTTCTATAATGCTATCTTTTATCTTTTTTTGGGCTACAACCGATTGGAAAAATCCCAAAAAAACAAGCATGATAATTTTATTGTATTTGCGCATAGCGTGCTCTTTTGCAATTGGAAATTAATTTTGATGGTGACTATGAATTGATTTTCGCCTCTTTTTCGATTAATTTGATAGGCTTCTTTTCGCTTCTGCAAACTATTTCGGGATACTGCGCAAATTAACCAATAACGCTATCTAAATATAAGGTAGCCTGATATGAATCGCCTTAGAGGCATCGAAAATTTTTTAGCCATGAGGCACAACCTTTTTCCACCCCATTCTTTATACGCAGAAAAAATCCTTAGCATTTTTTGAAACGATTCATTAAGCTTCATTATTGCCTTTTTATCTTAAAATAGGCATATAATATTAAGGCTTCTGCAGCTAATAGCCGGGATAGCCCCAATGTCGAATATTCTTATACGCTGTTTTTGCTCTTGCTTCATTATTGGTTTGAATAGCGACGAGCAATCATTATTTGAGCATCACTCTTAATCGTGTTATCTATTTACTGGTAAGCTAAACCTTTTCAAGCATAGGCGATGGTTTGGTATATTGCTTTGTCAAATTAAGACCTTTCATTTAATTACGACTGTGCAAAGTTATATTCTGTGATATTGCTGACTTCTTAATTTTTCAAGAAATAGTATGGCCGTATTTAATCGTTTTACTTACATAAATCTCGCAAACCTAGTTAGCTTGTCAGAATATTTCACTAGCACTCTTCAGCAACGTTTTGTAACATTGCTTAGGCCTTCTCTTTATCGTTCTAGCATAATACAGTTTTGCTAAATTAAGAGTTGCCTTCAAGGCGTTATTCCTTTGGAAATTTTTTAGGTAATTTAATGCCGCATGTTGGTTGTATTGCCTCTAATATACTTTTTATCTGGGCAGAAATAAAGTTAGCGTTGTCTTATTCTGTATCGTACCTCTACAAATCGTAAACCCACGAACCCACTCTGCATATTCACCTACTCTTTACCCAAATCAACATAAATAAGCTTGGCTCGTTGTCACCGCTGTATGCCTCTTGCGTATTTGGAGTAATCACGCAGCAACCATTTTAAAATTAATAATGCTTTTTAATTCATTTGCATTATAATGAACCATAGCCTTGACGAAACGATTAGCTTTGAGAATAAGGAGCTCCCCTTTATTACTCAGCTAATAAGTTGTCGTCGTAAATACGTAAACCCTCATCTTCCTTATTCGCCCAACATTAAGGATTGGCCAATTCGAAAAGCACATAGATCTTTTAGGGTGAATTTTGGATACTTCTCACAAAAATTCAAATCTCTATTTTCGTAGCCTACACGATCAACAAAACCATAATCAATGCTTTCTGAAAAGCGCTTAATCTTTTTCAATTTCCTTGTCCTTCTAAGCAGCAAGCATTTAGGCTTATATGCGGGCCAATACTTGCTAGAGGCAAAATAAACTATCTCCCAAACGTAAAAGGCATCGGTTTTAATCGCTTTCTTGCTCAGGGGTCTATATTGTTAGCGAGTAGGCCAGCGTTTCGTAATCCTTTAGGCTTAAAATACGTTATACCCTAAGTTGTAATCCAAAATCTTCATAATCAGTGTGGATTTGCTTTGTGGATTTTTTTTGAAAATATCTTTAAAGCCGACAAGCTTCTTCAAATTATTGCTATTATTACGCTGATTCTGCTCTCCAAAAAATTAGCTCTAGATTTAAAATTTTGGATCCTCTGCCTTATCTAATGATTTGTCAAAAAGCGTGATAGCTCCAGATAATCGGCCGCTAAAAAAATACACTCTACACCTCTATAAAAGGCAACTTTTGAAGTAGGTTGCCTTTCTCGCATACGATTAATTTTTCTAAAACAGTTCTAAGCTCAGCAAAGTTTTTTGAGGTATGTCATGAATTCGACCAACTAACTCTTGTATATTCATGAGCATTTTCGTCTTTGGAATATCTTATCTAAGTATTTGTAAGAACAGAGGTCATTTTTCATACGTATTTTTCTATTGATAACTTAACAGCATAATTTAGGAAAGCATCTTTTTGGAAATTTCTCAGAATAGGCATTGCGATTGCATTCTAAAAGCATTAAAGCTCTGACTTTTTTATTTACCTTTAAATAACATTCTGCCAATGGTAATAAGCGTTCTTGGCAACACGGTACTGCGCCAATAATATAATTAAATTGTTGAATTGCTTCGATAATCGCCTTGTCTTATAGTAACATATAGCCTAATAAATAATAAATCCGTATTCTCCACATTACCGGCTTTCCATTGACTCTAAAGAATAGAAAACGGCATTATCGTATTGTTAAGTTAAAATAAGCTTCAACTATAATTTTAATTTAATTCTGGATTTTTCTAAGCGATCCGGATTTTTGCAATTTGCCTTTTTACCAGGGCAATAGCTTCTTCGATTTTCCTAATTTAAAAATTCATTCCGCCCTGATAATTACGAAGTAGCTTTTCATTCCTAAAAACCTTTTTGATCTTATTTGGATTCAAACGTTGATTTGACTACATTAATCATCTTGTGAATAAGCGATAAACCCCAAGAATATTTTAGCTTGCGAGCCATAAACAGGAGGATATAGTTACTTATTTAGATATGTTCTGTCTTTGGTTTTTGAGAGAATAAAGCATAGCCGTAATTAAAGTTAAAATTTATCCCATTCTGCCTAGATAAAGAGATTTATCTACACGTTTGTACCATATTTAAGATAGGGATATTTTCCGTTTCAATAGTACTCAGCACATTCGCATATGCCCGTTTGCGTTTGTCGACGTGGGATAATTACTCCACAAAAGTATTCCATTAATTATCTGCCCAAGTTGATTTAACCGATAACCGCAGCATTGCGGGCATAAATAGGCACTATTAGCTTCCGTCTCCGATCTTTAGTCGGATTATATAACTCTCAAAAATAGCTTCGCTTCTTGATAATTGTTCATTATTGTTAATGAGGCGTCAGCGCTTGCTATACTCTTTTTTGATCAGGTTATAATTTTGATTTTTGTGCACTTAGAAGATGTCAAGACCAATAAGGACTAGCAATTAATGCAAATTTTTTCTTATAAAAACATATGTTCTCAACAAATTAAAAAATGTCTCTGTTTAGTAGTACCATAACGACCAAAAGATGCTTAAGTTATGCGAAGATACTTTTTATTGAACAAAATTTGTTTTAATATCACCTTAAGGTCATTACTTTAATATAAACAAACATTAGCACTTATGACTGAAAGTATTTTTAAAATAACCGATTTCGCTATTTTCAGAAAGAACAGTTTAAGTTACTGAATGAGTCAATATTGAGGTGAAAAGGGCTAAATTTATTTAATTTAATCGGATAAAACAGGAAGCAAGGAAAAAGTAGTTTAATAGAAAACACTTTACGAGGATTTACCTTTAAAAGAGAGAACTAGGCAGGCGTGATTGATTTGACCTGAGAGCCTTAAAGAAAAAAGACTTCCGTTTTTAAGACGTAAAATTGGAATAGATTTTCAAGATTTTAAGTTTACTCCCAGATCAGAACGTAAACAATAATTTTTCTTTTGTTTTAAAAAGCTACAGGGGGAAAGACAGCTCGAAAATGGGAAGAATTCAAATTGAAAGTGTGTTTGGATAAATGTTGGCATGAAAACAAAAGAAATTTAAATTTTCCTCATGATATTATCTGTGGTGAGGCAACAACGTATTGCATCCGCCAGGCTTTATCAATGATCTGGCTTATTTTAGCCGATGAACATACGGGCAATATTGTATCTCACAAAACAGCGTTGAAGTCATGAAGTATTACAATAAATTAATAAAACTGGGCGCACCATATTAATGAGCAACCCACAGTTACGCTTTAATCTTAATACCATCAAAACACTGAAGTGCGACGCAACAAGGTATTTGAAGTGGTGGCAAAAGCGGTTTGATTTCCCTTGCCAAGTGAAAAAACTGTTTCGGGTTTTTAAGTTCGGGCTTTTAAGATCTTTGCGTTTAAACAAGTTGGACTTTATTTATTTAAATGTTTAATTATCTAGTATATTTTAACCACTCAAAAAACAGTATTGAAGGAAAAAACAATACCCCACTATTTGGGATTGTATCGGAACATTACTACACAGCTACTTTCAGCGGCTGGCATGTCTTTTAAAGATATTGTTCAGCAGTAAAAATATTATGCCAGGCCTATGAAAAATCGCTCTTAGAAGCAAAAGAAGCGTGTTCAAAATTAAACACATGCCGAAAACTTAAAGCAATGCTATTGTAGAGTATAAAGGTTGATGTTAAGAAAAGCTAATTCTGGTTCATATGACAAGTATGATTCATTATACTGTACTAAGACCTGCCT
>Ga0163217_1027049_pt1 | contig 13519 bp, 11 predicted proteins | sample SynspAceP_FD_185933 | JGI IMG/M metagenome (GOLD analysis project Ga0163217, IMG submission 185933) | Saline lake microbial communities from Ace Lake in Antarctica - Synechococcus sp. Ace-P (PacBio error correction) | ecosystem: Environmental > Aquatic > Non-marine Saline and Alkaline > Saline ... | reverse complement strand
GCGTGACGAGTCTGGAGCGCCGTGTGCCAGACCTCAAGCTGGACCGTCAGTTGACATGCCAGTCGCTTGCCCTCTATTCCGCTGGTGCAGGAAAACGACAAAGTCGCTGCGTAACCAAGGATTAATTCCACCCTCGTGAACAACCGTTGCCACTGTTGGGAAACCCAAGTTGGCGCAGGGCGGTCACATCCAAGCGCAGCGCCGAAGCGCCGCTTGCGTGCGCGATGCCAACGATCTGACGAATGAACTGCTGACGTCGAAACGCGCAGAACTTGCGCGAAAGCAACCAAAGGCATCCGCACCGAGATGGGAACGCGGCGTTTTCGAACATCGAAGCTGATCAAGAACAGGCCACGGCCGACCTGATCGGACCAATTCAGGAAATTCCTGCAATCCGCGGGACGAAGGGCAAAAGGCGCGCCGGCGGCCCTGCCGAAAAAGAACCTACAGGAAATGGAAGCCAATCTGCGCGGACCACGTTGCCTTCTTGCCAAAGCGGCCAAGCCCGCACCCTCTCGGTTTTAATCCCTTTTACGCTTTGGAGCGCGCGATAGGCATGGCAACGGTTAGGGCAGCAGGATGGTTCGGCACGGTTGGCAATGCTTGGCGCGCTCGCCGCCTGTACCCCGCAGCCCCCGGTTGACCGCGCTGAAGCCATCGCGCGCCCGAAACGCCACCGGGCCCCGCCGCCTTGTGGTGGCCAAGACCGACGCGCAAAAAAGCGCCAAGCTGGCGCAGCTATTTCCATTCAAGGTTCAGCAGGCGCAGCTTAGCCAAGGCACTTTTGCGACGTGAATGGTGGCGGGGCAGGAGTTACCCCTTCTTTCTGCCGGGTATGCTGGTGCGCAACTTTAAACAAAATCGCCTTTTACAACGAATACAATGCCCACCCTGACCGGCCGTGGGGACAAATTCCCCGATTGCAGTCGCTGGGGTAAAAAACGCCCGTGCGGATGGGAGGTGTTTTTCGGCGACGGGCGTGCCCCCGTCTGAACGCCGCGCGTGACAGGCTTCGTTATTCAAGATTACGCCGCCCGGTCTGGCCGCGACGACGCAGCACCCCCCCCCCCCTTTCGTCTCAGTCGGGGGAAACCCGAACTTTATCGGTGATCGTCGCCGGCGAGGACGACCGGGTCCGATGCTCTGGCCCTCGCAGCCAAGGCGCATCCCCGGTGTCAACTGCCCGAAAGCCTTGCCGCCGCTCAGCGATCGCGCCCGATAACCTATTGCGTTCGTTCGAGCCTATGCCGTGGGTTGCGGAACCCCAACATCTATACTGCTTGCGTGGCGTGATTCGGGCAGAAAAAAACCCGTCCTTATTGCGGCTGTTTCGTGCATCCACGAGAGCTCGCGCAGGGGCTTGACTTGCAATGACAGCCCCACCGGCCACGGCCCGTCGATCTTTAACGATGACACGGAATTCGCGCTGCTGACCGCATGACGAAGCTTTGCTCAGAGCTTTATGGACCTCGCTTGCATGCTGGATGACGCGAAGAGGCCACCCCGTCGGCCCGCGAGGATCGCAAATGAAACCGACTTGGCGGGGCCCGTTAACCCGCCTCGACTTCCCCCGAAGGACCAAGGGGACATGGGTATTTCCGATTTTTCTCTCTGGCCAATTCATCGACGTTATCCACTGGAACCGATGACACCCGCGATACGATGGTGTCGCGCGTTCGAACGCGAGGGCCACCGAGATCAAATACGGGGCCAAGCTGACCGTCCGCGAGGTTCAAGCTGCGGTGTTCGTCCACGAGGCCAGGCTGGCATGTGTTCACGCCCGGGCTTTATATGTTGAACCAACAACATGCCGATTCATGACGATCGTTTGCAGCACTGGACCACGGCTTTTAAAAGGCCCCTTCAAATCCGAGATTATTTCGTTTAACACCACGCGTTTCAACGATCTGAAATGGGGCACCAAAAACCCGAATCATCGTGCGCGACCCCGGATTTGCCCGTTGCGGCCTACGGTCCTATGGCACCTACTCTGTCAAAGTGTCGGGACCCTGCGCGGTTCACTCACCGAAATTGTCGGCACCGACGGCGAATTCACCATGGACGAGATCAAGCTATCAGAATCCGCAACATTTTCATTGTGCGAGGAATTTTCCGCAGCATCGCGTGTGTTCGAATATTCCGTGATGGATATGGCCGCCATACCCGCGAACTGGGGGCAAAACTGGGTGAGCACTGGGAAAATCTCGGCTACTATTGGTCAGAATACGGCCTGACCACCCCGAGCTTTATATTGAGGGGGGGGGGGGGGGGGGGGGGGGGGGGGGGGGGGGGGGGGGGGGGGGGGGGGGGGGGGGGTAAACGTTCTCGCTTCCCCTGCCGTAGAAGGAGGTGGATGACAAGCGATCCTCGATGGGTGAGTCGGGGATCTTACAAGGTTCACCCAGTTTTCAGGCCGCCGAAGCCCTGGGCGCGAAGTGCTGCCGTGCCGCCCTGCAAACCGGCCTTGGGGTCTGGGTTGGGATGCAGGATGGGTCAGGCTGCCGCGCGCAGGGGCAGGCCCGTGGGGCCCCCCGCCCCGCTGCCGCGGCCCTGCACTCCCACATCCTCCCCCGCCGCCTCAGCCGACAAGGTCTGGCATCTGGCCGGAAAACGGTCAAACCAAAGGGCCCGTTTTTCCAAGGCCGCCTTGTGGGGCGCTATGGCTGCCGATGGCGGGCTGGAAACGCGGGGAAACCTATGTCTTGGACACCGGGTTCAGGATGGCTGGCTGAAAAAGCTGACGAGGTGGCAGGAACTGCCAGCTCTTTACCGTGCTGCCGCCCCGCCGCCGCCCGGCCGGTGCCATAAAGCGGTCTGGAAACTTCAGATGGGGCGGCCCACGTGTCTAGGCTTATGATCACACCCCGCCGCCCCTTGTTGCCCCATCGGCGCACCCTGAATGAAACGGGTTAAGTTTGGGCAATTGGTGCCCCTGTTCGTCTGGTTCTTTGCGTTTGGTGCAGCCATTCGACGTGGCGCGGATTTGGGGCTGCGGCGATTCGCGGTGCGGTTTCATTCTGTCATGGGACTTGTTCTTTTGTCAGTGCGGCACTGCGTGGTGCGTCCACTATATGCGATTGTGGATTACTGGGCCGCCCGGCCCCAAACTGACAGGCTGGGCCGCTGGGCTGCAGTGCCTGTGCTGCATTAAAACCCTGATCTGGGGTAATCTTGGTGCGCGCCTCACGGGGCTCATGATCGGGGTACATCTACTGCTTCTCAGCTATGGCCGGGGGGCATTGTCCCGATTGCCGTTACCTTGCCTGCCGCGTGCCAAACGACTGGTCGGCCTGACCACAGTATCGAATTTTACGCCCTTGCAGGCATCGCGCCGCCCATTGCAGGGTTTCACATCTGGCGGCCACATTTCATCTGCGCGGAACCACAACGCCTTGCGCATCATGGCCCCCCAAGCTGCTGCACCGTTTTTTGTAGCCCGCTCTTTGTCGCAGCCTGCGCGGTGCCCTATGTTCTGGTGCAGGCCTGACCAAAGGACAGGCTCTATGCCCGCCAGCACCGCTTTGACGACCCCGCCCTCCCTCCACGCCAAGCGAGGAACACCTTTTCCCCTGCGATACCTGCGGTCGATCTGCGTTTTGATCCCGAAAGATATCTGGCTTGGTCTGCGACCGAGTAACTGTGGCAATACCGAAAGAATCTGCGGGTGCGCGCGGTGTTGCATAGGCCCCATCGCCAGCGCGATTTTCAAGCCGCCCCTCGCCAGCGGCTCCCCAATCCCAGATGGAGGGAAACCCGCGTTACCACCTGCCCCAAACTGCGCGGCAACAAGTGGAATTGCCCCGGCAAAACACGCGCGGAGTGCCCCGTTCGCGCGACGCTGTGGTGATCGAACCGGCCTTGAACCGCCACATTAAACCCACGCGCTGTGCTGCCCTTTCGGCCTGACGAAAATACCGCACGCGATTGCCATGACAGACTGGCTTTGGCAGCCTTTGGTTTGCCCCCAACGGCTTGCAAGAAATACGTCGCGCAAGGGCGCGCAAGATGCAGGGGAATCTAATTGTGCCCTACTGGACCGATTGACGCCGACACCCGATCCTAGCTATTCCGGCGAGAGGGGGACCGGTCTATTACGTTACCCAACGTGATGCGCGACGGCAAGCGCGTTTGCAGCAGCAGGTGCCCAAAATCCGCTGGCGGCGACCTCGGGTCGTGTGGCGCGTTTTCTTTGCGATGGTGGCTGGCTCGCTTGCTGGTTAACGTCCGCTTCCGAAAACGGTTTACGATGCACTGGCTCCGTGGGATCTGGGCGGGCTGGAACCTATGCACCGGAATTTCCTCGCAGGGTTTCGCGCCGAAAGCCTATTGCGGCACGCTTTGAAGAAGGCTATTGCGCAGGCGCGAGGTCTATGGACGGAATGAATGATCCAGCGCGACGTGCGTTTTGACATTGGTGGCGACCGCCAGCGCATCCAACAATATCCAGACCAGGTCAGGATTGACGTTTCAAGCCATATCCTGCTGCCGGTCTGGCTGGCTCGGCCTAAAATACCGCGGCGAAGAACCTATCGTTGTTGTCGTCAACGGCCGCCACCGCGTGTTTCAGGGGGAACGCCCCTATTCCACCGTCAAGATCACCTTTGCGGTGATCCTCGGCCTGATTGTTCGCCGGGATCGTCGGATATTTTATGTGGCGCTTGCAAAAAATGACCCAGATCGATAACGTTCACCGATATTCTAAAAGGCGCGTCGTCCTGCCGTGCTTTCGCCCCGATTCCGGTCGATGAGGCGGTGATCACGCGCATCGTCGCGGAACACCGGCCCGCCATGTTGCCGTTCGTTGGTGCAATTTGCGCAGCCGTGGCAGGCTGACCGTCACCAAAGGGGCCGCGACCGACCGCTTCCGCGACGCGCTGGCCGAAGAGATCGCCAAGGGACACCCCCCGCCGCGATCTCGATTGGCCCACATCCACAGTGGCGTTTACGGCGATCGGGCGCGGGCCTGCCGCGTTTCCAGCTCTATGACGCGGTTGCATCGACAAGGCAGACGCCAGGGCCGCGCCGCGGCAGTTGGTGCGGAACTATGCGCTATTTGACGCGCCGCATTGTGGCGATTGTGACCTCTCACGGCAGAGCTCGGGGGCATTTATGGCGCGCTGGACAGCGGCGGGCTTTGTCACCGCCTTTTACGCTGGCTGCCACAGCGCTTGGGCGTTCCACCATCGCCAGCCGCCTCGCGCCTATGCGCCCACCGTGGCGTAACCATTTCGGCCTTGTCCAAGACCGTCTGATTCCTTGCGCGATCTCTTTTGGCTATGCAGGACGAAGCAGCTCGATCAACCGGTTCCGCACGCAGCGGGCCAGGCCCGCCGACATTATCGACTGGAAGGCCTTGACGATGCGCGCACCTTCTTCCAACGCGTTACCGACGCCTCTGTCACTGTCGTACGGCCAGATCACATCGGGCAAATTAACATGGCCTGCTGAATTTTCGGTTCTGACGCGCATGCCGACGATACCCAAAACGACCGCGGCAGGCGGCTGGCGCAAAAGATCGCCATAGCTGCGCCTGTTCAAAGGGATGATTTGCAGGCAATTGATGAACCGCCAGCCCTCTCCGATACGGGCGCAGCGCCTGTCGTTCAGCCAGTTCACCCTTTCGCTGCCGACACGTCCCGTGGCACGCGTCCCGGGTTTCTCGCGGCGCGGCCAAAGCCCGATCAGGCCAAAGATGCTTGTACCAAGATTTTTATCGCGGGTGCGTTCGAAGCCCTCGGGCGTTTCCCGTTCCAGGACAGTGCGTTACGGGGGCGGGACATGTCCGTGGCCTGACCAATGACGGCCCCGTCACCCTCTGGCTCGATACGGAAACCCCTGATCTTCAAATGGAAAAAATCCTCGGGGAGTCAGGGGGGCCCGGACAGGCCCCCCTTGCCCAGGCCTACGCTCGCGAAACGCCTCTTTAGATTTTTATAAAAGCGGCTTTAACAGATACTGCAAAACCGTCTTTGACCCTGTGTGGCAGCGCGACGCTCGCTGCATCCCCGGGCGGATCTGCAAAGGACGCCTGTCGTGGGGTGAGGTGTTCAGGTATCACCTGCAAACGGTTCACCTTATAATGCGGATCGCCATCCGCGCGCGGACCGTTCGTCCTTGAACGTTCAGCCGAAATCAGTTTGGGACCGTCCCTTGAGTTGTCCCGTAAATCGTGTGTCATTAGGGCCGACAGCTTTGGACCGTCGGCCTCTTGCCCCGGACGCACACAGCGATGGTTTTCTGGCTTGCGCGGGCTTCTACGAACAGCTCTTCGTCCAAGCGGGATGATCTGCAAGAATCTCCTCGCCCGGACGCACGACGCCGCCGTGGTGTCAACACTCAGGTTGGTTGGGCGATGCCGCGCAGCGGGCTGGACCAGCCGGGTCCGGTTCAACTGGTCGGTGCTCGCCTTGAGTTTCTTGTTCCAGCGTTCGCCAGTCTTTCAGAACGTCCGGAATATTTTCCTGCGCGCGGTCCAGCTCTGTGCCGGTGACGATCTCGTCCAGTTTGATCCGTGCATCTGCATGGGCCCTTGCGTGCACGCGTGACCCTCGATCAGTGATACGATCTTTTTCTTGAGATATTTTCAAGAGCTCACGCTCTTTCGTGGCCTCGGTTCAGCACCCGCCCCGCCCCTCAGAGGCGCGAAACGAAATCGATTGCGCGCCTTCAGGCAACGTGCGGTCCCGAGGCGACGATATCAGGGGTTTGGCGCGTGCTATAGGGCGTCGGGCACGTTCAAGTTCGTATTTGCCCGCCAGCTCTCCTCCACCGCAGGGCGGCGGATTTTCAAAGGCGCTGATGGCTGATCGCGCAGATCATCCACCGAGGAACTGGAAACTTGCGGCCGTGCAACCGTGCCAACCACGTCCGCCCTTCTCCACGTGATCGCCCTCCCCACGGCAGCTCGCCAAGAATGCCACCTTCCGAGGTTCTGGATAATCTGTTGGCCGCGAGCTGGAAATCATCCGACCCTTCCGGCGCGCACGATTTCATCGACCGCACGGCAAAAAAAGCGGCCCACAGCAAAAAACCAGCACCGATGCGCCCGCAGAGCCAGATCACTATGGGAGCGCCCGCGCATCCTTGCCCCGCATCTAGCGCCCCAGCGGCGTGGTGCTGACGAGTTTCATGCGACATGCCCCTTTCTGACCCGCCAGATGAGCGAGCTACTTGTTGTTCTTTTGGCCCGTCAACGGTCATACGGCCATCTTTGGTAGCACCGCGTACGTTCTGTCAGTTGGCAAGGATCGGCGCACGTGCGGTCGCGATGATCGCGCGTTTGCGCCCTGCCATCCAGTCTTGCATCGCGAAACCGTGCTCGCTTTCCAGTCGTTGGTCCAGCGTCAGGCCGTCGGTTCTTCCAGCAGTGCAGATCCCGGATCCTGCAACCACAGGCGCGCCCAAACAATAGATTGTCGCTGTCCGATTAGACAGGCCCGCGCCTGCGTCCTGGATCTCTAGGTCCAGACCCTTGTTGGTGGTTGCGCAACAACGGCCCCAGACCCGCAAGATCAAAGCGCCGGCGTGCAGGCGATTCATCGTCACGTTCAGGCTTGGTTGAGGTTCAGGTTGTCGCGCAGCGTGCCCGGAACAGGCGCACGTCCTGACCCAGATAGCCGATCCAGCCGGCGCAGGGTCGCGCGGCTCGATCTTGGCCCAGCTCGGTTGCCGTCAATCAGGATTGCGCCCTTCGGTCGGGCATAGAGGCCGCTGAGCATTTTTCTAGCAGCGTCGATTTGCCCGATCCGTTGCCCGAGCACGGCAACATTTTGCTGCCCCGGCTGGATCAGTATCCGCTTTGATATCAACCGTCGGTGCGCCGTCGTCCTCATAGCGGAACATCACATCGCGCAGCGCGAACTGGCCTTCAACTGGTTCGCGCCGCAAATAGGTCGCGCGGCCTCGGCGTGTCCTTGCGGTGCGGGCGACAATCGCGTCGAGCCCCGTCAGCGCGCCTTTTGACATTGCCCCACGCGCCATCGTACCCGAAAGTCCTGCGTCAGGCCCGGCCCCAGCGTCCGGCCCGTCAGGATTACCGACCGCGATAATGGACCGCCACGGTGAATTCACCCGCCAAACACCAGGATAAGTGCCCACGATCCACCGCGGCAACATAGGTAGCCTGCTGGGACCCCTTGGCTCCAGAACGTTGAGGAACGACGCCAGCTTGCGTTGCTCTGAGGATTTAACGCGACAAGGTGTTCAGCTCGCGTCCACAGACGCAGCACGGCGGTCTCTGCCCCGGCGGGGTCTTGACCGTATCCAGTTCGAATATTCGCCTCGGGGCAGCAAGCCGCGAGATTTAGTCCGACGCCCCTTGGGTTTTTCCTGCGTCAAACTGGATCGCTTTCTTTTGCAGAAAGAAACCCCGGCATCGCCAGCATCAAGATCCCGCCAAGCACCGCACCCAGACCACCATGCCGCGATGCTGGCGCGAGGAACAGAAGACGAAAAATAAACGGGATATTCCGCCGATCGTGCCAATTGGTCGACGCAAGTAAAGAATTCGCGCACCGACCGGAATTCACGGCATTGCGGAAACAAGCTGGGTTGGGCGCTTGGCCGCGCGCGTCCGACCGCATATTGCCCAGCAAACCGGCGCATCAAGACGTCTTGCACCGATAGTTCTGATCTGCCGCCCTTGCCCGTCCATCAGCCGCGCCCGCGCCATCGTTGAGGAGGCCTCCATCAACAGCGCGAGGCCTGCACCGGCGGCGAGCCACCCATAGCGTCGCCTTCGGACTGGTGCGGGATCACCGGTTTCATAGACTTGCAACGAAAACAGCGCCACGGCGACAGCCAGCAGGTTCGCCACAAACGTCCCGTTTGCGACCTCTATCAAGCTTGCGACGAAAACGCTGGGAACATTGCCCCAGAACCAATGCGCAGGCACACCGTCGGTTTATGGGTTTCGCCACGTGTCTTCAGGCGAGGCTTCGGCGCGCAGCACCACGCCTGCAAAGAAGGGGTTGGGAAATCGCTGATCGGCACCATCGCGCGGTTGTCGTGCAAAGGTGGTTCATAGAGGAATCAGATCGCCGCGCTGCTGGGCCCATCACCAACAGCACCTGCCCGGATGTTCATTTTTAGGCAGGCCGGCGCAATATCTTTTCGAAATGCCCTGCACGCGGCTGACCTTGAGTGAACCAGCCCTGCTGTTTCCATTCCCACGCGCTAGCGCTTCGGCCTCGTCATGCGGATCGTTGCCATGCTGCGGCCGCGGGCACAACGTCAAAGATATCACGGCGGCAGTTGGTGACGCCCCAGTAATCCGCATAGGTCGCGGGCCAGTTTGCGCCGCGCATGATTACGGGTCCTCGGGGCGATTGGCATTCTCTTGCCTTGGCTTGCACCTTATCCGTTGCCGCCATTCGACCTTTGGTGCCGTTTGGATCCGAGCGTAAGGTCGGCTTCTGGGTCAAATCGCGCTTCCGTCCGCCGCACGCCCTGTTATTTGGCGCCAATCTCGATTTTCAGACGCTGCACCGCCTCGTATTAAGGGTGATTGGCGATTGTTGTTTGGGCGCGAGTTATTGTTTCGTTAAGACGCCGACCACATCCATGGACCTGACGCTGACCGGCGTCATACTGTTCTGAAATAGTCTAGGTTGCGTTTGGCCTGTACTGCAAGGGGTTGCGGCTTCGGCGGCCTGACGGTTTTTGGCGCTCAGCTGTGTTTTTCCAGACGCGCACGTTGCGGTTCGGCGTCTTTCGATCGATTGGCGCACTTTGCGCGGTTGGCGTTTTCCATCGGCCATGCCGACGCGTCAAGCGACGCCTTGGTGCCCAGACCCACAGTTATCCGAACCCAAGCGACAGTCCTTGTCAACCGCCCCCTTCACGCATGGTCGCGGCCGCGGACAGGCCCGGCAGGAAATCCGGGCCACGTTCGACCTTGGACGCCGCAATGCGCGGTCTTTTCGGCTTCCGGCACGGGACCACGGACAATGGGCGCGCCGAGGCAAAGCTGTTACGGGACCGTCTGGCACGCCGTGCTGGCATTCCAGAGGGTGGATCGACATGGCGTTCAGCTCGGACTCGATGTCGCTTTCGCGCTTCAACCGAGGCATCAAGCGTGGCGCGGATTTCCAGCAGCTTCTTGGCGCAGGATTGGTCAGTCGGACACATCGATACGCCGCCTTTGGGACACGTTCCTGCATCACCCATTCGAAATGGCGTCGTATCCTTGAGCGAGACACGGTTTAGCGCCGGCGGTTATCGCGCGCCTTCGATCGCTTGGTGTATAGTTTCCAAGGCATGGGGACACGCGGTTATTGGTGTCTTGCAGCCAGCCACGGCAGCGATTCGACTCGGGCCACAGGCAAAGGCGCGTTCGCCCGCGCGGCGGCCATTATCGAAACAGCACCTGATCCACCACCAGTGCGCGAGCGACCCCAGCGAGGTGAGGTTGACCTGTGGCCCGATCTTGGGGAAGCCAGGTTCTTGCTCGCCGCCTCGGCCGCAACGTTGCGGCGCGCAGCTCTGCCTCGGCGGTGCGGCTGTTGTGCGGCCAGACGGCCGCGCAACCTGATCCGACACGGGTACCATCGGGCAAAACAGAAGACCGCAGCGCCAGACTTGAATGATCTGGCTGTCTGCCGGTGATTTTCAGCGTAGGTGGGGGTTTTCATGCCTGCGAGGCATCAGGGTGCGGAAAACCGTGTGACGAGTTGTCGTCGGCATCAGGTCACCGGGGCATCATGCGGCTGCCGAATCCGAACCATGCAGCCGGATAGCGGCCAGCGCCTGCCTGCGGCATATGCCCCTGCCCGTTGTACCTCTGCCTCTTTTCCTGCCCTTAGCGTGCCGGTTTTTTTATTTGGAAACGCTGCGGTCGTGCCCCTGCGTGTTGCCACCGCCCCCCTTGGACAGAGGGCGCGGTTTTGCAGTCGTTAAGACGATGCGTTGATATCGTATCGATCAATAAACGTAGGCTTCGGTCCACCCAAGGGTAGATGTCGTAGGTTGGTTGCCACGTACTTCGGACCCCCCCGCTGCCGCGCCAGGTGATCGTCACTGTGTCGTCGTTGTTGCCGTCGTCATGATCAGCTCGTTTGTGTTTGCTCGACAGGTTGACCAATGCGGTTTTCAGGTAATGGTCAGTTGCGGTCTTCGGCGAACTGCAGATCAAACGTTTCGATGTTGTAGTTGCCCAGTTTCGGGTTGGTCAGTTAAAGCTGCGTATTTGCCGCCTCCGGTCATCCAGCGCCAGGATATGTTGCCCGAGAAGTTTCCCGCCGCATCCGTTGCCGTCACGAATCAGGGCGGACCGTCCGGACATTGCTGTTGAACTGAAAGCTTCCCGCTCGCCGATGGGTCGATGTCCAAAGCTGGTCGATTCCACTTCGGAGATAGAGCGGGTTCGCATTGCACTTGATGGCACGTCCAGTGTATCGGGGCTGATCTCAGGTGATGATACCTCGGATGCCGTCGGCCGTCACGGGGTTATAGGACGCATGACGGGGCCTTCGGGGGCATAGGTGTCAAATCGCCAGTGTGTCGCGTGATTGATGCGATGTGCGACACGGTCCGTCGCCGTGACCGAGATATTGGCATCATATGGGCCTCGCGGGATTTCGGAAGGGCGGGATCGTCACCGACCTAGTTGCCCGCACCATCTACGAAGCGGTTTTGTAGTTGTTGCGTCAAAGTTGACCACCAACGCTGAGCCGGGCTTCAACCATGGGACGTTCCAAAATCAAATGCCGGCTTGCGGCTTCGCGGGAGCTGACCACACCGTCATTCCCGCCTGCTTGCGCCATCTCGAGGGGTCACCGACCGTGTCGATCAGCACGCCGTGGCTTTGCCGTTGGCGTATTGCCTGCTGCATCGGTTGCCTTGGACAGATACGGTGGTGTTGATCGTGCTTGGGGACACCTGACCCGGCGCAAAGGTCACGGACCAAGTTTGCCATTGGCATCCACGGCCCCGTTCACCGAACGCGCGCCAAGCGACACAACGATGGGACGACCCGATTTCAGATGGTACCAGTGACCAGCAACCGCCGCCTGTTCGCCAAGACGCTTCTGCCCCCGCTGAGGATGTCATCCCCTTCGGACGTGTTTCGAGCGACAGGTTGTCGACGCGGGTTATCCACGCGCACGCTGTCAGAGGCGCTGCGGGCTGTTGCCGGCGGCGTCAGGTCGTGGTCGCTGCTGATGTCGGCTGGTTATAGACGGCTTGGGCACCTCGCCGGCGGCGTAATATGCTGTCCACTGGCCGCTGCCATTCGCCACAACCTATGTGTCCACACCGGCCAGCGTGCACCTGTACGACGCGCCCGCATCTGCCGGTACCGGAAATGGCCACCACCGTCGCTTGCTTCGCGGCGTGCGTTAACCACATCATTCGCCTTTCCAAACCCAGCTCTGCGGCTGATTGGTCAGCGATCCGGCGTTCGGTATCAACAGTTGACTGGTTTGCGACACGCTATCCACGTTTGCCCGCCGCGTCTGTCGCGGTGGCGGTCATTTTGTGCTGGTGTATGTGCCTGCAGAAATCATCGCTGGGTGCAAAGCTGACGGTCCACGTGGCCATCTGCCGCAACGTTGCCCGCGCGCGAGATCTGGCCAAGCTGGACCATTAACAGACGAGCCAGGCTTCGGACCGTGCCGGTCATGACGATGCCCTGCGGCTGCTCTGTCGCGTTAATCACGCCGTCGTTGCGCCGGTTCTGACCCGGAAGGCCAGATTATTACCAGTGTTGTCGATCTCGACTTGGCTTGGTTGCTGGTCCGCGGTTGTGCCCGCCGTATCCGTCGCCACAGGCCGTGACGGTTCGCTGTTGTCTCTCCGGTTGGAATGTCTAGAGCCGCGAATCCGCGGACAGTTTTTGCCGTTTGCATCAACCAACGCATCGCGTGGCGCGCCGCCAAAGCTGACCTGACGGTCGATTCCCGGCTTGCGATGTTGCCGGTCAGCGTCCACGCCGTCGCCGGCGCTCTGCCGGTTGATCACGCCGTCGACTTCGACCGGCATCCGCCGCCAATTCGTTGACCTCGGAGACGGTATCACCACCAGCTTGCTCGGTCGAAGTAGAGCTATTCCCCAAAAAGCAATCGGTCGTTTACGGATGGGTTAAAACATCGACTGAATGTAATTCACCTGCGCGGCAAGTTGCCTGCCTGCCATTGTCGCGGACCATTGCCGCCATTTGTCGGCATCGGTTCGGCGTTACGGGTTTGATTTTTGTCCCACGATATGGTTCTCAAAAGCTGCAACGGTCGAGCCGGGTTCCGCCGGTTGCCGTTCAGCGTGGGACGCCCCGCCCGCAAAGGAAAGCCGCGTTAAAAAACTGTCCCCGCCACGGATTGCGTTGCCGGATGGTGGGACAGGCGGACCGTCGGCGCAAAAAAACAGTATCCACCACCAAGCGTTTTCAGTTTTGCTTGGTCGACCGGTGTTTTTTGCCATATTGAAATTTCGGATTTTTGTCGGGGAAAAATTTCAAGCACCCCGTCGGGGGTGGATTTCCCGTTTCTTATTCTCGGGGCCCCAATTTCTTTCCTCCCCTCTTTGC
>Ga0163217_1114336_pt1 | contig 13520 bp, 15 predicted proteins | sample SynspAceP_FD_185933 | JGI IMG/M metagenome (GOLD analysis project Ga0163217, IMG submission 185933) | Saline lake microbial communities from Ace Lake in Antarctica - Synechococcus sp. Ace-P (PacBio error correction) | ecosystem: Environmental > Aquatic > Non-marine Saline and Alkaline > Saline ... | reverse complement strand
TATAATGGGCGCGCAAGGCAGGCAGCAGAGGTATCGCCGAACGCGCGCACAGGCGCTGGCCAAGCTGCAGCAGCAGTATGCGGGTCAGGTTCTCATCGTGACCCAAAAACGTCCGATGACTGCAATGTAACAGGGGCGGTGGCGCGGGTGATCCATTATGCACGGCGCGCTGAATTCAGCACTTTGTGGCGGCGTCGTGATCACGCTGGCCCGCTCCTATGGTGATGGCATGTGGGGATCCCTGCCCCGCCTGCCAAGCCCCGCGCGCGCGACCTGGAACTGCGTTGTGGTTCGGGCGAAGATGCCATGACACTGGATGCAATCCTTGCCATTTGGCCGAAGCCAGATATTTTCGCGGGCAATCCGCACATCGAGCAACGTCTACCCCGCCGCCGGTTTTGGTCGCAGAGGCCCGCCCTCGCAACGGGGCAACCACACACACGATAGAGCTGTCGAGAACCGCTAACGGAACGTTCCGCCGTGCCGGCAACCAGTTATGCAGAGCACCGCACCGGCACCGCGACCCGCGTCGTCACCAGATGGGTAGAGGAATTAGCTGGGCACCCCCGCAAAAAACGCGGCCCGCGTTTCTAACAAACGCGGCCGCCGCCCTTCGTTGGTGGAAAAGATTTCAGTCTTTCGGCATCTCCGTGACCGGAGTGTTCCATGTCACCATTTTTCATCTTGTCGCTGCTTCGATCTTGTCATGGTTTCGGTGTGCGGTCGCTGATCGACCATCACCTCGACCTCGACCGCGCCCGCGTTTTCGAACTCAAGCGCTGACGGCGCACCATAGCCCTTGCACCAGCGGCTCTTTCAGCCCATTAACATCAGGTGAATCGCCGCCGCGTTTTAACGCGTGCATTTCATCCGCAGCGTGCCACGCCGCCTTCGAATCTCGCCCATTCGCATGATGCCATTATCGTCAGAACGGTGCGAATGCAGCTCGACCTTTACGGCCACGTCAGTATGACGCGACCGATCAAACGGTCATCGCGCCACTGTGGTCATCATCCTACCATAAGCCGCACCCAGCATGTGGATTTCGCGGTAAAGACGCAGGATGTAGGGTCATCCACCATAATGCCTTCGCGGCGAGAGGCAGAACGAAGAAGAAATAAGCGCGCAAACGGCGCGGGTCAGCAAAGCAGGTGTCAATTGAGTATTCCTGTCGAATATTCAAAATGTCCGTGAAAGTCGGTACGTCAGGCAGCGACAGGGGCCGGTGCTCTGCGTCATAGCGCGTTTCGGTCGCGGCAACATCAGCTGTCAGGACCTGCAACGATGGTGCGACAAAGGCACGATTCCGCGCCGGCGCAGCAGCCAGACCACGCATCTGTCAGCGTTCAACGTTTTAGCGCCCAATCAGGACATATATGCGGGGCCGTCGTGGGCTTGCCCTGCGCGTCCACACTAGATCGCTACGCGGACCAGGCGCCGACACCAGCACGATCTGACCCGTGGCGGCCGACGCCCCACGGTCAAAACGGCCATGCCCTTGCCCGTCAGCCAGCATTTTCAACGCCACAGCCTAGAGATGAAAGGCAACGCAAGTGGTCAAGGCCGCCACCCTAGCCAAAGCTGTGTGAAAATACCACCTGCCCAAAACCGACGGCAGCCCCGGCCAAGAGGCCAGGGCTGCAACAATCGTAACGGATGTAAGAAAGTCTTACGACAGCGCTATCGGCTGTGGTGAGCTGGGACTTTGCAATTGCTTCTTAACTTTCAACGCGCGACGGGACAGCTTCGGTCTGTCTTTGCCTTCGCCATGAATTGTCCAAACCAACCGCGGTGGATAACAGTGCGCAGAGCAGCTGCCGAGATGCGGAACTTGAAAACCACGGTCCCAGTGCTTCGACTGAAGGTAACATCGTTCAGTTTGGCAAGAACCGGCGACGTGGCGGTTCTTGCGGTGGCTTACGTTGATTGCCCGTCATCGGGCCTTTTCCGGTCATTCGCAAACGCCAGCGAACATGGGGTCTATCTTTGTGCTGCGGGGCATTTTCCGGGCGATCCCGGAGCCAATACCTATGGGCGCGCGTACCGGCAAACCCTGAAATTGGTTTTCTGCTTTAGGGCGAAATTCCGAAGCGGGTCAAACCAAGCCTGCACGGCATCGCCACGCTTCTTTCCTTTTGCATCGTCTTAAAAACATTTTGCCATTCTGTCGCGCCAATGAACAATTCATTCCCGCGCCCTTTCTTGTCCATTTCTGTTACTTCAAACGGGTGCATTTTTCGCCATGCTGGCCTGCTCGCCGCCGCGAAGAACGTTGGGACATGATGTTCCTCTGGCTGGTGGTTGCGTTTTCGTAGACGGATCGACGGCGCTGGCGCGTAAAATATTATGTAAAGGACCAACGCGCCCGAGTTTAGGCGTACTGCTTGATCTGCATCATCGACTACGTACCTATGTCTTATTCCGGCCGTGAGGTCGCTGTTCACAATTCCGGCTCGTGGGGTGGGAGCGGCTGAGTCATGATCATCATCGTCAACTTCGCCAGCGCCAGTACTTCTGCGCAACCACGCATTGAAAACCAAAAAGATGAACTTCCTTTTGGCGGGCTTTCCAGGTGGCGTGGAAACATGCTGGTGCTGTTGCTGTTGCCTTCGCCTGCCGTGGTGGGTTCGCTCGGATCGACTTCGACACGTTTCAGGCCAGCGATCCAGTATTCGGCCGCCGCTCTAAGCTTCGTGCACCCGTCACCGTTACACGAGCGTACGCCGTTACATTTCGCCACGGCACTGCGCAGCCTGATTCTCTATACCTTTAGAGCCTGCTTGAGCGACTCGCATATTCCATCCCGCAAAGGTGAGACGCACATTGGCCCGGTCTCGTCCAGGTCATCCAGCCACATGCTTTGCCCCCGGTGCCTGTGGGCGCAACCAGACAGGCCTGAACCGACGCCCCGGCGTCGATCCAACGTTAGGCACATAATTTTAAGATCTCTCAGATCAGTCGCGCGTGCTGGACTCCCCTTCATGGCCGCCCCAGCAGCGCTTCTGTCTCCTACCTTCGCTCGCCCCCAGATAATCGCGTCAGCCCCTTTGATCCCGATCATCGATGGCACGGGATCCCAATGACGGGAACGGATTGTGCCCGCCCCACGCCATGTCCCACAGAAACCTGCGCAGGAATCGCCAGCTTTGTGGGCCCAATGTCGCCGCGTACAGGTCACAAGCTATCCCCACAAAGAAAAGAGCATCGCGCATACCTTTGCACACAGCCGGCCAGCCCTACTGCTATCAAACTGCCACCCCTGAAGGGCAGCGTGAAAACGCGTCGTAGCGTCCAGCTCATAGCTCGCTCGCTACCCTGCAGCCGCTCTTGCGTTCGTACACTCACAACTACCTGGTGTCAGCGTCATCCTGTAAGGGACACCTGCCCCCAATGCAGAGTGCGTCGTGATCGCGCCTGCATCCTCGGCTTTACGACAAGGTACCAAACCGCCGGTGGAGGATACTGCGCCGCTTCACCCGAAAATCCGATAAAGCGGCGCAGCGTCATTTTTGGACACGCTTCGTCACAACGGGCACAAACGCCCGGCGTGACGTGTGTGCCCAACATCGGGCAAGAGCCTCCAGACCAAAAAAGGGGGCGGGGCGGCGCATTCTCGCCCCGCCGCTTTCTCGAACACGACAGCAAACGCCTCGGTCTCGGGCATTGCGGAATGCCTCTGCCGGAGCTCATCGCCGGTGCATCGCAATGGCTGACGTGATGCAGACGTCCTCGAACGCCACACTCTCAAAAGCGCTGCACGCTGCGGCATCATCGGCGACGAACACCATTGGTTGCTGCCTCGAGAAGAGGCACCGATCACCATTTTCCACCGCTGCACTTCCAACGCAGGACGTCACGACCGCCGGTGCGGGCACGCCACTTTGGACCCATTTCGCGCGCCAGGAGCAAGCATCCAGCCAGCGCTTTGCGGCGGTTTCAGGGATATCCGTCAGTGGATCCGAACTTTCATCGCCGGAACCGCTCTAGCCAGACTTTTCCATGGTGAACACCAGCACAGGTGCCAGCCATGTCGTCAGACGGTCTGCGAACAGGATATCAGCACCGACCGCGCAGGCACGGACGGCGCAGACGTGTCGCCTCGCATTACAGGCGCATCTTTGCGCACGTCGAAATAGAACGCCGGACAGACTGACGTGGCAAAGGTGAACCCCGCTTAGGAACACACCTTGGAATCATAGCGCGCATTAGCCTTCGCGCACGACCTGATCCAGCTCAGCCACACGGTGCAGCACCAGCGTTCAAGCTCTGGCATTCGGCAGGTTCTGGCCGGGTCCGGCCATCGGTAAAGTCGAACAACCGCCCCCAGCACTTTATACCGCCATGGTGTTCGCAAACGACGATAGCTGTCGGCGGTCCCTTCGGATTTCCGGCCCGATCCGCTGGTCCGCGCGTATAGTCCGTCTGGACCACCCCAAAGTGCGAGAATATCGGCGCCATACTGTGGAAACAATCTTTTCGGCACGATGGTGTTGCCGATGGATTTGACATCTTCATGCCCTCTCATCCAATGTGAACCGTGCGTCACGGACGTTGCGTAGGGGACGCGCGGGCCGTGGTGCCTACGGATTTGCAAGCAGCGACGCAATGGCACCAGAGCGCGGTGTTGGTCCGGTGCCTGTCCATATAAACGTCTGCGATTTGCCGTCCTCAGAAGCGTCTTCACGTTCCGCGCAGCACGAACCGCATTGGGCTTGAACCGGGAATCGAACCCACACGTCCAGAATGTCGAACACCTGAGTATACGCCTCAGGGTTCACGATCCCCGCCCAGGACCCCTTTCGCACCATCTTCGTACCAGGAACAATCCGCGCCGTCGACTCGAACGCGTCCGACGACGCGCTGGTTGACCTCGGGTTTGCCAGGCCAAGAAGTCATCATCCGTCGGCAGCGCGCCCGTATTTTGTAAAGCAGGTCACGCGGCACGCCCAGCACGTTGACGCGAAACAAAGCACCCAGTCAGGGGCGGCCTCCATCATCGAATGCAGGGACGGTGCGCCCTCTTGTGGCACCCAGTACGTTGTCGATCTCGGTCAGGCACGTTTCCACGGATGTTATGCAAAGGTGCCTGCCCGTCGCCCAACGGCCGTCCGATCGCAGCAAACCCACTGCGGCGTGTTGCGATAAGAGACCGTGCCTTGGAGCGCAGTTGAATGCGTATAGCTGTGCTTGATCTTGCCACCCGCAAGCAGCCCGCCGACCTCGACCAGCTTGTGATCACGCGCTGCGTTGGCGTCGCCTTCCTTGCCGTTTGGGCTTGAGGATCTTTTTGCCGCCAAAGAACGGCAGATCGCGCGGAGGACCCGTCTTGCGATCACGTTATAGTTGATCACCTTGTCCAGCCATCCCCAAACCACGGGTAAGTTCATATTCTCAAGACCGTGGACCGGCGCGCAATGCACAAAGCCTCCGTACCTCCGGTGTCGGTCAACAAAATCATCGGCGGCGGAAAGTCGCGCAGATCATCCCATTCGCCATTGCTGCCTTCGGCACCAAGCAGCGGGGTGCCTGCAACGAGATTTAGCCAGCTCGTCCTGCGTTACATTCCCGCAGACGGCGCACCAATGGTTTCGTCAGACGCGCACGCCCGAAACACATCCATCGCCATGCTAGTCCGACGGCAGATCAACGGTCACCGATGGCTGACCAGGATTCCCTCGGTGCGGCAGTGACTCGTACAGACCGTAAGAAATTTCCTCGCCCGATACAGCGGACAGCCTTGTTGCGACGGGATGGGTCCCACGGCACGTTGTGGTCCAGATCACGACATTTTGGGCACCTCAAGCGAGGCATCTCGGTGCCCACAACCTTGGAAACTTTACCCAGATCCGTAAAGCTTCCTTGGGTGTAGGTATCTCAACCTCGGCCTCGGCCAGCGCGGCTTTCGACCGGGGCACCACATCACGGGCTTGGACCCTTGAGTACAGTGTGCCGTTCATCAGGAACTCATGAAATTCTTCGGCGATCACCCCTCTGCGTGAAAAAATCCATCGTCAGAAGAATCGGCCATTGCCGTGATGCCAAGGCGTTTTGAATCCTCGCGTGCACACGACCAAACGCGGCAAAACTTTGCGGCACTCGGCACGGGAAATTCGTTGATCGGCACGTCGTCTTTGTTTTACATTTTTGGCGGTATTGCTCTTCGATCTTCCATTCGATGGGCAGACCGTGGCAATCCCAACCGGGAGTATAGGCGTGCCATTCAAAACCCATCTTCTGATGGCTTGCGCCAATCATATCTTGTCGTCTGTTCAGCGCGTGCCCGATGTGCAGGTGGCCGGTTGGCGTAGGGGGGGCCATCATGGCAGCGAACGGCGTGCGGCCCTTTTTCTCGCGGCAAGGCGTCATAGACGCCAATTTCTTCCCACCGCGCCAACCATCAGGCTCGCGTTTGGGCAGACCCGCACCGCATGGGAAAGTCGGTCTTGGCAGGTTCAGCGATTAGATTTATAATCGAGCGTTTCGGGGGTGTCGGCGCACAATGGCAGGCGTCCTTTGCAAACGGAATGATGCGAATGATAATCAGATTACGGTGCCGAGTGCTCAAACAACCTCGGCCGGCCGTCTCGTAATCAGAGCGCCGGGAAAATAATTCGTATAATGATCCCGGAGTTCCGGCAGTCATATCTCAGCCTTATAGCCGCAGCAGATCGACCGACAAGGCCCCTTTCGCGGGCACTTAACTGGCCTTGGAAAAACAAAGCCCGACGGCGCGCGTTTGATAGATGCTGCGCACCTTGGGGCGGCGTGCTTCAGAGAACGGCATCGGGCCGCAACCTCCATTCGCGGCGACACCGGAACACGGCGGTCAACGCGCCGTTCCACCAGCCCTCGCCAAAGCGGCGCGACAGTTTCGCCAGCATCGTCCCGCCAAGATAGTCCAGCATGTTTCGGTCGCCCACGGCCACAGGCCCCCGTCCCAACCAGATGTACAAAACACCCGCGTCCAGCGCCACACCGAAACAAGCCCGACCCGCCCACCCATAGACCTCGGCCACACGGCGGATCATGCGCAGGTTGGCTGGTTCATCGCCGCGACCACATCCGGCAACGCCCAAAGGCACCAGCGCCGTCACCGTTGGCAACTGACGAGCCCGCGGCTTCAGACCTACGCGGCCTGGGCCGCGCCAAATATCCAGCGGCCCAGACAGCTCGTGCCTCGGTCCAGGGCCGCAACGCTGTGCATTCCACGTGATCGCCGCGCAGCTCTGCCAGGACCGGTCGCGTCCCCATCGGGTATCTTCGCGTCCATGATACAGCCAACCAAGCGATCAGTGGACTGCCGATGCGGACTTGAGGTCATCTCTGTGCCAGCGCCTCCCGACGTCGTGATGGCAATCCGTTCAAGCCGCCGCCAGACGACTAAAGGCCGCAATTTCGCCGCAGGCACAAAGCACTAAGACGAGCAGCACCAGCACCAATCAGGCACGGTCATCACCATCCCCAACAACGGGTTAGCTCGCCAGCAGCCCTATGACGGAAATTCCACGCCGCAATCGGACACCAGCGCCCCGACTCCAGCGCGCGCAGCAGCCACAGAAACAGGCCGCACCAGCTGTTGACGGCTTGGCGCCGCTGCCAGCCGTGCCGCGATCTGCATTGCCTGCCTTGCGTGCGCCTGGCACCGTCAGTCCGGCACGCGGCGGCGCCATCCGATACAGGAGGCCGCGTGGCCGTGTCTTCCTCGAGATCAAATAAAACGGACCCTGGCCATCACGCCGCCCCCTTTTACCATTCCGAACCGCACACTCCGCAGGCCCGAAATCATTGCCTGTAACCGTCGCTACGCAGTTACCTCGACAAACCCTGCGGCACGTAGTACGCTGTGGCTCGCAAGTTCGCCTTCAAAACTCCAAAGCGCAGGCGGTCGCTTTGCGCCTTGGCGCCGTCCAGCAAGCGCTGTGCCAATGCCTTTGCCCTGCGCCTTGGGGGGTGCAGATACAGCCGTTGAATCTCCGCCGCACGACTGCAGAGCCACCGACATGCCCCTCTGTCGTCGCGACCTCACCCAGCGCCTGAACGATCCGGATCCATATCCACCCAAAAGGTTGCGATCTCTTCGGCGCGCTGTGGGCTGGGGCAGCCAGTCGTGGTCCGCGTTCGGCGCACGTCGATTCACCACTGTACAGGCGGCCGGCATCCAGCACCCGCGCAGGCGCGCATGGTCACTTCATCAAACAGTCCACAAGCGGATCCCCGATTCAGTAATCAGCGCGCGTCCCAGTACGGATATGGGGCGGCCATCGCCGGGGCGCAATTCAGCCGCGCCGGTGGCAAAAGCGCAACTGATCTGAATAGTCCCGATCCAGCCATTTAGACGCCCCCGCCCGCGCCGGGGTCAGCAGATGCGCGGGTCCTTGGGCAGTCGCCGGGATAGAACGCCGCCTTCTTTGCCAGTGTCCAGGCAAGCTGCCGCGCACGACATCCAGCGTCTCTCGTTGGTAGGTCATCGTTGCCTCGGTGGTGGCCCGCAAACGATGCCAGCGGATCATCCCCCGATTCCCCGCACCGGCAAAGCGCGCCGGTCGCGGGCGTCGCGGGTCAAAGCCTCCATGATGGCTGTTTAGACTGGCCGTGCTGGCTGTGAGCAGATGGCGGCCTTGCTCGCCGCTAAACACGGGATCTTCTCGACACGTTCTCTCAGGCCACGGGTAGTAGCTGGCAGTCAGGAAAACGTTGCGCCCGGGCTTAAGACACTGCAAGGATATCGCTCATATGGGCAGACGCGCAAATCCCGACGCGCGCGATGGGCCTTTGATGAATCGCGCCAAGCGCAAGTCACCAGCACGGACCTGACGATCGATCCGTGCAAAGTGATTCGCGGAACGAAAAGGTTTCACCAACCCGCCGTTAGAGGCCTCGAAACCCGCCGCGCCATTCCGCAAAAGCGACCGCGCGGCCCCTCGCCGCGGGCAAGGGCGCGAAAGTCAGCCACCGGCCGATCCGGCCGATCACCCGGCAGGCAGTAACCGCCCTGTTCGTGCAGCGGAATAACCATCTTGCACGGGCGTCGCAGGTTAATTCGGACAAAGCTTGGCGCCAACGGCTTGGCGACGCGTTCGTTCAACGGTTCCGTCGGCGTACGGTGCCCGCCACCAGCGCGCGGGTAGCCCGCCCGCCGCGTCGCGATCCACGTACGGGTCTAGCACCTGCGCCGACCACGTGGCATATCCACATCCATCAGCGCCAATCCAAGCACCATCTCGGGTAGTCCCGGATATCCAGGATGCCAGCCGTACGCGGCCCCTGAAATCCGCCAAGACAGGCCAATTGGCCGCACCCGCAAGGACAGGGCAGTTCTGATTATGGCGCGCGTGCTTTCGGGCAGTGCGGCTGCGCCGGTCAGCCCGCCGGCAAGGTGGTTTCATACTCGACCGCTGGCACGGTAATCGTTCGGGCTGGGGTTTGCAGGAACGCAGCCTCGATCCGGGCCTGCGGATGCAGGCCAGAAGCCCCGGCATTCGACCCCCGATCCAGAGAGTTCGCCACAAGCGAAGGTGATGACACGGTTTTGCCGACCGCGCCAGTCCGGGTGACCAACCCAACGGATTCACGGTTCGAAAAACGTTCTCGGACACACCGTCCTGAACATTTTCAACCTGCCCGCCAAATTCGCATCGGCAATTCTTAGAGTTACCACAAGCCCGTGCCCGCCTTAACTTTGTCAGTTAACGGTACATAGGTTGCGCGGTCAGGGATGCCAGATCAGCCGCCCCCATGTAAACGCCCCGCCCATTGCAAAACGCTATCCCTTAACGATACCACGGCCGCCCTTGTCGTGGCAACGCCAGATCGCCTTGCTCTGTTGCAAAGGGGCGATCGAAAGACGCCTATGGCCAAGAATCGAGCCGCGCGTTCATAATATCGCCGCCTCAGGGCGCACCGATGCCGGTGTTCACGGGTCTCGCGCAGGGTCGCCACTGGCGATATGGAGCGTGACTGGACCCCGTCGCCTGTCGAAGCGATCAATTATCACCTGGAACCCGCTGCCGGTTGCGGTCGTCGATGCTGTGGCTGGGATGACACTTTCACGCCCGTTTTCCGGCCCAGAGCGCCCGGTATCTGTTTCGCGTGCTGTACGCCGCGCGCCGCCCACCCCCATCAGGCGGGTCTAGGTCTGGCAGGTCAAAAAAGCCGCCTGACATAGACCTTCATTGCGTGAAGCGCATCCACAATTTGATCGGCAAGCACGATTTTACCCACCTTCCGTTCTTGCGAGTGTCAGTCACAGAACCGGTCAAACGCTGGAGTTCTTGACAGAAAGAGGGTGCCGTGTGAGCGGCGGCGTAGAGGTGCATTTCGACGTGGCGCGCGCGGTCTTTTCCTGCACAATTCAGTGGTGCTCAGCTCGTCGGCACGTATTAGAGCGTGTCGGCGCGGGAACGTCTTTTGCGCCCGATGATGTCAAGAAAGATTCGCGATGGCCGCGAAACGTACCGCCTGCGGCGGTGTCACCGCCGACGGGCTTTAACCTCGTCGCATGTGAACCTACAAGACAGACTCCCTTCGCGCAGTCGACGACTGGCGGCAGCAATAACCCTCGCGGTCATCAGCCCCCGAAAAATTCTGCGGTTCCACGTCCCGTATGTGCCCCCGCGAGATTCGCCGCGTTCAAATCCGTGCGCCCCAAAAGTCGCGCTGCGCTTGTATCAATTGGCCGATCCGCGTGCCGTGCGATCGTATCGTACCAGCGAGTGACGCGCTGCAGCGCAGGCATTCGGGATACCCAAAGACACCCCTTTGCCGCCACCGTCTTCGCAGCCCCGCCAAATGATCGCCGAGCATCTCGCGAATTGCTTGGCGCGGAGATCAAGCCCCCCTCTGGCAACCCCGCGTGAGAAAGCGTCGGCCAGATCATCCAGCAAGGCAGAGCGGAGCATACATCCGCGCGCGCCAGATCTCCTGCGTATGGTGACGCGAGCCCATATCAAGGTGCCAGTTTGAATCATCGGGACGCGGCAGCAAGCACGCAAACCCTTGGGCGTGGCCAGGAATACGCGCGGCCAGCAGGCGGAGTGCAAGTCCGCGTCTGAGGTTAAAATCGCCCCAGTCACCGGCATCCGGCACAAGGGGGGCCGCCGCAACGCGCAGCCGCCTCTTTCGCTCGGACCAGTCGTGCGCGACTGCCGCCTCGATCGCGCTGGCGGAATTGACCCAAGCTTCAGCGCCTCTATCAAGGTCCATGCGGCCAGTGCCCCTTCTGGCCCCGCCCCTTTATCAAGGATCAGTCCACATCGGCGTTACCGTGTCTGCATCGACGGTGCAATGCCGCGGCAGAAACCTCGATCAGATACGAGCCGAGACGGCCCCTTCTGCCAGCGCTCGAAACAGGTGCTCCATCTGCGCGCGCTTTGCCCGCCAGCAGCCGCACAGCCCGCTAGACTTCGGCGATCATTAGATGTCGCATATTCGATCCCGTTGTGCACGGTCTTGGACGAAATGCCCCGCCCACCGGCCCAGATGATCGACGCAGGCGCGCTTGAAACTTGCCGCATCGCGCTGAGGACATGCGGCGCGCTGGGTTCCAGCTGTGACCCGTCCCGCCCACCATCATCGATGGGCCGTTGCCTGCGCCTTCTTCGCCGCCCGAAACCCCATCCCGACGAAATGCCGGCCAACGTGCCGTTGAACGCAGGCCGACCGACGGTCGTTGTATCGTGAAATCGGCGTTGCCACCGTCGATGATACGTCGGATCGCCTCGTCAGCAATGCGCATTCACAGCGTCGATCATCGCATCCATCGGTTGCCCCCGACGGGATCATGAACAAGATTACTGCGCGGGGCGCGATGCTATCGACAGAAAAAATGCCTCAAGCGGGAACTGTGGCCGTCAGGTTGCAGCCAGCGGCCGGCTTCGTCGATAACGCGCAATCCAGTCTGCCGCGCGGTTCTGACCCACAACGAAACCCCTGGCTCTGCCAGATAAGCGCGGCGCAGGCCGCATTGTGCCCAGACCATACCACGCCAATATCTCGGCCTCTTATACTCTGGTCCCATCGGCTTAATCTCTGGTGGGTCAAGGGTTCGTCAACTTAAGGATCGCGCAACCGGTGCTTGACAAGGGCGGGGCAGCGAAATTGATTTATCGCTATCTTTTTCAGTTAAAGATGTCGGATTAAAAGAAAACAGAACAACATATTTACAGAGTTAACGGTAAGAAGATGCTACAAAAACCTAAAACGCGCTTGGGAGGGAGATGATCCTCCCCAATCTGCGCCGCCCGAAACGTATTCCAGGTCCGCCGCATTGTTGCATACCGCGAAACGCCGATGGCAAGAGTGCCTGATGGATCACAAGCGGGATACCGGCCGCTGGATCGTGCCGAAAGGTGCTGGGCCGATATCGAATGGGCTGGACGCGCTGGCGCTGCCCTGCGCGAAGCTTGGGAAGAAGCCGGCGTATCCCAAGGCCGACATTTCGAGCCGAAGCCGATGGCCGTATTACGATACGACCAAGGGCCTGTCCGGCGGTCTCACCCCACGGCGCGTGATCGCTCAGGTACTATCTGACGGCGTGTGCGGCACATCGAGGCATGAATTACCCCGAGGTCGACGTCCCCACGCGCCGCTGGATGCCCCCCGAAAGAAGCAGCAGAACTGGTGCAGAACCTGATCTTCGGGGAAATCCTTCTGAAAACTATAGCTCCGCTCTGCGGCCTTGCGTAACCTTTTTCCGCTGTTGCAACGACGCGCATGGTTCAGAGAAATGAGGCAGCAATGACGACGGACCCAAAGGCCACAGGTGGAAAAACACGATTCTGACCTTGAACCGCTCTCGCGGGGGAACAAGCAAACACGTATGTTCGCGCGGCCTATGGTTACGGACCTGGCACTTGCGCTTGCCTTTATCGTTCTGCGGCACTATTTTCGCCGCGCTCTCTTCTCGGTGCGCACAGCCGTCGAAACTTCTGGTGGTTGATCGCCGGGCTGCGGCCTTCGGGGCGTATATGGCTGTGGAAACCATCGGCGCCCAAATTGATTGTGGGCCACACACCATGGGCCCCGCCGTGGTGCCCCAAAAGCGCTAAGCAGGGCGGGCGATCATCATCGCTGCGATCTGGCGAAAGCACGCGGTTGGCCATTGCTTGGGCGGGGCGGGGACGTTGTCTTTCGAACCCATCTCGAAAGGGATTCAATTCGGATTTTCCCGCGTCGGGGTCGAGGATTCCCAAAAAAGTGTTCCAAATCTGGGGCCGATGAATTGGGGCCGCGCTGGATTTCAATTTCCGGCTTTGGGCGTCAATCTGGCGGACATGGGGTGCGCGCTTTGGTGTCGACAACCCACACACTTTCTTTGTCGTGGGGGGTTGTTTATGGGGCGCGGGCAATCGCCGGCTGCGGGAATGGGCAGGCCCGTTTTTTCCCCCCAAACTGGCCCCCTTTTCAATTTTGAGCCATTTTGATCCCCCGGGGCCGGGCCAGAGGCTGGGGGATCCCAATTTTTTTCCTTCGGCCCCCTTTTTGCTTAAAAGGGATTTCCTCTTTCTTTTTTTTTTTTTTTC
>Ga0163217_1068004_pt1 | contig 13520 bp, 4 predicted proteins | sample SynspAceP_FD_185933 | JGI IMG/M metagenome (GOLD analysis project Ga0163217, IMG submission 185933) | Saline lake microbial communities from Ace Lake in Antarctica - Synechococcus sp. Ace-P (PacBio error correction) | ecosystem: Environmental > Aquatic > Non-marine Saline and Alkaline > Saline ... | reverse complement strand
TGAGAATTTAAAAATTAATAGATTGTGAGGATATTGATCTATTTTTGAACAATTATATAATAATCCAGTAGTTTCCAATTGGGATTACTACAGATAATTCCCCATTTGCTTTTTATTCTGACATTTCCTTTTACAACCTAAAAATATGTTAGCCATCTATAAATCAAACGCAGTTTAGTTGTTTTTACTGTTCGCCATTCCAACAATATTTAAATGGATAGTTCCAATTTAACGATTTGATTAAAGTGATTGGTAATCCAAATGCTTACCGGGATTAATTGCTGACACTTTCCTGGAATATCTTGTCGCATTCATGATTTTGTATGAAATGTATTGTTGTTTACCCCAAAAGTTATCTTCGTACGAGCAAGACATCAACCAAAAGTTAACAGGATTTTAGACCTGTTGAGATTGTTAATGTAACATCAAATTGCTCTATTGGTCGGATTATTAGCGTCTATACGATACCCAATCTTTTCTTTAAACGTTTTACTTCATGTTTAGAAAGTGGTCTGCGATAAGCACTATCAATTGCTAAGTTCCAATCCAACTAATTGGTTTTGCGCACTGATTAAGTTTGAAATCAGTAAAAAGAATTATTTAGCAAAGTTTTTTCATTTATGAAGAAGTTAATGTTAGGACTAAGGTCTAATTTTAAATATTTATAGTCATGAATTAAAGTAAGTTTAATCCTTTTTCCCTCGCTTCAAAACACGTTTCTCTAGTTCATCAACCCTGTGCAGCGCACAAACACTGAATGTAAGAATACTGCAGCTTTTGCTTGAAATCGCTTTTACTTTAAATTAGCGCTGCGCCAAACATTCCGATTCCAAAGTCCGGTCAATTACAACGTTCTCTTAATCCTTGTAGTTCGCCATTCGGTATAGGCACCGCATTCTTTTTGATTCTGGCGAGCCAGTTTCCAAAGCATCAAATAATGCTTGATTGGCGCTTGTCTTTGAACGGACTCATGGGGTGAGCGGGCATTCTCCGATTTAAGGTGATTGCCTCCAAGCTTTTCCAATAATTCTGGTGCAAGTAATTCACGGTCATACACTGTGGTAACCCGAAATTTGAGTTTCCTTCGGTTTGCTGCTAAATTTCGGAATAGGAGGAGTGCATTGGAGTTCTGCGACAAAGCTTCTGCTTTTAGCGCTGCTAGCACCTTCTGCACTCAAACCGCTTTCGCGTCTTCTTCCGATCGGGAAGCTGAGTTGCCACTTGACCGTTTCTGCATCATAAGGCATCATGTTAGATTTTCGTTTCGTTTCCATTGGCGGTTTGAAATACCGTAGCCGAGTCCAATTAATTGGACTTTTCACCGCTTTTAAATCAGCCAACGCGGCAAATACCCCAAATTCCACGATGCAATTCGACGGTAACGCAAGGGCGCTTGGTCTTGCCCAATCAATAAATCGCCTCACCGAACTGCGGATTCGTCAGCACCGACTACCAAAATCGGCTTTGGTGGTTTGTTGTATTCTCCACCCACTTGGGAAGGTTGAGTTCAGACTTTCCTGCTGCGCTCTTTTTTATGTCGACCAACTGATGTCCCATTTGCACAGAATCATGTCCACCCAATTGCTCAACAAAGGCCAACCGCAGCGATTGCCTTGCGATGTTGCACATTGCGTACGCCTAGGAGACGTTTGTGCTCTGATTGCATCCTTTTCGCATTCCCATTCGCCCGATTCACATTTCCGTCTGTGGTATGCACCCAAAATTGCTTGGTAGAAACCACGCCATTTTTTCCAAAGCAGAAATCCCAATCCTTTTATCGCATTGCTCGCTGTTGCAGTGTTAATCCATTAGGCCTTGAGAACGTTGTGTATCGAAAACTTGTCGTCTCGTTCATACAATTGTAAATGGATTTCTTCGGTTGCAGAACAGGCCACTGCGAGGCTACGCCCACCGATTTCCGCCACAAAAATAATGGCCTAATGTGGGTAATTTTCTTTGTCGGCTGCAGAGGCTCTGCAGAAGAGTCAAACCTGAAACCGGAGCAAGTGTGGGCAAGGATACAATTCTCCTTTTGGACGAACTGGAGCCGTTCCTTGGCTTCCCGTTTTTTCGATTCATTCCAATGCCATTGATAGAGGAGACGTAGCTTTTTACGAAGTGCCTTATGCCTTTTCTTTCCACGGTCCTTGGACAATTTAGGACAAACGACAGCTGTCCTTTTTGTTTTCCACTCTTTCTTATTTTTAACCGCCAATGTAAGATTATAGCGTGCCAGTTAAAGACACCTTATTTAAAGTTAGGGTGGATGATGAATTTATGCCAAATGTTTCAATGGAATTGCTTTGCAGTCAATGGTCGGGAATTTCTAGGAGTTTTAAAATCCTTTAAATTCCGTGTTAATTAATTATTTCTTGTTGATTTTCAATGGCGGTAAAATACTTGAAGGTCCATCTTATCAAAGTCTAAGATGTCTCATCATTCATGCTAATCCAAACATTTTATCACAAAAATGGTAAAAAATTTGGAACAATTAACTTGAGTTTCTAAACCGACTTTGCCTTATTGAATTTTCATTTGTCTTAATAAGGTTGTAACTTGTGTGGCTATTGTTAGGCAGATACAGACAACTCGATTTGCCTTTTTATCTGCAAGTTGAAAAGGAGAATTACGATTTCTTCAAAAAAAAGGTTCTCTATGCGATAAATTAAATCAATGACATTTTTTGGTATCTATTGAAAAGTTCTTTTCATTTGTACTATTTTTCAATGAATTCGCGATACTCCTTTTTGTAATCGAAGTTATTCTGGCAAACTAATTCACCCACTTCAAACTTTTCTACAAGTGGAGTAATTGAAGTTTTTCTTTCACCCTTTTTCTTTTTTGTTTTTGATAATGCTATCCAGGTAAATTCCGATCATTTTTAGATAGACTAATTTTATGATTACGAGCATATTCTTAGCTCGTTCGAGTACTTTTTCATTTAGTCTTAATGTCAACTAGTTTCCATATGTGCTTGTATTAATTTTACGTACAAATTAATTAATTTGTAACGTCAATTAAATTATTTCAATTTAATTATTTGATTCCTCTAAGTTTTAAAAAGTTTTATGAACTTATAGGTTTATAAGTTCGTTTAAATTTAGGTTTAGTTCTTACAGATCAAATAACTACACCTCTCAATAATTTGACTGTCCTTCTTGGAACTATCACCTGAAGTCCATTCCCATGGTTTCGAGCAGTACGGATTTTTACCATTGGGCATTGATTTCAGGGGTAGAAAAAACAAATCCCAAGTTCAATTAATTCACCCTTTTGTTGATTTTTGATGGTAACGCATTTCTATGTGCGATTTCATCCACCAACCCCGATAAAATGACCTTTTACTATTTGCCGCCTTTATACTCGGAGGTCAGGTATTGCCAGTTTGTTTGATACTCAAAGGTAGTTTCTTCAGAGGTTTCTCCATTTGCTGAATTTTGAACTGGTCTAAAATTGCTTGTTGTGGTTATAGTTCATGGAATCTTCGTTAAATACAGTATTCTGAATTGAGAGTAGATTTCTTCATTAATTGATGGGAGGATGGTACCAGCTTTTTTCAACTTTTAAGTGAAAGCGGTTGACTTGCCACCGGGACAATCATTCACCGCTTTGATGAGAAATCAATTCATATCCATTGGCGGTTTCCTTTATCGCTCCCAATTGTTTTGTTGTTGGTTTTGGTAGGATTAATCGTGAGGAAAGCCAATAACACCGATTCAGATGGGGTATTTGATCACCAAGAGTTCACCAACTTCATTATTTTCATGTACAAGATTGATGGAATTCTTCCCGACTGGTATTTTGAGGTAATAGAAAACAATTAAACCAGGCGCACACGCATTTTCGGAAAACCCGATTCTTCTCTAAGGGAATCCAATTTGAGTGGTACACAAATAAGAATCTGTGCTGTTTTGCGCATTTATTTCCCTTTCATAAATCGTTCCATTCGTTTTTGAATAGCCTTTCTAAGAAAGCGTCAATTCCCAATAATCCAATGCCCAAAGTAGGATCGATTGCTCAAAAGGAAATTCATTTGTTGAACGCTTCAAATTCATTTGAGGTTGACGTTTATCGTTTTGGGGAATTCAGAACTTGACTCTTCTTTCGAGGCAGGCCGTAAATAAGAAGAGGATGGTGAAAGGGAGGAGGAGTTTTCATTATTTTTAGTATGTTTTTTTATGCGACTAATACTTATCGATTTTATTTTCGTCCAAATTTAGTTTTGAGTTGTTCAAACAGGGATATGCATGACATCTTCTATTCAAGTGGAGGAAATTTCTTTTGGTGTGCGTTTTCCCTGATTGTAATGTGAATAATTAATTCCTTTCCAAATTTTTAGACGAAATATCCCGAGCGATAGAAATAGAGACAAGGGCCTGTTGTAGTTGCCATTTCAACTAAATATGCTTGCATCTTAATTTCATCTTCCATTTTTCATTTCGTAATCTAAATTACAGCGTGTTTCAATCATGATTTTAGAAATTTAGGTATCAATCTAACTTTCGTTCCGTCCAATAAGTCAGCAACAAACCTTTCCTGTCGAATCATCAGGAAGTTTGGCGGAGAGTTTTATGAAGACGATTCTTGCACTCTTTCATTTCAAATACTGTTTGGATAGTAGAACTACACTGTCCAACCGGGTAGTTTCATTTATCTTTAAGTATTACCAATGTCTTAAATTTTGAACCCTAAATGAGTTTAGCTAAAATACTACTTTAATTTGCAATTGGGGAGGGAGAAGTGGTCAAAGTGTAGGTTAGCTTTATTTTCTTTTCCCATTTTTGTAGCTGCAAATATTTCTAAATCCAGTATAAACTATTTACTTAAAAGACTACAGATCTACATTTGTTGTAATTTAATTCACAGAGTTATTAACTAAGACATTTAAAAATTGTCCCTGAATATCAGTCATTTCTCTAATGTTCCTTTAAGTATGTGTTAATCAACTCTTTCTTACAGATGAACAGGAGGTGGCTAAATTGTTTGGGTTGGGCCGTTATTCGCGAAAAGGAATCTGTTATGAAGGGTTTATTTTCGATACAATTTACACTCAATTAAGGACTGTCGGAAACCAATATTTCTCTTTACAGTGTTTGTAATCTTCGAGTTTATCGAATCAGCCAAAGTGCGAAGCTCTTAAAGAAGGGTTGCTGAATCAGGTAATGGAGTATTGGAGGGTAAACGACTAATCTTCACTTGGTTTGATCCTAGGAATTGGCCGTCAAGGACTTTTTATATTGTAAAAGTCGAATTCTTTGAATTAGTAGGTTTTGTAAATGCGTATTTTCCCATATCTATCAATGAAGTTCCATTAATCTATCGAACGCCATTGAGAATATTGCGATAGCTTGTTTTCGTAAGAAATTGCCAACACAGGAAATTATAATACGCCGGATGTCTTAAATAAAATGTATCTAATGAGCTATAATTTACATTGAGTTCTGACCATACGTTCGTATCGGTAAAAGCTTCAATATATAATTCTCCGTTTTTCCATAAACACTTTTCCATCAAAAACAAGTATTCTACCCATTCAAAATTTGTGATTTCAGTTTTATTTTCGAAAAAAAGATTGTCTGAGATTTCTTATTGTGCCAGGAGGTTTGCTATGAATTCACTTTTTGTTTTTTACTAGTGTGATTCTTGAATAAATTACACCGATACTTATTAATGTAATGAGGACTAATTAGGAGTAATTGATTGATCATGGTTAAAGGTATGTTTTAGGAATTGGAAAGTTTCGGATTAGAAAGGGTATTATTCTGTTGATTTATACGGATAAGCTAAGACATTAATCTTTTAACATTACAAAATAAAACTTCGCTGTCCAAAGGGATAGAGTCTTTTTTAGGTCATTTTTAAGCTGTATTATTATTGCCTTTGTTAGAGTTGAATAAATTGATTTTTTTTATCATTTTTTGGTCCATGTTTTACGCGTTTTGTCTACTTTGTGATTTGGTCTTAGTAATGAATTTGATGATTTCTTACGTTAATTGTTATTAACTGCTTACCATTAATGTAAACTTTCGACGAAAATCCTGCATCGTGTGCATGACTTAACCATGAGTTCAATGGAACCTTTCAATTTTATTTCAGGTTATTTTCAAAGTAATAGTTCAAATATTTTTGTGTCGTCAAATAGTATAAGTAGAGGTCTTTTTTCTAATCTTCTTACAGCCCTCTAAAACTCTATTTGGTCTTACGACCTATTTTTGGTAAATATGTATGATAGAAATTTCCTGACTTGTCACCATTTTATTATAAATTTGAGAAGTTGTTAGATACAATTGTGTCCTTGATTATTTGATTGCGAATTCTTAAAAAAAGTAATTAGGTTACAGAGTCTGATGGGACAAGTGAAATTATGGGACTATTGGTATTAAGCTATCCTTTTGCACAAATGGATTAAGAAGCTTTTTTAAGGCATTCGAACTGTTTATTATTGATTTAGGGTTAATATACTTTGGGTTTGGTCAAGATGTTTGCCACTCCTTTCGAGTAGGACTAAAAATAAAGATTAGTAGGTGAAGAGGCTTTGGAGGATTTTCAGATTTTTATAATCTTATTGTATTTCTAGAATTTCAGTTTTGTTAATGCTTGGTTTCCTTCTTCATCTTTTGAAAACCGTCAATTTTCATTTGGCTCATAATATTGAACAAAGGCGGTGGTCATTCTTCTTGCAAACCAAAGAGTTGTTTCTTTCTGCTAGCCATTCTTGATTTGAATCATAAAGTCGTTCCTAGATTTTTTCTTTTCTCCAAATATTCGAAGCACTACATTACATTCTCCTGTCTTGTTTGTCAATTTGCTTTGTATCCACATATTTCGAGGTATCAAAGTCTTTTTTTGAACTTAGATGTACAGTTTCTTATTGTTGTTAACTCCTATTGATTAGGAATTGCTTACTAGACCAATAATTTTAGTCTTTTTAGATTCATTTTTAGTCCATAATATAAACTAATCCTACTTACAAAGCCAAGCCCCCAAACAATCACTTAATAGTGTTCTTGTAATTCCCGGCTCTGCAAAAATATTCACTTAATGGCCCACAAAGAGAAGCAGGCAATACTGCGAATAATGCAAGCCCACAGGTCACTTTATTCTTTTCTTTCATTATATTCTTTTAGATAATTCTACTTTAATTAATAGTTTTTATAGTAAGTGGGTATTTACTTTATAGGCCTTGGAGAGTAGAGAGTTTTCAATAAGCGTTTTGTTAATACTCCATTAAAGAATTACATTTTCAGCACCAATTTAAAATCCTTTTCATATTAAAACATCCCTATTTATGTCCCGTGAGCAATGTTCCATTACGAGGGTTCGACTAATTTTTTATCAATAAAATTTTCCTTTAATGAAAAGTGAGATCTCAAAACCTAAAGCTGTTAATAATCCTTTAGAACATGGAATTTTAAGTTTGATTTGGTTTCAATTATATCTTTATCAAAAATTTTAACAAAGGCTTCTGTGTTTTGATAATATATTCCGAACATTAGAACTGATCATTTCTTCCAATTCCCATTGCCTTTATTCATTCTTTTCATATAAGATAAGAGCAAGAAAGTTTAAGTTGGCATTTTAGCTAGAGGAATTTTTTTGATGAAATTAAATTTATATAGAATGCAGGATGACATTTTTTTAAAAACCTTCCCAATGTTGCATAACTTTAAAGCTATTACCACCTCTAATAAGTGGACGTTTAATTTTGTATGAATTACCGATTTGCTTCGATGATGGAACTTGTTAGTCAATGAGTTTCTTTTTACGCCATTGGGATTTTCGATATCGAGCTTATCTTGTAATTCATTGATAGTTCTTTACTTTCATGCGAAAACCTCTTGACCTACGGAAATGTTTTTGGTAAACGACCAAGCCGGCCACTATAACCTTCCAAGGTAATATTGTCATCTGAAATTTTTGCCAACACTCGATTATCTAACTTTCGATTGATTCTTTCTGAGTTTCCCATTCCAATATTCTTAGCTATGGTTTAAGCAACCCATTTCAAATGCGAAAACGATTTAAAACCACCATAGAAACTCTTTTTTCCAAATTGTAACGTTGAGCATTTCACCTACAGTTTTTCAAACTTAACTTTAAATGTTTCTTTCAAACACTTGTTCTTTGATTGTTGCCCAATCTCAAATTAGTTTTCAAAAAAAATACAACAATTTGATTCAATCTAAATAACTTCCCCAAAGTCCAGTTACTGAACTCATAGTGATGGTTCTACGTCTTTTTATAAACCAAATCTTGAAATTAAATTCTTTATCGCTATTGTTCGTCTATATTTATCTGAAATATTGTAATGAGTTTATAAATGGCTCAAAGTCTGAAAGCTCTTTTCATTTTTCAAAAATATTGTTCATAACTCATGATTAATAAAACAGTTTACGTACTTCTTGAGTGTGTAAGTGAAACTTCCTCCTGTATCAATCTTTGAAAAAGCTCATACTTTTACTGCTAGAATCGCTTTTTTTTGAATTATAACAAAATTTAGTCGACTTCTTTTAAAGTACCTCTTGTTGTGTTTCGGTTAGAGAATTCTCCGTCTTCCGATTGCCATTTTTCTTGGTCTTAGTGATGGGAGCGTGTGTTCAGTAAGACTTAAGGGCCTAATAAGTTTCTTCTTTGTCATTTTATTAAAATACCGATGACTCAAAAATTGTTGATAAACGGTTGAAGCATCAAACGACGTCCATATTTCCATTCGGGTCGTTGGTGCAACAAAAATTTTGAAAGGTATTCGGAATGTTCATTAAAATTGACTCTATTAGTCTAGATTTTCTGACTATCACTCCATCAAGAATCTTTGAAAATTCTGGGATGATATCCAGATCTTTATTCTGGAATACATACTCATAACATTCACCAATTTGAACCTATACTTAGATTTTCAGTAGTATTTCTTTGGATTTTAAAATTATTTCATCTTTTAGAGACTTTTTTAATAATACGACTGATATGAATATTATTAAAATAATTTACTTTTACATTTATTTGTTGAAAAATGAGTAATTTATCGGTTTGTTGTCTTTTTAGTATTCACTTATTAAGCGTCTACCCTTATATTGATTCACCAGATAATAGCATTTTATTTCCCAAATTAATTCCCACAGTCTGTTGAAAAAATAAAGTATTAAAAAAAAAAAAAGCTATTCTATTCCTTACGGAAACGGAAATGTAAGGTATCGCTCCAGGTACTTTTGGGGAACAACTGTTTTTGCCAGTCCCGCTTTGGCTTGTTGGCAGTTTTTCTTGTCGGAAGACACAAAATTTCACAACAACAAAGGTTCGGTCTTTTCAAGTGGGTTCGCCCGCCAAAACAACAACACTTGTGTGCCTTTTCTTGCAGCTTCAATGCAACAATTGCTTCGTCGGTTTGCTAATAGCATTTGTCCGGCTTCTATGGTTTCTCGTTCGTGGGTAATGGCCCCTTTTACAATTACAAAAAGCCACTTCGCCTTTTCAGTTGGTCTTTTCAAATACAAATGTGTGGCTTGTTTGGCAATACATCCACCATAAAATAGGGGAGAGAAGCCTCGTTTAAAGGGCGCTTTCGTCCAAAACCTTTCACCGGCTTACCAAGTGTAATCACAAGTCGTTTTCTTCCCATTTTGCAAGTCAGCTGCATGCGTAGAGTCAAACTGTTGGCTTTTTCATGGTTCTTCCAATACTTGGCAACGCCACCCAAATCTGATATCCGTTGCATAATGGAAGTTTTTACCATTTCTCAAATGAGCAGGCGTTCGCCGGTATGGGTTACTCCAGCGCCCGGAGGTCCATAAAGCCCACATCACCTGCCTTTTATTCACTTGTACGGTCCTGTGCTGTTTCTCGGTGCTCTATTCTCCTTCAAACAATAGGTGAGCGTTAGAGAGTCCGATGTGCGGGTGTTGGTCCACGTCGATGTATTTTCCAGTTGTTTATTTCAGCCGGCCCATGTGGTCAATGAAAGCTTAAAGGTCCCACTTGTCGTTTACCCTTAAATGGGAGTTAGTCGCCCTACCATAAAGTTCCCCAAGGTTCACGTTTGACGTTCCTTGTACGAGCATTTTGTTGTTGGTCATTGTCGTTTTTGCTTTAAATATTATGATTAGTCGAGTTGGAGCGTATTTGCTTTTTGAAAGATGAATAGATGACCGCTGACGCTGTTAGAAGATAGATCGCTTTCGCTGTTAGAAGTAGAACGCTTCGCTGTTAGAGAATGGAAGTTAGACGCTTCGCTGTTAGAGTTAGAGGTTTAGAACGCTTTCGCTGTTAGAAAAATTAGAGGTTAGGACTTGTTGTATATTGAAAAATCATTACATTTTATTAGAAACTTCTTTAAAAGAACACTTCCCGACAACATAGAAGTTTTGAATGGGATTTATGACTATCAGTTTAGTTGAATAGAAATGCCAATTTATAATTACGAACTGCACGGATAAGCATGGGAGCAACCGACTTTTATGTTTTGCCCATTCGGCCGTCTTTTGGTGAAACCCATTTTCATTCTGGTTGTTCGCTTGTTAGGGGTGTTTTAATAATTGGATTAGAATTCATTATTAATTTGTAATCGCCTTATATTTGGCATTGGTCTATTAGCTAATTGCGGCCATGTAATTTCGCAATACATACTTCGGATTCACACCTTCATTTTGCCTTTCGTTTCCGTGATCGGATAAAGTTTCTTGCGGCTAAACGCTTGCAGTAGGCTACAAACCAAGACTCCCATTTTGATTTTGATGGGTTATTCTTGAACTTCGGGAAGGGGATAAAACGCCTGGCTTATTTTATCTATTCCCTTTTCATTATCCGGATTGATTCACATTGGGACAACAACCTAAAAAAGAATGGTCATATCGGTTTCTTGTGAGTTGTAGCACATTTCCAAATCACTAATTAGCAGGGCATCACTTTCCATGTCTTATTCAGTCCTAGGCTTAGGGACTGCATCATAGCGGTGTGCTTGGCTTTTATCTTTTCTCCTAAGAATTGAGAATGGCTTTCAATGGTGCTGCTTTTCAATTAATTTGGGATACAATGCATTGGCCCAGTTGGTATAAATTCCAATGACAATTTTTGGTGAGTTCCATATTTGTTACCGTTTATGTCCATTGTCTTGTCGTATTTGCGCGTCCAACCGTGTCGTAACCTTCTAGCCAACCATTAAGGTCCGTAATCCTTATTGTTAATCCCAATATGGATAAATTACTGTATTTCATTACACATGAACAAACCAATACGTTGCCAATGCATAACTAGCGTCTAAGCTGCGTTCGCTATCATTAAATTAGTGCGTATGTACGTTCTTTTGACGGTTCTCCCAGTGAGAATAATGGTGTTTATGGTGTAATCAAACGAGTGTCTAAGGGTTTCTTTATCCCTTGTCGCCGCCGGTAAAAAAATTTTGATTAGCTTCCAAAAACGCAAGAAACGCATTTCCCAAGTTTCGACAACAAATGGCGCCTTTTTCATTACGCTTGGGATTCCCATCAATTAGCTCGTTCACCGCATTAAACTTGATCTTCCACTTAATGCCAATGATAAGGCTCTAGTGGGTTTGGTACGCCTAAAATGTGCATTGGCTTCGCTACACAAGTATTCTCGAATCGAACGAGCGCAATACGGGCTTAAACCATTCTGCTGTTCTGGAAGTAGGGTGTCTTCCGGCTCTTTTAATTGGAGGGCCCAATTTTTTAATTTGTTGTGTTTTACTTCGCCTAAATTAATTTGACGTCCATCGCCTAATTGCCAGCCAATGTCCGAATTTGATGACCACCATAGCAACATGGCCGTAAGGTGCGGTGTTGGGTAATAATTCGTTTCCAGTAATTTACGTTTAAAAAAGCTTCAACTTTAGGCATCTTTCCTCGGAAAGACCAAGCTTCTTCAAGCATTTTCAGCTTGATGCATGGATCAGTTCAGGTTTTTGCTGTTTTTTTGTGGAGCAACAAAAGGAGAAACAAGCCTTTTTCTTACTTGCGAGTGGAAATTAGTCGTTATTCGGATCAGCAGGCAGTTGTTTATTAAATTTGGTCTTGTATGTTTAGTTTTAAATCCATGGAACTTCCTTTTTTGTTGTTTGGTAATTAGATGAATTGCAGGTTTTTTATTATGGTAAAAAATTTTCATCAATTTTCTTTTATGGCACTAAGAAACTTCTTCTTTAATTAAATTCCATTAGAAGCAGTCAAAATAATTGGTTTTTCACCATCTGTAATGAGTATCGTTATGCTCGTGCTGTGTTACAAACCACCCTTTTGTTGCCGACCAAGTCCAAACCATCTATTCATTGTTTCATTGGCTATATTGGATTTTTGTAGAAATAAACGTTTCTACTGCAACTTACTGGTTTTTTTGGAAGATTTCTTTGTTTTCAGGATCTCCGTAGTTCAAAATGTCTGGTGACCTCGTGCAAGGCTTCGTTCCAACTGCCATGTCCTGCCCTAAAATTTTCGATGGACCCACATAAGGCCCGATTTGATGGCTTTCTGTTTCATCAAGTTGTCCAATTTGCCACTGACGCCCGTTCTTTTATTTTTGGCTAATGGCTTTTTTTAGAATGCGTTGTGAGAAAGCATCTACAACCTTTGGTGTTCCATTGAGGGTCTTTTTCCCAAACACAAAGAAAACCACCATTTGTCCTGCCCAAATCCATTCATTCAAGGGGCCGATACATCTATGTTGACTAAATTCACCTTTCTTTTCAAAACTTTGTGGCTGCAGGATGCCGTGTGCAACCTCATGATTCAAACTGGATGCACGTTCCAACCCGGAAATTCATACGTTTCGTAGGTGCGATTGGCTCCGTAGGGCTTTTTCAAAACAGTTCCCCAACCGTTAAAAATCGTCTAGTTCTTTTGGTGGTCATTTTCGATTTTTGTGGTATTCCCGCCATTTTTTTAAACGTCACAGTACCACTTCGCTAATGGCTTCATTCCTTCTAATTCCAAGACTCTTTCGTTATTGACATGTTGTTTAGTATTAGGGGTGTTTTAAAATTAAACGGAATTAAGAAACCCCTTACTCTAGGTGATAGTTTCGTAATCCTTTTCGCAAGGGCAGTTTTCAAAAGAATTCAGTGTCCAACTGTTTCCACTTCTTGGAATCCTTTTTAAAAATTGGTGGGGCATATTTGCCTGAAAAATTTAAAGTGGACTTTATGGGGGGGGGGGGGGGGAAAAAAAAAAAAAAAAATTTTTTTTTCCCCCCCCCCCGGTCAGAAGGAATCACTTCAGGATAGGTTTAAAAACTTGAATGTCCAAAACACTGTTTTCCATGGGGTCTGATTTTTTTTTTTAATCAAACCAAGGCCTTTTTTTACTTTGAAAAATACCAATGGTATTTCCACGGGAAGGGGCCTAACAGAGTTGGGTTTCCCATTGGGGAGGTTACTTTGCAAAAAATGTGATCCAAAAAAACCAAACCACAATTCGTTCCGGGTTTACCCAAAAAAAAGAGTTCACCCCATATCCTTTATTAGTGCAGTTAATCGACTGGTTGTCGTTTGAATATTACGGTTAATCTCCTCTTCC
>Ga0163217_1072593_pt1 | contig 13521 bp, 13 predicted proteins | sample SynspAceP_FD_185933 | JGI IMG/M metagenome (GOLD analysis project Ga0163217, IMG submission 185933) | Saline lake microbial communities from Ace Lake in Antarctica - Synechococcus sp. Ace-P (PacBio error correction) | ecosystem: Environmental > Aquatic > Non-marine Saline and Alkaline > Saline ... | reverse complement strand
TGAAGATGGGTGGTCGTACGCTGTCTATGAGCGTTTCTCGCTGGTGCAAGCAGTGATAAAGCAGAGCTAGGCCTAAAGGGCGAGCCCCGCCGGATCTCTAAGACATGGCTCAACATTACACCTATATATATATATTGGTTACCGATCATTAAAAAACTATTTTCTCCAAAGAGCAGACATAGTGTTGGTAATTCTTCATACTTAAACGATAGAGGAGGCAATTTTACTGTGGGATTTCAAGCCAACGCAAGCATATTGGTTGAGTGGAGTATGAAGCGGAAATTTAATTTCTATGTTCGTATTTACTATGGAATGATTTACCAAAGTGGTGTTCGTCATTTAATTCAAAGAAATACGTGCGAGAGCATTATTAAAAACTCTCGCTTGGCAAGAGCATTATTATCCCGATAGGAGCTTACACGCGCTTTCTAGTCTCGACCAGTGCAGCCGCACGGGCGCCTGGCAGGGGCGGGCCATACAAGGTCCGTGAGCGCCAACCCTGCGCAAGTGCTCCTGGCGTAAGCGCCACATAGTTGGTTGGCACTCCGCCTCAGGGAGCTTCCGCCGTGTTCCCACAGATGAGCGACAGCCACTCTCGATTACAACACAATGCATTTGTGCTTGACAGCTATGCACTCCCAAAGGCCGACAGACACAGAGAAGCCTAAACGGGCGGCCCCTGCGAGTGCTTTCAAGCCCCTGGCCCTGTGCATATGACACCGAAGAACCCCCAGGCCTCGCGTGTTATAGACCGGAAAGAGCACATCCTCTGTAAATTAGGAGGGGGAGGCCGTAGGTGAGAGTGGTTTGCAGGAGTCAAGCGGGTGCGTGAGCGCCATCGGCCGAGAGACTGAACCGACAGACAACTGTCATAGCACACTCTACATCGCACACCTCACTTCCCCGGACTTGCCCGAGTAATGAGAACATTCACGTTTTCATCTGACATCGCCAAGATGTCAAACAGTCGGGTAAAACCACACAACAGGGATCGGTACAGTCGGGCCGACAGGTCGCACTCCAGGTGAGCAACTCACGCACACAGGTGGAAGTAGCTCCTAGCATTCCACTTCACCGGCAACTCGGCCACCAAGGATCATCGGCCAAGAGTGTGTTAAACAAGCCCGTTGGCCCGAGGCTGTTAAAGAGTGCCGCAATACGTCCCGGGCAAAAGGCCCGGTGGCTGTTGAAGCGCGCGACAAAAACACGCCCACATGTGGAGTGTAGTTTGAGGCACCGTCCCGAAGTGCTGACAGGTCACGCATCATGGCGCCAAGCTGGTGCCGACTACTTGCCAACTGCCTCATGCCTAAAGGGAGTGCGCACTTGATTACGACAATAAAGTGTTTAAAGCGGCTCTTAAATCAGGGCTCAATGAAGTTGTATGGGGCTTTGATGTGATGAGAAAAGTAAATCAACCAATTCAGATTTATTTGAATTTACTCGGAATCTCCAGAGCGACTTTCTTAAAGCAGAATGAGTGAAACGAGCCCTGTTGGACGTTTTGTTTAGATTACCCAAAACCCACTCAGCTGCAGCATATGAGTGGAAGAGTTTGTGTGGGTGATGAAATGTTTGTAAAAAGGATGTACAAACGGATTTTGATTCAAAAGGAGTGCGAATATATTTCTATAGTTTCAGCCCTGAGTTGGTTTAATGCCACGTTCTTATTGATCAGCACGAACGGTAGAGAAACATATACGCGGACGATAGCTACGACCTCACGTATTCACACGATAAGTCAAGGTCCGGTTCCATCAGAGTGCACTTTTATATATGTCTGGAGATGCTCAAATCAGAGATTCCAGGGTAGAGCAGCGCATGGCCAGAGCCAGCGCCAGGCCGCGCAAGCAAGCCGCCCCGCTCGGGCACGACCCGGATGCTATTGGTCGCCGCGGAGTGGCCGATTCCTCGTACGTGCCAGGGGGATGGGCGGTGTGGCGTCGTGGAGCAACGCATCGCGGTGGATCGACGGATCTCTCAGGCCAACTCCAGCTGTGGCGAAAGGCACCGCCAAGCAGCGGCGGCGGGCACCCGAGCCGGGCCAACCCCTCGTCGTGTGGGGGGCATGGCCAGCCCGGCCCCAGCACACCCGGTGGGGTGGGGGAGGGCGGGGCGCCTGAAAGGGGGGCCGGGCGACGCCAAGGGGGAACCGACAGCTGGAAGGAGGTGGCCCATGCAAGGGACATGTTGCAGTGACACTTTGGGCTTGCTGATGGGCTTAAAAGATGCGCCATGTTCGGCAAGATGGGAGGCGTAGCGTGGAAGAACCGGATGTTTAGATCGACTTGGTTTGGTGTAGGTGAAAGGAGTGAGGAGTGAGATCAGTGGTGTTGGTCAATGTGTTTGGACACGTAGCGGAAGGCTGTTGATTTAGTTGTGTTGGTTGTTTAATGAAGTTAAGTTGGCGTCTGGCGATGTACGTTTTGTTCGGTGTAGAGTCTTATCGGACCAAAGAGATGCTAATTGAACGCGATGTAACTGCGTAGAGACTGTGATGAGAAAACGAGAGAAAAGACATGAGAAAAAGGACATGTAGTTACGGACCGCAGAAGAGACCTAAGAGAAGATTGACGAAATTGGCCAGGAATGGTTGAGCCGAGTTGGGGCGGAGAAGTTGTTTGGACTGGTTAGGTGCAGATTGTGAGGAAGCAGGGAGCGAGGTTGAGGCTGCGAGGGCGGAGAGAATGGCGGCTACATTGCTGTTAGGCGTGGTTCCAGGTGCGGTTGCGAGATGTGGTCGCGGAGTGATTGTGTGAGTGAAGAGTGGGTCTGTAGTACTGAAAGAGGTGCCGATGAAGAGAAGGAAGGCAAACGGAAGGCCGATGAGTAGTGGAAGCGGTGGTACGAGTGTGTTGCTAGTGCGAGTTAGAGTGGAGGCTACCGATGGCGGTGACGATGGCGTGTCAGAATGGATGAGAGCCAAAGCGAGAATGGCTGGTGGTGCGAAGTGTAAGAAAAAGACGAGAGAGAGTGCGATTTATTGATTGAAAGTGCCAGCGTGTAAGAGCGGTAGAGAGAAATGAAAGACGGTAAGCGTGACAGTAAAAAACCAGATAAGAAAGTATTGAGAGCGGGAAAGTCCGATGTTGGATGAGGAGTTGCAACGTTTAAAGAGCGAGTGGTGAGGCCAGAAGGGTGGGAGATGTTGCCGGAAGTGAAGGGCCAACGAGAAGTATCGAAAGTTGTTGCAGATCGAGAAGCGAGGTGTAGTATGTGGGCAGAGCGCAGAGTTGTGCGGAAGAGCGAGGTTGGCGCACGTAGCGATTGTTGCAGGGTCGCTGAGTGCCGGGAAAAGTGAAGGATGTGAGTGGGAGCCAGGGAAAGGGAATACGGCTGCAAAAAGTGGTGTTGGTAGGGTGTTGTAGGAAGAAGACGAAAAGATTCGAACACAGTAAGGAAGTGCTGCAGGCGAGGGTGGGAGCGGCGGGGCGTGAGAATTTGAAGTCCGCAAGACTTTTCGGTTTGGTGTGTGGGAAGGAAGCGTACGAGGAGAGATTGAGTGGGGAAGGGAGGATTATGATGGTGGTCGAGTCGCGGAACTTTAGGAGAGCGGGATGCCAATTGGTTAGAGCGCGGAATGTAAGGAAGGTGAGTTTCGGGAGTGTGTGGCCGGTGAGTGGGGTGGGGGGGCTGTGAGGGGTTGGTTCGAGAGAGAGAGAGATAATGTGCGACGGTGTTGTGTGTTCGTGGTCGTTTTGCGGGCGCGTGGAAGCTGGGGATGGCGAGGGGGATGCAGGAATGAAGAGCGGGGGGGATTCCATGCGATCGCCGGAGGCCCCGAGCAACAGCAGGCGGCTGCAGCGCGGGAACCAGTTGTCATCGAGCGGGGCGCGTTGGCCGATCCGGCTCGAGCAGAGGAGTGCGAACGAGAGCTGGAGAGAATAAGACTACCCCGATAAACGAAGCATGCCACCAAGCTTAAATAGATGCACGGAAGTTATGGTGTTCCCTGGTTACTGGATAATTCTCCAGACATCGAGTGTGATTATTATACTAATCCCTAACCAACAGGATGGCAGTGCATATCTCGTTCGCAGACGTGGTATGATCATAGCGGACAGTTGTCAGAATGTGTGAAATCCAAATGCGAGTATCATGTACAGGCGAATACTTGTGCATTGTCACCAGCTATTATTTTAACATGAATCACACTCTCAGCTGCGCATACCTACCGATTCTAACTGCGTAGCAGGGGCCCGCACCGTGATTCAATCGATCGTGCGGCGTGCGATGGCGCCCAGCCGCCCGCGTTTCCGGTTTTTTCATTCCACTAACGGTCCGCTGCATTAGATCAGCACCACCCCGGCGGCTTGGCGGCCCAGGGCGGCACCGGCGGCGAGCACGGCGAAGCCGGCCAGGAATTACCACCACAACACGGGTGGGCCGGCCGATCCGCTCTTCACATAGGCCACCAGCTGGTCACGCCAGAGGCCGCGCCGTAGGCAGGACCCACAGGCTTGCACTGCGGACCGAGCCGATCAGGTTCGAGGCTGACTCGTCGCTGCTCGGCCAGCCACGCGGATGTTGAAGCGCCAGTGGTCGGTGGAAGGCGCCGAAGCCATGAACCAGGGGGGGCAAAGGGAACGCGCGGACCTTCGGGCTGGGCGGTGCCAGGCAGACGCTTGTGGACGGGATGGCCGTGAAGGTCCAGCCCTCCGCTCGATCGATGGGAACAACGATCGATGGAAAACAGATCGATGGACAAACACGGGCCAGGGTGAGTGGTTATGCTAAGGATCCATCCCGGGGTGGTTCTTGCATCGATTGGTCCAGCCTTGTTTGCCAGGAACGCTCTCTGGCCCTGTCGCTCTACCCTGCGCGTTCCGGCCATTGAGGCCGCTGGAGGGCGCCCGGGGGCGGAGGGCACGCTTTCAGCGAAGGTCTGCGCCAGCATCGCCCTGCCTTGCTTAGGCCTGGATAAGCGCGTGGCCCTGGCCCTGGCGGGGGGCCCTCACCCAAGCTTGGCCCTGAGCGTGCTGCTTGGTCCAGCTGGGCGCCAGCCTCGGCACTAATGCTGTGTGGCTGTGGCTTTCTGGAGCCTGGCCAGCCGCAGCCAGGACGATTGAATCCGGCTCAAATTGGCGCCAGTCGAGCCAGGGCAGGCCGGAATGATCGCGGCAGGTTTCGGCTTCTGTATCTGGCGTAGGCGGGATGCTGGGCGATCAGACCCCGCTCCTCGCGCCTGCGGCTTTGCGCGAGCACGCAATGAGGGCGAGCAACAGGCCAGGTGCAGCAAGCTGCCAGCGCCAGCCTCACCCGAGGCCGCAGATCAAGCACGCCTGAACAGCGGGTGGCGCGAGAGGCGGGCCCGTAGGCGCCGCTGTGACCAGGCCAGCGCCGTTGCGGGTTTCAGGGCAACGGGGCTGCAGGCTCGAACCCCAGCGCAGAGGCGCGGCGGCCAGCAGCAGGCCGATCGCAGCAGCTTCCAGCCCACAGCGCCAGGGCAGGGCCACACCAATCCAGCGAAACGGCGCCGGGGGGCCGCGCAGGTAGGTGAGAAGGCATGAGCACGCCCGGGCGGGCCAGCCACCATTCGCCCTGGCGGTTGTCGCGCAGGCCTGCCCAGCTCAGGGGCCCAGCCTTGAAAGGCTCAGGCAGGTTGTTCGGCACGTCGGTCTTGCGGCTCAAGACCGTCTGAGCAAAAACCGGCGCCAGGAAGTGGTGCGATCCATCAGCAGCACGGCGCCTCAGCGACGGGGTGAGCAGTCCAGCGCTGGTGCCCCAGGCCCAGAAAGATCAGCTCCACCTTCGCGCGGGCATCATGCCCAGCCCCACCCACCAGGCGATTGGGTGGGCTTGTCGCTCACGAAGCTTCCAGCCGACGCCAGCTTGCGAGAACCGGCCAACCACGGAACAGGGAAGCCGCAATCACCAGGCCGGAGCGGTTGGCGGGGTCGGCCGGTGTTATCACCGAAAGATCCATGCTGGTGCGATCAGCACGAAGAAAAAACGTTCGCGAATAGCGACACCAGCGAAACACACGGCGGTCTGAATGGCGTGGGTTCGCTTCGAGCACTAGATCAAGCAGCGGCGAAGGCGCCCAGGGCGGCCTCCCAGCCGGATCGCCGGGGCCGCAGAAACCCCGGCGAGCAACACAGACAGAGCAAGAAGGAAGGCCCACGATCACTTCGCCGGTGCATTGAGCTTGATCGAGCACCCAGTCGAAGGCCGGTCGCGGTGCGCTCAGGGCCGGGCCACCACCACGAACAGCCGCCGCTGCGATGCAGAGCTTGACGATCGGACCGATTTCCAGCTGCCGCCACCGGCAGTGCACACCACCGCGGATGACGATGCGAGGATGTCATCGAGGCACGGCGGCGCGATTCACGATCTGACCCTCGCGGGTTTTTCAGGTTATTGAGTTCGCGAAGACGCTGCGCGGTGATGCCGATGTCGTCGCGTCATCGAGCGCCGGCGAACACGCGGGATTCAGATCCACCTGGAAGATCGCATCAGGCCGAAGGTGCCCAGGCAAACGGCAACACCACACCGCGAGGGCAACCGTCGGCTGGGCGCGACGGCGACCAGTTCATCGAGCTCACTTTCGAGGCCGTTGAGAAAGAAGCAGGCGTAGAGGCCGAGAGGTCGAAAACCCCTGCAGGGATCGGAATCTCGTCGTAGATCGCTGGCCAGTCAGGCGGGATGGCGGAGAGGGTGCCACCAGCCGATCAGACCCTGGTTTCTCGCCACCCCTTGTCTCCCGCAGCACATACCCCCCACCTCAGTTCCGACGTGGGTATCCGGTGGTACCACCAGATGGAGCCCGGAGGCGCCGATCAACACACCGCCACCAGTTCGCCAAGGATTGGTGGGCAGCTGGAAGCGCACAGCAGTCAGCGAGGCGCGGCCGCCAAAAGATCACCAGAAAAGCGACGACCGATTCAGGTTTTCGGCCACTTCTAATTGGTGGTTGCCCAGTTCGAGCGAATAAGGGAAGGACGATATTCAGCCAGCTGACCACCCTGGGTGGGAGTTGGAAATGCGGCCGACTTAGGCGTGGTTTGCCAGCGAGCTGACCGTCCAGCCCTGCGAACAAGCCATGGCGTTGGTTGATGGCTTGCTGTCATGGCGCAGTGACGGGACGCGCCGGCGAAAGGATCCGCCGTGATCGGGCTGCCAGTCCGAAAAAGCTGATGTTTCATGCAGCCAATAAGCCAGGCAGGATGCTGAAGGCTCACCCGTTTTGCCAAGAAAGTTGTATCAGGGCTTGAGCCAGCAGCCTGATAAACTGTGGCCCTGCCGCCATTCCCATGAGAAAAGCCTCACCACGGATTTTCCCGCGAAACGGCTCCCTGGGCCACAGAGAATTCAGCTGGTCGATGCCTGGTGGCGCGCGGCCAACTACCTGGCTGTGGCATGATCTACTCCAGGACAACCCCCTGCTGCGCGAACGCTTGTCCCGAGACTCAAGAACCGGGCTGCTCGGCCACTGGGCTCGAGTCCTGGTCAGTTCGTTCATCTGGGCCCACGCAACGGCTGATCCAGGCCACCGATCTCGTACAGATCACCTGTTCGGGGGCCTGGACCATGGTGCCCCGCGTGTCGGACACGACCTCGACGGCAGCTACAGCGAGATCATATCCCGACAAAAATCCAGGACGCGGAAGGGATGCGCAGCTTTTCAAGCAGTTCTCCTTCCCGGCCCACATCGCAGCCCACTCCACCCCGGAACGCCCGGGCTCGATCCATGAGGCGGTGGAACTCGGTTACTGCTTCCCACGCCTGTGGCGCCGTCTTCAGACAAACCCGACCTGCATCGCCTGGCCTGCGTTCGGTGATGCGAGGCCGGAAAACGGCCCTTGGCCACCTCCTGCACATCAAACAAGTTCCTCACCCGATCAGCGACGGCGCCCGTGCTGCGGTTGCTGCACCTGAACGGCTACAAAGGGATCGCGCAACCCCCAGGCCTGCTGGCGCCGGGATCGGCACCAGGAGCTGGAGCACTGATGCGGGCTATCGGACTGAATCGCTGTTCGTCGAGGGGCATGAAGCCCGAGGCCGATGGCACCAGGCGATGGCCGCGGCGATAGGATACGGCCGTTCAAGCCAGATCCTGGCGATCCGCAGCAGGCCGCGCCGTAGCGGTGCAGGCCGTGCGGCCGGCCTGGCCGAATGACTGGTGCTGCGCTCCCCAGGGCTGGACGGGCCCAGCACTTTGCATGGCAAGAAACTGCGAGGGCTTCTTGCGGATCAAGGGCCCCGGCATCGAACAGTTCGGCGGGGCGGAGCTCCGCAGCCAAGCGTCTCGACCATCTCAACTGCTCGGGATCCTTGTTCGGGCGCCGGCAGCGGCACCTGGTGCGGAAGCGCAGAAGCCCTCCAGTTTCTTGCCATGCAGTTCGCTGGGGCCGTCCAGCCCCTTCGGGGAGCGCAGCACGATCATCGGCCAGGCCGGCCGCACGGCCTCACCCGCTACGGCGGGCCTGCTGGCGGATCGCCAGGATCTGGCTGACGGCCCGTATCCATCTTGCGCGGGCCATCGGCCTGGTGCATCGCCTCGGGCTCATTTCCCCTCGACGAACAGCGGTTCCGCCGTAGCCCCGCATCAGACTGCTCCAGCTCCTGGTGGCCGATCCGCGCCCAGCAGGCTGGGGAGTTGGGATCTTGTAGCCGTTCAGGTGCAGCACGGCAGGACGGCCGCCGTCGTGATCGGGTTGAGGAATTGTTGATGTGCCAGGAGGTGGCAAGGGGCCGGTTTCGGCCTCGCCATCATCCGACGCAGGCCAGGGCGATCAGGTCGGGGTTGTCGAAGACGGCGCAACAGGCGTGGGAAGACACGTAACCGATTCAACCGCCCTCAGATCGAGGCCGGGCGTTTCCGGGGGTGCAGTGCGCTGCCGATGTGGCGGCGAAGGAGAACGGCTTTGGAAAAAGCTGCGCCATCCCTTCGCGTCCTGCGATTTGTCGGGATAGATCTTCGCTGTAGCTGGCCGTCGAGGCTAGGTTGGGTCCGAGCACGCCGGGCACCATGGCCAGGCCCGAACAAGGGTAGATCATGTCTGAGGATCGTTGGCGCTGATCAGCCGGTTGGCGTGGGGCCCAGGTATGAACGCCTACCAACTCCGAGCGCCCAAGTGGCCGAGCAGCCGGGTTCTTGATGTGCCGGGACAAGCGGTTCGCCGCAGCAGGGGGGTTGCTGAGAGGTAGATCGATGCCCAAACAGCCAGGTGGTAGTTGGCCCGCGCGCCACAGGCATCGGACCAGGTGAGTTCCTCTTTGCCAAGGGGACCGTTTCGCGGGAAAAGAATCCGTGGTGAGGCTTTTGTCATGGGAATGGCGGCAGGAGGAGCAGTTGATCAGGGCTTGCTGGCTCCAAAAGGCCTGATCAACTTTTGCAAAACGGTGAGGCCTTCAGGCATCCCTGGCCGGCTCTTGGCTGCATAAACATTCAGCTTTTTTCGGACTGGGCCAGGCCCGATTCACGCGGATCCATCGCCCGGCGGCGTCCCGTGCACTTGCGCCCATGAGGCAAGCCCATCAAACACGCCCATGCTTGTTTCGCAGGGCTGGACGGTCAGCTCGCTGGCAACACCTAACGGGTCGCCGCATTCCAACTCCCACCCAGGGTGTCAGCTGGCTGAATGATCGTTCCTTCCCTATTGCTCGAACTGGGCAACCACCAAATAGAAGTGGCCCGAAAACCTGATCGGGGTCGGTCGCTTTCTGGTGATCTTTGTGGCGGCCCGCGCCCCGGCTGAACTGCTGGTGCGCTTCCAGGCCCACCATCCTTGGGCGAACTGGTGGCGGCTGTGTTGATCGGCCGCCTCCGGGCTCATTGGTAGGTTACACCGGGAAACCACGCGACTGAAACAGGGTCGATCCGCGCGCGTGAGCACCTTCTACCGCCATTCCCGCCTGACTCGGTCAGCCGATCTACGACGAACCTTCCCGATCCTGCAGGGGGTTCGCACGGCCTCTACGCCCTGCTCTTCTCACCGGCTCGAAAGTGAGCTCGATGAACTGGTCGCCGTCGGCGCCCCAGGCCTCGACGGATGGCCCTCGCCGGTGTTGGTGTTGCGTTTGCCGCGGGCACCTTCAGGCTGATTTGGCGATCTTCCAGGTGGATCTGATCCCGGCGGTGTCGCCGGCGCCTCGGACTGACCAGCGGACGAAGCATTCGGCCTCACCGCCAGCGTCTTTTCGGCGAATCCAAATACCTGAAAACCCGCGACGGGTCAGATCGGACGGGCGCCCAGCACCGTGGCTCGATTACATCCTCGGCATTTCGTCATCCTGGCCGGGGTGGTGGCACTGGCCGGTGGCGGCCAGCTGAAATCGGTCCGATCGTCAACGCTCTGCATCGCAGCTGGGCTTTCGTGGTGTGGCCCTGGCCCTGAGCCGGCACCGCCGCACCGGCCTTCGACTGGAGTGCTCGATCAGCTCAAGGCACGGGCGAAGTGATCGTGCCTCCTTCCTTGGTGCTCTGGGTCTGTGTTGCTCGCCGCACGGCGATCGGCTGGGAGGCCGCCCTGGGCCGCCTTAGACCGCTGGCTATCCTGAGTGAGCTCGAGCGCACCCACGCATTAAGACGCCGTGGGTTCGCTGGTGTCGTATTCGCGCACGATTTTTCTCGTGCTGATCGGCACAGCATGATCTTTCGTGACAACCCGGCCGCACCCGCCAACCCTCCGCCTGAGTGATTTCGGGCTTCCTGTTCGTGGTGGCCGTCTCGGCAAACTGGCGTCGGCTGGAGCTTCGTGGAGCGACAAGCCCACCAATCGCCTGGTGTGGGGCTGGGCATGATGCCCGCCGGCGAGGGACTGATCTTTCTGGCCTGGGCACCAGCGGCTATGGACTGCTCACCCGCGTCGCTGGAGGCGGCCGTGCTGATGATGGTGATCGCACCACCTTCCTGGCGGCCGGATTCTGCTCAGACTGTCTTGAAGCCGCAAGGACCGACGTTGACGAACAACTGCCTGAGGCCTTCAGGCTGGGGGCGCTGAGCTGGGCAGGCCTGCGCGACAAACCGCCAGGCGATGTGTGCCGCCCAGGGCGTGCTCATCCTCCAACTCTGCCGGCACCCCGGCGCCGTTATCTTCTGGATTGGTGTGGCCCTGGCCCCTGGCGCTGGTGGGCTGGACCTGCGGCGATTCGGCCTGCTTTGGCCGGCCGCCAGCCTGTCCTGCGCTAGGGTCGAGGCTCAGCCCGGGGTTGGGCCTGGACCAACCCGCGCTGGCCTGCTTCACCAAGCGGCCGCCTACGGCCCCGCTGCCGCACCCGGCTGTATCAGGCGGTGCTGATCTGCGGCCTCGGGTGGAGCTGGCGGCTGGGCAGGCTGCTGCACTTGGCCCTGTGCTCGCCCTCCATGCGGTGCTCGCGGCAAAGCCCAGGCGCGAGGAGCGGGGTCTGATCGCCAGCATCCCGCGCTACGCCAGCTACAGAGCCGAACCGCCGCGATTCTATCCCGGCCGCCCCTGGGCTCGACTGGCGCCTATTGAGCCGATTTCATCGTCCTTGGCTGCGGCTGGCAGGCTCCAGAAAAGCCACCAGCAGCCGCATTTAGTCCGAGGCTGGCGCCAGCTTGGGACAAGCAGCACGTAGGGCCAGCTGGGTGAGGGCACCCACCGCCAGCGGCCAGGCCCACGCTGACTGAGCCAGCAGGGCGATCTGGCGCGACCTTCGCTTGAGCGTGCCTCCGCAGGGCCGCTCCAAGCCGCGCTCAACTGGACGGAAAGCGGCAGGTAGAGCGCCAGGGCCGAGAGCGTTTCCTGGAAACAGGCTGACCAATCGAGCAAGGAACGCACCCGGGGATGGATCCTTAGCATCGACACCCGAACCTGAGCCCCTTTGTCATCGATCTGTTGTCCATCGATCGGTTGTCCATCGATCGAGCGGAAGGGCTGGACGTCACGGCCATCCCGTCCACAGGTCTGCCCAGGCACCGCCAGCCCGAAGGTACCGGGCCGTCCTGCTGGTTCATGCTTCGGCGCCCTCACGACACTGGCGCTTCAAAACATCCCCGGCTGGGCCGCAGCAGCACAGGTGCATGCCATCGGACCTGATCGGCTTCGCCGCAGTGCCAAAGCCTGTGGGTCATGCCCTACGGGCGGCGTCGGCCTCTGGCGATGACCAAGTGGTGGCCATGTGAACGAGCGGAGTCGGCCCGCCACCGTGTTGGTGGGTAATTCCCTGGGCGGTTCGCCGTGCTCCGCGCCGGTGCCGCCCGGGCCCCCAAGCGGCCGGGGTGGTGCTTGATCAATGCAAGCCGGACCGGTTCAGTGATGAAAAAAGCGAAACGGCGGCTTTGGGGGGGCGCCATTCGCACGCCGCACGACGGCGGCGCCTGCTACGCATCCCCGGTGCGGGCGCGGTTTGCTGCTTCGAAAACCTGCGGGCGACCGGCGACGATCCGCCGCACCTTGAACCAGGTCTATATCGATCCGCACCAACGCGACGAACGCCATGGTGGGAGCGATCTCGGGCGGCGTCACTCGACCCTGGCCTTCGGTGTTCTTCCGCCACCGTCTCGACATCCCCGCGGCCAGCCGCTCGATGAACTGGTCCCGAGCTCAGGCCCTGCTGTTGCTCTGCGGGCATCCGCGATCCCTGATCCAATGCCGTCGGCCGGCGCGGCGACTTCCAGCGCCAGCCCCTGCCGCCACACCGAGGTTGTGCTGGAGGCTGGCGCCACTGCCCCCACGACGAGGTGCCGATCAGGTGAACGCCGCCCTGCTGGAGTGGCTCGGCCAAGCTGAGTTGGCCTGAGAGATCCGAGATCACCGCGATTTGCCGTGCTCCGACGCGACAACGCCCTATCCCCCACTGGCAAGTACGAGGATCCACTCAGCGCGACCTGCTCGGGTGTAGCCCCGAGCGGGGCGGCTTGCTGAGCGCTGGCGCTGCTCTGGCCATGACTCTCCGGATCAGGCCCGCTCGCCAGCCGCCCTGTCGGTGGGGGGGGAATCCCGGTTCTATTCCCGAATCTGCGGGCAACCTTACCGGAGCGACCGGTTGCACCTTAACCCAAGGGCGATTGTTTGAGCTCAAGCAAACACGGCTTTGCGGATCTGCCCTGGAGCTCGCCCCGCTTGAGCCCGCAGTGCCAGGCGGTTGGGTGAGCTGAGCCTCACTGACACGGCCGCGCCCTGGACGGCTTCCCGTTTCGCTTCCCACCTGCAGACTGGCCTATGCCTCGAAGGCGCGGCCCTGTGCGATCAAGGTGCGATCGAGACTCGGCGGACGAGCCGATGCCGTACGCTTCGGCCTCCACCCTATTTCAATGTCTCGGTTTGCAGAGGCCCCGGGCTGGCCACAGCCGAGGCGGCTGGTGAGAGCAGCCAGTGGAACCTCTGCGGCTGAGGGATTGCCCGAAACCACTGTTTCAAACCACCTTGGACCATGGCCAGGAGGCCACGCGCCCCAGCTCAGCGGCCTTGCGGTGCGTCGACCTGCTGGCGCCCCGAGGAGCCGTGCGGTGCTGAGATCCGGCCCCGGCTCGCCCTTTGAGTTGCAGCCCACACCTCCCTTCCAGATCTGGCGTGATCTGACCGAACCGTCCGCGTCGATGCTCTGCCTCGA
>Ga0163217_1007160_pt1 | contig 13521 bp, 6 predicted proteins | sample SynspAceP_FD_185933 | JGI IMG/M metagenome (GOLD analysis project Ga0163217, IMG submission 185933) | Saline lake microbial communities from Ace Lake in Antarctica - Synechococcus sp. Ace-P (PacBio error correction) | ecosystem: Environmental > Aquatic > Non-marine Saline and Alkaline > Saline ... | reverse complement strand
CTGCAGCTGATCGGCGTTTATCGAAATCGAAAATAAAGCAATTGAAATTAGGTTGCGACACGACTTATTTTCTCCAAGTTTCTTACCAAACTTAAGACTCTTTAACCGTAGTTAGTTTAGGAAAAATACGTTTTACACATCCATTAATATTATGTCTAGTTGCAGCTTTAGCAATTCAAACTCCTGAAGCAACAAATCAGCAATCGCAATAAAAGCTAAAACCGTTCAAGATTTGAATGGCTGAGTAAAGCTTATTTGCATGGTGTTTTGGTGTGTAGAAAGCTGTTACGAAAGAGTAAATGGAGTTGTGGAAGTAGTTCGGTATGCCGGAGGGAACCGAAAAAGGAATCCAACATACGAGCAAGTAAGCCCGCAGGAAGAACTTCTCATGCGGAAGCGAGAAGTTATTATTGATCCGACCTAAAGTGATTTTAAAAACATTGGTAGTGGTATTTGGGATCTCATGCCCTAACAACACTAAATCAGCAAGGACAAAGAACCGAGGAAGCCCCCCCCCAAATACCGATCATCGCTTTTATAACAATGCGAATGAACAAAAAATCATCGAAGTTACATTAGCGAGTTGGAAAGTTAAGCGTGTTTTGAAGGGGAAATTGTAACCGAGGGTAAAGCCGATTCAAATGTTTTACAAAGCGGAAGAATATCACCAAGATTAACGAACGGATAATCCGAACAACCCTTACAATTTCAAGAAAGTTTCATTCCTCGATTAGAAGCGTTTGAGGCAAAATATCCTGAAATGTTGAAAACATAAATAGATTAAAGAAATTAAATCCAAGTCAATTAAATTCCTGAGCGACTTTCTCATATAGAGAGTTCTTCAGGATTTACTTTTCCTATACATTTGTCTAGTCGATCTCTGCTTTACAGACTTAAAATGCATGGGACATACTTCTGAAGTTTCTAATAAGCCATTGTCTGCAGGTGGGTTCTAGAATTCACATTCTCCTTATAAGTCTTTATTTTTGTGGGTCAACGACAAATGAGAATGGAACTGGAGCGGTATTTATTAACGAGGATTGCCACTTACTATCAATTACGGGTCGATTGGACCGCTTTGCTCACTCCTTTGCTAGGATTCAAATCGCATACAAAGCTCACCCTTTTCATTGATCCTATTTGTTTGAGGGTTAATCAGCCATTCCTCTTCAAGCAAGGGAGATCCATGTCTGATTCCTTTTGCGGCTTTTGAAAAAGAATGGATGTATTCTTAGCGTGTAAGCTGCCTAAGGTTAATATTACGTTAGTTGCTTTTTCAATTTAGGTTTATTTTTAGGTAGCTGAGAGTTCTTTCTGGCTTGAGCCAGAAAGCTTGTGCCAACACATCATCAGGAAGGGAGCTTGTAAATACAGCCATAATTGTATATTTATAAACGTAATAATATACAATTTTCATATTTATGTTTTATAAAATATAGCTTATCTATTTCATCCGATTGTACTGATTTCTAGGATTACTCTTTAGCTTTGCGGTCGCATTTCCTATATTTTGGTTAAGTGATTCCCAAGGAAATTAATTTAATCTGAACATTTAGAAGGTTCAATTCTATCGGCCTTTGTAAAATAGGGAATAGAAGCCTTTAGTTGTCCAAAGCGGGCCAATGTTGACACACACCCCCATATTAGGCATTTGGCATCTGCCTTATGTTTGGATTGGCGTTCAACGCTTTTGAGGTAGGTTTTCTTTTGGCTGCTTCATATTGTTTCATTTCAAAATTAGATAGCACCAAGATTGGAGAGTACAGTTAGCATTTCTGGGTTAGTTCAATGGCTTTTCAAATAGTATTGCTCTGCCTTCAGGGTATTTCTTCGTTCTATATTTTAAAAGACCAAGATTTCCGTAGGCCATCAGAGTTAATTAGGATTCAGCTTCAATTGCTTTTAAAAATGCTTTTCTGATTCGCAAAAATACTGTTGGCTTTTCTTTTGGGATTGTTGCCGTTTTTACTGCCTTTCTTTTCATACTTCCAATGGCATTAAACTGTAGTTACAATCTTTGCGCTATTGGGACAGTTCTTCAATATCAGTAGAATAAAGAATAATGTCGCTTCCCAAGCTTTGTTTCTTACTGATGGTTTTTTCCAGAGAATAAAAGCAAGACTAAAAATAGTTCCAGTAAGTCCCGATAAATTGTAGTTTTTTTTGGAGTTGAATCTGCTTGAATTAAATGACCTTGCAATTATACAAAAATCCCTAAAATGGGTGAAAAACCCATCGTTCCCCAAAAGTGGGGTTGCCTTATGTTAGAATTAAGTTTGAAAGAAAATACTTAATTGTTTAAATAATATAAAATAAGATTACCGAGACCCAATAAACCTTAGTTTTTGGTAGATTCGGGAATGGCCAATACAGCCAAAATAAGTATAAACAATTAAACGATATAAGAATTGCCAATCGGTAGGCATAAACCAAAAGGGATTTGACGGATGGAGTAGTTCATTCATTAACAATGGATGGGTAGATGATTTTGTACAAATACAGTCCCATTTAAGTAGATTAGTTGCCATTAGGTCTGCAGTAAGAATCGATTACCAACTTAACATATTGTCTATTGGGTCACAGGAGCTCCTGAAGTCAATTTTGATTCCAATGCATTGAATCGCATTAAGAAGTATGGAACAATGGTATTAGGAAAGGAAGTAAACTTCTTAAAGGCTTTTCGCCAATGGTTGTTTTTTTCAAAAAAGTACAGTACAAGTACAATTATTCGAGGAAAGTAATGGGCGCTTCTTTTACCCAATAAAGCAATGAAGAATGGCAAGTATTGAAAGATACAGATGCTTTTTATTTCTTCTTTTTCATCCATTTATGAAGGTTAAAACAATAAGATGACTAAGAGTTAGTAGCGAAAGATTTCATCCAAGCTTTTTATATGGCAAAACCACTTTCAGTATGGAGAGGATGGGCCAATAAATAGAGCTGTTTGCGATGAAGTGCGAAACCATTCGGATCCACCCATTTGATGAGCAATTTATAGAAGCAATGCTCCTGATAAAGCATTACAATAGCCACGTTTATGAAGTGTGCAAAACCATGGCTGATCAGGAAAGAATTCCCACTTGAATTGGCAAAAAAATACCAATGGAATTTGGGCGGCGATATAATTGAAACCGGATTTGAAAATCCATAAACCATATCTGTAATGTGTTTTGGTAAAAATAGTTTTCAAACCATCCAAAGCCGCTTTTAACAACAAGTTTCTTTATCAAAGAGAAATCATTCCAATACATAACCCGTGATTAATGGGTATTGAAATACAAGGCAATCGCAAAAAGGAAATAGGAGCGTTAAGGCGCCGTATTTACCAAACTTTGGTTCATTCTTATAAAAACTTATATAGTATGATTTTATAATAGCCAGTTATTAATTTCTAGAATTTTTTTAAATTAAATTGCAAGAAACAAATATGAGTTTATGACAGCTAAAGCAAAAAAAATTACATTAAACATTATTTACAATTTTATTGATTGTTGTTTTTCGTAGGGAGCAGGGTGTTGCTAAATTGATGCGAACAGAAATGATTGGTTGACAATTTGAGCGTTACGATATTCCTATCGGGTTTTTGTGCTTTTACTGGATTTCTGGAGCTTTTCAGCTGCGATTGGCCTATTGATTCCTAAAAGTACCGCTTATATGCTTGCTGCAGGTCTTTCAATTATTATGGCAGTGCTGTGTGGTTCATGTTTTACCACAATGGAAATGGATCAGCATTTGCTGGGACCGATTGTCTTTTTGCGCTGTTGGATTACCTATTTATTTTCACTATGAGGAATCAATTGCTCAAGGGCTACAAACAAACAAAAAAAGAAATAGAGCTGTAAGTCTTTCTTATTATCACGGATTTAAAAAGTTAGTTGAATGCGTCGGCAATGATTTTTGAGGGTTAATAGATAATATTAAATTTTTCTAAATATCAAAATATATTATGTTTACAGGAACTTCCAGATCAAATTAAAAGAATTTTAATCAATTAATGGATTCAGCATTACTTAAAGCTAAAGCGAACAAGGGTTGAAGAGATTAAATCCGTTTCTAGCGATTTTTGAGTCTCCTTTTCAATTTCAAGATGAAGGATTCAGATATTGAATTTACTTCCTGATATACGGCTAGAAATAGAAGAGGGAAGCATTATTTTTGAGATTGCTCAGAAAACGGATGACGTGAATCAAATTGTCATAAGTGGAAATTTACTTTCTTACAATGGCTTGATTTAAAAAAATGGCCAATTAAATATATTGGTTTCTTTTTGACCAAAATAAATTCACTGAACAGCAGTTCTTGAACACGACATTTTAAGGGCAATCTTAATTAAAATTAGATTTAGGCCTTTTTTTCGAATCTTTCTTTGTGGTCGATCATTTTAATGGCTGTAACAGCAGCTTCATTCACCTTTGTTACCCAATTTTTTCCACCGCTTCTGTCAATTGCTTTTGTTGTTCTGTAATTGTCAGTCAATACGCCAAAAAATAACAGGTTCGAATTGTTAATTAATACTTACATCTACAATGCTTTGGTTACTCTTGGCAAACAAAATCGAAGTTGCTTTGGTTTCTCCTTGGATGACCGCATCCCAAACAGATGACACTTTCTACATCCCGTATTTTCTAGTAAGGTTTTTGAGCGGCCTAATTGGAACTCAAATGCTCCTGGAACAGTGATGATGGTAATATTTTTCTTCAGTGGCTCCATGCTTTAGTAATGGTCGCTTTGGGCTCCATTCAAAAGTCCGGATTAATTTTTCGTTTCCATTCAGAAACAAAACAATTTCCGAATCGCATTGACTGCCGCATTCGGAACTGTTCTATATTGTATGCTGAAAATTGGCTGTAGCCCATAATTTTTTTCTAGTTGATGAAAAGTTTCTACTCTAGCGATGTATTTTTCAACTTCACTACCTTCTGCTGTTTTACTGTAATCTTTTTTTGATGGCTTTGTAAGCACTCAAGGCTTGGTCAAATGAACCTGCTTCTTCGTTGCCATACCAGCTTTCATAAAAATAAGATAGGAGAGGTGAATTCATTGGCATTTTCCTTTAGCTGCTTTTGAATTTAAAAACTAAGCTAGCCTTCGATTTGTCACCTAATTCCATAGTGAGCATCACCTTGTGTCCAATGCAATTGAACTCCACTAATACATCATCGCTGCTGAAATCTTCCAAGCATCAATTGCCGCTTCAAAATTGTCCGCCTTTCGTAAATAGAAATTCCTAAGTAATAAAAGAAGCTAAATTTCCTGCTTTTGTGCTACCAAATCGATCCTTGAATCTCTAAAAAAAAAGCCCAGATTTACGGCCATCGCCAAGATTGCTTTATTTCAAAGAATTCTTGGAGCAAAATACTGCTCAGCCCGAAAACATTAACTCTTTTGCTGTTGCTTCGTTTGGAAGCTTGCTACAAAATTAAGTGTATGCAAAGTACCCTGCAAAACAACTTACCACGATTACCAACGATTACAGAAATAATGGTGTCTTATTTTTCTTCTATAAATGTCGGTTTTACCATATTACTTTCCTCAACATCTACAAATAATTCTTCTTCTTCGTTCTTATTTGCTTAGCCATTAGTTCTTTTATTTATAAGGGTGCAAAAATACTTTTTTTTTTACCAATCAACAAATTTTTTAAAGTTTTCGTATGTTTTCAAAGTATTCGATTTCTTTAATTGTTAAAGCACTAAATTTGCACCATGCATTAAAAAATATTATCGGTTCTCAACTTTCAAAAAATTACAAAGAAGCCCATTAGGATACACCAGTAATGTAAATTGTTATTTTGTAGGCAATAACGGAGGGGGGAAAAGACCAAATTTTTATTGGATGCTATTTTTACCTTTTCTTTTAGTAAGAGTTATTTTTAATCCTGCAGGGACTCTCAAAATTATCGGTCATGATGAACCTTTTATGGTAGTTCAAGGCGGATTTTTCTTAGATTGGGATTCAAAATGAAAGTATTTATTGTGGCATTAAAAGGGGGCAGAAGAAACAGTTTAAACGCAATAAGAAAGATTACACCTCGGATTTCGGACCCCAATTGGTTTGTTACCGTTTGGGTGATGATTTCGCCTTCTGATTCTCACTAAATACTTAGATGCGAAAGCGATGTCCGTTCGACGATTTTTTTTTAGATTTAATTTTCATTAGTCAATATGATCGGCCCTTATTTAGACAGAGCACCTTGAATGCAATATAATAAAGCGATTGCCCAACGAAACAGACTATTAAAAAAGTTTGCAGAAATAATGAAGTTTTTGAGAAGATTAGTTTGTCAATTTGGACGAAACAGTTGATTCATCATGGAGAAAAAGTACATCAAAGGACGGGCCTATTTTATAGAGAAATTTTTCATTCCTATTTTTTTCAGAAGTAATTTACACTTTTATAGCTGAAAATAATGAAGTGGTGAACTTTGGAATATATTTTCTCAATTGAATGATTCTAATTTTAAAGAAGCTTTAGTAAATGCGAGAAAATTAGCGATTAGACGAGCTAGTTTATTCAAACAGTGGTGTGCATAAAGATGATTTAGAACTACGATTGACAAACTTTTCCAATTAAGAAGTTTGGATCACAAGCCGACAACAAAAAACATTATTTGTTGGCGCTTAAAATTGGCTCAAACCGAATACATTCAGAAAATCGTTTTGAAATTCCGCCCATTTTATTGTTTGGATGATTATCTATTTGATAAATTGGATGATAAACGAGCTAGCGAAACTCATTGGAAAATAGTGAGTAGCAATGATTTTTGGGTCAAATATTTTATAACAGATACCACGGAGAAAAGACTGTCTGATATATTTAAGGAATTGGAAAATAGATGTCGTACTTTCGTAGTTAAATAAAGGAAGCCGGTAAATGTCACAGAAGAATGAAGCCCCCACTGAAAGAATTGATGATAAATGCTTTTGCGAGCGTATGGTTTATCCAATAAAACTTGATGAAGTGGAATTAATACAGTCTGGGAAGAAAACTAGTTGGGAAAGATGATTGCTAGGCACTCACAAAGAAATTATTTAAAAAACAAAGTGTTGCCATTTTGGAATTAGATTCGTCGCATTGAAACATGAATTGAATTTGGCCAAGTCCAAGCTGATAGAAAAATTAACGGTGGATTAGTGGAAACCAGTCGTTTCAGGATTATCGTTATAAAATAGAGTAAGCATTGATGAAAATATAAAACGGAAAGCGGCTAAATTTGTGTGTTAAAAAGCAAAGTAGCAAAGCAAAAAGGAGAGGTTGAGGTCTACTGGGTTAGGATCAGCCAAAAAAACATGGTAGGGGATTATTCTTTATCATTTTTGATTTAAAGGGACAGGACAATTTTGGATTTTTCGTGAATTTGCTCGTTTTTGAAAGAAGAACGATTTTGAAAGTGGAAACGTTAGGTTACATCAGCAATAAAAGAAAACTGTTTGATAAAAGCCAAAACAAGAGATTGGATTACCAATTACTTTATAAAAAGGATGTTAATTGGTTGTTATGTTCCTCAAAAGAAAGGAATGTACCCATTTTATAAATACTGAATTTGATATTTTAATAGATTGATTCAATAAGATTTCATACTTTGCCAATTAGGATACATTACTTCATTATCAAAGGACGAGATTTAAGGCAGATCAAATTTATCACTTATCGGTGACCTGAAGCTTTGCGATTTAAACCATTGAACATTTCAAAAGAAAAAGACAATCCCATATCTTGATTCAACAATTAAAAACATTTACTTGAGTTATAATTAAATAATATGAAAGAAAAATTCTCAGCGGAAACTGGTGTGCCATTTGTTAACGCCATTCAATAAAATCAAAGAAGTACGATTATAAAGGACTTGACAATTTAGTGCAGAATTAACATCATTGATGGAGGAATCGATTTATGTGGTTGTTTTTAGAACTACGGTGAAATCAGTCACCTTAAACAAAAGAGGAAAAGAACAAAGTTAGTAGCCTCAGGTAATCAAAATTCGGTTGATAAACGTGTACCGGTTATGATTTGGGATGGTGTGCAACAATACTCAAGAGTTAATTAGAAACAATTGCAGGAAACTGATATTTACAGGTTGATGCTATTTTATCAGCGAGTCCGATTGTTATAATTAAACCAACTCAAGGAAGGCATTTATTCAGCATTTATTTAAAGCTTTTGCGCTAAAGTGGCTCCTAAGCGATATTTCTATACAATGTTCCTGGAAGAACGGCTTTAGTAATATTTTTACCAGAAACGACCTGAGATTGGCCAATGAACTTAAAAATATTATTGGAATCAAGGAAGCCTCACCTGGAAATTTAGAGGCAAAGCCATGGCAATTAAAGCAAGGAATGCCAAAAAGATTTCATTTGGTATCAGGAAGATGATGCTTTGGCCTTTTGCCGTTTATAGGCGAGCGGAGGGGAAGGGTTATTTCTGTTGTTGCAAATGCATGCCTGCCACTTTTTCTAAAATGGTGAACAATGCGCTTTAAATAATGTGCTGTGGGCTGCACAAAGAGGATCATTTACAAAGTTATTCAACATTTATAGGGAATGCTGTTCGCTTGAAGGAAAACCCAGTGGATGTAAAAGCGCATTTGCAAATATTAAGTATTTGTTGGTGATTGATGTTTCGATTGCCGTTATGGCCGATTAGTTGCGAACTTGTATAATTCTTTGAGTAAAGCGTTAACACCGTTTAAGTAAATTAATAATTGTCAATTATTAATGATGAATGTAAATTGATTTTGCTTCGCAAAATTTTTTGATGGTTAATCAAAACTCGATTTTTCAAGTATATAAACCATAACAATTAACTAAAAATTGCTCGGTCTTAAAATTACAATCCAATTAACAATATAATTGTAGATCCAACAGTTATTGGAGTTGAATATTTGGCGACTGCTAAAAAGTAGTCAATAGGCCAATAATGACTGAAAACTGAAACAAGGTAATACCTCCTCCTGAAAAATACTCATTTGCTAACTTCCAGCTAGATCGAGTTTTCATAGATCCTTTAGTCCGGTACCCATTAGAAAGAATTGGGATTTTTTTGGAGGGAAAAGCTTTCATGATTAGAAAAAACGCCATCAATATAAATCCCAAAACTAAATATTTGTTCCAAAAAAAGGTCTGTCATAATGAAAGTAAAAAAGCGAGTAGTTAGATAAAACTAACTTACTCGCTTTAGTATATTAAATCTAAATAATAATTATACGGCTGCGATAGTATTTCTGATTTATACTCCCCATGCTTTCCAATTTTTTCTTTTACTTTCTTAAATGTTTTCTTATTGTGTATTCTACATCTTCCAACGTATGCATTGCTGTTTGGAATCAATCTTTAGAATAATCATTCCTTTTTAGGAATAACATGGATAACCACGAATGAGCAGAAGAGGTTTGTGATTTTCTCTTTAAGTCAAACGTTAGGTTTCGTTTGCTTCACCTAAACCACCACTTTAAAATAACCGGGAGTTACTTGGCGTATTGGTCGTTCCAGGTTTAAAACCTGCCATTTTTTCCAAATCCGCTTTGTAATGCATTTGCAATCGTCCACAAATTTTTCACGCAATTTCAGGCATTGTTCTGATCATATCTAATTCTTTTCAATGCACCAATTACCAAAATTGGCATTGGCAATTGATTTGCGAAGATTTTGAGAAACGGCATATTGTACCTCCAAATATTCAAACATATCTTCGTTTAGAAGCGATTAAAAACCACCAAATACTAGCAAAAGATTTTGCGAAACGACCGAAGTAAACATCGATTTCATCTTTGAACGCCTTGTGCTTCTCCTGCCTGCTCCTGTGCTCCATTACTCCGATTACCGTGAGCATCGTTCACACAAGATTCTAAAGTTGCTACTTTTTCTTAAGCGCTATATTTTCAACTAGCTTTCCCTTGTTTTCCTGACATTCCGGAAAACTTCCTTCACGTTAATCACTAAGAATCGCACCATTTGCCTCTTTCAGTCTTAATTTTTTGGGTTGCTCTTGCAAATTGCTTTTCTAAGTTTTCCATGTTGTTGTGCCTTGAAAAACATTAAGTTTCCTTGATGCCAAACGAACACCATCAAAATAATACAGGGCTTGAGATTCACCATCGTAAACAATTCACATCGTTACGATCAACCAATGGCTTATCAATACATGAAACCATTGCTTGGTAACCAAAGTTAACCAAAGATGGCATTCTTCTTTATGAACAAAAGCGGGCCTTTAATTTCGGATTCCAATTGCTCATGGAAATTTGGTATTTCCCGACATCATTTCGGCACCCATAGGGTAGCCCCATTCCCCACAATCCTTCGCAAGCTTGCTCGTCGGCTTTCTAACTCCGTATGATTCACAATTGCCAAATAGTTATTCAAAACTCCACTGTTAATCGCTCTTTTCCACGAAAAAATCATGCGGTTTCTTAATTTTCTTCCTTCCAACTTTGGAAATGTAAAATATCCGTGACTTTTCTTTCGCGTGTTGCCCTAATGGCCCTCTATTGTTCGTGTGTATTTTTATCAAATAGGTCTTTCATCCTTTTATCTAAGTTTCTCAAATTAAACGACAAAAATACTTCTTTTTTTCAAACCGCAGCAAATATTTCGTGTTTTTTAAAGTTTAAACATTGCGTTGTAGAAAAATGAAAAAAAAATTTGGTTGAGAGCAGTATGAATCCAAAAATAGCAGATTTTTTTAGACTAAGAATTATAATATTAAATATTTTTTAGTCTTTGTTATTTCAAAAATTTTGATTAGTTGGTTTAAAGTATAAAAATCTGTATTTTAGATTTTAGAGACTCCTTCGCCATAATGATATTTGTTATTCTTACAAAGCTGTAGTAATAAAAAAATAACGGTTCAAATTGATGATTAGTGATTCAAAAGATTTAAATGTCAATTTAACCCATCATTTAAAAAGATAAAAAAAATGGAGAGAATATGTCGGTATTCTGCGAAAGGTCAATTCCGTGTAGTATTTTTCAATATTTACCCTGTTTTAACTGTGGAAAAAGATAAAGTATTTTATTTAATGATCTATTCAAATTTCTTATTCTGTTAAAGTATGAGTCACCTGTTTTCAATTTGGAAGGAGTAAATGATGAATAAAATAGAGCTAGTTAGTGTTAAAATTATTGAAATTTTGCACACAATTTTCATGAAGTACATGCTAGATTGGCAACCTTAAGTCTTCATTAAAAAAAATTTTTAAAACCCCCCTTAAGAGGGGGGGCCCTTTAAAGGGGGAGCTCATTGAGATAAAGAGGATTATGAAGTACAAAGTTTTGACCCCATACTTTGATGATTTCTATTGAAGCTGTTCCAACTAAAGTTTTATTATTAAACATTACACCATATTTATCTTTGTCAATAATTTCTTAATTTAGTAAAAAATTACAAATCTATCAAAGCAAAAAAAAAATACAATTAACATATGGATTTGGTAAATGATATTTTATGCTTCACTTTACCCGACAAATTACCAATTTCCAAAGTCAAATTGTTTACATATGGACAACTATATTTTCATTTGATAAACAAGACGGTAAAAAATGATAAGGAAATCACACATATCATCCTTTTGAAAAATATGGCAGACTATACCTTTTAAATTAAAAGTATCAAATTACTTTAAGAAGAAATTTTTATGACATTTCAAGCCAGTTACTTTGAATATTATTATGGCAGCTATTATGAGCAAGTGGTTTTTAAAGTTGGAGAATAAAAGGGTAAATATCGCAGTCTAACTTCACCTTCAAACAACCAGAATACCCCAGGTATCTATGAAGTAAAATTCAATATTTTACCAAACCTATTTATTTTAAGGTGTTTTTAAAAGGTGATTTAGTGACTGATTAAAGAACAAATTATTACAAGAATAGCATTGAGAATAATTCAAATTTTTACTTTTTTATTAATAATTACCTCTATTTTTTCTTTGTGCTAAGGAGGTTTGGATTTATAATGATATTGATGACTTCAGTTTGTATAGAGGAAAAAGTAATTAAGTTATATGGTTGGCTTTTATGGTTAAACTATATTCATGGAGTCGCGAGGAAATTAAGCTAAAAGCCATATTAAAACTATTCATTTATACCAAATATAAAATTATTAAATGATTCTCTTTGTAAATATTTTGTAAAGTTCCAACTTATATAGATCACAAAATTTTTAAAAGGCGATTTTCAGAATCAGTCATTCATAAAATGGCTTTACAAAAGACTTCACTTAGAATCAATTAGGAAATTTCCTAATTGAAGTTTTACAAAGTAATTATCTGATTTATTTCCTAACTATCACTTTCAATTCAATCAGGGATGTATAGAATTGTGAATTTCAGATTACAAAAGGCCCCAGTTTAATTCTTCCTATAAAAGAATGTACACATCCTAAGCGATTCCCGCATAAATTTTACAAGAGAGGGCAATTGGAAGGTCCCTATATTTTACAGAAATCCTTACTTATCTTAGGGTGTTCTAGAAAAGTTGTAATTGGAATGGCTGCTGTGTGGATCATTGAATTGCAATTATTTTTGGTAGAAGAATTTTTAATATTCAATCAAGTTCAGAAATCTATTATTTGGCTCGGTTTTTAAACTTTGGGATAAAGATATAGAGCATATAAAATTTGCAAACTAATGGCCAAATGTTCAGATTTTGAGTACCACTAAAAAATTGAATTGCCAATTAAGGGGAAGCTTACGAAGAAAATTAGAAAATTAATTTCCAAGTTTTGGGAAGCTTAAAAAACAAAGAGATAGAAGATGCACAAAGAAACCTATTTATAAAACAGATGTTGAAAAATATAGTTTAGGAAAATGCATAAAAGCTATTTTCAATTAGTCTTGTGGTAATCTGTTTACCGTTCCTAAGGATTTGATGTTCCTTTAACTTTTGGAAAGGAAATTTGCCGGTAGCTTACGGGATTTTACCTCAAACAACCCAGAATTATCCTTGGTAATATGGAAGTTAAAAGTTCAATATTTACCAACCCTATTTTATTTTTAAGGTGTTTAAGCGGCTAAATTTATTTTGTATTATTGATAACTTTCTATATTAATTTTTCAATGTGAAGACCAATTGAAATTGTTAGCTTACTTTTTTCTGCTATTTAAGTTATTGGCTGATTCTTTGCTTAAAAACTCTAATGTTACAAGTAAAAAAATTCCTTTATACGATGTTAGTTATTTTAGTTAATTCCAAATAGTTTCCTCGTCCCTATATAGAAAAAAACCGGGAAAGTGAGGAAGATAAAAAAATTATATTTTGAAAAAACTGCTAGGAAAGGAGAAAGATTTTTCAATTTTAGACAAACCAAATTCTCAATTATGGGAAATTCTTAAAAGGAAAAACAATATTTACTCAAAAAGGGGGGAAAAGTTGGTTATTAATTTAAAAGGGGAAAAGCTACTTTTAAGCCATTTGGATTTTACTTGGGGAAGATTAAAAAAAAAAACCTAAGGGGCCAAAATCTTTTTTTTTTAAAAATTTTGGATTTTTATAGTTTTTTTTTAATCCTTCTTTCTTTTCTGTGGGG
>Ga0163217_1009522_pt1 | contig 13523 bp, 18 predicted proteins | sample SynspAceP_FD_185933 | JGI IMG/M metagenome (GOLD analysis project Ga0163217, IMG submission 185933) | Saline lake microbial communities from Ace Lake in Antarctica - Synechococcus sp. Ace-P (PacBio error correction) | ecosystem: Environmental > Aquatic > Non-marine Saline and Alkaline > Saline ... | reverse complement strand
CGGCCGTGGGTATCTACCGAATTGGGCGGGTACCCGAGGTCGAGAAGCTTTCGCGGTCCTGATGCAGCGTATTATGCTGGGTGTGGTAAACCGCGTCGTCTGGTTCATTTGCCGCGATTGCCAACCGTTTGTCGCGCGGGATGATCGCCTTTGGTTGGATGTGCTGCAATCGGTGACCTTCGGTTTTTGATCAAGAACAAACACGTTGAACCGGTGATCAGATCAAGAACCTGGCCCATGATTACGTTCTCCCCTCCCCCCCTCCCCCCCCCCCCCCCCCCTCGTATGGCGATGGGCGCGCGGGGCTTTGACCGCTCTGTGGGGGATCACCCCGTGACTCTATGGGAATCGGTTGCTGCCCGAGTATCTGTGGCTGTTTCCGCCCGTCGGCGTCAGTACGACGAGTGCTCGATAATGAATATCCGCGAAAAATCTGTCGGAACCTTGAGCCAGTAGCATTCGGAATACGAAAGGCCTGCCGGCAACGGCTGGGCCTTTCTTTTAGCCTGTAGGGCAGTACACTCAGCAGCGCGTGGCCCCCTGTCGTAGGGATGCGGGCCCTCTCTGCATTTCAATCTGTGTGGGTGAAATTTTCACGCTCGCGTACAGCGCACTGGTGCGAGCTGTCCTATCCACCTTCTCTCTGTTATCTGGTCTCTCAGCCGCATAGGATGCCGCGACAAAGGCGAAGGCGGCGGCGATGGATGCGTCCACGGGCAAGCTGTCGCCGCGTCTTCTCTCCGATCACGTCCAGGTGACAAAAAGTGCACTCCCGAGGCCGAGGATTCGTGGGGTATCGTACTATCGCAGGAAAGCTCTCGGTCGCGGCGCTGGTTCGCGATCATTAGGCCAGTTTTGCGTGCCCGTCTCGTGTTGGTGATCGTGATGCCCTCTGCCGCAGATGCTGCGTGGGATCAGCGCGGTACCTCCGGGCTTGCGCCGAGCCCCACTCAGACGGCACCTTTCCTTGTTCCAGTTCTTTCCGGTGTTGCGCTGGCGCTCCTCGCGTGCGCCTGTGTGGTCGCCAATGCCTTATACGCTCAGTCAATTACGTTGAACTCTCGAAGCAAGGGCAATCGTCCAGCCGATCAACCGCAACAGAGCGGTACGCTTCGATCTCTCGGTTCGATCCCAGCAGCGTTTGATTCACCAGCGCGTTCCAGCTCATGTGAGCAGGAATCGTTGTTGGCCGATATGCCTACTCCAAGCACGTGTTCTCAAAGCGCGCGCTCTATAGTGGCGGCGGTGTCCATTTGCTCACGTCACTTAGCTTGCGCCAAGTTCCTCCGGTCTGCGGATTCGGTGCGGAATAATATAAGACACAGCCAAGAAGCGTGGACATTTGCCACGCCACTCAATTGGCAAGCACGCCTTCGGGTCACGCCGGTGAGCGTGGGCAGGCAAAAAATCAGATGACGCGGAGGACGAGCGCGCGCCAAGAACTCTGTTTCTGATCAGTGATTGCCGACGGCAGTAATTGAAACAGGGTCATGAAGGGCCGGCCTTGGTTGAACGTTCTCGGTGCCAATAGGCTTTACAAAACTTTGGGGGATGGGAAAGGGTAAGTTTAGTGTTGTTTAAGGCGAATCGGACAATAAACATGGGGTATATATCCGCCAGGATAAAATGCGTGGGCAAATGAAAATAATATGTATAATAGGTCAGTAATGCGCCTTTATATTCTTTAAAGAGCGTGTGACCGGTATGGGGCAGGCAAACGATGTTTCATAGCGGGGCGATCGCTCGGCCAAAGCAAGCCATGCGTGTGTGTGACGGGTTTTCCGGGATTATTGCCCGAAAACGGATGCCGAATTTCGTCGGGAAGACTTTTTAAGAGAATTTATTGCGGAATTCGCGCGTCGTATGATTAAGGCGCAGGGAGCAATCCAGCCGCTGTAGCCGTATGTGGCGGGTTCCATATTGCCCAGACGCTATATGCCCGCTGCCCACAAAATAACATCCCGACTGGCTTGCGCTCGACCGACGAAGGCGCCTTGAAGAAGCCTACGAGAGTCATCGAGGCCACCACACCTTCGCCGAATCTTGCGGCCCGCATCTCGCCCGCAGGACTACACTGTGCGTCTGTGCGAAGGCAACTGTGTTATTGAACAATTCGCCGGGCTCACGGACCACTTTTTGACCTTCGGCTCATGTCGGTAATTAGGATACTCCACCGTATACCGCGATGGGAAAACGGCTGGGTGGCAGGCGATTCAAGCCCAAGACCGAAACGTGCGAATTCCGTTTTGCGTATCATCGGCGCAGGGCCTGGCCGGTTCTGGCGCTCTCTTTAGCGGGACGTTTGCTGCGCCGTTGCGGCGCGTTGTGCAGGTGATCTATGATCGCTATTGACCCGCGCGGGTGGCTTGCTGACCTATGTATCCCCGGATTTCAAACTGCGCGACTATCGCTCCATGCCGCTCGCAACGATCAGTTGGCCGAATGGGTGGGCGTTAACTGTTGAATGAACTGGCGTGATGTGGGTGTCGGGTACATCAGCTTTGTCTGATATCTCGGCGCCAAGCATGTATGCTTTGCGTAATCATTCGCGGACGGGCGTTTATCAGACACGTTGGATTAGTGTGCAGGGCCCCGGGTTTGGCTCCCGGTGTGTGGGTCTGGAATCGCGCGATGATTTCCTGGATCCGTGGGCATACCGCTCAAAAAGTTCGCGCACGCTGGTCGAAGAATTCGACTCCGTGTCTCTTCGGTTCTAACGCTCAGGGTTTAAAAAAAGGTCGTCGGTCTATTGGGCGGCCGGTTTGATCCGCGAATGGGGGGTTACTGTTTGCTTTGTATTTTTTGGTGGGCGGACCTCGATCCGCCAGGGGCCACGTCTGGTGAAATGTCTATTTATCGTCGTGACCGCCACCACATGCCCGGCTCGACAACGCTGAAACCCAGTGCAGGTAACGCCGAAAAGAAGGGGCGTGGTATTTGGAACTGGCGTTTCGCCGCCCACGGGATCGTTCGGCGGATTCCGGTCACCAGGTGTGATGGACTTGCATAAAGATGCGATCTTGGCGCGCCCTGATTCTTGGCCGGTCAGGCCCGAGGTGATCGAGGGCGTTCGTTTGAGAGATGCGATCTTGGTGAATCATGGTCGGCTTGGCCTTTGATCACTCGACGACCTGCCCAGTAACTGTGGACACGTCCAAGGCGCCCGGTGAAACCGCTGGGGCATCGATAAGGCGCACTGTATATAACCGGCGCGAACCGATTTTTGGATGGTGGTCTATGCCGTGGGTGACATCGTGCGCGCGTCGCCGTCACTGGTGGCTGGGCCATTTCAAGCTGAACGGGACGCGATTGATGCGAGAGAGAGCGATCCTTGAAAAGATGGCGCGGGCCAAGCGTGGCCTCGCGCGCCGGGAAATTAACGCCCCTTTCAGTTAGTTTATTTCGCGCCTCGGGTGGTGCGCGCTCCGATTTAGGAGATTCCACGATTTCCTAAACGTGTGATCCAAGATATGATGACGCCTGGTGCTTAGCACGCGAGAGTAGCAAAACCGCGCTTTCATGGCAAGAAAAAACGGTCTGTATTCCGAGGAAGAAGAGGCCATTCTCTTGCGGTGTTGGGCCTCTGTCGTTAACCATCGACGGCTCCAGCAGCCGTTGCGGTTGTTGAAAACGGCACTCAGGCGCTCAAGGCCGATCTGGCAACCAGCGGGGCTGTTGATCGCGGCGGTAAAACCGGGCGACGGCGGCAGGCATTCACGTGCAGATCCCGTCAACTTTTTATGATCAGGTGCGCCGCACCTCGGTCACAACAAGCCCAGCGAAGGCGAAACTGATGCGCCGTCATGGTAGTGTTTTTTGCCGCGCCCACCAAGCTTATGCCGCGCAGGAAACCTGCCGGACCATTGACGAAGGTGCTGCGATGGGCATACATATATCTCGGGCTGGGCGCCACGTGCCTGTGCGCTCAACGTTCGGCTTTACTGGGCGACAAGGCCAACGCGACCCGCCCCCGAGAGCGAACAGATCCTGATTTCGAAACGCCGAAGGGCGTGGACGTGAGGAAAACATTCGAGTTCGTGAGCTTTTATGTCCATCCGTCGTTCGCATGTCGAAAAAGCCGCGCCTGTTCCGCCCTACAGGGTGACCGCCCTTTACATCGCGTGTGTCCTGCCGGCATCGATTCATCTACAAGGCAGATGCTGGCGCAGGATGTGGCCAACTTCTTATTTCCCGACCTGATGGGACGAGCACGCTTTGAACTTTGTGTAATTCCCCAAAAACCCTGCTGGTGGGTCTTTCCACCCAACATTCTTTTCCACTCTTCTGTGTTTGTGTTCGCCAGGCCACTCCGCATGGGCTGTGTGCCCAACGACTGGCGAGATCAACACGCTCGTGCCGAACATTCAACTGTGGATGAAATGATGCCATCTAGTGAGTATCCGCATGCGCGCTCCCTGGCACGTTTGGCTTGAGGGCTTCAAACCGATCGTCGCCCGCGGGATCGTGCCGACTGCGCGTGGATGTCGGTGTTCGCGAGTTATAATCATCGTGCTGTGCGCCGCGCGGGTCGCTTCGCAGTCTCTCTCTGAGCTGGCGCAGACAATGCTGGCTGATCGAAAAGCCTAGTTGGTAAAAGTGAAGGTCAGTCGTATGCTTCCGCCAAGGCGCTGCGCGAGTGCTATCCTAGACTGCTACTCATCCGTATATTATATTCCGATTCCTCTCTGCTCCATGACTCGCCTCGGATCTCCGCTGGTTTTGCGCCGGTCTCTCTTGTGACACGCATATCGCGGTTCCTCTGCGGCGGCCGATGCTGTTTTTTTCATTTCACTCAGCCTGACGGCATGCTTCGCATTTCGGGCCAGGTTCCTGATGCGAGGCATCGGTGCCGCAGGCGGTACGAGGAGCAGCAGAGTGTCGAGTACTACCGCATAGGCTGCGCTCTCTCGCGAGACACTCGGTCAGTGGCTGGCGGTTCGAGTATTGAGAGGCAAAATGTTCGGCGGATACCGAACTATTCAAAATGACAACACTCTGGTCCAGCGTCGCGCGTTGCGCGAATGGGTCGCGTAGACGCATCTAAATATTGACGATAAAGCGTCATGGCTCTCGAGTTGTCGAACGATAAAGGTGCGTGGTTATTCCCGGCGCGAACTTGCGCCGCCGATCAGGTGGCCAGCGCGGCTTACTACATCGTAAGACGGTTTGAAGATAGAATTCCTGCGCCCCGATGGCCTCGAAAGCATTTGCAAACGAGACGCTGGCTTCTATGGGGCTGGACGACACAGCCTGTCGGCTAGTTCTGTCGACACCCAGATCGGGCCGCTCAGCCACTTCTTCCGCCAGAAACTGTAGCCAGGGTTCTGCACCACCCTGTCGCGATCGCTAGGCTTGCGCGAATTCCGCGTCTTTAGACACTGAAAAACGCGGTTCGGGAAGCTTAAGAAGTGGCTGACGCGAAATGTTCCAGTCGCGCAGAGTCAGCGTCTTTCGTGATTGCTCGACAGGCTCCCTCGTTCCTCTGCGTACGCTAGCGTTGCTCATGTTTTTAGATGATCGCGACTTTCAAGCGCTGTGGTGCTCAAGACCTCATCGACTGTTGACGTTCGAGGCAGGTCGGTTCTAGGGCCGAACTAACCCTTCTGAGAGCGTTAAGAACGGCGCAGCATTTCTCCGGCGGGACGAGCAGTTGACGAGGGACGCGGGTTTCGTTACTTGGGTGCTCTTGGACCCGCGGCGCTTCAAACATTTCGTGTCATGAACCGCACCGCGTTTCCGAGCATACGCGACCCGCAATCTTCTCGTAATGTGGCGATGCCGATGATCCTGCGACATTTCTTGCCGTTGCACAGCCAGTTGACCGCCGAGGCAGTGCAGTGATAGCGCAGCGTGTGTGTACGTTCGACATCACCCTCGTGTCTGCCGCGGCCGGGATATACCGTCCTGTTCTGAATGGTACTCGCTCGGCACTCGATGTGTTTTGCACGTATGGTGTGGCGCCTCACGGATACATAGAGCCGACCTCATTAGACAGACCGTGTCGAGGCTCTGTCCGCTGACCTCTCGGCGAGGTAATTTCGCTCGCGCTCGCTACTGCGAGTCCGGGTCGGTTGGTTTTCGGACACCACTGCCTGGCTCTCCTACTCTGCATGAGATAGTGACAGCATACACGCAGAGAAAGCACATAGCAGATAATGACACATAAATGGCGCGTCTGCGCTCCGCTCTCTCATTCGTAATGCCATGTGGGTTCAGACATATCACATGTTTTTTCCCTCCGCTTGGGCTGCCCAGCTTGATATTTTCTTCGTGAGCGTGGACGCCTCTGAACCGCGTGTCGTGTCATCATCTTCCACCGCATGCACCAGCCGTCTTCTTCTTAATCCTCTCTTGTTATCGGCTCTGTCTCCTAGGGGTGTGTTTTGATTTTGCGCCATGATATCGGTGCGGTATAAAACTTCTCTGCTAATAATGTCACCTTTTTCTCGCCGGGGCGAAGTATCTGCGCTGTGGGATCAGACGGGATCGGTCGATGTGACGGTATATACTCAGCGTTCCTCTTATGCCTGTGGATAGGCAGCTCGCGGACGTTTGGGCTCCTATATCCCGGGTATTCACTTATTTCCGCTCATATTTCCTCGCTCTGAACGACTACTTAGCGAAGTCCTCTACACTCAGCGTAAGAGCGTTCGATAAGGTGTGGAATCGCTAGGCCTTATAGAGCCAAGCATGTCACACAGTCAGAACTCTCTCCAGACATATATCTCCATGTTGTCGGGTGATCTCCCTGATCCGACTGGAATACGTATTATTCCCAATTATGCACTCTCTCGCGCGCGCTGACTGTTCCCAATCCGCCCTGAAGTCTGCTAACTCTCTACCCTGTTATCGTGCACTGCCGTGTACATTGTAGCCCTACAGCTGTGTCATCATACTGGGGATAGATATTCCCTTGGCTTCTTCTGCTCTCCACAACGGTATAGTACGCTGACATCGTGTGTCCTTTAGACGGTGTTCGCATGTCGTTAGTCTCACAGATAAGACTTGGCGAATGTGTCTCGGAAGATCCGCCGGGCGCACTTCTGTCGCTCTCTTATCTATTATTATAACGCCGCGATAGAGACTCGAGAGTAATCAACTGCAGTGACTTGGCGGGTGGCGCGGGGTTCATATCCTGTGTCGAGCCGACCGGGGAAACTAACTTTATCACGATACTGTAGTACGATATAGAGAATCATAAAGCGCTGCCCTAGTGTGTGCAACAGCGCTTGGCGGGCTCGAGCCTGCTTTCTGGGTATGGAAGGTCTTACGCTGAGTGTCGGGTCTGGTCTGCGCCATTCACGCGTCGGGTGACGCGTGTCTCTCGCCTCTACCTCTTATTCAGGTTCTAGTTACGACTACCTCTCGCGCGCGAGCTGCATTCTTATGTGCCTCAAGCTAGGACTCCAAACACGCGTTAACGATTGGACTCTTCTGGGCGTAACGTCCGCGGCCGCTGTTGGCGATCGGATATTGCCGGCTCGGTATCAAAGGGCGCGCTCCAAAACACTTGCATGCGTGCGCCCGTATCCTGCTCTATGGCTCTGACGACTCCGTCCTCTTCAGAGTAGCGTCTCTATCAAATTGCGGGTCTGCCAGATCGGTAATGGCGCAGGCTGAATGATCGGTACATCGTGTGCGCGTGCGCAGTGCGCTGCTTCTCGTCGTACAGTTTAGGCGTGACGCGTCACCTCGCACGATGGTCTGGTTTGCGCACATGCCGTGAGCTCATCGTGTATGCACGCAGATAGAGTAGAGTTCGAGGAATTACTCTCTCTTGGGCTCTCCCGCACGCTTGATTTCTGCGTATGTATGGCAATGGTGTGCTGTCACAGTGGCCAGTCGAACCCACCTGTCGTCGAGGCGTCTTACCTCAAGACGAAGCGGCTGCGTGGCAAGTTCACCGCAACGGCGATAAGGTTTGTTGAAAACCTGATCACTTCTACGCCACTCGAAGTCCTGCCGAAATTGCTCCGCTTCTATCGGGGCGCGTAGTTCTGGGATTGACGTGTATTGGCCGTGCGATCTGCTGGCGCAGGTCAGCCGTGGCTCTGCCCGACGTGCGATCCTTGATCTCCACCGCTGCTTATTTCACCGTCATGGCGCGTGGCAGAGATCGTCTTCTGTACCGCAACAAGCCGCCGCAACAGCTGTGTTGGACACGCGACTCTGAAAATTCGTTGCGCGACGCCGCACGCGTTCCCGTTAGAGACGATGCGCGAGAGTTGCAGCTCAGCTATGCGCTTTGTCAAAACACGGGCACCGTACCGTTTGGGCACCCGCGTCTCTCGAGCCACATCATCCGATACTTCGTTCATGAACATACCAGCTTTGCAGCCCTCCGGATATCACGCTGACAGTCAAGCTGGACCGGTTCGGCGGGCAGTCGTGGGGGCGTTCGCGGCAGTACGGGGGCTCAAGCTTGCATAGTATCGGGCGATGCGACGACTATGTTGGCAGGGGTGTACGGGCATGTAACCAATCGTCGTTGGCGTTCCATCGATGGAAGCACCAGTCGTGGCCTCTGAGAAGCACCATCATCGGCAAACACACCGTGCCTGTATGGCGCGCACCAAGGGCTTCCTAGTTCGACAGCGGGGGCGCGTGGCAGTGAACGTTCGGGGTCACGCAATCTGGTTGCGCGATGTCGTGATCGAAGGGCTGCTGGCAGCATACGTGTGTCGGATCATGACCGGTGGCGTGGCGCGTTTGATCCGTGGGCGAGATCGGCGCAAAAACTTTTGGCGCGGGTGATGGACGGGCGGTATGGCTATTCTGTACACCCAGATGGCAAGGTCGAGAAAATGCTGACACGTGAAACACCTGGTTTGACCTGCCACCGTCACAGGGTGGGGCGCATTCGGGAAAAACCAGCTGAAGAGCCTGATCGCCTCGCGCGATGCGCCTGTGCCGCTCTCGCGCCAACAGCCGCGGGGGTCGAAGGAACATCCTGCAGGCATTTGGGATATCGAAAAAGGATAACTTTGTCAGATTTGCCCAAAGAGATGTGTGATACCATTCTGCCGCCCCTTCAGCGTCGAAGAGCAACGCGATACCGGCGGAGTAAAGCAACGAGTGACAGAATCGGGCGCGGGTGTCTCCAATCCCGCGGCCCGCCCTCTGCGCGCTCCCGATTTCTTTTGTAGATACGTGGTTGTATATCTTCGTCTTTCTGAGCCTCTCGCCTGCGCGGTCCTCACAATGCATGCGGGTGTTACGTCGTCATGTCTATGATTCAGAGATAGACACAGGATACTCTATTTTATAGTTTGGGACGATTTGTCAAATTCTATACTTCTCGCGTCGCGAGTGGGCTAGTGTGTGTGTGTGTGTGGACCCCCTCTCCGTCCCGCCGCGATTTTCGGCCTGTATCCGCCGCACGCCCAAGGGCGGCCGGCGATTATCCTGGTGATCGGCGATTCCGTGATGGCGTGGAAACGATCGAGCGATCAGGCGATCCCCGATGCGGATTGGCCGGGACAGCGCTGTTGATCGTGATGTGATCAGCAGCCGTCCCGGGTGCGCGCAGTTTTCAGCTAATGACAGCAGCGCTTTTGTCTTGCCGTGGGGTTCGGACATTCAGGGGACTCAATTACCCCGACGGGGCGCTTGGTTGGAACTGGATTATCGTCCAATGGCGGTGCAATGATCTTGGGGCTTCAACGATTGCACAATGCGGGGCTTGCACGCCGGTGGTCGACACGCTTTGATCGGTGCGGCCCTCCTCGCGTGGCATGCGCGCACGCAGCTTCCGCGCTCTCTCTGCTCCCGCTTTGCGCAGCAGCTCGGTGCGCAGGTTGATGTGGATGGAGGATATTACGCCGGCAACGCAAAGGGGTCTTCGAAGGCTTGGGCCGTCGCTGATGCTATAGAGATTAGACATGACTCGTGGGATAATCAATCGTGTGCGCATTAGCATCACGCGCTCTCTGCCTCGCCACAGACGCCGGGGTTGACGCTTCTTGGATTCCGAATTGGTTGATCGACCGCAACGCCCACCAGTCGCTCCTTTGCCAGCGACAACACCACCGTTCGCCCAAGGCATCGGCCGCTGATCGGGGCCTATTCTGTGCACAGAGGAATTTCGCGCCCGCAGTGCCCGTTCACAATAAGCGCGTTGCGCGATGATAGTGATGCTCATGGCACGCTGCATCTCGTAAACTCTCTAATGCAATGCGACCCCTCAGGTACAAAGCTCGCGCCTGTCATCCGCGGCGCAGCTGCAGTCGTTTAAGCGGCCTGTCTTCGGGTACGTCGATGCGCTAGTTACAGAGAGGCGCATGCTTCAAGCTTCGCTCGTCCTGACCGTGTCTTGGGCCTAGCTTGGCGCGAAGTGGTGCTTTGGACGTGGTGTGCTCGGTGCTTAACCCGCCAAACCACGCCTTATTTTATGTTCAGCGAAAGGGCCGTCAGGTCTGGGGGGCGTCGACCAGCAATGGGTGCGCTGTGCAAGAAGTGGCCCCTGTTCATGGTCACGGTCTGTGGTGGTGGCAAAGCTCGTGCGATTTTCTAGCAATTTCATGTTGGGGCTGTTTCGATCTGGCTGCGATTTCAAGCGCGCTATTTGCCAAGGTCAACCGTGGCGCTTCTTACCCCTGTCGCAGCAGCGCGTCAAGATATTGTCTATCTGTTGGCACGGGCGCACTGTGGCTGCGCAAAAGGCGCTTGAGGCGCAAGGCATCACTGCGGCTGGTCGAAACCGTCCTGGCAAACAGACGCACACTCGAGGTCTATCTTGAACGTCGCCGAGTTTTTGAACGAAAGGCATCTCTTTGGTGATCGATGCGCGGCGCAACATTATTTCGGATGGTGATTGTCCGCAAGCTGGACGGCCGGACACAAAGCCGCACGGCTGGCCGCGATCCTGCCCTCGCCCAAACGGGCGCTCTGCACGACACCGGTCCGCTTCGGTGCGCTAAGCGCAGTAGCCCAATATCCGTGTGGTGCGGCGGACAATCAGCAGGACGGCGCGGGCAGCCTGTTTCGAGAGTTGAAAAACCCAACTCAAGACGGCATGAGGATGAAACCTTGTATTGTCAGTTACCGGAACGCCTTATGGCCCGGCTGTTCAACGTCCCGCTGTTCGCCGTTCTGCCGGGCAAAAGTCGGCTGAGCCTTCGCGAGAAGAAGATCGAGGTAGAAGACGCGTCGAAGAGCAGGTATTGGGAGCAGCCAGAATTTCACTGCGTCGAACCTGCGGGTTAAGGCCCCGTCCTTTACAGCTCGAGCGGCATCTGTTCATCGTCCGAGAAGCGCATGCGATTCTGTGAATACACTCGAAGAAACCCGCCCGTGAACGTCGCTTATGCCCAGTGGATCCGACTCAAGCGGCTTGAGTCCGACCGTCCTGGTCAGCTGGGGTTCGATGACAAGTTCCCGACGAGTCACCTCAAGCTGCTGTACGACGGTGTTGATAAAACGTGATGAAAGCAGCGGTTTTCCTAGGACACGCCGTCAACGTCAAGGACGGGGGCCAAGGCGATTCAAATACACATCGATTCATATGTCGTGGGGCTGCTGGACCAACCGGCGTGGCTGGCGAGGGCGACGCTGATAGACGCTGGACGAAGTTCGGCTAGCGGCGGCCGCATCGCTGTCCTTCTCCTTGATGTGATATCTCGGATGTGGGACTGTGAATACCGGTCGGACGTGGCAAAGGCACTGCGGTTTGCCAATGCTTCAAATTCCCGCCCGGCCTTCCCGGTCGGTTGCTGGCCGATCAGCGTGCCGCGGACGCTTCCCAACCGGCCGGAAACCTACATGACCTTGATTCTAATCGGCCCCGGCCGGAATGTCTTTGTGACACCGGCGGTTTAGATAGCCGGACTGCCTCGTGCGTGGAGTTCGTGTCGGTGGCGCAGGGCGCTGGACGAGGGCTTTCTGTCGTCGTGCCGTATATGCCGACCCGCGATCTTGCGTGCCCGAGGTGCCCGAACGGTCTGCCAGGGCCTTTGTCGAGAGCAGTGTCGGTTACCACGGGCAGATTGTCATGTGCAGACTCGCGTTGCCGACCGCTTGGCCTGGCGCGGCAACCCCGCAGCGCTTCTTGGCCGAAGCTGCGGTCCGTGAATCATGCTGCCCGAGAGCTATTACGCGCTGAAATACGATCCGACCGAAGTGTGCTGAACCACCCCCGAAGGCAGCGTGTTCGGTCTATGCCGCAGGGACGTCAGATTACCCAACGAATTCGTAAAGATCAGAAACGGCTCACGCGGGTTGGCGCGCTTGGCTGGTGGCGCAAGAACCTTGCGCTGGTGAAGTCTTTTGTCGATACAGCCCCTCGTGCCGGGAAAAAAAGCGTCTGCGGGGCAGGACGCGGGGCTGGGCTCGGCAGGCAAGCACACGAATCTGTTTTAGCCGCGACTTTGGGCGGAACTGCCGCGCCTTTCCTTTGGCGCGTATCTTACACATTGGATTTCACCCCGGACGCGCCAGAGTGGGAATCACTGCGGGTCGTTGCCGGTCATCGCCTTACGGCTTGCCCGAACCAATTGCGTCCCGCGCCCTATTCAACTGGTGATGCGCGGCCGCTGCATTTTCCTCATGTGACGAGATGCGAACACGACGGGTTCCGTGTTCGATCTGGAATGTTGCCGCAGCACAGGATGGGCACCCGCATCTACGAGCTCTGATCGTATTGCCTTGCGCCTGCCCGTGGAAACAAAGTTCGCCCGTTGCGTCGCTGAGCGAGCGATGCTGCCGCGTATTCACCGGCGGTGTCGGATGCCCCTGATCTCGGAAGGGCTGGCGACGCTGGATGGATGCCGCGCTTCGGCTCTGCCCCGCGCGTTCGCTCGGTGTTCGCCGCTTAAGCGCAGGATAATAGAGAGCGGGCAACTCTGGTTGTCACTGCGCAACGTGCTTACGCCATTGGGCAACTCGGTCAGGCGCGGTGGTTCCCTGTGGCAGCAGGGGTCTGGCGGGACGATGCCGTGAACGCCACAGTTGTGTTGATTGTCTTGCACATGGGCTTGTGACCGCGTCTTGGAGCAGAACACGTGTTCCCCGAAGGGCTGCCCTGGAGCCTGCTGGCTCTCGTGGAAGAGGAACATGTGCTCTCTCCGTAGTGGTGAAAACGGAGTATCACAATTGCCTGCACGGATAATTGAATGGCGCTCATGCCTTGGGTCGCACCTACGGGACTGCCCCAGAGCCTGGCACCGCTAGTGCGGATGTAGCTCTTTGATATTCATGCGGGTTTTTACTAGATCGGGGGATGGAAACCAACGGTGATCGCTTCGGCTCCAAGCGCTGACACCCGCGGCGATCTGGGCATCGGGTGTGTGTGTGGGCAGCCGTGCGCGCGTGTTGGAGGCTGCTTGATGGTTTCAGCGGGTCAGGTGGCGATGGGCGTCGCTGTCCACCACGCTGGCGCCAACTGCATTGGGAAGCGGCGCAGGGCGGGCGGTTTGGCGCTTGATTCTATGGTCGGTCTTTAAAAAAGAAAGCGGTGATTTCTTCAGGCGCACGGGCTGGCAGAGGCCCTGACGGTTGATCCCTATCTGATCTTGGGCGGGCGGGAC
>Ga0163217_1001282_pt1 | contig 13523 bp, 9 predicted proteins | sample SynspAceP_FD_185933 | JGI IMG/M metagenome (GOLD analysis project Ga0163217, IMG submission 185933) | Saline lake microbial communities from Ace Lake in Antarctica - Synechococcus sp. Ace-P (PacBio error correction) | ecosystem: Environmental > Aquatic > Non-marine Saline and Alkaline > Saline ... | reverse complement strand
AAGATCCTTACACAGCGCTGGCGGGCTTGCGTATATCTTAGCGTGGTATATTTAATCGTTTGGGGGAGATTTGAAGATGCTATTAAAGCATATGAGATATTTACGCTTCTAATTGGATGATGCCTTGCATCTGCCTATTTCAAATCTTGGAAAAATGCGTTGATGATACGAGCAGCTTTGAGCTGCTTTAGAAGCCATCAAAACCACCATTCAACTGTGAGGGAGTTAAATGCTGAGAACTGCTGCTACAGGGTGCTGCCTTACGAAAAGCTAGGTTAAAATTGATGAGGCGTTTTAAATATTTAAAAAACAGCCCAAACTTGATGAGGAGTATTGATGATGCATGGTTTGAGATTGGGATGTGCATGCTTAAGAAGGAGAAATTTTTCGAATCGATCCACTACTTCAAAAAAGCAGGAAGCTGCCAAGGAAAACGCAAACTACTGGGTAGGCCTAGCTGATGCAGGTTTAATCTTTGGCATATGCAGGCGAGCTCAGAAGCATATGAGGAAGCAATCATCTGGAGCCAGGGATTTGGAGGACATTTTATGTCAATCTTGCCTTGATCTACTTTGGACCAGAGTAGATTTGAGGAGGCGTTGATGTCACGCTAGAAGGAATCGAAAGCTTTCACTGAATCCGCAGAAACTTTACTATCGAATTTTGGGGTTTATCAGACAAAATGGGTAATTATAAGAGGCTTTTTCATTTTTAGAAATGGGGTTAAACTTTGGACTTTGAAAAGCCACGATCTATATAATCTGATTGCCAGATTGAAAAAGGCAAAGGCAATTTATAAGATCATTTCTCAGTATCGGAGGTAAAAAATCCGAAGTCTAATTTAAAAACTCGCAAATGGGAATTACGTTCTGAATTAACATTCCCCGTTCGAACTCTAAAACCTCGAACCTCCGGATTTTACTACTGGCCATGGATAAGGGTCTTCTGCTGAGGAGAGGACGGAAGATTTTGTAGATTAGCGTTTCTTGATTTTTGTAGATATCGTTAAGTCGGCTGGGCGACATCATACGTCACCAAGCATTGGATAAAAAATTAGCTATTACCGTGAAAGCTGGAATTTCCGGTATATCCTCGGAGGAACACTTTTTGAAGCCTTTATCGTCAGAGAGACAATTGAAGATACCGCAGAGTATTGGATAAAATAGACCTGAAAATTCGCAGAAGTTTTCAGACGGATCTAATTTCCCCAATCACGACAAAAAGTGTGAGTACATAACCGAAAATCAGCGAAGCAAAGTCACGGTTCTCTCGAAGTTGCGTTCCAAAGAATGGCTGCCAAAATCATCCCTCCTTATAAATGGATCGAGCAGATGGGCAAGAAAGAACTTTGATGCTGGTGCCTGGAAGGTAATCGGGAGAAGCAAGAGAAGGCGGAAACGTCGGCCTGTTTAGAGATTCTGGAAGAGGTAAGGACCCAAAGCTTGAGTAGAAGAAATTCTAAAACCAAAAATCCCTGAAGAGCGAATCATTTGGGAAGCTCCTATCAAATTTCAGGCAGGTTTGGCTTTATCAAACTGATTGGGGCCAATGTAAATCTTTGGAAATAATCAGCCCTTCAGAAATTATCCCACTTGAAACCAATTCTCGGTTCTTGGACTAAGGGAGTTTACATTCGACCATTTTTCTGGGAAGAGATCAATTATAAAACACCTCTCAATGGGCTGATTGGATACTTTACTTGATCAAGCCCTTATTTTTTGACCAGTGGAATTAATTAAAAAAGTACCTCCTTAACTTCTTTAGGGTATGGCAATGGGAGCAAGCGGACATCGTCCCGGAGTTTGGTGGGTCGATTGCTTTGATCCAGGATCTATCAGGAATTTACTCGTGCATTCAATTCATTTACGGAGGAAATTTTAAAGCTGCTTCTCAAGTTTCGAGGTAAAGAAAATTCTACAGAAGCTGTCAAATGGCACCTTTTTCTGCTCAGCCCTCTTATGGGGAATATTGACAGTTATTTTTTCACATATCCCGGTAATTACCTATTGATGGATGAGCATCCGATTCACTTTGGTCTCTTCTTCTGTGCGGTTTGATTCTAGTGAGTGCATTTGTGATCTTTCGAGAGATCAAGCGTTGGATTGGTGTGATCGTGGCGCTAGTAATAGGAAAACTGTTTGGGGCTTATTTCTCCACCGAACTTCCCCAAACTAGTACTCCAGATGCTGCCCTGGTTTTACTTTTTCTCTGGTGCATTGCGATCTGTGCGATGATTCTACAGAATTAGCGGTAGTTTTTTATTATTGATTTTTGGGAAAATACGAGATGATTTCTGAAAGGCAGTCGGAGATCGGCATGTTGTCACGTTGGCATTATTTTCGCTTCGGCTGTATCGTTGGAATTCTCTCTTTTTTAGTAGAGTTGATTTCTTGGTTTCTCAAAAAATATTATGCCAACAATCGGCTTTGCCTATTCCGGATTTATGCTGGGTTCAATGAATAAGCTTTGGCCTTTGGGAAAGTTGGTCACAGCTTTCCGGGACTCATCCAGTGGGAGCAAAAAGCCGTTTTTGACAGTACCTTTATTTCCGGAGTCATACCCTTGAGCAAACGGCTTGGAACCCGCAAATGGGAATGGCCATTGTAGGATTCTTGTTTGGGATATTTTTGGTAATAGGGAATTGATCAATTGGCCAGCCTTATCTAAAGAAAGCATGAGAAAGTTTGGCTTGATCGTTTTCCATAATAGGACATTCTTTTTTCGAAGAAATATTTCACAGAAAAGTTCGAAAAAGGAAGGAATCCGAGAGTGTAGCTTCGAATTATATTGGAAATCCCGAGGTGTCCAACTCAAGACTATTTCTAGCCGAGATCCAGATTTGAAGGCATTTGTGTGACAATTCCTTACAAAGAGCAAGTTACTGGCTTGATGATGACTTGCTTCCTATCTTTGTGCTTGAAATTGGAGCGTTCAATTCGCATTCAATTCAAAAGGGTAAATTTAGTCGGAAATTAATACCGATACATGGATTTAAAAATTCTTTTAAAAATTGGCTAGGAGAATCTAACACCAAAGGCGCTTGTGCTTGGAACTGGAGGGGCTTTCTAAGGCAATAATTCAGGCACTGAAAGAGCTGGGTATTTCCGTATTTAAGTGTTTTCGCGAACTCCCAAGAAGTGTTAATCACTATGATGATTACATTCAGATCCGAATTACCTCGCAAACGCACCAGGCTATCATTTTAATACTCGCCTGTGGGGACTTTATTCGAAGCTGAAGAGATTGCCAGACAATTCCTGCTGAGCAGTTGACCTCAGCCATTGGCTTTATTGATTTAGTAATATAATCCTCAGTAAACACGGTTGATGTCGGCCTGTCTTTGAAAGGGGTGGCCAAGCCAAAAATGGTTTATTGAGATGCTAGTCCTTCAGGCGGAGCAGCTGGAAAATTCTGGAATTCTATATCAAAATCATGAATAAAGGCCATTTTTAATCATCCCAATGTCCAGATTCAAAAGGGGATCGTCGCTGAAGTTTCTAGATTCCTCTTACAGCTACAATGGAACATCTCGAGGTAGATTCAGCACGTTTGGAGGGGAAATGGGCATGTTTTTCATGCGTGCTTCTTGGGAAATTAAACTCATTTGGTTTAAAAAAAGAGGAAATCAAAGAAGATTTCAGACTGAGGTGGTTGAGGAAAGTTTGGGATGAGTTCAAACTGTATTTCAATTTTTCTAAACCGCGAATGGCAATTTTTTGCACCAAACTTTCGCAATTGCTTATTTGATATTCTAGGGAGGTATTCATTCAGGGCAATGGAAGTTTTGATCATTCCATGGTGGTCTCCAATCATCCTGATTTGAAATTCTTTTGTGGAGGCATTTGCGAATCCCTTTTTCCACGTCCTGTGAAGCTGATGCAAAGAATCTCCGAGACAGCACAACTGGCGCTATGAATCTCATTCTATTTGATTTTCGTTGGTCTTTCTGGCTTCGATCATGCAGCTTTATTTCTCCGGAATTTATTCGGGTTTTTTCCGAATCGAATATTTAATATCCATCATCCTTTTGTGCCGCTTTGTTGAGCAAAGCCATCATCACGCAGCCTATGGCGTGGGAGTTTAAGATCATAGGGGCAACCGCTCACTTATTGTCACAGAAAGCTTGATGCAGGGCCCGATCATTGAGCAGGAGGTCGCCGCGTGAGACACCACAATGCAGTGAATGAACTGGTCAGATCGGTTCAAGATGTAGAAAAAATGGTGTTCCAAGGCAATCAAGTTTTCATTTGGAACGGAAAGCCTTGCGCTTTCAAAAAACAAGGACTATCCATTTTTACTTTAAATAGGGATATTTCCTAGGGATATCCTTTTGGACAATTCTTGGTAAGAGCTCATAATTAAACCTGTTGCGTGGGGGGACTCTTGAAAAGAAGCCACGGTGATTCTTTTTCACCCTGTTTTCCGATTAGAATCACTTCGTCACCGTTTTTTACATTTTTCACTTTAGTAATATTCACCGCAATCGAATTCATTGGTTACCGTGCCAATTACTTAGCAATATTGCCCTTGGATTAACACTTGTCCTTTGATTTACTTAGCAAAAGGGGGGGGGGGACGGGGGCTAAAATCATGGACCATAACCAATTGGTATAAAGCCATCTTGATATCGGTCAGAAGCCATGTAAGCTATGCCATAGCCTTACAAACTCCCCCATCTTCACATCCTTGAGACTCATGTCGGTTACTTTTCAAGTAATCAGGACGCCGAAGTGGGTCTTTTAATTATTTTTTGGGAGGTCTTGGAGCTTGCAAATAGGTTTATTTGGTGGCCAAAATCCATATCTGCTTTCCCTATCCGCGACCATAATCCATAATTAGTTTCTGGAAAAAATCAGCGTGGCTGCAGAGCAGGCGGTATGAAATTTATTTTGAAAAGCCAAACCATGTTCCGGCTAAGAAAAATCTTTTAAACTCATGGTAAGAAGCAATCTGTTTTTTTGACTCGAACGGAAAAATTCTCACACTCTCGGCTCCTGCATTAATGTGTGCAGAGCCCCTCCAGAGTATGAAGCTGGAATTTTCTGTTAGTTTTTAGGCCCAACTTCTCTCCGTACTTCAATCAAAGCCAGTTCGGTAAAACCTGTTTCCACCTCAACATGGATTCTTTGCTGGAATTTGAAATTGCTTTTTTTGAAACAGCAATAGCAGCCTCCAATCGCCTTCAAAATCAAAGGACATAAAAGCTAATTCCTTTTCGGATCAAACTCCTCCAATTCTCAATAACAACATCCCCAAATCATGATTTGTGATCCTTTTTTAGAATGTTGATTACTCCAAAAAGCCTCATCGGAGCTGAAAGTACTAAAGTGCGAACTCCGGCTTTTTCTGCGATTTCGACCATCTGGGAAAATTCCATGGCCAATAGCATTTTCCCTTTGACCACAGCCGAAATAACTGGTTCTGGCCTTATTTCTATCGGATATTACTTGATGGTTTTTGTCGATAAGCTTTGGCGTGATTTCTGCGTAGAGGTTTGCAATCCATGGATTTTGTTATTTTTCAATTCAAAAAATTAAGTCGCTTCCGTTCAGCATTCCGAATTATCTCTTACTTTTATTTAAAATCTACGATATGAAATCAAATTTAGCCCCAAAGACTCCAAATCGTTGTCCCATGGTGTCTTGGCTTGCCGAACATATGCACCTATCACCGATTACCGAGTGGGGCGTTGCCAGTTTTTGATGATCTGGACACATTTTTGAGTTTTGTGTCTTTGGGAAAGTTGCTTCAGGCAGGCTGAGTTGTCACTGTGTTGAAAAAGCGAGAAGGCTATCCGGAATGCGTTTTGCTGGATTTTGTTATGAGTTTGTGGCAGAATTTCCTGACAGCTATGTGGAGGAAATTTACTTCAAGATAAAAGGCATCATCGAATAGTCTGAAATTGGGGGGACCATCAATAATGAAAGCCTTTTATGGGAAGTAAAAGAAATTCGGTTCATTCTCGAATTACATCTGGGGATTTGTTGGCGGAAGCCAATTCAGAATTCACTTAAAATCATGGGAAAAACGCTCCTGCACTACCCTAGAGGTCCGATAGTTTGGCCAAAGACTGAAAAGCGAGGATTTAAATTTCTGGGAAGCACTACACTCTATGCCCATATGCAGGCCACAGGTTCTAGTGAATGACCACCTGCTTGATTGCTTCAGATATAAAGAGGTTGACTTTAAACGAATGGCAAGAAAGTCAACCCACATAAGAATAGGAATTTGGTAATAGACAGAGTAGGAGAATTCGGATGATGTAGCCAAGGAAGGATGGCATTTATGGATTCGCCTGTTCGGCGATTGTTTTACCATGAAGTTTGGACCGTTTCCTATGTAAGTCATCGCCTCCGAAGAATCCGAAGCAATAGTAGCAATGGCCATCAAACTCAAATGCGAATCGGATAGCCATCTGCCGCAACATTCTTACCTTCTTCTATATTTACTGGATTGAAGCTCCTTGACGCCATCGTGCTGCCAAGAATCTCAGATAAGTTGGGGCATTGTCCAAAAACCCAGAAAGGTAAACCCCTGTACCCCAATAAAGCCGTATTCGGTGAGTGATTTAAAGCTCGCCTCCTTCAGGTGTTGACTTGGCGGAATATCCCTACCAGCTCATGTGCTGGCTCATCGTACCCAAAAAATCCCGATAAAGAAAAGGCCAACTTCCCGGATGTGGTTCAAAGTTTTAATTTTCATTTCCTTTGATGGCCCGCTGGTCGGCAAACTTGTTATGAGAAAAAGGCGACGGGAAAGCATCGATAATCTCACGAAGGAACGAGAATTTTTTGTCTTCATAGACAATGGCAGGTACTCCATCCGATCACCATTTGGATCTAGATAATACAGCGCAAAAATGATGATTAAAATTAACCATCCGAAATTTCTTGCTCCCTACCAGGGTGAACTTATTGGTTATAAGAAATCTTCCCTCCTGCTCAAAATTCCTCGGCTGATCTTCCCCAATTTTCTTATTCACCAGAATAAAATTACTGCAGCCAAGAGAAGCAATGCGAATACCCAAGCTGGCCAGTTTATGCTCCAAAGTTCCAGAAGAAAGGGATGCCTTTCAGGAAACTAGAAATACACGGTGTATCTCGATTGGAGTCAAAGATCCGCCTATATTTTCTGACCATACAGCATGAAGAAGATTAATTATGGTAAGCCTGAATATTTTCCTTGTTTGTTTAATCGATAAAAGGCCGAAAATTAAACAGGGCATTGAGGCTCCAGTGTCCCGATAGAGTTAGAGATCAAAGCACCATTATAAGTTAGGGTGACATTGCTAGAGGAGTTGCTTTCTGTCGATCTCGATCAAAATCCCCCCTGAGGGCGACGTAAAGTGGAGCAAGTTAGTGCAATAAAACTGGAACGTACTTGCCATTGCATGTAAGGACATGGACATTATCCGTATGAAGAGGGTAGTTAAGGAGGACGACGAGATCAGCAGTCCCATCGCTATCTTGGCGTTAATTTTTGTGCCAAAAGTGCTCGTTTAAAACAGCGGGCCAGTTTGCAATCATTAGTAGCAACATTCACAAATTGGAATCACTAGCCAACTGGAGGCAGCTTGTTCCGATTCATGTGCTCTTCCCCTTTCTTCCATGAGCTCAGCAGAAGGAATTCATGAACTTTGGTCATCCCGACTGACTCCTTGCGACACTTCAATAGCAGTGGTTCTGTGCGAATGCAGCTTGCCCTTGGGAACTTCCAAAGAATTAAAATTCCGAAAGATTGGAAAAACTTAAGATAATTCTTCATTTATTGAATAGGGTCTGCTGGGTAATTAGATTCGCTAATTTAAGAGATAATATTTGGGAAATTCTACTAAAAACAGGGGTTTCTGCTAAACAACAGATTTTGGCGTGAAAACTCCACACCACTCTTATTTGACCCGCAGGGAATTAAATCAAAAAATTAATACCTGCAGGCAAAGAACAAGGCCGAAATTTACACGAGTTGTGCTAAAGCTATTTTAAAAGAGCTTTCTGCGGTTTTGGTTTTTCCTGGATTTTTCTCGACTGTTTTTTCCAAAAGGCTATTCTTGATGGTATGACTGACATTCATCGAAAATGGCTTGATCAGTACTTCTGCATTTGTCACTCATTAGATTAGGCAAATACTCTTGGCCATACAAATTAGCAATAAAATTCTTGGAATCAATGCGATCCGATCATCTATCCAAAGCTCCAATTGGCCAAAAGAAGATTCGAATCAGCGAAAGGAATCATTTGCACCACATGAGATACTTCAGGGCCAGCAGCGAACCTTCGCTCAGCCTTGGTTTTGGGTTGATTTAATCGGTGCTGCTGCGGGAATGAAAAATTTCACTTGATAGGTCCCAGATCTTTTCATTTAATTCTTCAAAGGGAATTAAGTCAGGCGGCAAAACCCAATTTTATTGCCTAGGCGATTTAGAATAGGCTCTCTGTTTCATCTAAAGTATAACCTTCTTCAGTTGATGGAGTCCGCCCTCTCGATCAATGATTCCTACAAATCTTCACTCCTTTCAACTGCCAGAAAGCATGCCGCTGCCGCGCCTACATTTTCCCCAGCCCTGAATGATCGCACGTTTGCCTTTTAGCTCACCGCCCAAAGTTGATAATAATGCCTCACCGCTTTCGAATAACTCCGTATCAGTATCATATCGCTACCGTGTAGCGCTTTTCGCATTTGGGGTGAAATTTTGGATTCTTCCAAAACCTTGGAAACTCCCTTGCCTTAATTGGCCTATTTTTCGAATTTTTTGAGGTTCTTGTTGGCTTGAAAATGTCCCATTCACATTCCTCTGTGGGTGCCAAAGTTCCAATGATTCGGTGATAGCGAATTAACCTCATTGGATTCTCATTCCACATTCATATCACCCCCTGTTGCCGTAGTAGTTTTTAGCAAAAGCATCACTGCTTTATTACCATCTTTCAATACACCTGCCTTTCCGTGGGTCATTCGGCATCAAAGTTGATTCCTGATTGCACCTCCAATAGCCGGACCCGAAAACGGTGAATTTTACCTCCATGGTCTTGGCTAAAGTTCAACTTCGCGCATTGTCTAGCCCTTTTTCCATTTCGTTGTACCGGCCACCTTGCAGCTCCTCCTCGAGAGAGTTAATCACTATCAGCCTTCTGCCTCGGATTCGCTATGTTCGCTCCACTCGAAGACAATCTTCAGGTTGTTTATTTTTCAAAACTTTTTTAATAATTCTTGGCATGGCATATTTGGGGTTTATATCACCCAGCAAAAATAGAAAAATAATAGCCCTACCTTAGTCAGTCTTGGGGACGGATTGGTGAACTTCAGCCAAAATCATCCCTCCGGAGGATCTTGACTTGTCACCCGTTACGGAGCGAAGACAAAATTAATTTTCGCCACGCTATTCGATAAGTACCCCATAGAATCCAAAACCATTGCTTCCTTAAAATTTCAATTAATTGGCTATATTTGCTGTTAAAGCCAAATTCTTACCCTCCAGTTCGCGAGTAAGTTCTTGGATAAAAAAAAGTTATGATAGGCGCCACCACCCGTTAGCAGTCTTTAGGGGGCTTTGGAGAGCTCGAATAGTTTCGAGATTGACTTTTTCCGATTTGAAAAATTGCAAAATGACGAACGGAGTTGCCAAATTTGATTTGATCAAGACCTGAGTTTTTGATAAAGTGGATGGAAAGCCAGCCTCTTAAATCCTCTCTTGCCTAAAGAATTTGGCAGCAAAAAGGGGTATTTTTTATAGGAAAAGGAAGGTCATTTTAGCATAGTTAGGCAGTGCTTTTCGTTCGCAACTTTCTTCACTGGCCCCATGTTCCCTGATCATCATTAATTTTTTACCGAGTTTTTCGAGCCTGCTCATTCAATATAAGAGATTAAAGCGACATGGTATCAAGAGCGATTCCGCTGGGATTGATGATCCAATTACTGATATTTGCAATTCCTCCAATGATTTGGCATACAGAAATCTTTGGCTGAAAATAAAAGTGGTCCCCAATAGGGAACCAAAGGTGCTCCCTGAACTCCAAATCTGTACATCCCAAACATTTCGGAAATTCATTGATAACCTTTATCCAGTTTGTTCGATGAAGTTTGACCAGCCATTGCGATTTTGAAAGAACTCAATCCTTTTTTGCCGGGTGGTGAAAAAACGTATGGACCCTGACTGCAAATTCGCCATCGGGTTTGATTTGGGGCTTTGCCTTGAATGTATCAACCTGACCCCATCCATTTCCCAAGGGAAAACGGTCCAAAAGTGCCAAATCCTACGGCAGAAAGCAGGTTGGGAGCGCATCAACCTTCTTCAAGTTCTGAGGAAAGGAAAGCTGTTTTCAGCTGCCAGAATCTCATAGGACCAGCTCGATGATTTTAGTAAACCTAGCTTAAGGCCAGGTCTAGCCGTTTCTTCCCCTTGATGGTACCAGACATTTAGTCCTATTACTGTGTAAGCTTTTTTGAAGGCATGGGTTATATTTGTTTAAGTAGGGGCAAGTCAGATAAATTTAAACAGAGATAAAATGCGCCTCTTTTTTTTATAATAGCTATTTGCAACCCCTATCTAGCTTCACTTGGTGGCTAATCTGATCATTGACTCGTAAAATACTCGAATCAAATCGCTTCTTTTTTGAAAAGAAATAGCTCCAATGATTGAATTTGTGCATTTAAATCTTGAGGAAGCACTTGAGTTTTTGGAGTAAATTAATTTTTTGAGCAATGGCATGGTGGTTCGGTAAAAATGGTCTGGAATCGGAATTTTGAATGCAGTACTTCCCTTCGAGTTTCGAATCATTAATCGACGATACCAATGTTGCCGATTAGAATAAGTACGGTTCTCCTAAAAAACGCTGAGGCTTGGATCGGATCCTGCGGCTATCGGTGCTTGGTTCTATTGGTAAACAAAAAACCGTTTTTTTCAATAGATTTACGGAGGCTTTGTATTCACACTTTTGATCTGGATGGATCAGTCAGGAGGCATTCCTAGGCGGGGCCATCAGTCCAGGATTAGCGATGCGAGCGAGGAGCGATGAATGAGTTTACAGCACGATTCCCCTTGTGAAGTATTAAAAAATAAGCCAAAGAATTAATTGGGACTCTACTGTAGTTGTATGCGATGGAATCTGGTCTTGGAGTAGACTATGAAATAGTAGCGTCAAATGCAAGGCTTATCAAGAAAAAATATCCCAAATAGAGGTCTTTGTTTGCGGTGGAGATGCACAATCTTTTGATTCATAGTAAAAGACCACATATTTGTAGTCCCAAATTTAGTCCTTCATGGATTGACATGCATATTTTCTAAACCACAATGTGAGTAAGTCAAATTGCAATTGCTGGGTGTATAAGCACCCTTTTCTTATTTAACGAAGCCATGCACAATCAGTTGCTTCGACCTACAGTGCCTTGGGTATCGGGAGATTTAATATTTTCTGGAGTCACCACAATCGGGGATGGTGTGGGGCTCGGAAATCAGTTTGGCACCGGCCTGGGGGTCAATTGGTGGTTAAATCCTGCTTTTATCTACCCGAAATACCATTTTCAATTTCCAGCGGCAATGGGAATTTATAAAAAACAGGCCAAACGGAATCGATAACTTCTGAGTCGATGGGGGGGCTTTCTTATGTGGCCTTTTCACTGCTGTCAAGTCAGGAAAAACTACCCTGGGGTTAGGATTGAATCAAATCACCAGCGTAAACTATCGGTTGCTGATCGAGAGTCAGTTTGATAATGGGGACCATCAACGCTTTTGAAACTACATCGAAGGCGATGGGGAATCTCTTGGAGGCTTATTATAAATATGGGGGGTTTCTTGGGTTGCCAAAAAACCTTAAGTCTTGGTATTCATGGCTCCTACCTTTTTTGGGCTTCAACTATTCGAACCAATCGAATGGACGCTTACCGATCAGGAAAGGTGTTGATGTAGGGGATTCCCAATCTGAATATTTTATGAAAGATTAACAGTTCTGATGTGGGTTTAAAATTAGGTGGCACATTACCATTTGATCCCGGATGTTCAGGAAAAGACCAATCTTCACTTGGTTGCGATCTATGAAAATCTGGGGATGTCAATTGGTAAAGCTCTTCGCAAAACTTGCGCTTTCGGACAGGCAAATGACTTGGGATACCGACGGAGATTGATCCGCGGAACGATGAGCTGGAAGTGTTTATAATTTCCAAATCGGTATGGACTTCGGATTTACCTTCGAAGGTAAATAAAAATGGCGGATTGGATTGAGGAAGCGCAGTTCCAAGATTTTTAAGAAGTATTCGCTCATTTTTGATGGACCCAACTCAATTGAAAAGAAGGCAATCAAAGTGGGGTTTTGGATGCAAATTCGTTCCAAATTATTTGGCACTAGATAGTCTTTGAAGCGAATTACTTACCGATTTGGAGTTTCGAGGTTTATCACAGACTCCTTACTACTTGGACAACACGGAATTATCAATTGATTCTTGGCATCAACTTGGAGCATCACTACCACGTTGGAAATCAATTTTCTTTAATGAAATCTTGCCATGAAGGTTAGGTCAACGAGGGAACCGACACAAAATGCGTCTTATCCGCGAAAAAACTATAATCAATTTTCACTTTGGGGATTTTCGCTGAATGACAATAGTTTGGTTCTACAAGGTGTATTTGAATAAACAAAAACAATTCATTTGCCCTCAGGTTAAATCCTTTGCTTAGAACGATTTAATATCCTTAAAATTGGCTTCCGGAATTAAACCGAATAATAAAATGGGGAAACTTAAAGCGACACTCCTAAGTCTTATTTTCTTGCTCTACTTTCTGGCAGGTATGGTTCAAGGCTCAGATGGCTGGAATTGGCCATTCATGGACGTAGCAATTGGAAGAAAGGCTTTAGAGAAATTATAATGCAGCTACGTAGACTAACATGAAGTCTGACCAATTTTGATCGGGCGGACTTAAGCCTTTTTATATTTGGCTTGCTTGTAAAATGTTCCAAATTGGAATGAATCCATTTTTATCAATGGAGATGGCTATCTACGATTGGTTGCTGCAAAGAAATTACGGATTTGCCCCGCTTAAAAAAATCACTGTTTTACCAATGATTTCTGTTATTGCGGCTCTATTTCAGGGGAAAGAGGTTGAGCTGTTTAATAATGAGGTCAAAAAACTGGATCGAGAACAAGGCGTGTTATGGATACCAAAGTTTTTACAAAGACGACAAAGGGAAAAAAAAATTTGGAAAATTTCCTGTGGCGGATTTTTCGAAGAAAGCTTTGGAGATAAAAATGGAAAATTAAGTTTACCAGTTGGTTTCCTAGCCTATTTTTTAACTTTGGGTCTATAGAAATTATTTGGATATTCCACCCCAAGGGCCTTATTCACCAGGGAGGAGATATGAATCCCTGGAACTTATTGTATGATGAAAATTTTTAAAATGCCAAATTTTTCTGGGGGATTTTTTTTGCTTGGAAAGGGGCACTTAAAAGGGGGGAACTGATGTTTTCGGTCCCAAAAAGGGCAAACATGGAGCAGCTTCTTGTGGCTTGGAATTGATTGATTGTGATTCATATATTAT
>Ga0163217_1092239_pt1 | contig 13525 bp, 7 predicted proteins | sample SynspAceP_FD_185933 | JGI IMG/M metagenome (GOLD analysis project Ga0163217, IMG submission 185933) | Saline lake microbial communities from Ace Lake in Antarctica - Synechococcus sp. Ace-P (PacBio error correction) | ecosystem: Environmental > Aquatic > Non-marine Saline and Alkaline > Saline ... | reverse complement strand
GTTTACTATTTTTAATCGTTGATCGCGTTTTAAGCGCTGGCCATTGCCCCAAATTATTTATTTGATCAATCAAGATGCCTCTCGCCAAAATGGCAGCCAGTTTCGGAGGCAATTGGCTTTCCTTACTTGTGGGTAATTGATTGCAGCTTTGGTTTTAAGTGGTGCCGTGACTTACTTCCTTGTAGGGGTTGGTGGCCTTATGGCTGCGATGGCACGTTGGACCGTATTTCTACCCAATTTTTATTGAAAAAAATAAGGCAGGCAGTTCTTATAGGTTATATATCGTTATTGTTTTTTTTGTGTATCCATTTTATGTAACTTTTCAAGGTAATTTGGCAAATGGCAGGGTGTTTATACAATAGCCTTTTTATCGGTCTTTTGCATTGTTCGGGGTGTCGGCAATATGATGCTCAAAATAAATAGGGCAAAATTACCACGCCCGAACAGGATCACGTGTTGGGTCTTTTATTGTATACTTTGTGTATGGCTGCCTGTAATGGTCGGGGAAATATTATTCTAAAACCCATCCTATTGTTGGCAATCTTATTGAATAATCTAATTCCTACGCTAATTGTAGTGTTATTTTATGCTGATACCGCACCTATATTTTTAAGGGATTGTCTAGCAATCCTTAGCTAATCTTTCCGCATAAAGGACATTCCTTTTTAAAAACATTGAAATATTACTAAAAAAATTATTGGCAGGCGATTAATAATCAGCATTTTGTTCTTCTTCAGCCCAATATGACGAGTTGCGGTGTAGGGTGTGATGGTATAGGGTGATGTATATTATAAAGCATAATTGAATCAAAAGGATTTCTTAACAATTTTTGTCGGTTGGTATTATTGAGGCAGCACGCCAGTGTTACCGCAGGTTTGCGAAGGTGGGGCGGGTGGGGGGAAAGGTGTTAGATCTGCCTCTTACCAAGAATATTCATATTCAATTTGTGCGGCAGGGAGTCTCTGCTCCGGGACTACGTAGTGAGAGCGGTAAGAGTGTACGTGGTCGGATAAGGCATGGGGATTCCCGTTATTTTATGGTTTTATAGGTCTCCTGCGATAATTTCCTTATAACGATTCAGGCGCGCTCTCGCGCGCTCGCTCGATTTGATGTGATTAAAAATGTGAGGTATTCACTTTTAAAAAAATTTTTATGACAACATTATAGTTTGATCCTTCTTGTATATATTTGCTACATTATATAGGCCTTACTATATCTTAATAATTAATGAGATATAGATGAATGGGGAGCTGTTTCTATTTTAATAAAACAGATTATAAATTATGGCTTTATATCAGAAATGTTATTCAGAGCCATTCATGGAAAGGTATTTGAACAATGAAAGAAAGCAAGTGACTTAAACGTGGATTGAGGGAACTTAGTAAAACTTGATGTTAAGGATATAATTTTCAAGATTGGGCTATTTCCGGGCGAATTTACAGTGCATCGACAAGATTTGGTAGAAATAAAGGAATTTGAAAAATTAGGTTAGGGCATTAGGTTTTCATGGCTATTCCAGGGCTTTTTGGCTTTTATTATCACATAAATAAAACCTGTTTTATTGCTCATTAAGGAGCTTCTGCTTCAGGTTAAGGCTATTTTCACTTTCAATTTTGTCCAAAACGCGTAATTGATACAGTTTATTAATGGCGCAACGGACCAAAGCCTGATGAATGCATCCCTTTCCTACTTTTGGACTGTTTACCGTTAAAAACCTCGTTAAATGCAGGTGGATCCGTTGTGGAATAGAAGTGCTCTTTTAATTGCCCTCGTCGAAACAGAACCTTTTTTTATTTTCAACAGGAAGTTCCATATATGTTAAAAAATAGGATGAACTATTCATTAAGCAAAAAGGCCAAACGTTTCCTTGAGATAGGATGCCGCGACCATTGATTACTTCATTTAAAGTGCTTATATTCAGAATCATTCTGCGTCCAGTGCGAAGTTCAAAGGTGTGTTATAGCTTTCTCTTTCAAGCTTCACAAATTGATTTTGTTGATCAGTACTCAAAAAAAACTGTAAATGGTAGGCTAGGCAATAACAGGGCTGATTGGGACGGAAGGAGTTGTCTTGCGACTCCCCGGTATGATTACATCAATAAAGTACTGGGGGTTGTACAATAGCGTTAGTGAGATTAGATTCACAAACTTGCTAATTTAAATCAAAATAACATCTATTTGCGGACTTTCCATTAATTTACCAGAAATACTCATGTATTTTAAGATCATTTACCATAGTGCATTAATTTACGGCAGCCATTCTCGGGTATTACCTTTCCCTTTACTATCGCGTCCATCATGTAGCTGCTACATTGGCCTCCCCACCCTAAAGAAAACCCTTCCTCTGTAACGTGACTATGTAGCGGGGCACCTGAAATTGGTTGGTTTCGTCAATAGTTCTTCAATATTGTATATGACTTTTTAAGATGTAAGATCTTGATTTTGATGGTTTAGTCATGTCGCTACAAAAACCATTAAGGTGGCGGTCTATGGTATTATATGAACTGCGGTCTTTGGCGTTATCTGGAATCTGTCTGAATCTGCCTTGATCAAACTTTTGAAAGGTGTTTTCAATATAGATTTGGATAGCTTTTTGTCTGTGAGCTATCGTCAATCCACGCATTTTGGCTATCATGGTATCTCCTTCCCCAATCGTTACCAGTGATATCCCGCAATTATGACTCTATTGGTAGATTTTCTCTTGAACTTAAATTGCTCTCCGGATGCCATTAAGGTCTTTGAGAAATCCGCCGAGGCTTTTCCTCTGTGGGATGTTGTGTTGTTTGTTAGCAGACAGGATATTTTTATCCCTTATTTCACTATTCTTTCTTCCATTGTAAAGTAGATTGTAATATCCTCTCCAGGAAGAGCTTTGAGCAAGAGACCAATTTATAATATTTGCATTGAGAGGCTAACCCCGGGCTTTTCTTTTTGAAGATATATTTTTAAACCAACAAACGTGCTTCAAATATTGTCCCGAGGTCCAGGCCCGGTATTAAAACCGCCGACTTCACGTATTTGTGGGATGTTTTTATGCTCCTTATGTGAATTTGTTATAAATTAAAACAGGGATCTTCTTGAAAAGTAGTTGAAGTCATTGTAGGCATTAGAGTGGGTTGTAATTCCAAAACGACGGGGTGATATTTTCCTTGTTGGTATAGGTAACACTGTTAGGTTTAGTCCAGCTACCATTTTATTTTTTATGAGGTTCCATTGCTTCGGCATTCCGGAGGAGAGGGGTTAACATCAACTCTTAATAGTGACCACTTCTTCGGGAAAACAACTTGGGATATTGATTGCAGAAAGATTATAATTTTGGCCATTTACAAGAGGCACGTTCTTCGATTTCGCAACTATCACCATACGATCGGTAGGCGTTCAGAGCAGCAACCAAAGACGTTGGTCTGTTAGTATGGCGCGTTTGATGGCCCGAGGCATACGCCCAGTCGTTGAGCTACCATTCCTTTTCAATAAATTTTCAAATAAAGTTATATTTCTTCCATTAAATTAGCACAAAGCGGGTCCATCCGGTTTTGATGTGAGCCCCGACACCTCTACCGCTATCGCCCTTGAATACTCATAGAACAGGATTGAGATCCTTAAAATGGGGTTCTTGGTATTTGTCTTTGTGCAAGAGGTGAATAGGCTATTGCCGATCTACTCTTTTCAAACAGTAGTATCAACTCTTGCATTTCATCAGCTGATTTTCCTTTAAATTCATCATGTTTTTCGTTTCCGGTTGGAGTAGCGTGAATTTCAGCTTGTTAATCAAGTAGCTTGATTATTCCTTAAGGATGATAAATAAATATTCATAGGCATCCATGTCCTCTTCCAATTAGAGTTTCCTCAAAAAGCAGTGAGGATTCAGCCGGTTCATTAATTTATTCCAAAGGTTTCACGTTTTATGCTTGGATCGTGTATGTGGGTTTCATGCACTTTGAAGAGACCTAATACCGTTATTGGGAAAGAAATTCCTTTCGTCGTTTAAAGGCTTCCAATTACTCTTTGTAATCTTCCTTAGGTACTAGGCGAATAGTAATCTGGTCTTCGCTGTATTCTTCATCACCTTGATATTTTACATTTCAATACGATGTTTTTCGAAACCATTCCTACTTTTTCTAAATCTTTGGTAGTTGTCCAGATACTCTTGTTTATATTCAATACGCTGTAAGCGATAAACACCTGATATGGACCGTACCTTTATAGGATGTTCTCTTGCGGCTAAGATTAAATTTGTCATAAAAAGCGCTTTCACCTTCATCCCATGACCATTATATCCTGGACCGTATATTGTTTAAGGGCTTCCCGTATAAAGACAATGCCAAAGTACTTCATGGTCATATCTTCGAACGATCGTCTACAAGAGCATTCTAAGCATTTCCAAATGTTTAGGGCGCTACCAGTGCCATTCAGGAGGTTCCGTTCTACTGTTCCAGGATTTCCGCCCGGGAAGACGTGACTTCGGTCGAAAAACTCGATATGTTTCCAGGGCCTAGAATCTCCTTAAAAACATTATTCTTCAAGGCTGTCTTCCTGTTTTACCACCCGGAAAATTAAGTGCCCAATTTTTGTTGAACATTCGTTTTAGGAAATTGCTTATATCTCCAATACCGTCCTCTTTTTTTCCATTTGATAAACCTGTAGAAGCCCTGCCTTGTAAGGTGGTAACATCGCTAAATTCCCTTCATAGCTGGGAATCTGTCCGTTGGGCGCCATGTACCTTCTTGGTAATAACAACAATTGTTCATTTGCAAATTGGGATTCTACAAGAGTCCAGGCTAACACAATGAAAACGACGGTATCCCATGCTTGCAAACAAGGGATATATCCCATTTGGTCGGCATAGCAGAAATATCATGTTTCTCCAAGGTTTTCCATCGCGGTTTCTGCCAAGTTTCCGTTTCTTCTGGGGGTGGCATTTCTTTATTGGTCCACCCAACAACCATCTTTCCACTTTCATATTGTATATTGTTTGGACCATTAAGTTAGACTGCAATGGCTTGTCTTGTATTCTAGCCCTTTCTTTGGAGCTGTTTTTAAAAGTGGCTTTTCAAGAATTCTTGTGACTCCTTGATTCTTTGATCGAAGGTACTATCGAATTCTCATTGAAGGGGATTTTAAGGAAGCGGCATTTAACCTTATTTAGGTTTTGGATTCTCCACCTTTAGTGCATTTCTCATTCAATGGTTGAGATTTTGGTGCCTTCTATTTTTTCCTGTACCAGCCATAATCATTGTTCAATCAGCCTCATGGAAAGGTCTTTTTATAGAGGTGTCATTGGGTTGAGAATAGATCTTTTCCATATTTGTCTCCTTTTCTGTTAAAATAACAGTTTTAGCAGCCTTCTTTCAAAAATAAAGTTATTAGTCGCCTACATAGCATGCGAAATTGGAAGGATAGGGTGTGCCTTTATGAAATCTTTTTTATATTACGGGTTCTGATGATACTTTTTGAAATCCCAATGATTCCTGATCCAAGGGTGGGCAACAGGAAGAGAGGTGCCGGGCTTCGAAATTCTATTTCTGACGGTTAGTTTTTTAGTAGAATGTCTTCTTGTCTGCCTTGGCAGTACTCGTTTAAGAGTCAAAATATTGCATTGTTTCAAAAACACGGTATCCAAGAGTTCATACTCCAATGCGTTTTTACCCCCGCTTCCATTTTCTTCATCAGTTGTATGTACGGAAAAATTCATTCTTAGTGGATATTTGTAAAAGATTGATTATTGTGAGGAATGGGTAGGCAGGTATTTTCCAAATGTAATACAATTCTTTCACTCCTCACCGTGGTTACCTTGTGCCGGTTAACGAAATAGTTAGCTCTTTTACTATACAACTCCTTACATTCATAAAGTAATTCAAAAACAGATTTTGCATAGCGGTCGAGATACCAGCTTATACCACTTCCCCAATCTCTAGGCTCTACTTCGCAATTCGTATGGAATAAGAATGCCATGCATCCCATTGGGACTATCATCCTCTCGTACGTGCCCCATTGCCGCTCGCTTTAGATATGGGCCCCAATTTTAGCAATCTTTGGTTTTCGATTGGTTATCGTCCAATTCGTATTTGTTCTTTAGATGCTTTAATTTTATATTAAATATGGCGTTTAAAAAGTTTAAACTGCTGACTAAGTGGTGTGCATTTTATAACCTCTTACTTATTACAATTAAGTAGATATGTTTAACATAGTGTGCCAACAAATAGGTTTGGTCGTTTGTAAAATTATTTTCAGAGGTGACTTTACAGCGCTCTATTTTGAACTAGAGACAAGTACAAGGTAGTTTAAGGAACATTCTTTTTAATAGAAATATTGATTCGCTTAATACGAGTTTAGGCATAGCTATTTGGATATAGGCATGCGTTAGCTACCTATTTTACTTTGGTAATGCTTACAATTATGCTGTCTATTGTATTGTCTTATAATGAGCCCAAAGGGTTGTCATAGGTAAGTATTGGACATTCCATCCAGGAGAACGACCTTATTTCTTAACCAACCAAGGACATAATGTGGATTCAACATCCATACGATCAGGAAAACTTTCCGTGAAAATTTCCATTTCGGCAAATCCACGACAGCCTTCTTTCTACTTACAGTGCCATAACACCTTTGTCATGATAAAACAAATGGCTGAGGGGCTTGTTGTTGATTTTATTTAATTGTCTTGCTAAAATGTTCTCCCTGTCGTTGAAGCTACTGGGCCAACATGGGAAGGCTTTGGATTTATGTGTATGTGCACTGCGACGTTTCACCAATTGGCAACACACTTGTAGTATTTATACCCGTAATTAATTTTATCCACCGAATCCTATCCTTCCAGATATTTAATATCTTTCCTTGCTTATACTTCATAGGCGCCCCTTTTTACGCCAGCGGTCATATCACGTTTCTAGTTTAAAAAAGTGGTGCATCGGGCTAATTTTGAATTGTACTGCCGTTGTATTCATTTCCAAGGTTTTAATGCACTTGGAGAAAACCCCAATTTCTGTAAATTTTCCAAGGCTTTTGTCGAAGCGTTATCGGAATGCGAAAGCAGTTTTGGCGCAGTTCGTATTAAGTTGATCTACATTTTTTATCAAGATCAAGTTCCGGAAGTCTTTCTGGTAAACATAGCGTTTTCATTTCTGCCAGTGGCCCCTGCCCTTCCAAACCTGCAGGACACCTTCGATGTAAGCTATATTCATATTTCCTCAGTGGTTCTCCATCGTATTGGCACTGCTTTTTCCATTGTTTGAAAAAATAAACTTCTCATGTTGAGGGCATCAGGAATCGACTTTAAAGTCAATAAATTTGTCTTTAACGGGTCAAATGAAAAAATTGGTTTTTGGCTCCTGTAGCGATTTATTCAAATCATAGGAAACGGTCTATGTAGTCAACAATTTGATGTTCCTTTTGTTCTTCGATGTCATGCTCTGCCAATCTGAAGAAATGTTGCTGTTAGTTCTGAATTATCCTTGCGCACGGGATAGGCCGAGATACTATCCGTTCCACCCACCGGTCGCGATTGATACATTAAGGGCTGAAAATTGTAGATAATTTATGTTTATCGATTCCAACAAGCACTTACTTTTTTATTGTCTAAAGGATTTGCTATTGGCTATACCACCAAACCCAGCTCAGATTACTAGTTTGAGGTATATTATTGTCTTTCATTTGTCCTGAAGATGTAAAATATGAAGTAATCTGTGAGCGATCGGTGCAAAAAATAACGGCAAAATACTTAGAAAGCTATTCCACAATACTTGCGGTAGAATTGATGAAAATTAGTTTGCCCCGAACCGTTTTCAATTTCTTCACACAGGTCCCATTGGCCAGTTCGAATCTGCCCGCATTATAGAGCATCGGACCATATTTAATTCCGTTAAATAATGATAGCCTATGGTTCCTACCCAAGAAAAAAGAATTAGTTAAGAATGAGAAAAGAAGTAAGTTCAGACCCTATTAATAAAATTTGCTTAAAGCATACTTGGGAAATGTTTTAGCGTTCAAGTTTGTATGAATTATTAGGTGCCTGTTTAATTTATGGGTACTTTAAAAGTACATGTATACTTTTTAAACGAAGTATTCGCTGTGAATTAACAATCGGTGAATTTCGGAAGTAATTATATTTAAATTTGTCCACTAATGTTTAACATCTTTTTAACCTGACAATCACTTAATTATCCGTGCTTGTTGGCATTTTTTTTTGTGGTTGTTAAATCTAAAAAAAAAGGGAAAGTTTAATTTAATTCATTCAGATTTTGAAAAAATGTGTTTACCTTTTGTTAGGTTTGTATGGTGACTGGATGCCAGCACAGAACGACGAAACTTAAACCGGAGTGATTTAGTTAGAAAAAAAACGGACAGTCTTGGTGTAGATGAACAAAAAAGTAGCTGAAAAGTGGATAGAAATATGACGAGAGGAACTTATTTAGGGTATGATTCCATTTATTCCTACTCCATAACAATCTTGGCAACTTGCCAAGGGATGATTGATGTATTTGGAATTCAATTGAAGTTTTTTCCTATTGACATTCTCTTCCTTAGGGGAGACAGTATTTAGTCGGATTTTTAATGAGATTCTCTGTTGAACGTCAACCCATTTTTGATGATTTCTTTGAAAAGCAAAGGGCCATAATTTTTCGGAATATGCAGCATTATTCAAACAAATGGACCTCCCTTCAGAATTATGATGATGGAGAAAATCGGAATTTTTTATGCCGGATGAACACCAAGTAAAGTCCAAATATAGGAATAGGCTACCGTATTGAGGGAAAGATTTAAGGAGGCTATTTTTGATGTTAAATAATTTAATCTCTGTCTTTTTAAGATAATAATGAATATTTAACATATTCATACCATTCTGTTAAAATGTACATTGTTACGTTTCCAGAATTAATCTCTATCTTGACTCCGTACTTGTCCTCAATATTTTGAACAACGTAATGCACAATTAATTTTTAACTTTAAAACTATCAAACAAAGACCAGACCAATATTAAATAGTAGAAGAGATTTTGTTAAGAGCAGTGCTTGGCGTATCAGGGGCATATTTTACCTACCATTGAGATGAATGCGATGGTAATGTAGCAACGATAAGAAACTAAGATAGGCTTTGATCGGTTGTGGGTGTGTCAGGTTTGCGGCACAACAGGCTTTGCAAGCAGGACCCAATGTAGAATTGGTGCCTATGGAGATGCTTTTGAAGATCGGTGCAAGGCAGTCTTTATTGAACTTGCAAAAGAATTTAATTGGACACTAAAAAGGTTATGTCCCACGGCAATCATTTGTTGGTTTTGATGGAGCTGAAAAAAGCCATCACACCTGGCAGATTGTGGTTTATTTTTGGCCATTCCTCCAGGATTTAGACCACAACATTTTTGGAATATGTGTTATGCAGGCAAGACGTGTTTTATGGAAAAGCCCGTAGCTACGATTTATTCCAGGGGTAAGGGAGTATTAGCTGCGGCACAGGTTGCTAAGGATAAAAGTAAATGTTGTTGTAGTCTTCAAAGACATTTCAGACAGCTTATTAGCTGCATACAAATAAAAGATATAAGATTGGAAAATTGTGTCTGGCCAAGGTATTGGACAGTGGCGGAGCGGTTTGGGTTAGAGAGAGACAGCCTGGACAATCGGAATTGGAATATCAGATGCGTAATTGCGTATTTTTAACTGGTTGTGTGGAGACCATATTGGAGCAGCACATGTTCTAACATAGATGTGGCCAAGCTGGTTTATTTGGAGTAGTCTCTGGTTTCTCCAAGGTTTGGAGGTCAGACAAGTGAACAGGCAAGGTCATGTTGAAATTTTTGACCATCATTTTGTAGATACCGTATCCAGTGGTTGCTGTATCGCTAAGTCAATGTCGACATTATGCCTGTAGACAATGAGCTAGGGTAGCAGAACTTTCACCGGTACCAAAGGACTATAGAAAACTGTACGGGGATAATGCTTTCATTAAGGATTACGATTGAGGGGGAGATTTTACCCAACCGTGGAAGGATTGGATCAATCTTATCCAGAGAGATATTACTTTTTGAATCTATCAGAACAAGGGTGTAATCAGTAATGCGAGAATGGCGCACTGACACATGAGTGCCATTATAGTAGAAGGCCACCATATTCTGGGCAAGTATTAACATGGGAGGAAAGCCAATGACTTCCAATATTGTCCTTGCACCGGATAAACTTGAACTTGGATTTCACCGCACGGTCAGGCTAATGCGGATGGGTACCATAATATACAATTCCAGGAGACGGTGGCTAACTCTTAATAGTAGGTTCAGTATATGAATCCATTTTTTTAAGTGTTTAAGAAAAATTTGGGGATTTTTTATGTGGACTCAAATAGTTATTTGATTAAGCAAGGTCGATTTCACAACCTTTTTTTATTTACCGTTTTTGCCCTGATATTTTGTTTAAGTCTTACTCTTATTGTTTTCACATCCTGGATTAATGGTATATTTTCTTATTCGAAGGGACTTTGGGGGGCAAAGGTATTTTTGCCAATCTTATTGGATTGTAAACAACTGGTTTGTTTTTGATCAAAACCGAAATACAGGCCTAGTTTGTCTGCCAACCTTGTATAGCGGAGGTAACTCAAGAACTGCTTTCGACCATAATTTGTCCTTCTTGTTTTATTAGTGATTAGGCACCCTTGGAATTGCTCATTTATTGCTCATAGGGTTAGCATATCTTGGCAACAAGCCGTTGTTTATGGTTCTTTCTTTTGTTGAGGTTACAGCCATAACAGCCCCCCCCTGTTGGCCCTATTGTGAACAATAGCGGGCTCAATCCCCAGTGTTGAAAGATTACTTATGCTATGGACGGTTTTATTCCCAAATCCGTCCTTTCTGTCGCCACATTAGGGCGGATTTTTCGTAGGTATTGTTCTCGCTTTTTACTTTTTTCGGGCCAGAATCTCCTGGGGCAATATTTGGTTCAATGCCGGCGGCAAAGGCGTAACCACTTCACAATTTGTTCAATGCATATTGAATAAACATACCAAATGCTTTGATCTCCGCCATAATGAAAAGATTAAACATTTTCGAAATGCCTTACAGCTTTATCCCTTTCATTGCAGGGCCAACCATTAGATCCATGTCGCGTGGGACTCTCCAAAACATATTCTTCCTTTTTGCGGGAATAGGCAAGGAGGAACCACTCATCGGTTTGGCGGTTTTGGCAAGGTCGCCACTGTGGCGAATGGTTTGGGAAGGACACTTTCACTTTCTGCGCCATTAGTTTCCAATCTTGTCAATGATCAATAAGTGTGCTGTTTCTTTTTCCCCAAAAGAACGGGCATCCCAAGACCCGGTATTGTTTTAATATTCGAATTCTTTATCTGTTCCATTCCATTTTCTTACCTGGCTTCTGGAAGGCAAGATGTGGCTGGGGGCGATTTTAAACTTTCTGTTTCCTCAAATGGCAAACACTAAGTCCACCGTAGTCCAAGAAGTCGTATAATTAAACGCCATATTCTGTTGTACAGGGGGCTAGGGTCGTAGGGATCAGGTTAAGTGGGCTGTCTGTGTAAACTGAACCATATTCCCATTCTGCAGGCATTTTATACCCCAATGATCTGGGCAGATCATATCTTCACTTGTATCGGCTTTTTTTTCACTCCGCCCCAGTACATTGCCGTGATAATCTGGGTCATCAGGGATTATTGGCGCAGGGTTATGTCTAAACAGTTTCCCTTAAGACAACCGACATCAGTCATTTTCGTAAATATCCGACAGAGTCCGCTCCATATCTGCGTCACGTTCTGCACAACCCCGGTGGACTTCATAAGAATGGTCTCCGAGGAAAAGGAATAATATCGGATTTAATTTGGAACATTTTTCATAAACGTCGTTGTCTGGGAACCATAGTGGAAATTAACTAAAACAGCGCGGAAAAATCTTATTCATAGGTTCTTAGCTTGTTCTTGTAGGTGTATGATGGGTTTCATTTTTTAAGGGAATTTCTACCAAGATTCGTAAGGAACCTCTGCGTTGTATTCCAGGTTTTTACTTCAAGTTTCACTGCTCTTCCATATGCTTCACTTTGGCCGGTTTTTCTGGTTTCCAATCCTGTTTCTTTTGGAATTGCAAGATTACGCATGATCTTAATTTCTTTCATGGGAGCCAAATTGGGCGGGTTAGTTTCAGCTTATTGTTTTGGAGGTGTATGGGCAAACAAAATAGGGCATATAATTGTTCTTTGTTTGAAATTAGTTGGCTTGGAAGTATGTCCAATGGGAAAAACCCACTGAGGGTTGGGATTGACTATTTGTTTTCGATTTTAAATCGCGCGAGCAAGCCAAATTGCTTTCACAATTTTACCGTCAACTCTATGTTTTCTTGGCATGATATAAGTTGATCGGTTATGGGGTCAGTATCAACCTTTACTAGTATTGTTTTCATAAGGCTTACACTCTGGCCACCAATTTGTAGGTTATTCGCGTATTTGGTTAAGGTAGTTCGAAGGTTTTATCTCCAACTGAGCTTACCATAGGGTTAAGTCTTATTATTCAACCCTTTGCCGGAAAACAGCGCCGGAACGGTATCGTCAAGGCCTTTACACTAACCGTAATCCCAACAACTTCAATCTAAGGGTACAATATTTTCATTCACAGTTTATTTTCAACGCACATGCCATGGTGACACTCATCGTTTTTTGTACAGAGTAATTGTAAGGTTCTTTTTTCAGCCGGGTAATGTAGCATATAGCCATCCATTTTTTTAAGTCGCATCCTGTGGGTGTCCCCAATATTCGGGACCTACCATTTCATCTCAGCCAGTTGGTGCCAATTGCTTTTTTAAACTGGATTGTTCTAGCGATTTTTATTCGGCCGCTATTCCAAATGGAATGCGATTGCTGGAAAATGGGCAATAAGGTTTCCTGGGCATGTCTTGATATATTTTCGTCTGTTTTCTTGCTTTTTTTATTCAGTCCTCTCAGTTATAGGAGTATTAAGATTAGCTTTTACTTTCTAGATAAAATTTAACACTAAGGACTATAACAATAGACTATTCCTATCTATCTTCCACTATTGACAATTGCCTGAAAAAAGTGCGCATACGTCTTCGGATATTCTATACCACGAAAAGTTGTATTTTTGTAGCGGAAGTTGATATTTCAACGGTTTCTTGTGCTGTAGTCACTTCATGATAACTACCTTCATTCCCTCCAATATTAATGTAGTTTCATTTTTTAAGCGTGTGTCCATATTACATACTAAAAAAGTCATCTGTTGAAATCTCATTCAACAGATATTGGACATCGTAGCATTTCGCTTTTGCCAATTTGAACTGTTCCCATTTTCATCATCGGAAGCATTATTTCATTCAACCGTTGAATAAGCTTGCATTTGGCATCGCATTATAAAAAACATAGATTTGCCACCGTTGGAGGAAGCCTTCGAACCATACGGAATCGTGTTGTAAAAATGAAATTGTTCGAAGGGGCATCCATTTTTGTGGGCTAGAGGATTGCCACTATAGACAAATCCCTCCTTTGCTCTTTTACCTCCTTCATGTTGTTGCCCGATTTTCCCGGTTTGAG
>Ga0163217_1076701_pt1 | contig 13525 bp, 13 predicted proteins | sample SynspAceP_FD_185933 | JGI IMG/M metagenome (GOLD analysis project Ga0163217, IMG submission 185933) | Saline lake microbial communities from Ace Lake in Antarctica - Synechococcus sp. Ace-P (PacBio error correction) | ecosystem: Environmental > Aquatic > Non-marine Saline and Alkaline > Saline ... | reverse complement strand
ATTCAAATTCAATGTTGTTTTCCGGTCAAGAGCAAACGTATCAAAGCTGGAGATGGTGTTGGCTTCCCTGAATCGAAATTTGAAACAAAGAGCACACTATATCAGAGATCAAATGTATGTCTAATTCGTTCAAACTTACATTCCGCTGCACTCAGATATAGTACATCCATGAATATGGCACTACTGAGCGCAATAGTTGCCCGTGAAGCAAAATGTTGGAGGTAATTTCAGACGGCGAAAATTCCTTCTATTCAGACACAGTTAAAAGGCATAAAAAATACATAGGATTTGAAAATTATAATATCAAAGAAGGCTATCCGAATAAAGAATCAATCACTTACTTCTTTTTACCTATACATACTGCTCGACAATTTAGGTGTTTAATTGGAACAAGTGGGGTAGATGTCACAAAAACCTGTGATTTGGTTTTAAAAAACGGTAGCCAATAGATGAATAGTTACCATACATACATAACCTCTAGATTAAAGTGGTCTGTGGCGCTGAGAACGTCCCTCTATACTAGCGTGTCATCCATGATGGGCAGTTCATACTTTTTTAGATAGCCGCATGGGTGGAATGTTTGAGTTAGCAGGTGGGGCAAACCGCGGAATTATTACGGCCAAAAAACCAGACAATTTTAAGTCACGTTTACTCATTGGTTTACAAAGAGCACAGTGTATCTATCTAATCGCGCTGGAGACATTCTGCTCTCTTCGGGACCAAATGAGCTTTTTTGATCTTACTGATAAATGAAGAAAGAAGGTGAAGAGCAAGCGGTAGGAACTTACACTTGGTTGATACGTAATGTGGATAAAAGCGTGGTGTGTGTGAATCGCTACGCCTCGGTTCTTTTTAAAATTTTACCCTTTTGCGGGTGCATTGAGGCCAGCTGTTTCTAGAAATAAATTGGAATTGCATGAATGCATCATCGAGATCGCAATTACCTGAGTTGGGAAAAAATAGGGCAAGTTATTTAATGGCCGGAATAATATTTAGTCATAAGATGGCATTACTATTTAGAGCTAATAAAAGAGTAGATTGGTGTGATTCAAAAGCAATTACCTTTTTCACGGGAGTAGGTCATGCCCCCATATGTCTTGATAAAACCACAAAGTCATATAGTTCCGCCTGAAGACGTAAAAGTAAACGTTTGCTCTGGACTATAATCACTATTATACCGCGAAGGAAAATAATACCCGAGTTTATTTTGGTAGATGGTAGCGAAACCGGAAGATAGTTATAGAACTATCAGCCAATTCTCCCTTGCTGCTATGATGAGCCGGAAGGATATTCCCGATGGTTTACACACTCTGGTCGAAAACATGGACCCTCCGACAAAAATTTGGCGCTAGCGCACATTGCTTGATCTGTATTAAATTTGAAATTAGATGGGTTTCGGCGAATGCGAATTTTCTAGATGTCTTTTTCACTGCTATAAGTGGAATATCTCTCAAGGCCGCATTACAAGGAGTAATATCAGACGCAGCGCGAAAATTTTGTGATGTTTTCAGGATAGGAAAGATAATACAGAAACAGGCGTTGGTTTTCGGTTTCCTAATTATGATTTGGAAGAAGCCTGATAGGCATCTTCGCGCGAGTTTAAACTTATGATGATTAAGGTATAAAAACTGTTTTTTTGAAAAGTTATAGGTAATTTAAATAATTTCTAGTAAAACTACTGCCACAACTTAGGATTTAAGTCTTCTATCAAAGTTTCAATTTTCGGGTCGACAGAAAAGTGGCTTCGGAATTCGCCAACTTCTTTGTAGCTAGTAAACTCTCTCTGTGCGAACCCCCATTAAACCCGATAATGAAATGGATAAGTGTTGAAGGTGTTGAAAGAAACTCAGCCCACCGTTAGAGAAAAAACAAAATCTCCATTGGCTACGACCTTTACCTCGCCGAAGCGTAATGACGAGCGGATTCTTATCCGATCGAAAAGGCTCTTTTACTCAAAAGTCCATGATGGGGGGGTCCTGGTTTTTATGGTTAGAGGATAAAAATGTGTTATTGGCATAGTCAGAGATAGAGAGAAAAGCCCCTAATGAAGATCGGATCAGCTCGGATCGGAGGGGAAGCTCAAATTAAACACGAGAATAGGGAAGGCTGCCGACCATTGGAGTTTTACCGGCCGACCCATGAAAGACTTTGTATTTCATTTATCCAGAAGGCTTATGATTTGGAGAGGATTTGGAAGTTTTTGGGTGGATCTCTTCACTTGCGTTAATGCCCTTGGTCAAAAAAGAGCAAAGGAAGATTCTTTGACCTATTTTAAGATTCTGCCTTATCTTTGGGCAATGGACAAATTTTATCAAAATCGCTAAGCTGCCAGCGTCCAATCGGGCTACCATCTAATCACGCTCAAGTAGTAGCAATTTTCCGAAGATCAAAACCATCAAAATCGATTCTCAGATTTCATTTCAGCACACCTCAGCTGCACTTACCATCAATGAAAAATGCGGATCCTACCGTTCGTAAGGGACTTCCCAAAACCTGTAAAATGAATTAATTCCAGAATTCCTTATCCAAGATTTTCCAACACTGATGAGGGGGTCCTGCCCGGATGATATGACCGACACAATTACAGGGGGCCCGTTTTTTATCGAGGGCTTGGCAGCCATTCAAAATCTCCATATACCGGTTGTGAAAACTTTAATCTGCGCCTGTGGCAATGGGATTTATTTTGTGTGAAATTCGCCGAGCTGCAAGTTGTGCAGACTTTGATTTTGACTGCTTATGGAATTTGAGCAGTCAAATTATTGAGGAAGAATTATCAGCAGAAATTTTGGACTATTGATAGTAGAAAACGGCAGTGAATTGGTAGGGAGGAGGATATAAATCTGGCGAGAGATGTACCCCCAACCTATTGAGAACCCTAGTTTATACCTTATTCTTCATTTTTATTCCGGCTTCTTTTTGGCTCAAAAAGAAGCCATCTTGGCAGTGGCCCCTAAATGCATTGCCTCAAAGCTATATAAAGACACGATTTTCATTTAGACGGGGTTCTGATAGGCAATTTGGGATGGCGGAAGGATCGAAGGGGCATTTTTTTATCGTGCCTCCTTGTGCCCAGCTCATAGCACCACTCGTCACCAAAAAAAAATCCAGTTAGTAAATTGACGGTCGCCGATGACAACAATATCTACTTGGCTGCAATCATGAAAACAATGAGGATCGGGATTACACTCTACCCTCTGCGTGAGAAGATACCCGAGGCAGCCAAGACGGGGAGGTGACCTTTGTTTTTTGATACATTTTTAATGACAAGGACGAAATGCATTTTCAGTTTGGAGTAAATCAATATGGTGGCAACGGGATAAGGAGCTTATTTCCAATGAAGGAGGAGTCAAGATCACGATAAAAGCCTGAGTTTGGCTGTAGGGATAATAAATGTTTGCTCGATGAAAGCGACTATTTCCTCAGAAAGATCGCTGTATCTACGGGCAGTTGAAAGCAGATACACTGTTCCACAACTGCGATTCAGATTGCGCTCACAAACTGGAATGAGAGAGTCCATTCATCGAATAGAATTGTCGCAATATTTGCCTCGTGCTCGAACGAAGTACTGGTCTCCAGTATTACCACGTAGACTTTTCGATATATCGCTGCCGTGAAAGTAAGGAATCGATCTGATTTATTTCGAGGAAGCTCCCTTCTGAAAAAGAAGCTTCAGCAAATGATTTCCCTGATTCCTCCCTATATCTGCCTGGTCGGACGATTCAAAAAAATTTTTTAAGCGGAAAACGAGCAAGAAAGATGCGACTCGCTCGCACAGCTTTAGTGGGAAGGTGATGAAAAATTGGGAATTGGACCAGCCGTTGAATTTGGACCGAGACGATTTAACCCTGACTTCTCTCAGGTTGAAGTTAGAAGGAGCAGGTAAAACAATCTGGATCGTTTGAGATTTCTTATCCGGATACGTCGGCAGTTCTTCCTCCGAAGAATGGAGACCTATTTGCCAGTTTCGGCCATTCGCTTGGCGAGGGCCGTTTTTCTCGAGAAGAAATCGGGTTAGGACCGCTGATGAGAATACCGGTCAAAATAAATTCAGAATAAAATCATTTTATGGGAGCTAGGCTTTCGGGAAAAGTCACCGATGCACTGGCGCGTGGGGATGATGAATATTGCAGGACAGCCTTCAGATTGAGGAAGCTTGGAATTGCTGGTAAAACTTTAGCGTTTTGGCCTTGCAAAGAGTCCAAGCGCCAAATATCGTGGGTTGATCTTTGTGGATCGAGAGTCCTTGGCTTTGGATGAAATACCAAAGTTTATTGTACCCGAATTGCATTTACAATCGCCTTTTTGGGATTGGATTACAATTGGCTTCAGCCGATAAGCCGATGACTGGAAAGGCATTTTTAACCATCGGACTTTTTTTGAAAAAGGATCTTGGAAAAAACCGGGAAACTTTCAATGCCTAACATCTTATAATTGACCTGCAGAGATGGAGTGTCGCTATCTTGGATATTGCGAAAGCTACAATCCTTGTGGGTGGGATTCGTTTCAAGGGTGATTATAAGCGTTCTCAATCGCATGATGAGTCGCTTATTAGCTTTTTCCCAAAACGCAATCTAATCAACCCGTCATGGACCAGAGAATACGTAAACGATGGAATGAAACGGCTAGGGTACAACAGATTCGGATTTTAGTGCACGATATGAGGTGAGATTCCAATCTTTGGCGCAATACCTGTAACTCAGAAGAACAAGTAACATCTATTTGTTTTTTTAATTGACTTGATCCTACTAGAAACTGGTGGCGAACCATTATAGCAATGACTACTATAAATACCGTTAGAGTTTTCAGTTTCAAAGTAACCTGGAATAAGCACTTTAATGTGAACCTCCTTTTAAAAGGTGCAGAAGTGTTTTGGGGAATATTTTAACAGTCCCAATCGAGCAAGCGGAGGAGAAATGGGGAAATCTCGGACCGATGTGCCGGAAGTGTCTGACCACTGCCAATAATATTTGCAATGAATTTCAGGCTTACACAAGATAGAATTACCGGAGCCGCAAAAACGACGGTCTAGTGATTTTATTTCCTAATCGGCCACGGCATTGACATTACATTTCACTAAGAGTCTAATTTTTGGACGGTCCTTTAATCAATACAATAATCAAATGACCAACTTGAATATCAACACCCGTCACTGCAATGAGAGATTTGCTCCGTTTTCAGATTTTTTCTTAGTCTACACGGACAATTATTTCCCGGGAGACTTTTAAAGCTCTCATACAGCAAACCGTAGTCTAGTGTTCCTCGAGATAATGTCTCGCATTATTAGAAAATTTTGAGTCGTATTAATGAAATTTCGGCAGTTGATAAAAAGCGACTTCACCTTTCCTTTCATTTCTTACCGGCCGTATAGCTTATCCAATGTGTTAAGATCTCCCTTTCGCGATTTAATCAAAGTATATAACGTTAAAAACAACTGCGCCATATTGGCTTTGTTGAATCTTTCAGTGGGATCCCAAAGAATCTATCATGAGATCTGATCTTTTAATTTTTTTATCGAATTCGTCTCCATTGAATACATATTTTAAAGCATATCTCTCTCGGTTCTCAAGAGAACCAAATCGGAAAACAATACTACATAACTGATCAGAGAATCCGTCTCAGTAAAGCTTAGCTAGGTTCTGGTAAGCGCCTTAAAGTGGCAGGGGAAACAGTTGGGCCTACTAGCAAAGTTCATAAGTAAAGACATATAAATTTTTTGTGCGCCAGGCATAATTCAGAAAATCTGAGTAACCTTTCCGGGACCTATTCTCTAATACAAAATCCAAAAAAATTGCTTGCCCTCTTTCAACTTTGTGGCTGTTTTTTTTTTGCAAAAATTTACCCTCATAGCAATCCATAATTCATTCTTCCAAAGCACTTCAGGCACTAGAGCTAGTCATTCAAGAGCTTCTTGGTATTAGAATAGCATGATGCTGCCAGAATAGATAATTACTTAGACGCTCTAGACCAACTGGATTATTCAAGGTTTTTTGTAATCTCTTTTTCTTGGTATCTCCTGAGGTACTTTCGAATGGTGTTGATCAAAAAATTTCCTTGGTTAGCATGCTACGAAATAGCATACTCTTCTCCAGGCGATATTCAGGTGAGAATTGTATTTCCCAGTTAATTTCAACTGGAAACGGGCGGCCCAATCCAAAAAAAATCGCTTCATTTCTAATTCCACGCTTAGTCCCTTTAATTAAACTCTGACAGCGCAATAATCCTGGCCCGTCTTAAACCCGTAATTGGAATCGCTGTTCGGATTTAAATCGGAGTCCAAAATGGGTATTTTTACCTTTTAAGGGACTTGCGCCATAGATCTTCCACTCTCTCTTTCGGTTCGTTCTGAGCTCATACCATTGTAATTTCCAAAATATGGACTTCAATGCAATGTGCAAGCAGCTGGAATAACTCCAAAGTAGCGTAGACGAAAACATATGGCTAAAATTTCCTCGATTTGATAACTTTTTCCATAGAAACGTAACCAGTCAAACTAAGGTTTAGTTTTTCGAAGCTTCCCACCCTCGCTTTTGCCCCCGGTCATCAAGATCCTTCTATATGCCACTTTGGTATCCGAACTCACCTCTTTACCCAAGACTTCACTTTTGGTTATAAGCCTCAGGGATTCTCGATCGAGATTCCCTCCTATGTGTTTTTCTCGCGTTTGACTGACCTTCGATTGAGGAGTTCATCGCCGACTTTTCATACCTCATCGATATTTCTCATTTGTCCCCAATAGAGTACTCCTTCTCTCCGATACTTGCAATTCTAACCCAGAATCGGTAGGCATCTGTGGCGAATTATAGATTACTCGATATAGCCAGCATCAGGCTGAATGCCAAAAAAACTGGGGGAGTTCGTGCCAAAGCTGGAAGTGATGAATGTTCGCCTGAGCAAAATACTGTACATGTATACCCAAAGGCTTTGGGTAAACATGATCGTAATTCCGGAGAAAAACCTTCATAAACGAACCTTGGTAAGGCAAAGACCAGAAGCTATCAGGGTCAACTCTCCGCTTCAGTATCAAAATGCTTGCATTCGTGAGTTCGCCATACTATTTTCTGCGATTTGGCTTATGCACGTGCCTGCGGCTCAAAGTGGTCACCGCGCCGGTCGTTAAGGAGAACGATTATTTGCTTCCAGAGAGAAAGAAGTACCATTCCTCATTGCCGCTGAACTGTTCATCCCATCGATTTCCAATAGTCACAAAAACCCAAACGGGTTTAGTATATTTTTGCCCGGTGGCTCTCAAAAGACATTTTTTTGCCTTCTCTCGACAGCTAAGTGCGCCTGTTTCCATTGCAAAATCATATAGATCGTGTTTGCTTACCAATTGTGATAGAGTACAAACCCTGTTTTCTCGTCTTTTGGCATTGTCGCGGGTAGAACTTTGCTTGGTTGCCTGTAATTCCGCCAGACTTGCCCAGGTTTTTTCAGGGTATCAGCCCGGATTATTGCACCATCAATGTAGTGAACGAGGGGCTTCTTTTCTGCTCATGTCCTCTATTTAAAATCGGTTTATCGATAACGAATTGTCGAGAAGACCCAAAAATCAAAGGTATTGATCTTTTCTGCAAAAGCATCGGCCGTCTCATGTTGAGATCACTCTTTGCAAGCTCAATTATCCTCTTACTAGTATTTCAGCCAGTCTGAGCCGCATGGCAGTCTGCAAACGCGCCTTGACTGTAAGCAAGCCACATCTCGATCGTGCTTCAGGTTCCAAACGCCTAGATGAATTCCATTCCATTGGCCATACCCATCGGGTAAGAGATTTCCACTTTTGTCGTTTATTCACGCGAGTTAGCCATTCAATCCGCTTTTTGGAATTACGGGCTGTAAATTATAGCGTAATTTTAGAAAATTTTCGCTCCGATCTCCAGTCCAGCGATAGACTCTCCCCAAAATGTTGGAGGGGCCCATTTGAGGAGTTTCATTAATATTACCGCGATTGACAGACGGACACCATATAGATGCTTTAACATATCTGTGACTTATGACGATCCCGACCATTTCCATTTTTCTTTTTCCGAAAGGGAATGAATCAATTCGATTAGTAAGGAATTACCACCAGGTCTTTTCGGCCCGTAGCGCATCAATTTCCTTGGAATGGTTGTACTCGCTATCCACACCAAACCACCAAGGGTATCGGGCCGCCCCAAAAATTTTCCCCCAGCGCCAAACCCACGTCCGATTTCTGGTTGGAACGTTCACGGGAGCTGAGCCAATCGAGTGCTGTATGATCCATCTCTAAGCTTGGTGTCGGCATAAGCTTGGCATCAAGGAATTTTGGACATTTTGCTGCGGATTTTGCTGTCAAGTTCTCAAATACAGAGATTTTTTCGAAAAGAATGGCTTCACATAGGCTCCGCACTCTTAAAATCTGCAAAGGTCTCCAGGTGCTATCCAGAATTTTTGCTCTGATCTGTAGCTCTCAGCGATCCCAAATGGAGCGGTAGATCTGATCTTCATTGCCCGGCCGGGATTATCATAGTCAGATTGCCGAATCCTGACGGCAGCTCCTTACCTTTTGATTCATTTTGCAAACTGATTTTTCGAGTTAGATTCAGTGTATGGAAACCTCCATGTGCTGCTTCCCCGAGACTGTAAATACTAATTATTCCCCAGGTCTTTTTCGCGGTATACAAAGGTCTATCGGTGGGTTATTTGCGCATCAAAAGAAATTACATCTGTTGCTTAATTCGGACCATTCCACTCGCTCTACTCCAAGCCGAAACGGCGTGCACAAACTCCAATAAAGCGCAGTTAAACACTGAAATTGGATCGTATATTTCGGATACTTATCCAGCATATCTTTTGACCTCATAAAAAATTCGCCACTATTCCAGGAGTTTCCGGCTATCCGGTACAAAATTATGTGAGTACAGATCGCACCTTCCAAATCCATTTTCGCGCTCACCTTATTTTGATTTCCGCTAGCCCATTGTAGAATAATTTCGTAAAGGACGGATCCGAAGTGCCTTGATCCAGGCAGATTTTTTTTTCCTTCGAGCTGAGAGATGCCGTAAATCATTCCATCTCAAAATTCTCTCGAATGCTGATGCATCCAGATTCCACCCATCTCTCCAGCCATATACCACTACTAGCCAACCCAAATTGTGGGCGAAACTGCCGTCTTTGTGACTCTTACCGATTAGCGATATACCCAGGCAAGAATCATCACTGCCGCTTCGTGGTTAAATGCGACTTTTCAAATAGCTGATTTTACCGGTAAGTTGAGGGGAGTTTCATTAAGGCCTTTTCCCAGAGTCGATCATTTGGGAGATTTTTGGACTGGGGAGCATATAGAGGAAAAAATTACTGGCGCTAATGAAGATAGGAATATGGACTGCTGTAGGATTTAGACTGAGAACATGGTTGGCTTCTGTTGAAAAGATTTGCTACCGATTTCCTCTCCCATACGACGGTAATCAATTGATGTTATTTTAATTTTCAGCATAACAGTCTTTCTTGCATATTTATCTCGCTAATGCATCCGATCACTGACGCATTCTTTTACCAATGATGATTTGCGCATGTCTCTTTCAGATGCTAGCCACGATTCTTCAAAACAGTCTGTGAAAAAATCGTAAATCAGCCTTGTCTCCATGGGGCATTGGTGAGGGATGTCATGGATCCTTTGTGGACTGCATTCATTTCTCTTTCATTCATGCGAAATAGAGAGCCATGATGGTATGTAAATAAGGACATGCACACCAGCGCTGATAAATTTTGATTCTCGTTCGTATAATGTTAAGAAAATTGATCCATTTTCCCTTTTTCGTTAATCCTCTGGGGATACTTTTGCTCAATGATCCCACTCATTCGAGATCACAGGTATAATTTCTAGACTGGATCAATTTCTTCAAAAAGAGACTCTGATTTGGCTTTATTAGGCCTTCCATCATCTGGGGTGTTGACCATGCAGGGATTTTTGCGCGCTTTTGAAGTGAATTTTTCAGAGTGTAAGGACGCGCAAAGTATTCTTGGGCGACCATAGAAGATGCAATCTATATGAGATCCTAACTTGCCGATATCAAGGCTTTAGCGTGTCGGGTGCGGATTCCATTTTGATTGGCCGCTTTGGAATCTGTGGTCACGAATTTTCCTTTTCTACTCCTTCAGGACATGCATTAGCGGCCACTGCCGAAAAGTTGCACATCAGCCCGGGTCTAACTATGTGTCGTCGTATTTTCAATTTTTGCTGCAACCGTTTGACGGAGGAACTCTGGCTAACCTCAGACCCTCAGCCCGGTGGACTTTAAACCTTTGTCCTTTATCTATTGGGGTTCCCCTTAAGGTGTGCATGAAATTTCAGCCATCAATATTTGTCAGTGAAATTTTAAGGAAACTTAAACTTAGAAAGGTAATAACCCAGGAATATGAAGAACAATCTAATAATTCTGCTTAATCTTTTAGAGCATGCGCCAATTTCTTTAAGCCATTCCGGCCCTACTTCCGGACCATCCAGTAGGCGTCATGCGCCGAGAGTGTGCCTTTTTAACCATCGTTGCCTCGTTATTACGAGTAACTAAGGCCTTGTTTTTCTACAATATGAGGCAATCAAAAGTCCGCTTATGGATTCATTGTGAATGTGATGACGCCACTTGATCGTATCTCCAGTGATATGCTCCTAGGAAGCCTTGGCATCTTTGGTTATTCCAGCTCTTCTCATGCATACTGGATTCGAGAAGAAAAAGACACATACTTCACGGGATAACATGATAAAAAAAAGCGATAGATTGAATGGAATATGCTTTTTACAATGGAGGGGCTATTTTGAAATTCGTAAGAGAGATAGGCCAATTTTTGTCCATTTTGCTTCAAAAAGAAAATAATATTTTTTGGTCTCTATCCCTCAAACGAACTAGAAATTTTTACTTTTCAAACAGGTAGCCTCGCTTATGTCAGGATATATTGGAACAGAGTTCTTAAAACGAATTTCTGCAATCGTATGGGTTTCGAAATGATCTCCGCGTTCATGACAAATAGGAGAACTTGGTGAAAGCAATCCAGTTCTGCGGAAGAAGTTTTGCCAGTTTATTGCTTTTTTGATTCTGAGATTGGGAAATGTCATGCTTGTGCAGTTCAGATAACTGACCGAGATAAAGACTTGAACTTGTGATCTTTTCAGAGGAACCATTCGGATTCATCAGCTACGCCCGAAATTTTCTAAAGTGATTAACATTCGTCAGGTGTATTGCAGGATACATAATCTAAAGAGAGAAGCCTTTTTGGCTCGTCCTCAGATATTTATACTCGGGGCTATCCGTGTTCTCACGTGGAACATGCCCGAATCAAAGTATGTTTTTATGGAACTTTGATCGAATTTGCAAGAAAAGAGCCATCAGTTACGAAACTTGCCATTTTGTGCCTTTTTGTTCAGGAAAGTGGTTGTCAGAGGGAGCGAAACGTGATGAGAATTATATGAGAGGAATCTGACAATCTTCTAAGCTGAGAGTTGCCGCTGGGCCTAAGGGATAGGAACAGAATTAACAGAGAGCTTCTGTGGCCAAAGGTACGCTCTGACCACTTATCGATGATTTCATCTTCTGTTCTCTCGGGATCCTCAGGTATCCTGACAGTATTTACGTCAACCTCAGTTCGTAGAAAGGGTATTGAGAAGAAAGATTGGTTCAATTATCAGATTGGGAAGGGCAACTCTTCTCACCCAAAGAGAGTTCCTGTATTCTAAATTAAATATGACATAAATTATCCCTTCACCGGGTACTTACTAAATTTTATTAACAAGGTTAGCAAGTTGGACATAATCCTCGGAGTTAGTGTTTAGAACAATTGAATGGTATTTGGAAAGGACGCCTGAAGCCAGCGTCTGGTTATTTGGTGAAGTTAAGGCAAGATGGTGTTAGGTGGTGAAGATGCTGGTCTCAGAGCGAATAGTGTCAAGTCCTTAATCTTTCTGGTACTTTGACTCGCAGATCTTCTAGAGAAAAAATGATATAAATGAAATAACCCAGAAATATTGGCCTGACATTGACTGGGGATTCGGATTACAGCTCTATAGTTTTTTATCTGTTCTTGGCTCGGCATTTAGGATGTCTTTCGCCAAGAATGATCTACGAAGAAGTGAAACGCTGACGGAAAGAAAGAAGCGTGTGTTCCAAAAGGACATATACACAGGACTAGCCTCGAGAAAAAGACGCACCCGTTATTGAGCGATCTAATCTTTCGAATTGATTCTTGATTATTGAGAATTAGTGTTCAGGTATTTATTTTGTGAAAAAACATTTTAGGGCGAATTAAAGAGTTTTCCACATCGCGCGGCATTCAAGAGATATAAATTCAAATGGACTCGTTAGACAGCAAAAGGGAAAGTTTCGCCATCCCAATTAGTTGTCAGGACTTTTCATGCCCGCATGGCGCTTGTAGAGGGTCGGAGACAAGATTATGAGCGTGCCCATTTTGTTGCATCGCCAATATGCTTATTGCGGAGTTTGAATGACCGCCATCCGTTTTATCAAATGTCAAAAATAAAGAGAGTTCGGCAGAATATTTTGCCAACTCTCTCTTTTGGTGAGTGAAAAGAAAATTTTGTTCGGGAATTCGATTGGTGGCGTTTGTGATAAAATGAATTCAAAGAGGATTATTCTACACCAGGGATTGGACCAGTTATATTTGAAAGCAAATTTTTCTGTATCGGATTACCGATGTGCTGCTCCAAATCCAATAAAACTAGTGTTGGATAATATTCTCAATGATTCGTTCTCTTGGCGTATGTGGTTGGCGTAGGAAATGATCGAGAGAAAAAACCGGTTATTTCCAATACTCTAACTCCTTCCGTCAAGAGAGAAGTAAAAATTACAGACAAAAATCGGGGATTTTGTACGTTCACTTTTATCGAGGACGTTTGGATTCCCCTTGAAGATGTTTAGCTGCACATTATAGGCTATTGATAAATACGCAATCGAGCCTGAGGAGTTAATCACAGCTCAAAAATCTCTAAGAAGAAGTTTAAATACACTCTCGGAAATTAGGTTTGGAAGATCTTTATCCAGCATTCAATGAGTGGAGATGAGAGAGAAGTTGGGTTTAGACTTTTCTTAAGCTCAAAGGGTGCCCAAGGTTTACACGGAGTACGCCAGGTCTAAATTTACAAAGTAAGGGCAACTTGCCTAGCCACGGTTCGTGTCCCTAGCGAAAAAAACGTACAATTTAATTTACTTCTTTCACAAAGTCTTTTTACTCATTTTTGGTCACAGATCATGAGTACTACTGTAATGACGCTCGAGTAGTCAGGTGTCTCATCGAAACGCTGAAATATTAATATTTTTTCAGAAAGTTCGATTTTACATTTTATGCCACACTGTGCTTATATGAGATTTTAAACAGACAACTCGCGATTTATTGTTTGTTTTTAAGAAAAGTAATGTAAGGAACTCACCCAGGGCACTCAAGAGAGTTCTTTTTAGCCGGAAAACTTGACTTTTGGTGAGGGATGAAGTCAAACTTTTGCCTTTTTTTCGAAATTTTTTATCCCATCATCTTTTTTAATACAGTTCATAAAAACTTA
>Ga0163217_1069564_pt1 | contig 13526 bp, 3 predicted proteins | sample SynspAceP_FD_185933 | JGI IMG/M metagenome (GOLD analysis project Ga0163217, IMG submission 185933) | Saline lake microbial communities from Ace Lake in Antarctica - Synechococcus sp. Ace-P (PacBio error correction) | ecosystem: Environmental > Aquatic > Non-marine Saline and Alkaline > Saline ... | reverse complement strand
GTTTGCCAATAAAAAGGGCCTGGCAGCTTGATGAAAAATCGAACACATCTTCAGCTTGTGCGACATTTGAAGAGACAAATCTTCACTATTATGAAAATATTAAGCAGAAAACAGCTACGTTCTATGAATCAAGGACTCATTGATGCGTTATTAAAATACAAGGGAGTTCGTCAACTTTATTAAGCGGAGGACTTGCCAACGGGCTAAAATTAAATTTTGTTCTTCCTAGAAAGAGTAGCTCAACGAGGGGGGGGTTTTTAACATCTTGTCTTTTCGGTTGGATTGGCCTAACAAAAAGGAAAATACTCCAGAAGAAAAAAGAGGCCCAACAAAAGAAGCATTGCAATATTTGAAACTCATTGCACTATCGATATTACTCACACTTCCTAACTGAGAGCAAGTTTTTGTGTTAGCTTAGCGGCCAGTTAAAAACGGCTGATTATTGGAAACCATTTCCGGGGATTTCTTACGCAAGGAACTACCAAAAGAAGGAGGATTAAAGGATTATATCCGTTCGTGCCTCTTTGTCGGCCTTAATTTGGACCTTGAACTTGCATAAAAAAAGGGTATTATTTGGCAGCCTTGTCTTGAAAGTATTGATTGATTGGAAACTTTTCTATCATTGTTGGAATGAACATTACGATAGCTCATACAAGGAATTTAAACTTTCAAATTTGCAGAATATGGGGAATTAAGGAATAAGGTAAAGATTCACCAAAGGGCCGCTTTTCATGACGGCAGCTCCATGTTGGCCTTCCACATTGCTAATTTCAGGAGGTGTTATTTCATGGGGCGGTTTTGTAATTATGGTATTGATGGATCAGTGTTGGGTGTTTTGCCTGTGCATCCAAGGCATTTCAGACATTATTGTGTCCACTGCTTCTAGTGAAATTAGGGGGTCGATTTTTTGGAATCCCAATAAAGTCGGGCGAATGCTGACCTTGTGGAAAAGCGTCAGCAATTACACAGGTCCGCCACTTCTAGGTTGGGGGTTTAAGAGTGAGCCGGAAACAATATAAAAAACAGGTTGCTATTTAACATGCAACCTTCTTTTTATTTTTACCCATTGGTGGCAAAGAATGATGATGGAGTTAAAGTTCCGGTTCTGCCCGGTTAATTCTAGATTCAGAGGGGGAAAGTATTCGGGGCGATTTTCGCCACGAGTGTAAGAAAAGGCAAAATCAAGGCGGCAAAGAAAAAGAGAACTTTCACGAAGTGAGTTTTAATCCAGAAAATCACCATGAAGTATCGAAAGCTTGAATTTGGGCCCAAAAAAATTCAGTTGGAAAGGTAGGTTACATCTTTAAGGTTTTTCTTTTACCCAATAAATCCAATCGAACTCGTCCGAAGTTCATTATAAAATTTCTACAGTTCTAAAACTTAACGTGATAGAGAAAATTTTCAATTGGCTTGATCCTGCGCTCGACAATTTATCTATTTGTATCTTTACATTTCAGAAATGACTAAAACTGCTTAACTCAATATTAATTGATCGCGATCAATCAGAATGCAGTAACCTATTAGCTTCATAGTACAAAATTAAAAACTCCGGTTGAGACCCGAGCGTGAATCAGGTGTTTGTTGGCGAGACTGTCAGCGCTTGTTGAGCTTGTGTTCTCTAAATTGGGCAGTTATATGCGGATGAACTCCTGTTCAACTTCGTCGTATATTTGATATAGTTCGCCTAGTGCACTTTGCGGTGCCTGTATTCCCGGTGTTTATGTAATGGATCGATGGATTCTAGTAATATAACCGGCAAATGCAAGTGTCGAGGTTACTCGCGTGAAGTTACATTGTCGACAGAAAAACTATTAGAGATTATTATTCGTGTGTGCTTGTGATATCGTTTTAGAATGCACTCTCGTGTCCTTTTCATCTTGGCGGACAGCAAAATGATGGCGCAGGTGGAGAGCACATTGCGCATGAGCTCAAATACTGTCATATATTTGGAACTACGAGCAACAGAGCCTCAGGGATGGCCATCAAGGTTGAGGACGTATATTCAAGTAAGTGAGAGGATATGATATTAGATTAATGTCAAAAGAAAGTTGTTCTTTGGCAGTGGTAAATCAATTATATGATCGTGACTTTTTATGTGAAGATTAACGAGTGATATTAGTTTCACTGCGCACTGTATACCGTGTTAATCATTTTGATTATGGTCTAGATACTGGGCCAAAATAAGCGTTTAGAGAAATCCATCACTATAATGAAAAGCCGATCGAGTAAAGAATGGTGAAACTCGCTTGAATACTTATGCCCGTGGCACATATTTTTCCGTTCTTGCATTGATGGCAGAAAAACGGGCTTAAGTGTGTTACCTAATGATAGTTTTACGAAATAGGCAGTTCCCAGGCTGCAGTGTTCCTCGTCAGACTTGAACGACATGAATAACTTAGAGCTCTATAATTTGTGTGTTGCTGTTACATAGCGTATTTAGCTCCTTATGCATATGAACTCAGCAGCTAGGCATCTGCCTTTATTATATCAGGAGATAGAGCGGGAGCAAGGTGGCAGAGAGTGCCTTTGAGCTGCCTATTTACGGATTCTTGCGCACAAGACCTCGTGTGCTTACTGTGTTTGTCACTTATCGTTGTTATCGGGAATTACGCCAGTGCTCAGTGACTTACTTGATGAGAGTGACATATTACGGTGGGGCGGGGACGTTTAAATATTGCTACGGACCGTCTCGCAAATGTAGTGTAAGTGCGGGGATTGCATGGCACGGTTCATATTTAGATTTCAAGTGGCGCAAAGCGTGTGGACACAGACCTAAGTAAGCATTGTTTTCTTAAGGAAGAAAATTGGTTGACGCATAAAAGCTTCGTGATGCACGTACGGATGATAACTTTTTTTATCATGGCTCGCCTGATTGCCTTCGCCAAGAGCTTAGGAGCAAGCCATTGAGCGCGCCCCAGGCTGTGTGAAGCGGAGCCGATGGTATTTTTGCGGGAAAGCAATTAAAACAGAAGCTCATTTATCGCGCTTTCAAAAGCATCAAAGGTACCTTTTTGGCTACATACTGAATTGGCCAACGAATGTGCATAAAGAGCATTAGATGTGAATGGGGTGCGGCCTGAGTAGCTTTTCCCTTAAGTGCCTTCAGAGCAATGAAAAGCTGCTCGACAACGCGTAGGTCCGTACCAAAAAAGTATTATACAAAACAAAGTGTGACTTACAACGAGTCATTGAGCGTGGTAGCATAACAGTCTGTGTTAAGTTGCGGATGACTATTGGTTATGCGAGTCGTTGAACAATTAGATTAGTTTGTTTTCTGCGACAGTAGTCTACCGTATAGCAGTCACAGACATTAATTACGAATAGAAAAGATAAGAAGGACAAATACAATGGTTTGAATACAATTAGTAGAGTTGGAGTTTTACGGGCAAGGTGTTCCTCCGGGTGAACGCCTTATTGCTCGCTAGAGTAATCAGGATCTGTGTGATTAATTCTCGCGTGGCTTATGATGATTATCTGATTTGTGATAATGCTATGTGGTGAAGTAAGCTCGACTTATTTATTGTGAGGGAGGCCTGGTGTACCCGCTATCTCAAGTGAGACAGTTACAACAAGAGACTTGAATCTCTAGAGGGACCTCACCTCAGCATACTTAATAGTATGTAGTGTAAAAATCTATATACCAGGCTAGGTGCTCTCGGCATGGACTCGTTATAGCGCACCGGTGTATCAATATATCTGTTGCATTTAGGCCACGAGAATGAGTGTTTACGCTCTCTAGGGCAAGCTAAAGCGGCACATCGCTTGTTAGCCGTCTTTTCCCTGCATCATGTTGTTTTTGTTTCGTTACAGTCACTTATGAGGTGAAATTCGGAATGCCACGAACTGACAGAAAGGATTATCTACTTCTGGACATCTTTTAGCTTTGTTTATCAGGTGACACCTTCAACTTTGCATAGGAACGGGTGTAATGTGGATGTATGTGTGTATCCTGCTACGCTGAGCATGATTTAATGCCTCCGACTTTTAACCGCTCGGTGTGTTGCCTCAACCCTGTGACGCTCACTCTCCTGTAGATACCTGGTTATTGGGCTCATCTCGAGTGGACATTGACCGGCGGTGCCTAACGAGGCGAATTGGAATAGGCTATAGGTCTCGCATTCCAATAAGTTTGCATCACCAGCAGGATAGTCAAAGATGACAACAATGGGGTTGTTGTTAAGAGCGTAAAGAGAAAATCTCATGGGCGTGTTGGACACCATCTTACCGCAGAGACTGATTCCACGCTATGTGAGATTATCAAGCCTGCGCTAGAGAAAGCGTGTGGACGATTTGGTGAATACTTCACTTTTATGAATCCAGTTGGCTGACAGAATTATGCTGGATAGCAAAATTATTTGTAATGGCTCGACTCTTTTTCATTCATCTGTTCACTTTAGTGGGGCATTACCCACTAATTGTTAACCCCTATTTTGTATTGTTCACGTTTACCGGAGTGGCCTGTCTCTGTTATGAGCTAGACTGCTCATAACACGATTTATTCGACCCAGCGAGCCAGATTATATCTCGGAGTGAACACACGTAAAGGTGGGGAGATAGAGACCCACGTTAAGGAAGCTGTGAAAGCTCACTATTCGTTAAAAGAAAAGGATCATTCATTGAATTACTGAAATATAGGTGCATTTAACCGACACTACGTCGGAATTATTTACGACCAATACATAGGCGGAGCGGTATGATGCTATCATTATACGAGACGCTTACGCAGGTTCTGCCTCTATACCTCAAACTAGTACTGGCTGAAAAATTTGGTCCGTAAGAGTGTGAACCAGCTCAATTAGTTTATCGCGCTAGAAAACAAAGCCTGTAATTCTTGATACTGCAACTAGAGCTGTCGATGCTCAGACTTTCCGTGAGTTTCCGGCCGTGTGATGTTAGTATGTGCCGATATATTGGGGCAAACCGCGTTTAGTGTGGATTTTGGCTGGAAACTGCGTGATGCCAACGCCGCAAAAGCGCGGTCGAACGAAGTCTCAAAGTAATAGTCGGGTAGGTGCCGACTCATGGTAGTTGACAGTTCTTCTGGGCTCTCGTTGAATTAGGTTGTTTCGGATAAAGAAGGATGCCTTATGCTTAAAAATGAGCCTTGAGACAGCACGCAATTAGAACAGACCGTTTTTCACTTTTATTAACTGCGACTAAGAACATAGCTGCCTTTAAAAGATGTGGATGTGATTCCCGCGAGGGCAATGCATATTGCATCAAACTTTAATCTTGAGCGCTGTCGCCAGTGATTCAAAGCCGACAATGGAGGGTGAGCCATTTCCTGGGTACTGTTAGCTCGAGAAGCGGGTAGTCATAGCGCCCTATGGGCTCTCGATTGCTATGTGTGTTGTTGTTTATACCGCCATTGAGTACTGAAGAGATGGCTGAAGCTGAAGTGTCATTTAGCGTGCTATCTTACATGCGATTTACGGATATCCATTGGCGTAGAGCTGAGCGGTAAATTCCACATAGAAGCATTACGGCTACTCGATATCGTTTGGCCTATTAACCGCCGAATTCTCTATACGTGAACAAAAAAGTAGTGTCGGTTCTTATTTAGTATTCTTATAGCGTTGATGGTCAGTAAATACATCTGACCTAGGTATAGAGCCGCGATTTGCTATAGTGACCCCGTATCACGGCGCATATACTGCCTGCCGGATGCTTTTATATCGAGTTGTCAGCAAACTATTGATCTACCTCACGCTAACTGGGGCAGTGAGAATGCATCAACTCACAGCGTAGTTGATGGGTCCGCTCAAAATACAACAACTGGATTTGTGGCTGTTGACAATGTTGTGAAAATACTGTAGCGTGGGTATTATGCACTTTGATTTCAGCGTGGTGCGAAATTATAGCTGGTCCTTCGGAATCACATGCTGGCGCGTGTGACGCCAGTGAGTGCATTTGGCCTCATATGGCAAAATTAGTGACGCTCGCAGTATGCATGATAACGATTGATGTGCAGTTTTAATAGGCGCTTGTTGGTGTGCTAGTTTGCGAGGCATGTACTAGTAGTTACCTCATACCTTAGCAAGTCCTCGCATATGTTGGTGTGCTGCTGGAACTATTGAGCGGACGTACATGATCACACAAGTAAACTTGTTAATACAGTCAGCAAACCTGGGTCAAAACCTCACTCGCCCGGATAAAGCAGGTAGCCTATTGTATCTTTGAGTAAGCGCATATAGTTATTACCCGCGATGAGCAAGCTGTAGTTGATTAGTGTTGTTGCTTCTATTAAAAGTTGATGTACCACCAGTCAATGCAAGAAATGAGAAGTTGGGGCTCCTCGAAGTTCCTAAATTGTCTTGAAGAAATCCTCGGAGACTACGTGATATATTACTATGCCACGTGGCCGTTATTAACTGGTGTTTCGAGAAACGCGTAAATTTGATAGAGGTCGAATATTTCATTCCATAATGTCAGAGCTTATATACAAGCATTTTGCGTTCGCCTCCGCTACTTTGTGTTGTATGCGTATTGCCTAGCGGTTACTATTACGCTTGATAGATGTTTGAACAGATTATTCGTGGCTAGTTTGAATGCTCAAATTCGGATACGGCTATATCGGGTATTATTGATTTGCGCCCTCAGTTGATGTGAGATTAGTATAGACAGTCGTTAAAGCCAGTGTCAACACGGAGCAATTTCTCTCGGAAAGTATATTTGATACCTATTGATATGAGATTGAACATAAGTTGAAATTATGCTCCGAAGGCATTTGAAAGTCAGCAGTACGGCAATGGTGCTGAGTTGAGAGCAAATCAATACCGTACTGTCCCCCCCCCTATGGGAGGGTAGCTCTTATAAGCAGAGCAGAACGCTAAGTATACTGCAAAATTTGTGCGCCGAGCTGGGGCGAGTCTCTATCGAGTGACACAATATTTATACCTACACATTTTATTAATCCATCTCCTGTTCTCGGAGGCGCTTAATTACCTATCTTTAGACAGTTCGCGCAGCGCGATTGATTTACACAAAATGGCTGCGAGAGTCGACTTTTAACTACTTCGTATGGCGTCTACTGCCATTCGAGGCGTAATCAACCTTTAAACTGGCGCTAAAAAGCAAACGTCCACTTTCGACTTAATCCCGAAGACTATTGAGATGAAATGGATGCGAGATGAAAAAAGGCAAGATGAAAACAAGAGACTCGGTTTAGGCGGCGGTTGAACAAGAGAAAAGGTAAAGGTCAATGCGCATGTGGAGAAAGCCAATTTAAAGGCGCATATATGCAGGTACATCTTTGAAATTTATGATGCAAGGTAGAATTGAATTACTCAGATCAGGGACGCTAGCTTCACGTGAAGTTGTCGTTTTTGTGTCTTAAAGTGTGCGTTTGGCAGGTGTTGAGTGTAATTGGTGGTGCTCTCTGCGCGCTCCACGTACTAATTGTAGTGGTGTTTATGGGACTGGTATTTCCCTGAATTTAGGTCCGATATGTCCGTGAATCGTCAATACCTGTTGGCTATCAGTGCGCTGAAACTTTGATGTGTGTTGGTGACTCTCTGCGGCGAGTCCGCTTAAAAGTGTATGGATGGACACGCGATACGGGCGAAGTGGGTTTGAACTAGCGGTTAAGTGTCGTAGAGCTTAAGATCTGCTGAAGAGTTTATCTATTATCAAGGGGGCGTGTTACAGCGTTTTCGCGCAGAATTTTTATAGAGCGCGCAGGACCTAAAGCTGCGAGACGCTCCAGTAATGAATATATGTTTGTTATACATGTTCGCCCTCTCGAAGCACAAAATTATAATAGAGGCCAAATCGTGAGTTGTTATAAAGACCAGATAAAAAGTCCCTCCGCAACCTATTTAACGTGGCATACTAAGCACTCTCAGCACGGGGGTGTTTTTAGGAGATGGAGGATTATACCTAGCAAGCGGCGCAAAAGTAGTGGGGTAATTAGTGAGACCTGATTGTTTGCATTCGTTTTATTGGTAAGCCAGAAATCATTATTATAAGCAAACTGACGGCATGGGCGGGCGAAATCGGGCCGTTTGCACAGTAAAGAGGTGATTTTTCCTCAAATGTATATAAGGGATTCATTGATGATGATTTATGTCTCTGGGTCGAAATTTCGCTATTTGAATTTAAAGACTTTCGTTTGATTGTGAGCTGGTAGATGTGCGCAGTATTTAAATTCTGCAAGCTCAAGTAAGTGCCCGTGTTGCTATCTTATTAATGGCGTATATATTAGACCACTCAACAGTGGCCCCACTATTCTCCGGGCCAATGGTTCGAGTGATCATATAAAATGTCTAGGCAGTTGCGTAGTTCTCTCGCAGAAAACATTATTGCTCAACGTGCTCATTGTTGAATTGGTCACGTGTCAGGAAATGGGGATTGACCTCGTATGGTGTTGACTATTCCTGCGGTTCGAAATTTTCCTCTTCGGGCCAGTTTCTGCCGATTCTGTGATGATTCTGGATGATCGTCGATGCGCAGGTTTGTTTACCACGGGCAATGTGAGTTGACGTTAGTGTCTTTGTAAGAGTTATGTCGGGCTGGTTTTGTGCATACTGCAAGCGTCTTTAATCAAGCTCGGCTGTCGACTTATTTTTATTTGTGACGCAAGTTTTGGGATATTCCAAGTCGGAATTTGCAAAGGACGATATTATGACTGATGAAAAGGCCTTATAGCTCTGGTTCGGAAGCTTTTATGAGCAATCGGCCAACAAGACTCGTGGCATGGATATAGATGGTTTATCAAGAGTATAGTGAACTCTTTAATCGTAGCCACGCGCCGAAATCGCATAGATATATTTGAGGCAAACTTATGTTGCATCGAGGCAAACATTAAAGCGGATAGGATTGATTTGCTGGATACGTTGATTGGTGCGATAGAGGATAAAAACTTCGGTCTCGCCTGTTTCTGTGCAGTAATAGCATAGATAGGTACGCACGCTCAGACTATCGGTTACGCTTAAGTCAGATATGCGTCGTCGGTGCGCGCTCGGGCGATCGACAGTTGCTCAGAGATAGTTTTTTCTGTGGTCAATCATCAGCGTGAGACTACTTATGTAACCGTCTCGTGGCTGCGATAAACTGAATGTATCTGATTGCAGTGGCAGTGACAAAAGCCATATTTGGCGCGCTAGTCGTACGAGTGCTCTCATGGGATTTGCGTGAGAGTTGCCGTTATTTTATTAGCGAGTAAATAGTTTTGCTATAGGCCAGTGACTGTTACTTATTTAATACTGTGCTTGTTTATTTGATTATTTCGCGAGTGGCGTGATTCATATCAGTTTAGCTATAAAATAAATATGTAGATTGTGACTTTTAGATCACCGTGTAACATATTGCTTGCCAATAATTACTATATGTAAGTTGACAGACTGTAATGCGCAGTCTTAGTATGGTTTGGATAGAGGCTGTCATAAATTTAGGGTTGTCTTACGATCGAGTCTATACTATCGCTCTGCATAGCTACCTTTGTGTATTTCATAGTTATAGATTAGCCGTTATTTCATTATTAGCGCCCCAGTGAGGACTCTAATACTTGCTATAGTCATTGCATGTCAAATTGCAGTCATAATAGCTTTTTACTAATGACATGCTCGTGATATATACTGTAGTGTTGTTACATGAATTTGTCCTCCATTGGCGATATGTTTTTCTCAGTCGTTTCATCGCTCGCGACGAATATAGGATTATATCGATAATGCATTATTTTCTACGATTAATAGTAATTTTTTATAAGGTTCTAGTCCACTCTTGGTTTGATAATATGGTTATCTGCTCAAGCGTATGCGCTATCAATATGTGAGTGCGCAAATTAATATCAGGCGCCTATACAAATTCATCTGATAATGGGGATTACCAGTACAATCTCAGACTGTAGATTTAGTCATTTGCTTATTGGCAACGCCCCCAATTCCTGATAAGTTGATTACCAGCAAGATCTAGATGGGTAGTTTTAGGTTCACTCAAATGTATTTGGTTACATTGAGGTTATTCATTGACTTTGTTCCCCAACGGAGGGATTGAGTTTGACTTTTGAGATTCACATATAGTTGCATCCTAGCCATAATATTTGATTCGTTTAAGCTGACGCGGTTTGAAGAGCAGTTTAAATATGTGGATAAATCGCTCAATGTGTGGATAAGCGAGTTAAGCAGAGTCTTTTTCATCTTTTTGATCTGAAAATAATATTTAATGACTTTTGTTTTGTACGATCAGTTGTTACGCGTTCTTGTTATATAGAGGGTAGAATTTAAAGGATCTGTTCCAACGTGTATCTTAAAATCTTTTGATAATTAGGATCCCAGGCGGTTCACTTTCTCAGGCTTCTAACTCCAAAAGTGCAGACTAGAACTAGATAGTGACTCTATCTTTTTCTTATTTCTGTTGTGTTACTTAAATTTAATTGCTGCAAGTGTCGAGTGATTTGCCAACGATGGAAATATCCCTGATGCAGACGACTAGACTTAAGTCATATATTATAATATTTTGGTAAGGTCAGCAAACAAACTTTATAGTCAATTACTCTCGATATATAAGTTTTTTGTATTGTGCAATCTTGTAAGTGCTAATTGCCCTAAACCGGCTTCTGCTCGTTGTATTTTGTATTAGGTACTTGTTAAATCTTTAGGTTTTTAGTTGTGTTAAATAGGCGCACAGATGCCAATAATTAGACAGATTAATGTCTCCTTCTCGAAATATCCAGAACTAATTTAATCTGGGGAGTGAGGCCGGTGCATCTGGGCCGTTAAGCCCCACGCAATTAACGTTGGTCTCCATCAGTGTTCCAGTTTTGAGTTAACTCAGTTAAATCCTTTCAGTTGCTGGTGATTACACTGGGTTGTATAGTCTGGTTCTCATTCGCTGCTTTAGTCCAGAAGCTGTGACAATGTGCCGTTTAGGCTATTATTATCACAGGTTTTCTTTTTCGTAAAAGAGCTTATATTTCGTATTTGAATGAGTTAGTGCAGTATATCAGCACAATTTGGTGAGAGTTCTACTTTAGATGCACGGTAGTTCACTTAAGGTCTAAGACTAGTCAATTTGACTGCGTATTTTAAATAGGGAGTCTATATCACTTAAAACGCCCATTATTTGATAAATCTAAGTTTTTAAAGTAGTGTTCTTAGCCCTCAAGGAAATATAGGGTCTCTCTAGTTGTCAGTATGTGACTAGTCGCAACAGGTCACAGACTAGTCGTAGAAATATATAGCTAAGGTGTATCATTAGATTAGTTAGTTAAGTGTAGTTATTTATACTTTCGTGTCTCAAGCTAATAAGTACTTCGTGCCTGTCTTTTCAGTGTTGACTTTCTTTTAGATATCCTTTATCGATGATATATTCAAGGGTAGCTTATCAATTTACAGAGAAGTTAAAAGAGTGCGTAGCTATTTAGTAATACGTTTGAAGCCGATATGTATCCAGATAGTGTGTTTGTCGTTGAGCTAAAGCTGTTAACTCGCGCATTGTTGTAGTTGATGACACTATTCGCCAAATCAACTCAAGTGTTCTAGTTGAGTTAAGCACAAGCAAACTGAAATAGACGATAAAATAAGGTATTAGCATTATCGTTAGGCGTAAACTTTTAGCGAGAATAAGTTGGGGGCCTAAGGTACGAAGGCGTGATATATGCGAGATTGTATAGGCTCAGACTCAGCTGTGAAGTGTTAGACAACTTCACCTCCAATTAATTAGATAAGTCCATTTGAAATACATATAGCCCCTTAATGATGGTATTTGTATAAATAACTTTCTCCGACAAGTTGTCAGTGCGATTACTCGCTCTCACATTTTATCTAGGCTAATGCATAATTCTTGTTATTGCTATAAATATGTCCGACATAGATCATCAATGTTACAGTCGAGATCCTTCATATATATTTCGCAAGCTCAGCAATAGCTGAGAATTGACAATATAATCAGGTCATTCTAGACAACTCTGCTATAACAAAATGTCTTTTAGTCCTCGTCAGTAATAATATTTTCAACGGGGACAGTGCTGTATGCGGTGGTAACTTTGGAAAACATATAACTCCATTGCTGAGGACAGAGGCATATAGGGCGCTCTGTCTTATCCTTAACGGTTAAGGCGAAAAAAGGTTAAGGACTTCATCTGCCTGTGCTTTTGGCTCAGTAACGATAGTGCGCGCTTAAGAGCTTAAACTTTTGCTTGTCTCGCATATAGATAGGTGAAATCCTTGTTATTATACTGTATCCACTAGTTCTGGGTCCACAAATAGCTAGCGACGCTACGTCTGCATCCGAGACATCAGGGAGTCACACTAATAAATCTCTTTCGTACGCAGTTATCAGATGCTAAGTGCCTATTTATGGTGGCTCTCTATTCCTTAGATTGGGAGGCTGCGAGAGACGCTTAACTATCGCCTCCACCATCTCCACATATAGCTAAGATTTACGTAGATAAACAAAACCGAAGTTAATAGGCTGTAACGCATCTTGTAGTATTTTCAGTAACTAAGTACCCTTTGTGTGTCGTCTTAAAGTGGAGTCGTAAACAGTGCATTGTGGACGAACTATATAAATTTGAAGATTAATTACATATATACCTAAGTTTGGCACGATGACAGTTGTAAAAAACCAATATCCTGTTCGTACTTGCTTCTTTGAAATTTGGCTATTATATACCTGAGCTAGCCAAATAAATATGTATTTAGGTGAAAATATTAGTCTGTTCAGCCGGTTTATTAAATATATTTAGCGGCAAATGTTCCAAGAGACTCAAAGAGCTTGGCGGCCAGTAGTCAACAGTGCGGTCAATATTGAATTTAGTATTATTTAAAATACTCACTTCTAAGCCTTTATGTGATTTGTTCGGGCTATAAGGTGATCTTCGTTCTAAAGACGTCTGGATTGCAGAACTTATCTAGTTAATTAAAGGGACAATTGCATCGACTCTTAGGTTTAGCCTCCAAGCTTGTTATCGGAGGTAAAAATCCTCAATATTACATAGGCCTTTCGTTGTTAGGGGGCGGGCTAGTTAATAAGCTTAAACGAGGTACTATGAAAAACTGCTTATATGATCGAGGGTTTGATATTAGTTGTTTAGATTGTCTATCGTGGGCCTTAATCCGCCAAAGTAATGCCAAAATTCACAGGCGCACCAAATTACAGTAAGCGTTGGCGTGCGCCAGGCTCGTGCTCGCTCGAATTGTAAACCTGATGAAAACGTTGAGCGGTTGTTGACCAGTCCCATCCTGGTAATTAGCAATGAGCAGTGTTGGGCCTTAGCCAGGATATCTAAACTATGGCAAGTCTCAGGAAAAACTAAAACAAATTTAGCTGAGCATATTAGGAAAACTTCTCATAGATAAATATGATAAAGAAAATCATAAGCTTTGCTAGACTGCTTTTTACCAATTTAAACCTTGGAATAGATATAAACGGAGCAATACTCCAGACCTCAACGGGAGATTTGGTAGGTTAATCGAGAACTCATACTTACACTTAGATGACCTCGGCACAAAGTATGATACAGCATGCGTATCGCATTGCTTTAACTTAAGTGTTAAAATAAAATCAGACTCGACCAGTGTGAATTT
>Ga0163217_1089181_pt1 | contig 13528 bp, 12 predicted proteins | sample SynspAceP_FD_185933 | JGI IMG/M metagenome (GOLD analysis project Ga0163217, IMG submission 185933) | Saline lake microbial communities from Ace Lake in Antarctica - Synechococcus sp. Ace-P (PacBio error correction) | ecosystem: Environmental > Aquatic > Non-marine Saline and Alkaline > Saline ... | reverse complement strand
GCAATCTGCTTACCAACAGGCGAAGTATGGCGACCGGAGGTGCTGGTGTGGAGGCTGCGATGTAAGGCAGGCACAACACCATTGAGTGTTCAGGGCCGCCTAACTGTTTCGAGGAGATCGACCGTGATTGATTCGGTGCCGATCTGAGGTTGAGCACGTGCGCGTTTGAAATTGACAGTCTGATTCCGTAGCCGATCTCGAAAGTTCGTGTATAGCCCGGACCGATGGCAGTTACGCACAGACCGACAGCGAAGCAGCGGATAATTACTTGGCTCAGACAGTAACTGGTCTATGACCATCGAAGCAATCGCACCTGCCGGCACGCCAAATTCTATTGCTCCGGGCCTGGACTACATGTTCTTATTCTTGACCGGGATGGTGTAGCAAATCGGTAGCGAAAGTGGATCCACCTTGAAGTAGCACTAGGAACGTTCTATGTACTACCGAGTATTTGGTGATGTGTTTAGCGCAGTGACTCACTGGATGGCGCGTTCGCTTGATGACAGTGGCGTCAGACGGCCTGAAAGAACCGATTTTTGTACAGCGCAACAAGTCGCAGCATCGTGGACCGCCAAAGAGCCATCGGGTGCCGAAGTCGAATTTGACAACTTCTTCGGCAGGCCATGTGTATTGTTCTTTTCGGGAATGGGTGCTTATCACTGTGTCAACAACTTGGCGAAAAAGTGCAAAAGTTGAATCTCGATTTAGAAGTCGCGCGCGTTCGATTTAAATCGCTGTACCGATGAAATCGGTGGGAAAGCATGGTGAGGACTTTAGAAGAACAGGCACTACCTTTTTCCTTGTTCTTTCCGACTCACCTCAAAGTTAGCTAAGGTCACTTCGGAAGCGATTCGGTGAATTGGCAATGGGACTTGCTTCATAAGCACGAAAGGGCAGAAGCCCAATGGCTTGGTCAGTGGCTCAGAGGCGTTGATGGATTTTTCGCGAAAGTCTTTACTTAAATTCGATCGTCTAGGCCTTAGAATGGACACCCGCTTTCATCATAAACTTGCCGAAGGAAAGTAGTTGTGTTTTGGGTTCCTCAAAATACACCGCGAGCACCATGAAGCGGACCAACAACATCTCGATTCAATCAAGTCACAGTTGCCACCAAGGTTCGGAGCCATTGGAAATCGATGGTCAAGGCAGTCTTGTGATGGCCACGTTGAAACCGCATCACGGAAAAGGTTTCAGGTGGATTGATTTCAGCGGTGATTGATAGAACGAGAGGATTTTCGTTTGATGGACTGACTTTCAATATCGTTCAATTTCACTTCCATACAAAGCGAACACTGATCGAGGACAAGGCAATTCAATGACTTTCACATTGTTCACCGAATTGCGATCCAGATGATGGAAATCGCGGTGGTTCGGCAATCATGATCGGAGGCTGGACAATCGGCAAAATACGCGAGCTTGGATTGAGTTTGATGGAAACGATGTCGAACGACGCTGCTTTGCGCATGTATGGACTTCAGACGAATTCATATGAATGGCTCCGAAGAACCGGAGCATACTTACCGGTACGAGGGTTCGCTGACAACGCCCGAGCATGGACGATCGGGTTAGCTTGGACGGTTCTGAAAGACCGCTAAAGTGCCAGGAAAAGAGACACAAGTGATTCGTTAGCGCCGCAGGAACCCTCTTGACTTCCACAGCCACTGACCGAAGATTTGTGCATGTCGAACTTCTCTGGGTTAGTTGATATTCGCCTTAATTTGATTGAAATGCTGAACGTTTCCTGGGTAGAAGTTTTCTTTTGCTTTGTCCAGTTTCGATTTATGACGATGCTGGTTTGCGGCTTAAGATGGATCGAGGAATTGACTTTGCAAAAGTGTGCATTGCTGCGGGGCCCCGTTTTCCAAGGGCAACACGACGGGCAAACAGACAACGCGACTCAGATCCCCAAACGCGAGCTTGGATCGCTTCCATTGCTTCGGGTGACGCGAGGACGAGGCCAATCCCTTCAGTATTCCGTTGTAGGTTTCTTGAAGGTGCTCCATGGATCATCAACCAGTGAATCGACTCGACCATCGTGTAACCCATCGTGTTCCCAGGCGAAAAGCCCATGATCGCACTTTGTCCCCCTAGTGGCTCGGGCGATTTCTGGATTGAAGGCCAGCCATCGCCACATCGGGTTTGAAAACCGCAGTGAAGGTGGAGCAACGCAAGGTTGATCGTTGGATCGATTCCTCAGAGAAGTAGTCTTCATGCTGAAATCCGTGCGAGTTGCGGCACAAATTTCCGCACTGAGGTTTCTGGAATGTCGGCTGGCAATTCAGGTTGAGAGCGGCGTTCTTCAGTAACGTTGCGATGGATTTTCGGGGTGATGCTTTGTCCTCCCGGGACACCAACTCGGATTTCGAGTGCTGCCTGCAAATAGGCTGCCCAGGTCGTCGGGGGCAGCGGATACCCATTTCTGATCGAGCGCTCGCCCAGTCGGTTTCAAGACGGAGGACCGATTTCTGCGGGGACGTGGGTCGGACGCTGTTTCACAAACTTCGGATTCTTGGAATTGCGAAAGCAAATACTTTGAAGGTCGTCTTGGTCTCAGATTCAAAACGCCACCGTCTGCAGCTCACCGATTGCGTGGAAATGGCGCAGGCGCGATAAGGAGGGACGCGGGCATACGAAAAACGAACTCCATCCGAGATTGCGAAGTTCATTTCGGAGCGATTGTTTCGGCCCGTGATTCATTGTTTCTGGCTTAGTTCATGCATCAAATGCGACTCGTGACAGACAAAGATCGAACGGCAACCTGCGGTATCCGCCAAAGATTAACGTCATGCTGCCATGGCCCAACCAAAGCAGAATGGTTCTTTCGGTGTCTCTCAGACGCCCCGTCAGCTGCCCTGAATCGGAGGCCGGAACCAATGGCCCGTGGGCGGAAGAATGACGGGTCGACTTGGTAGATGCATGAACATCAATGGTCTGGGTTCAGGGATGGCCTGGCCTGTTTTGGAGCATGTCGGTGCAGCGCGTTAGCGAGAAAATTGCTCGACTGCATGCGAGATGGCGCAGCTGTGAAAATTCAAAACAGTTTCACATTGAACGCAGCTCGTAGGCGCTTCGATTGTATCAGGGCGTCGAGAATCGCATCTTCGGTTCATCCAATTTTTTCCGTGATACTTCAAAACGTCGTGTCATTTCGCAAGAAGGGGCGGGAGCGGTGAATTCCATTGCAGATTTTGCGCCGCGTTAGGTAGTCGCGTTGCCCCAGCAAACTGCAGCCCACGTTGCGATCGACCGCGACACGTGTTTTGGGCTGTCCTCATCTTTTTGAATCACCGGGCGACGATTCCCGCAGCGACGGGAACATGGTTTCAGTAGGACTCGGACCAATGGTTACTCCGGCTTTTTACTTTTTAGCTTGCGAGATTCATTCGGTGAAGGTCTTCGATCGATTCGGTGATCTGGTATCCGAGCGTTTGGTTGAATTTCGCGTTCGTGTTGTAAAATCCTTCGAATTGTATTTGAAAACGCTTTAGTTGTGCTTCTGCAGATCGGCAACGCTTTCGTGCTTTGGTCCATTCATGTTTTGATTCGAACCCAGAAAAACCGGTTCCATTACGGGCGTTGTTCGTAGTGTTTTGCCTCAGCTGAATGACTTGCTTAATCGTGTGCTTAAAGTTTAGCAACTTGCAACGGAGATTCAAACGATGTTCGAAACGATCGGGCAACTGAAACGCCTGAAACGAAAGTCGCGATTGTCCGGAGAGCACCTGCTCGATAGAAGAGAAGGGCTCAGGAGAGAAGGGGCCACCCAATTCTGCGGGAAAAAGAAGAAAGAAGGGGCACACATTCTGCCGGGGCTGGTGATCAGGTCGCAGCTGAATTGTGTGATGTTCCTGCGATTTCCGGCAGTTCGATTCCTGCCCGCTCCGTCAGGACCGCCACAGCTCTTGGAACAGGCCGATCGGCAGGGCACGCCGCGCTGCTCGGCCACTCCCTGATCGCTATCGGCAATGAAAGCGAGTCGCTTTGTCGCACAGACAGGCCGAGCGGATTCTCGGGCGCCAACCAGCCTGTCGCATGCGGATCGGCCTCCTGGCGAGCACTCGGGCGCGTCGCTGGCGCTCGCTTTGACACCCGCCCGAATTACGCACACGTCCACCAGCCAAGAGGATGAGGCCGTCCGCTCAGGATCGGTTGCCAAGTGCCGGGGATTTGCCACTTTGTCTTTGTTGCAATTGGCGGCCGTCCAATCCAGGGAAACTCCAGATTACGGGCTAAACGAAACTGCCGAAGAAATCCTTTGGAATTGCGCGTCGTGTCTTCCACGGGGCCGACCGCATCGTGCTTGGTTCGTTCAATTTCGTCGGGGTTCCAACCGCTCTGCGCGCGGACGGGACTCCGACTCCAAAGCGTGCGTGCTGGGCCGCGTGTCGTCTTCTCGCTCACGAGGTCGTCGATGTTTTCTTCGGCCCTCGGGTGTAGTCGCTGGTCTCGGGGGTTTGGCGATCGCCGCACGAATCGGATTGAGGGTCACGGGTAGGCGGCACAGGCCAACAGGCTGGGCTTCATCGACGCTACTTTGAAGTTTAAAAAGCCCTTCCCAAAATCTGGCCGGTGCACTCGTTCTTCACGGTTGGCACGATCGGCAATGTTTTCAGCACGCTTTTCTCCTCACATTCGCTCAGCCGCCGGCGTCTCTCAGCTAGGTTACTCGGGTCTGATTTGACGATATGTTGATTTCAGGCTGCGTCGGTTTCTTCGGGCGTTCCCGTCGTCTTTCTTGCGGTAACGGGACGCCTCAGCCCCATCGCGGGGACTCTCTCCCTCCTCGCTTCCACTGGGCGAACCACATCGCTACGTGTTCTCAGGGGCCAATTTTGCATGTGGTTACTTAGCACAGTATTGGTCAGGGCAGCCTCGCATGCGCGAAGATCCGAGGCCAGAAAATAGAGAGAGACTTGCGATCAGCCTCTGCGGATGCTATTTAAGGACTTGCCCAGAATGTTGGTCTTCCCGCAAAGCAGCCGACGACGCATCGCTGAACCCATGAAAAAACCTGCACGAGTTGGGGGGTCGGTAATTTCGCATCTTGCTTTCGTGGCATGATGCTTCCTTCATGGGGGGAACTGAGCTAGTTTTGTCAAGTAAGCACATCGCCGCCGCCTTTGCCAAATAGGGTGGGTGGCCAAACTTTTCCGCTTCTGAGATTCCATTCGTGGTCCTTTTAGTGGTCTTGCAACCAAAAAATGACGGATTGGCGGGTTTCGTCGCGACGCCGGTTTTTTCCTCGTGTTTTCAGCACATAAAAAGCGTTTAGAGCAAGCATTTTTAAGTTTGACCTGACCAGTGCTTATCTTCTTCGAAAATCACCGTTCCTGCGGGTGTCTTTGATTTTATTTGACAGGACGGGGTCGGTCTGAGTTTTCCTGACAGGACGCCATGTGACTCTTTCTTGCGATTGCAACCACTGTGCGACTTGAATACGGCTTTCTGTACGGTTGATCTGTGCGACTAAATTAACTTCACATTTCCTACTTGTCCTCCAAATATACGATCCACTTACCGTTCGCATTTTGTGAATCTTCGGAAATGGAGAAGATTATATCATCGAGAGAGATATGTGGGCCACATAGCTTGTGTCGACTTTTTTATAATGGCTCTTTTTGTATTTGATCCAACTAACCATGAAAATGCACGGCTTCGAGCAAAACATCTCTCACTGGTAGCCAAAGAATTTCATTTGAGACGAAAATTGAAAAAATTTGCAGACTCGTATCATGTAGCAAGCAATGATCACTAACACTAATCCTACCGGCAACAGATCAAGGACAGGACACGAAAATGTGGCCATGAACCTAGTCCAAGTTAACCACGAGCACAAAAAATAGACAGGCTGAATTTTTAAGTTGGTGACACGCGATACAACGTGTGCAAGCTAGATCCCCGCCACGGAAACTCCGTGTAAGCTGGTGGTGTGAGTAACGCAAAAACTAATAATGCTCGAATATTCGCGCGAAGGTTTGTTGAGTCGAACAGAACCCGAGCAATATCCGGGATATTCTTTTCCCTCCGAAAAAGTCGCGGCACGTACCTTTACGACAGGACCGAAGAAAGCGCGGACTGTTAGCGCCACCTGATTTTCGATGAACATTTCGGCGCTGGCAGCTACCCAAGTCTTCGAATTTACCGGCGTCGCAATATTGCAAGCTGGCCCTTCATGAAGCCGAAGAAACACCTCCCTCAACGGTTGACTTGCCTGAAGTATATGAACCAACGACGGTTGCAGCGGCACAAACATTGAACCTGTTCTTTAAGCTCACGTTCCCACGGAGGTAGAGGCCTCCACCGACGAACAACATTGATCGGCAATTTGAGAAATCCCGTATACCCATAACGGCCGGAAAGATCGGGGACGGTTCGAATAATCCCGCTGGGGTCAACATTAATCAGCGGTGCTGAATGGACATAGGAATTTACAAACTGCTTCGTCGTCATTCCGAAAGAAGGGCCACCACATTCTGCCGGAGCTGGTGGATCACGGTCGCAGCTTGAATTGTGGTGAAAGAAGGGCGGCCACCACATTCTGCCGGAGCTGGTGATCAGGCGAGCTGAATTGTGTCGTGTTCCTGCGATTTCGGGCAGTCGATTCCTTGCTCGCTCCGTCGGGGACCGCACAGCTCTTGGAAAAGGCGAATTCGCAGGCGCAGCGGGACCTCGGCCACCTCCCCTTTGATTTCCGCTATCGGCAATGAAGCGAGTCGCTTTAGTCCGAAGAAGGGGCCGAAGCGGATTCACTCGGTGCGCACAACCAAGCACTTGTCCGCAGCGGATCGCCTCCTTGAGCGAGGATCTCGGGGTGCCCGCGGGGGGCCTTTATCCCGCTTGAACCACCCGCCCGAACCTTTACGCACCACCGTCCCACCAGCCAGGAGGATCGAAGCCCGATCCGGCCAGGATCGGTGCCAAGTGCTCGGGGATCTTGCACTTTGTTCTTGTTGCAATTGGCGGCCCGTCCAATACTCCAGCAACTCCAGATAAACGGGCTAACGAAAACTGCGAGAAATCTTTAGGAACTTGCGCCGTCGCCGGAGTCTATCCAAACAGGGGCCGAACCGCATTCGTGCTGTTTCGTCATTCGATTCGCGGCTCATCACGCTATTTTGCGCCGACGGCGACTCCGCTCCCGGCGTGCGTTGCTGGGCCGCGTTCGATTTCCTCTCGCTCACGAGGTCGTCGATGCGATCCTTCGCCCCGGTGGAGTCGCTGGTCTCGGGGGTTTTCCGCCCCGATCGCGCACGATCGGATTGAGGTCACGTAGGCGGCACGGCCAAGGCAGGCTGGCTTCATTCGAGTAAAAATTTGGAAGCTAGTTTAAAACGCCCTTCCCCCAAAATCTGCCGGTGCACGTCTTCACGGTTGGCACGTTCGGGCGGTGTTTTAGCCCGCAACGCAATCACGCTCCTTCACATCGCTTCAGGCCGCCGGCGTTCTCAGCAAGCACCTCGGGCTGATTGAACGATCATTGTCGATTTCAGGCTGCGATCGGCTCTTCGCGCAGTCCGTCGTCTTTCTTGCAGATACGGGAAAACGGCCCTCAGCCATCGCGGGGGCGACTTCTCCATCGCTCACTGGGCAACCACATTCCACTACGTGTTCTCAGGAACCAATGCATGTGGTTATTAGCACAAGTATAGCGTGAGGGCAGGTCGATGGCGAGATCGAATGCAGAAAATCCAGGCGACTGCGAATCCAGCTTCTGCAGCTCATAAGACTTGCCCGAATTGTGGATCTTCCCCGCAAAGCCAGGCCCGACGCACGATCGCTGACCAAATTTGAAAACTATGACCGAGTTGGGGTCGGTTTAATTTTCACATCTTGGCTTTCGTGGAATGATCGGCTCCTTCATTGGGGGGGTGAAACTGAGCTTAGTTTTTGTCAAAGTAAGCACATCGCCGCGCTTCGCCAATAGGCGTGGGTGGCCCAACTTCGGCCCCCAATAGGTGGGTGGCCCCAACTTTACGCCAAAGAAGAAACGGGCAGGGCCTATCGGCTACGTTTGGAATTCCCGAAATCCGAGCCTGACCCCACGCGAAGCTGTCACCGGGTGCTTTCAGCTCCGCTTCGCGTTCGCGGGTGCATCTTTGCCCCGGGCTTCGGTCATGCGGCGACATCCATGTCGCCGCTTTGCTCAGGATTCACTCCAGGCTGGCGGCTCGTTTTAGCCGAAGATTGCGACGACATTCCTGTCGTCGCTTCGCTCTCCCTGGTTCACAAACCGAAGTTTGCGGATGTTGGTCGCATTTTAGCCGAGGAGTGTGAACGGGATCTGCCGCCAACGAACAAAGAGCCACCTTGCGGCGTGGCTCGTTTTACTCCGGTGCAGATAGTGGGTAAACACCCTTTAAACTTACCCCCTTCCCTTTGATCGGTTTCGAGCGTTGTCAATTCGGCCGATAGGTCGTTTCGAGTTGACCGCGTGGTGTGTTAAGGTGCGGAGCGACTTGTTGAACCTCCCCATCAACAAAAAAACGGCGCCTTTCGGCTACCGCTTCTGGGACCTCACCCCGCGTTCAGTCATGGTTTTTAACGGTACCGGGACACCCTTTGTTGTTCTCGTGGTTTACTCAATCAAGATGCCTGACTCGTTTGCATTTGACCCGTTTATCTCTTTTTCGTTCGTATTCTTGTTTTCGTAACTCAAGTGGTTGTTGCTCCTGCACCATCAAGAAATTGAATCATCGCCTTCATGTTAAATGAAGATCTGTCGTAGCCTTTGGCGACCAGGCTGCGGGGCGTGCACGCAGTACGCCCAAACAGGGAGAATCAATCCGACGCTCGTTTTTCAGAATCTACATATTTTGGTTTGTACTTTTAAGAGAATCTTGCAAATCCCAAGATATCGGTGACGTTGGCATTTACAATGGTGACTCCCCTCCATTTGATGTCAATGTCAACATCGCAGTTTTGAGGAAAGGAGAATTTTAGGGAATTGATACGCGACGGCATGAGAGTTTTCTTCGCTGAACAATTTTCGTTGCCTCCGCACGCATCTATCGCGATTCAGCATACCCGATATCGTTCCTGTTAAAAGTCCATCGGGCGGCGGCTCGGCGTGCTGTCAGACGCACAAGTGCAATAAGCGGAGTCAGCTCGCGAAAAAATTGATTAGGTGTGCTTCCGAACATGGATTCGCGCAGATTCGCCTGGGGATTCTCCATTGGAGAAAAACGGCTATTGACTTCGACCTGTGCGTAATTAGCGACACAACGCCGGTCATCTCTAGGCCTGTTGCAAGAGGACAAAACTAAACTGCGAGTTTAGTCTCTTCGCCGGGAAAACAGGCTGCGAATCCTCAGCGTTGACCAATCGCGCAGGTGAACAATATCGAAATCAGCAAGCACGAAACAACAGAGACGAGTTTTGCTTTGGATGTCATTTCCACGGGCTTTCCAAGGAGCACTGGATTTGGTGGCATATTGGGCCCTGCTGTGGATAGGCGTTCAGCTATCGGAGTTCAGGATCATTTGGTCCCCTGGCCCAAAGTTGATGCCGCACCATCGCTAATGCGTTCTTAAGGGCGGCTTTCGGAGGCTTTTGCATTTCGCGACACAGCTGCTCTCTATCATCACAAGAAAATTTCCCATTCCGTTCAGCCGTTGTTCGTAATTACGCTTGCAATTGTGGCCAGAGCACGTCTCGCATGTGCGTACGAATGTTCTCGACATGCATTTACTTCATGATCATTAGAATCCCGCGAGATGCGCAATTCGGCCAGGAATTTGATAGGCAGATTATAGGCGTGCGGGAAGGCTTCGCCGGGGTTCAGGCTCGGGTTCGGGTTTGGCAACGGCTTCGCGGGTCAGGTCGGGATATAGAGACGTCGTATAGAGTCATATAACAACTCGCGATGCATAGAATCCAGACGCGAAGGGGTTCTCTCCCAACACGCGCGTGTCTCCTCCGAAGCACGATACAACGCACGACCTGTACAGCGAAGCGTCTCCCCATCTAAGCAACATCGCCGCCGCTTTCGCCAAATAGGTGGGTTGGGCCCAACTTTTGCCGCAAAGGAGAAACGGCAGCTATCGGCTACCGTTTAGAAGTCACGTAAATCCCACGAAGCCACTGACCACCGAAGGCGCGAAGTGCGGCAACATCGGACTTTCTGAGTCCCAAAAAACTCTGGGTATCGTGGAAAGATGTCCGCGCTAAGGCGGATACTGACAGTGGCCCGTGACTATCAGTAAATATATATCTAGTCGATCCATGACCCAAGTGCTGTATGTTATCCTCCGCCAGTGCCTTGTATATAACCACCTTGGTGTTTACACTCAGCGTTCGTAGCTGGCTTGATTTATTTGACAGGACGAAGAGCCGTTAGAGGCCACTTGATGTGCGACTCCACGTGACCTCAACTGCTGATCGGAATCTCACTCCGGTGACACCGTATCTCAGAACCGCGAATCTTAGTACTACAAGAGAACTACTACGCAGCAAGTTTTTCAAGGACCTAGCTACTATACTTCGGACATCGCCGCAAAGATTAATATCCTCTCAATCGGCGCCTCACGAAGTCCACTAGGTAGATGTCCTGCAAGGAATCCTAAACTAGACAATTGCGTTAGGGACTCTGCTGGACTTACAGCCAATCTGAATATCGATCGAACAGCACTTTCAGTTGAAGGAATTCGAGAGATCGCACAAGCAAACTTTTCCGTTCAACACCCTGTTCCATCAAGTATCAAGTTCTCTCAGGACTAGGGACCACGCACCTTAAGCTTTCAAGATGCTCGATCAACTACAGCACCACAGTCATTATAACGGTCAGTGTTTCCAGCCTGGTGTCGCCCCCTAACACTGATTGCAACGAAGGGCTCCATGAGGATCGCCGGAATTATAGAGCGATTGTAACGTGTATTCCATTGGCAAGTTTGATTTCTCGGAGCGATAAGGTGGTCGGTTCAACGCAACACTGAGGTTTTGCGTGCCCTCTAATTCACAGCACGAGCCAAGCTGCACCTCTGAATTCTCTGATGTCCTGAGATTCGTGACTGAAATACAGCACGGCGGGACCACCAGTTAAGCCGTTCGATTTTATTTGGTCCCACCATCGATAGATTCAGTGTGCAATCATTGTTAAAATAACTGCGCTTCATCCCGCGAAGGGTGTCTTCAGTCTATAGTCAGGACGCCGGGGATGCAATAACGAAAATTGCCATTCGCGCATTAACCAACACTTACGGCCAATTAGGCGTGGTTCTCAATAATAAAGCGTTTTCCACTATGTTCAGGAAACCGTCGTTTAGGTATTTTCGGGCAACTCTGCGGGCTACCGTTCCCAACAGATTAATAAGAGCAGTGAGTAACAAACTCCTGCTCTCACACAGTCTTTGCCGATTGCTCTATTTCCCTTCTCTCTGAGGAAGACGCCAACCGCACTGAGGCTTCCACATACGCATTAGTTTTCAAAGAAGACTTGCAAGTTCTTTGCCGGCTTTTTGTGTGTCCGGTCTTATCAGTACTTTGGGTCTTTTGACCCAACTCAGTCGTCAGTCAGGGACCTTCGGTCACCGAGTTGTAGGGATCATCTCCCCGTTTGCCACATTTAAATTGATCGACAGTTGGTATGAGGTTCGTCTGTAACTGCGCTTCCCAGGCTCGCTGATCGTACCTCGAGGGTTTCCCGTATGCTGTATTTTCACGTTGAAGCAATGTGACCTGTCCTTGGTTTCCGCGGAAATGCGTTATGTCTTCTCGAATTTGATTCGCAGTTCCCACAAAAGACATAGAGGGCCCTGCTACGCATGCTTTGCGTTTGCCTTCTTGGTTTTCCATTGTTTAGCTGTCCGTACTGCGGTGGTCTGCAAGACCTGCTGACAACATATTAAAGTCTTAGTTTTGTTGACTTGCTCACCTTGCTGCATTGACGCGTGCTGATGGGTCCAAACTGAAATGATATTGGCGATATCGCTTCGTGCAAATTCCGTCCATCCCAAATACCCATATCGGGTCTCTGGAGCAGAAACGCCGCCAACCGCTGAGTGTACATACGAGCCCGGTAGTGATACAGGTCCAAACGTCTTCATTCAACTCACGGACCTGTGTAACGTGTACCGGGTTGTTCTGGCACCTCGTCGCGCGTGCGGATTCCGGCGGGTGGGTGATTCGTCGTGTTCGTAGCCGAGTAGGCGTAGCGCTTTTCTTGAATGGCCTTCGCTACCGTTGGTCAGTGCTTTTGATTGACACTGTTACTGTTGGCCGCGATGGTGAGTACCTGTTCGCCCGTTTCCGGCTCTCATCACCGGTTCGTTCGATGTAAGCTTGGCGTAGATGTGTTGTACGTCGGACTGGCGCCGCTGCGGGTGCCGGAGTGTAGTCGGCGATCGCTCTGTTGCCGGACTGGGTTTTTACACCGGTCACTCAGTGGTGCCCATCCGGTCACGTCCGACTTCCGGCGCCAGGGCAATCCCATTGGTAGGTGACGTAAGGCCACGGCGTCGTTGTCGGTGTCCGCTGAGATCAAGCTTGTTCTCAATAATCCACTGAAGAGAGTAGGGGGAGATTGGGAGAGGGGGAGACACGGAGTTTACTGCGGGGATGAGGTTTTGGTTGCCCTTGGCGTTTTCGTGTACGGTGAGTCGCTTGGCCTGCGGCGGTGAGCATTTGTTGCGTCGGGCCGATGGGTGCGGGACGGGTGCGGGACTGGGTGCTCGCGTCCGGTCACACTGTTCCAATCGCCGAGACGAGTGACAAATTCCAGTTTTTGGTCGAGGTTATTGTTTCGTCGCGTATTCCACGCGACGAGGCGTCCTAGTCGTCGTAACCGCTGGTGCCGACATCGAAACCGTAACCGCTCATCGTGGCCTGATTGATCCCCTCGCTCGTTTTGTTTTTTTTGTTCGCGTCCCAATGGTAGCTGAGATTTGGCGATCGGGCGCCCGCGTAAAAGCTGATGCTCGCGAGCGTATTGTCGTTATTGTAGCTGTGTTCGCTGACGCCTTTATGTAGGAGTTCGTTCGATTCCGGCCCCCATCTGCGTAGGTGCGGGTGTCGATGGTTAGTTTGGTCGACACTCCGCCTTCCGCCGTTGGCCACGCGCGTGTTAGCTGCGATTCATTCTTTTCGTCGGGGTAAAATTTAGCTTGGACACTTGGCCGAACGAGCTGTTAATCCGTTTTGAAGTCGTGTAGGTTTTGGCACCGATCGTGGAGCGACTCGTCATCTTTCCGGCCCGCATTACGTTCGTAAGGTGTTGGGTCCAACCCGTTATTTGCCGTACGGCCACTGACGGCGTGAGCATTTCCGCCCGAGCGTCTCGTAGTTGAACGTATCGGTTGTGGCTTTGGCCGATAGCGGGACTGGTGTTGGACCGGTGTGGATTTGCTGCTTCAGACGTCCGGCGAGGTCATAGACAAAATTCGGCAGGTATCGCCTTTGCTTGCGTCGGTTCGTTTGGACGGTTGCGTGCAGTGGCGTCGGGAGTGAAGCTGACGATTCGAAACCGGCTGGGCCGATCGTGCTGCTGGGCACGTGATCGGGGTAGAATTTCGGTCGTTGTTTTCCGGCGCGTATC
>Ga0163217_1053262_pt1 | contig 13528 bp, 9 predicted proteins | sample SynspAceP_FD_185933 | JGI IMG/M metagenome (GOLD analysis project Ga0163217, IMG submission 185933) | Saline lake microbial communities from Ace Lake in Antarctica - Synechococcus sp. Ace-P (PacBio error correction) | ecosystem: Environmental > Aquatic > Non-marine Saline and Alkaline > Saline ... | reverse complement strand
CTATCGAAAGAACAACAATATGTTTTGATTCAAGTATGGGACCGGGGTGACATCAAATATTCGTGTAAATTATGTATCCTAACTACAATTTTAATTAGTCCAGGCTGAGTATGTGCGCAATTGAGAATAGGGTGAATAAAAACTGATAATTACTTTTTAAGCACGATGTCATTGAAAAAATCACCAAATGTGAATTCGGCAAAGGTTACTTATTGTTGGTATGTTACTCCATAATCTTGTTTTGTTATTGTGTTTTCAAATTTTATTGCTTGTGTTCTAAAGTTAATTAATAGTTAGGGATGGTTAGGTCTTGACTGGTTCACAGACGAGGACCAACGATGCTTAATAATCCGGACTGATGACAGTGTGACAGTATGGACCTAGTAAGATTAGGGAGACCAAAATCAGAGAATTTAAGTAAAATAGGGGAATGGCCGTGGGCTCACTTTCCATTTGACGACGAAACAGACAATTGGAAGATTTTACCTACATTGAAACAACGTTTTAGGACAAAAGGCAATGGTTTAATGTAGAAAAAAAAAATAAGAGAGGAAAAACACAAATGGAAGGAAGAACCAAAATACAGATCTCTGTGGGCGTGTCCTAAAAGTTTTAAAAAACGGACAAGATTAAGCGCGTTTGGATAATGCAATCCAAGACGGTTAGATGGAAATTGAGGGACCGTTAAGAACCAAATGTTGAGTCAACCACGCCAAATTGCGAAGGATGGGGGCAAGAATACTGAATTGGGATTTGAAGGGGATTACATGTAAGTGAGATAACGAAGCTTTGAAAATATCCGAAGATAAAGCCAGGAGTTTCATAGAGAAGAATGGACAAATAGTGTTTGCTATTTAAAGGACGAAGCATGACACGTGGATGAGATATGGTAGGTTTTAGACGGGATTGCGGGGCGAGGTTTTGGAAGTTAAAAGAAGAGAACAATAATTACAACCAGCCACAAGAAAAGATTACGGTTACACCTATATACCGATATGGAAGAGATGGCGATAGTGATCTTAGAAGTACAAATGATTTTGAATATCACAAGCGGTCAATGAGTGTACACGTATTTTGGGGCTTAATATGGTTCCATCAATATTAAAAATGATTGGACATGGCTATTGCATGAGGCAGGGATATGAGGAAGAAAAGCTGTTTGATTCTGGTTTCCTACTAAATTGATTCGTTCATTAAAGGTCACAAAAAGCGAAGACTAACATATGAGAACGGGAATATAGGATAGCCACTGTACATCCAGCAGTCGTTGCGATGAAAACTATATGACACGGAGATGTGATTGACTTTGTAGAAATGGCATAATTGAGAGCCAAGTCATAAAAAGTGGACAGGTTATGTATAGAAATTAAAACAATGCATTGTTTGATTTGAAATTGACCCGGTGAGTTATGCGGGGCAACCCGTCATTTTTTTGAGGAATGAGCTGATAAACAAAATGGAGCAGCATCAGAGAGTTCATATTATCAAAAGACACCGGGGATTAACTTGATTAGGATAGGGCTTTGTATAAGAACGACAGTGGGTACACCAAGTATTATTTATTTGAGATATCAAACACTATGACAATGACTTTGGCAGATGCGCAGGAATGCAAGAAAGAACCGACACGACAGTTGCGATCATTGAGAATAGTCCAACAGCAAATTATACCTTTGAATAGGAGTCCATGTTATTAGGATGATGAGGAAATATCTCTTCAACCCGAGTCAGTTTCTTAGTGTTGCTTTAACATGTATTTATAATCTCTACCAATAGGCTTTGGCTTTTTGATGTCTTGTTTTTGTGAGGCTTTATCGCGATTGTTTAGAAGCAGGAAACATATCACAGATGATTAACAGAATAGAGAGTAGCACAAGAGAAGAAAAGAAGAGGAGTTCCAAGGTAAAATAGCAGCCGATGATTGCCAGTAAAAAGAAAATGGACCTGATCGACGAAGGAGTAATATTTGAAGATACACACACGCGACGCTTTGTGTCACTATCAAAATCTATAAAACAATAGGTAAGGATACTTTGACCGTTTGGTCTTGGAAATAAGGCCTAGTTTTGGATATTGTGTAACAAGGTTTTCATTTCTTTAATTTATACATTTTTGCACATTATAGTTCTCAAGTATTCTCATATTTGATAGATCGCATTTACGGTTCACAGAGTTCATGCATCTGGTGGAATTGGAGTTACAGGATGAGATTGAAGGATTCAAGAGCATAAAATCCCTGTTTAAAAGTTAGGAGCGGATAGCTTGCGATTGAATCTGCTTTCAATCCTGGTGATTGGACGCGGTTAGAGGTTGTTTTTGCCGGCGGCGAATTGATGGGTTCATAGAGATGCGATTGTTAAAGCTTGGAGGCTTAAGGCTTAAACTTGGGTTTGCTTTTGGTTGCGGACAAGCTCAGCAAGTACACAGACAGGTCAAGAAGAGTGCAGAAGTAATTTGTTTGAAAGCTATTTTGAGGGATTGTTTATTTGGGGCGGGTTGCCTCTTGAAAGCTGCTTTGAAGCGGGCCGGACGTTGAGAGAATGGTTTTTGAGATGTAGGCTTTGGGATTTAGGCTTCCGTTTCATATTTTCAAGGAGTCTAGTTTGGCACTTTATGTTAGGGCTGCGAGGGCGTTTCAAACGGTTAGGCCTAAGCGTATAGGCGATATTCTGTTGATTTAGAGAGAGGCAGGGATCCTTTATAGATCAAAGCCTGGATTTGGTATTTGGTTTTTGAAGCTTGGAAATTTTGGTGAAGAATAGAATCGGAATTTTAATGTTTATGTTGAGAAATAGAAGAGAGAATCACCGAGAGGCAGAGTTGATAAGAATGAAGTTTTAGAGAGGCCTTCCAAACGCAGCTTTTGTTATCCGAGAGTTACAGCCAATATTGGAAGATGGCTTTGATATACGCGTGGGTCTGACCTTTCGCCAGCTTGGTTGTGCAATTGTGGTTTAGGTTGAAGTTTTTTGGGTAGAGGAAAGACGAGGCTATAAAGGAATGGGCCAGAATTTAATTGTTAGAGGTAGATTCTTGACGAGTTCGTTTCAGCTTAATTGGAATGATCCATAGGGAATGGCCTTTAAGTTTCAGAGAATGGCAGGCATCAAAAACCATGAAGAGTGCGGGGGGAAAAACCGTACCACGAGCAGATTTTTTATGGAACAACGGACTTAGGCCTGGAGCTATAGTTGAGTTGATTCATACGGAGCGCTAACAATCGTGTATAGAATAATAAGTTATTACCCAACTTCACGCGTTTAGGAGGGTTCAGGATGAGCGAGGATAGATTATTTACCTTACCCAGACCAGCCGTTGACCTTTGCTAACCAACCGATTCCAGGATTCTTTGAATGAAAAGTGAGTATAGAAATGAAAAGCACAAATCAGAAAGACGGTGACAAGCCTGACTCGTTCTTATAGGGCTGAGAGGTGTTCTCGCAGTTTTGTACAGTTGAACGGATATTGCAAAAAAATATCAATGGAGGCCTTTCATATGTGGAGGCGAAAAGGGAGGTTGAATGAGATGTGGCTGCATGTAGAAAAGATGATAACGCAGGCTTGTTGAAGGTATTGCAGCACTATTAAGAGGAGCACACAGAAGCTCGCATTTGTTTAAATTAGTGAGTGATTGAGGTTGTTAGGGACATTTGGAAGCGAAAAAAGAGAGCCGATTAACCTGTAAGGACTGCAATGGGATTAAAATTGGCTTTCTTATGCGTTGTAAGGTCTCTTTAGGCGCCGTATCTTAGCTGAGGAAGAAAGGAGACATATGGATTGTGGGGGAGTGACCGACTTTTGGCTCATAAAGAGGCTTTTTATTTTAAGTAAAGAGACACAAGACCAGGTTGTGTAAAGTTTGTGGTTTACCAGTTTTCTGGAATTTGGTTTGCCCAGTTGAAGGGAGTTGTATGAGGCATGATCCGATTTAATATAGCGTCATGGGGTCAGGTCATAATCGACCATTCACAAGCTTTAGGCTTGCAGAACTTGGTTCCAACTCTGCTAGAGTAGACAGAAAAGGAGTTTTGGACGTTATTCGTCAAGGGTGCGCATTAAATAAACGACATGCTCTTGACACTGTAGGTCACGGGAACAACTTTAGGGATTTTGGTTGTACCCTGAAGCTGACACTAACTATTTATTATTAATGAGGTACTAAATTGGGGCCACCAGATGGTACATGAATTATGTGATCACGACAACAAACAACGAACATTACTATCGAACAAAGCAGGCTAAAGTGGTTTATGTTCTCAGAGAGTTAGAAACCAATTAAGGCATACGAAACACGGGTGACATAAACGTGAAGGTTGGCTGGTTTTGAGACCTCAGATCAACCGATTGAAGAGAAAGCCGAGGAAGAATTGGTGGTGCAGGAAAGACATTATTGGGAAACATTGCAATGAGAAAGAACAAGCACGATTTAAAGGTATGGACCTGATTATGGGAAAGATTATCAGGGTTTCGAAAGAACGTCGGGAGAGGGCGATGGGTTTTGGGTAAAGCCAGATGGCACAAGCTGTATGGGTTTGAGCCTGTGAAGGGGTGATCACAGAACTGTTGCGACCATTGGAAGCCAGATGTATCAGAGGTGAACGCAAGATATAGACAACTATGAAAAACAAAGAAACAGGTTAGAGACGCTTTAAAGACCTTCTATTGAGAAAGCTTAGATTGGAGAAAAGAAGGAAATAAAGGACAGATGTACGCTGGACAGGAAGAAGGCCGCGAGTGTGGATAATTTGTGGCTATCGTGGAATGTGGACGATGGATTGACAGATAACAGGCTGCATGTGGGGAGTAAGTTTCTATGCATTGGTGGGGAAAGGTGATCCAGGATGGGGAAGGTAGCATTAAAGACAGGATGCAGACTATAGGGAGATTGGAAATTGCGTCAGCTTTTTAGTGGTATTGACTACCAGGCGAGAGGAAGGAAAAAATCCCTTTAAGTTAAGCTCGGTTTAAGGACAACACCGCAACGAGCCAAGAACGAACTTTTATGACGACGGGGAGATAAAAAGTGATAAAGAGAACACTAATGACAGAGTGCAGCTGATTGCCATTGACTGATTGAGGAGGGGACAGACTAGAGAGGATACCGACACAATATCGCGGAAAGAAAAAATTGTTTCTGAGCCATTACCATATCACGCATCGTCAAAGAAAAAGAGAGACACTTACAAATTCCCATGTTAGTAGAGGTGCAGCGATATTCCACGATCGTGGGTATTCGCATGGAGGAATTGAAACGAGAAACAAAATGACTTTCAAAGGCTATAAGAGTTCGCGGGGAATTATCCTATAAGGGGACTTGACTTAAAAGCCTTCAAAATCGAGATGTATAAGGCAACTTGATAAGCATTGTTTATGCTTAGGAACAGCGTGTTTGAGGTATGACCGGGAATGGTTAGTTTTCGCTTGAAAGTTTGAGGGGCCACAAAGAATAAAAGACGAGAAATATGGCACGTTTATACGGATTGCTTATAGTTAGTGAGGAGTGTTAAATGTTATACGCGTAAGAGACAGATCCGTTAAAACACAACGTAATTACAGCTTGACGGTGATTAAACAAACCTGTAGAAAGAGAGAGTTGTACAAGAAAGACTAAAAGATCAACCTAAATCCGATTTAACTAAGTCTTGAAGGTACATAATGGACACCAAGGTGCAATCGAAACAATTGTTGGAATGATCCGTAGAAAGTTGTGATATTGCCGGCGGATGTGTCAAGAGGTTGGGCTTTAGTTGAGGTGTTTGGACTATAACCAAATTTATATAATCCCAGTATTTGGAGGATAAGTGAGGCTGGATGAGATGTGCGGCAAGGACAGGGAGAAGGGCGTGGAATGCAGATTGGATCTAACAAGGGGTAGGCAATTGTTGAACATTGCGGTGTTGGTAGTCTTTTGAGGAAAGGTAGTTACACTAGTGTTTGTGTGATTTAGTCACGATAAAGATAGGGTGGTATTCAGGTAAGGAAAATACGATTTGAGAAAGTCGTTAAAATCTTTCTTAGGACTGTAGGTGATTGGTGGGAGTACATGATTAGTTTTTTGACCAACAGTGATAGAACCTTGTTGCCGGAGAGTTTAATGAGCCCAGACGAAACTTCAGTCATAACAAAGCTAGTGTGGAACGGCTAATGGGGACATGAAAAGGTATATTGGGGTAATGGGTTTACAGTTTAGATTGAACGATTTGAATTAAACACACCGATTGAGGAAATTGTCGGGTTCGTGACACGAGTTTAGAAATATATGAAGCATGTATTTGGGTCATCTAGTCATTAAAAAGTGTTTAGCCAAAAGATATTGAGTGAGTTGATTAAATCGGATGACCGTGGGAAATGTGAGAACTTGCAACCAGAGACGGAAGGATTGCTTTACTAACTGATCCCTTTTGGACCATAGAATCGATCTTGGCCAGAGACTACGATCATAACTGCCGCTGGGTGGAGCCAACGAAGCCCATAGGAGGCTGGAAAGCATAAGCGGATTTGCTTCATGAATGACATTGTTTCTTAATCTATTCAAGCGCAGGAAGACTTGTTTCTTAGAAGGTCCAGAGGGGACAGAAAATCCTAGGTCCAGAAACCTCTTACGAATACAACGAGACGGAAGTAGCAAACACGTAAACAAAACGTAACGATGAGTGGAGAAGGTAACAATTAACATGACAGCTCTTGAATAAGACCTTGACAAGAAATGAACGAACCTGCCCATTGTACGTCACCGCGACTGATCAAGTTGAAATAGAGACAGATTGATGCAAGGCGTAAGAAGTGAACCAAACCGAGGCGGTTTGAGCAACCGTAGACGTTTGCGATTTGGAGGCAGAACCGGAAAAAGACAGTTTTGTTTACACGACCGATGAATAAGAGACCTTAGGGAATGATGACCGAGATGGACACCCGTTTATCACAAAGACAAGATCCGCACCAAGAACCTTGTGGAAGAGGACAAATTTTACAGGAAATTGGACAATAAAGTTTCTTGAACGAAATGGGCCAGTTGGGACGTTTTGCCTCATTCACGCTCTATTCCTAATTCAAGACGGAGTATAGGAAGAGTATGCTCTAATCACAAGTCATATATATAAGAACACCAGTAGAGAACCGAGTTTAAGACCAATAAATCCAGCACAGAGATGGATTGGAGCCGTGGGTGGCATTTTTTCTTGGAAGGCCCGTGACCAAAGGAAGAAACACCAGAGCTTACGTAACAGACGAGAACCGCATACCCGCGACAGTAGTTATTTTGAGTGAAAAATGTCAGAGATGGGCAGAAATAAGAAAATACAGGCGGTTTAAAGTTCCAAACGACAGAATTAGCAGAAAATCCATAGTACAAACACGAGCAGAGCGTGGAGGAGAGGACGGTTGATGCCAAAGGGGAGGGATGAGATTAATCGCTTGTCAGCGAAGACGGGAGTGATAATAGAGGAAGGAAAGCAACAAAAGAGAAACAAGCCGAGACAGCGTTTGCTACCAGGCGACCTGACGTGTTTGCAGAGGGGAGCTGAGACAACTTTATGACCTTGTATGACAAGAGATGCTTTGGGGATACTAGTTTGAATACGACTTAGTAAATTAGTCAACAATTTGAGATTCAAGAAGTTGACGACTTTCATTCAAAAAAGGGTCCATACCCTATTGAAAGACACGTTAGGAAGAGATTGTAAAGATAACAGATTTTAAGACCCAGGCATTTCAAACCTTGGGGATTTTACCCAAATCCGATATGCGACAAACGGTGGATCGTGTTATATTTGGTAGGTGAGTTCACTACAGACCTGAAGAGACAAGTGTGAAGCTTGCCATGAAGAAACATATGATGACAAACTGAAGTTTAATATGATACCAGATGTGTTCATACTGGGGAGAACAATTATGTGAGAAAGCGACTGAAAGTTGTTTCATTTGACACAAAAGATGTGGTGAGAGTTTTGTCCGTGCATATACAGCGTTTAGTTTTTAATTTAATGATTGCTGACAGGAAGATAAAGAAACTTTTTGAGGGAATTAAGTTTAAAAAGGATGAGATAAAAAATAACCTGTAGTAGACTAGTTCATTGCTGGGCCTGACACGTAAGTTTGGAGAAGCTAGAATCTGAGAAATATAAAAGACAACGTAAAAGTATAGGGAAACCGAGCACTAGAGTTAGGTGAGCAAGCAATGCAGGTTGAGTAGAAGGGGACGAATGATAGTGGGCATAAAAGCTTTTTACACGAGCTGTTACGATTTAGGACAAATGCCATCTCTGAAATAGAAACTAGTTTGTGACAACTGATGGAAGGGTAATTAGAGTTGAAAAATGATTGTTTTGTTTATAGATACAGAAGTTTACATGCGAAGTACATGTACAAAGGAGGCGAGTTTATTAAACGTATGAGAGAGGAGTTAAAAGTGGCGACGTTTGGTCGTTTAAATAAATGAGAAAGTTTGAGCATGAGTATGACGAGGGGTTCTCACCAACATGGTAGCATGTGTTATTTAATAGACAGGACACTGATTTGAACCATATATTGCAACCATAAACGATGATTTCAGATCGTTTTTAGTCCTTGATACTTTTCTGGTATTGATTGTGGATTTGAGAAAGCAACCGAAAGTAGACGTCCATGTGGTTTACAAAGCTTCTAGTTAGCAGACACTGATTATAATGCTAACACGAAGCCATTACCAGATTGTAATAAAGTCTAGGCAGGAAAATATTTTCAAAAAATAACGGTTCCCTTGAGCGGCTGATGATCTGATTTTTTGGGTATTTGGAGAATATACGGGCAGCTGGAAGTAGGGCTATATTTTGTCACTTTGAATTATTAATCAGAAAAAGCTAAAAAGATTGTAGCTCAGCCGACGTCGCTCTGACAACACAAAGCACCGCAGGCCTTAATGAACTAAATTCCCATTTTGACCGAAGGACAGACAAGACACAGTGAGAGCAAAGTTACAGCCGTAACAGATGTAGGTGAAGTGGACGTCTTCCATCAGTCCGTGAAAGAGATTAAGCTGATGACTGTAGCAGAGAGAAGTAGTTAGGATCAGCCCTGATAAATTAAAAAAAAGAACAGCAACAATGTCTTGAGTATGGTGAAATCAGTCCTGCACACCATTGATTGATGGAAGTGTCTTTGTGAGGATCAAATGGCGAATTTATAATGAAAGGAGGAATCGAGATTTAAAGTAATTGGGACATTTAAAAATCAGGAATACAGAAATGATACGACTTTTTCAGAAACGAAGTAGAGCTTATCATAACTGTCAACACGACACGAACAGCTGGCGCGCGCACCGAAATAGCCTCCTGGTATGGCACGAGGAATGTACAGAAAGGTAACAACATACAGGATCCCTTATCAACGCGTTATTTATTCAAAAAGTACCTGGTGTGAGGCGCAACAGCAGATCTAAGACATAAGCATTTAACAATAAGTAGTTACAGATATCACGATCATACAAAACAATCAGCTAGAAATGTGGATAAGGAATGACACAAGATTATCAACTGAGTGTGACATTATTTGGCGGGGCGATTTTTGAGTATCAGCTAAATTCAAACGGATGGCCATAAGAGCCTTTTAGAGGCTGGTATCCTAATTCGTCAGTCACCAGCAACTACAACAGGATATGCTTTTTTTTAAGCGGAGAGCTAAAGTTTGATAACACAGACCAAAGATTAACTTCTTAATCGTTAAGAGGATTAGGAAAGAAGGCTTATTATTCGATGTGTTGGATTGGCAGGAACATATCTCACGGAAAACACCGCTGGTCTTACAGGACCTAAATAAGTATTTGGAACAATTGTATTATAAAGCGATTGGGATTGCACCTTTTACCGGAACAAACTAAACGGATGACCTGTATAAGCACACGGAGGCCATCAAGATAAGATGCCGGGGCTTCTTACACGTTGAGTATGCCGTGCGCTGTATTAAGCTCTGTGATGTTCCTTTATTAGTCGATCTCACGGAAGTAGTTTTTAGTTACATGTCTTATGACCTTCACTAATAAGTAGTTGAAGATGAATCCAACCCAAAAACACTAGCCTAGAGACTAAAATGTATCATGGAAGATGACCGTAAGAAGACCTTTGATATATTTGTAACCAGACCAAGCAGGACGGAAACTGACGTTATAACATTGCGAAGGGTGCTTCATTGAGACCCGGAGATTGTTTGCCGCCAAGCGTTATTTGACCTGAAGGATAACATGTGATGAACGGAAAAGGAAATTCTACGTCAAATGAGGATCGTCAGATCATCGCAGAACACATTCAACCGGTGGGTTTTACCAAACAGTACTACAACCCATCAGATTTAGAGATACATCTTTAATTTGTACCAATTGTGATAAATCGGAGCAAACGGTATATATCAGTAGATAATAACACATGCGGAATGGATTATTACCTGCTTAAGAGGAGCGGAATTCCTAGCATGCGCTACAGAAAGGAAGGACAGACACCTTCTGTATTCGTCTATTATTACGTACGTTGAAGGGGCTAACAATATAGCACGAGCTTGAGAGTAAAAAAGGCAAGCGCCAGAGTTCTGGTTAAAAAAGGAGATTATCACCCATGTTTTTTGCAGGATAGCGCGGAGTAAATTAACGCAGGTCACCTAAACTGCCGTATTTTTGTCATGTTCGCATCACTGAAAAGTTTCACAGGGACCAGATATAAGTAGAAGTTCAAATTGTTCCAAACCGATCATTTATTCAAGGGTACGAAGGCGCAATGAACAGAATACCGGAGAAGCTCTTCAAGATGACAGAAAAGGATTTATAAAGAGCTTTACAACTTATATAGTCCGCATAAAATATTCCGTATACCTTCAGTGCAATTCAGGATACTTGATCTAGTCATTGCAGCTTGTGGCACACGAATCCGTTTGGGTTTTGTTTGCTAGGGAATGGAAGACAACCGTGACCAATCTGTTTATCGTACATTGTATCTTTGTTTCTTGCCCTATACATTTGACCAACAGTTCACTAACAATTTAAGTTAATTAATTTTTACTAACAAAGGAGAATTTACACCGGTCGTTTTACTGCCCGGGTTATGGGACTATTTTACGTGAAGCTGAAGAACACAGACCCGAATTAAAACAACGATTTTCCGTCACTGTGAAAACAGTAAAATCAAACCGAATTTTCCTTGTGAGCCCATTGAACATAAGGTTAGCCATATGACACCACGATCCTTAGTCTTCCGGTTGGCAGCTAACAAGATTTATGCCCAATTCGAACAAAGGAAAAGAGACAATGAAATCCTTCGTGCAAAATATATCGCCGACAAGATCTATACAAAAGCCTGGAGGACGTGCCTATTTAGTGAAAGGTCACTGAGGCCACGAAAGGAATAACGAAGAGAAGTCCTTTATTAAGACAAGCTACACCGGCTTGCCGAAGTTGTAGCACAAACAGCGCCTTATACCATACGCTTGCGTTCCTAGCCAGCTCTTGTTAGCGTCCGAGTACACAGATCCGACATTGCTTAGAGATGCAAACTATCAGATGTATTATCACTTGCCCGTCAATTATGCGAAAGGCCAGACGGACATTGTTGAAAATGACCTTGAACTATTTTGTCATTGCAGAAACCGACGAAGGCCGTCAAAAAGCGAAAGTCGCCACTTGGGTTGCCGCACTTTTCATTTTACGTACATCAATATTAACCTCTGTCTTAGTTGGTTGCCCTTAATCTGTAAAACCAGGAGACCAGAGTCCTGGGTGGAAAGAAACAGTATAATTGGGTGTTACATTGGGTGGTCTTAATGTTTTGACACTTGGAGTAATTGGATGTATTATTGTTCCTATGATTAAAACCGGAAGAAAAAACGATTAAAAATGACGTGCATTTCCCTGATTTTCAAGCATAGATGAATTTAAAGGAGATTGGAAGGGGCTTAGAACATACCTAGCAACGAAAAAGAAAGACCTGTCAGACACCAGATATCAAGACGTGTACGCAGAACAGATCAGAGAGCAAATAATTGGATCCTAAAGCATTGAGGGCCGTAAGACACTATACGACACCGTGACGTTGAGAAGAGCTTTCAGACCCAAATTTAGAGATAAGTATTTGAAACTCGGGAAACGGCAGAAAGAAGGTGAGGGATTAAGCAGGTGATGGGACGACAACCGGTGTTAACAGTTTTGGGCGAAATCCCATACCAATGAAAACCCAAATATCAAAAAGCCTTACAAAAGAGATTCTAAGGACAAAGAAAAAGCAAACGAAAGGAATGAGGCAGTGATAAACAGACCTTCCAAAGAGTTGCCCGGATTGACCCGAAAGAAAGGTAGTACAACAGGCATCCCTGTTTTTTGAAACCTGCCAAAGACATCTTTTATAAGGAATATGCTCATGAACAAGAAGTTGGTGACATGGCAGACCAGCAAAGCAAAATTGATGATTAAAATCAGTAAAAACCTGTTAATTGCAAGTTTCAAAATGGTTGTATTTTTTAGAAAATTAACAACACCGTTCCAAAGATAGGTAACACGGAAGTTAGACGAGTTTTACACAAACGCTACTTTCTTTACCCGTCGGGCATATGCATATCTGTGACTTCCATATTCATCGCTGGAAGCCATAGTAGAGGAAAAGCAAGGAAAGCTATTATTTAAGCATGACGCAAAACAACCAAAAGGCACAATAAGAGAACCGGACCCGAATAAAAAATTGGCAACCCGTGTGTGAAATTGTTCTTTTGCCCGCTTTGCATCATAAATGAAAAATCAGTCCTTTAAAAGAAAAAAGTTGCGAAGGTGAAAAAAAAAATTGTTCCTTCGCTTGCCGTTGATTTTCTTGTGATTTAGAAAGAGCTGCGATTGGGCGCGAATTGGGATGGATGAGATAACAGTAAGAACAGGGTGTTTAATACGTTTGTGAAAGAGCAATTTCGCAAGTCTTGTCGATAGCGCTTCTTATGAATGCGGCCTGTGCCGCGTTATGGTAGCCGTAAATAATCGTAGACCTGCGTATTGGAATTGCTGAATTTGAGGGCATTACCATCATATTGTGGAAGTTGCGCATAATTATTGCCGGGGGAAGACGGCCTACGGAAGAGGTTTTAAATGGAGAACGTGAAATACGAATAAAAAGGTATTCGCGGTATTTACTAATTTGGATACTGGAGCTTTTGTATCGGAATAATTGTTTAATGATGGCCTTGGGGTGTTTACTTCAATGAGTGATTGCTATTAGAATAGGATGGACTTGAAGGTTGAAAGAGACGGCGAATTTTGCTTCGGGCGCTGCGATGAATTTGAAGATGAAATTCGCTCTGGGTTTTAGATCGCGTATGAATCGGTGATGTATTTGATTCATTGACTGGGGGTGCCCGCCTTCCGTCGTATATTCCTAAGTGTTTCGTGATATGATTTGCGAAGAAATTGGGGTCTATTGGTCCGGATGAGATTGGCGGATTGGGATGGGGATGTTGAATTTGATTTGATTGGGGTTTTATCTGGAGAGTCTTTGAGAAGGGCGAGTGAGCAGAGCTGGAATGGAGAGCTGAA
>Ga0163217_1113420_pt1 | contig 13529 bp, 10 predicted proteins | sample SynspAceP_FD_185933 | JGI IMG/M metagenome (GOLD analysis project Ga0163217, IMG submission 185933) | Saline lake microbial communities from Ace Lake in Antarctica - Synechococcus sp. Ace-P (PacBio error correction) | ecosystem: Environmental > Aquatic > Non-marine Saline and Alkaline > Saline ... | reverse complement strand
TTTCCGTACTGGGTCATCGTCAAGCTCGCCTAGTAACCGCCTACAACATCGAAACGACTGCTCGAACATAAGTCGATTCCTGCTGAAACGTGGATTGACCCACTCTTAGTACGCGCGCAAACCGCGGAGGGACGAGGGGAAGAAAGTTCTTGCTATGCATCACTGCAATGGGTCTGAGGAGGAAGCCAAGCAGGTTCTGCGCTCAAAGACCATGAACATTTTCCTAATTCCGGATCAAACACTCGGGTATTATCAGAACGTGTCGTCGCCAGGGCAGGGAGCGCATGTGAGACATCCCAGACCACGTTTCCTTTGCCCGGGAACAAGTCTTCAAAAGATGTTCATCGGCCATGGCAACTGATACTTACCCCATGGCCAGTTGGCAACGGGCCTTTTGGACCCTTGGCCGTGGTAGTTTCGGACGCGAGGGCGTGCTCAGGAGGTACTGCGTACGTTTCCTGAAACCCGGGGGAGCACGTGACTGTATAAATCCTATCGAACGCACTCATTGGGTCCCAAACTGAATTGGCCAGCGAGCAAAGCGTTTACACGAATGTCAATGATTGTAAACTGCAGGAATTGACCTTGTACGTTAAACACATTTCAGTCATCCCCATTAATCGTGTTTCATGTGCAGGCAGTTCGCTGTTACCGTGAAGGCATGGGGCTTATCCTGTGTTTGCACGAAGGCTTGACGATGGACGGCGGGAAGTCTCCCAACTAGGTAACCCACGCAGGACCGTAGGTGGCCAGGCGTTAAGCGAGCCCGTAAGCATTGTTTCCTGATACAGACGGTGGCAGCAATGCTGTGAAACATGGGCTTCGCACAATCAGTCATGATCCAATACACTTCAAAGCTTGAAGTCAAGGCCTTGAAGCACAGGGCACCCAAACCAAACTTGATTCGTGTTGCGCGCGGCTTGCCCAGGCATTGACGGCACATCAAGAGCCCTCGTTGAGCCCCACTCGATTAAACCCATGCGACTGGTACGATGGGCGACTCTAGAGGGTGACGACATAGCCAAAAGAGACTCGGTTGCTTCTTGGAACAGTATTTAGGTTGCCCTTTCATGCCTCATGCATAAATCGACATCGTCCACCACAATAGACTAAATCCGCCATATTTATTTCAAATTTCTGTTAGATGAAACGAAAGTTGCAGATACTCAACTACCTCTATAAAATCTACTTTTCTCAGAATATCGCGCACTATCGGCCATTAAGCGGGCACCGTGAAAACTAGTATTCATATCCAAGCCAGACCTGAGACGGCCAAAAAACTTCATTCTGGCGACGCGCAGAGATCCGCAGACTATCCAACTGCCATGGCTTCCAAGTTAGTCGCTTGTTCCATCTAGCATTGATGATGGGTTAACGGCTGTGTCTATATCAAACAGCCGAGCTTAGTCTCTCACAGAGAATCGCCTAGCAGCAGCCGATTCATAATTGACCTAAATATTATACTACAAGCCATGGATTGTACCTCTTCTCCAGCATCCCAGAACTCAACACTATCATTCGAGCCTATGTCCAATTGGACGCTTCACATTACATAAGCTCAAAGTCCGACAGGTAGTCGTGAGTACTTTTCAAGATACCCCACAATAAGTTTCGACATCTCATAGCATCAGGCCCCCTGACAGGGAGTTAGCCATTGGTGTAAATAGGTTATCCGTCTCTCGACACAAAGGCAAACAAGCCAAGGGGAGGGGCTCATGAGGACATAATCAGGTCAATCGAAAAGGCTCAGGAATCATGGAATCAATCAGATACAGAGCTTCAAGTATTACTATCCAATACATGATCCTGATAAGCAAAAACTCCAAAACTCTAAGACAGGGCCTCACAGCCAAGAGGAAAGCTGATCAACAGCACCTTGTGCTAGGTACGGACCAAACGAATTAAAGACACAATACAAAGCCAAATCCCTTTCTGGTTTTCTCCAGAACTTCTGGGGACAAATGCCATGGATGATTGAAATCTGCAGCAGTTGCTATTCTGGCAACAGATCGCGGGACATTGGCCTGACCATCTCTCATACTTCTCCTGATTGCTGATCTCCCCAATGCTTTTGTTTGGCTTCTGGAAGGAACATGAGGCGGGCAACTAGGCAATCGGCTGCACTGAGGCAAAGCATTGTCTGTAAGAGCGCGAGCCAAAAACGGCATTGGACAGTGACCACGAGTCGCAGATCTCGTGAATGGAATACCAGGTGATTTTTAGATCACGCTTCAGACTTGGTGACATTGTGCCTCGCCGATGCCCGCCTGACATTGATGGGGATCCAGTCGACGTCGGATCAATCCGCTTCTGACATGGCCGAATCTTTACCCACTTGAACCGGACAAGTCTGGCGATATGGCCATATAATTCAGGATTCGAATCCTATCGCCAGGGGGAAGTCAAGTTTGCAATCAGTTTACGGCGAAACAGGTCTCACGAACTTACTTCGGTGTAACGGACCGCACACTCGTGCAGGAACAGGGACAGACAGTCAGGACATTTTACTCAAAAGGAGTTTTGAAGATGGCAAAATTAATGCTAAATGCTGCTTTGGGCGCTTTGTACCGCCTAATTATTAGTCGTTGCGATCATTCCGAGGGAAATCCCATCCTTACCAACCTGTCAAGTTCGCCTTGGTGTTGACGAGTAGGCGCGATTCCTGTTCCGCCATTGCCGACGGTTCTTTTCGGTCAACAATGGCCGTCTGGAGCCCGATTGCTTGGCCAAGAAACAGAGGCGATACGAAATAAGCAACATTGGAAATTGCAATCGAAGAGTTAGCTAGGTGGTAGACGTCTCTACGCGGATAAAACTGCCACACCTGACCAGATAAGTTAACTTTTAGGAGATTCCTTTGCTGTAACTTCAGAGTCTCTGTCCGAGAGCGTCAATTCTCTATGATAAGCGACTAAGCGCATTCCAAACGCTCGGAAAACAATGACACGATTGATCTCGCTGTATTTGATGGGATAAAGAGCAACCAGTCTTCTAAATAATTACGAGACTCTCGTCACTTTAATCCCCTTTGATCCCAGTGATAAACGTTGAATTCTACAGTCAAGGGAATTAGTGACAGCAGGACCTTCCAAGGTTGACCAAGGGAGCACGCAGGTATTCTTGCATTTAGCTGAAAATCACTCAGGAAGGATTAAAATGGCCCGTTGACAAGGCTGTCAATGCATTTGTGGCGAGGAGGTTTCCGCTCGTTGGAAGCAGTAGCGCGAGCAGAAAGGGGATGGGCCCTGGCAACATTTTCTATCAGGGGTTCTCCCTCTTAGTTTCGATCCGTCACCATGGGGCGAATGCAAAGAAGCCACAATCGCTGACGGCAAGCAAGATGGGTGTTCAAAGGATCAAAGATGGGTGAACAGGCGATTCGCACTCGGCGATCGCCTAAAGGAAACAGCACAAGTTACTGGGCCTGGCACACAAGACTATTCTCTCGATGCCACTAGCAGTCTGGGCGATAAAGTCAAGCAAAGCCAAGAGACAAGGCGTGCAGGCTAAATCCATCCGAGTTCAAGCGATGCTTTCGCCCAAGTGTTCCCTGAAACACAAAGTTCTCATATGTCGATGTTGACTGCAAAAAAACACGAAGTCACTTTGGTGCATGACTCGGTGATGGTGTGAATGACGCCCTTGCGCTGAAAAATCGGATCTTGGAGCATTGCAAATGTTATCGGATGCAACAGAGGCGCAAGGGCAAGACCGACAGACATTGTGCTGCTGACGCCTGGACTGATTCGGTGGCCATTACTTGAAGCGATACAAGAGAGAGTCGCCGCATTCTTTAAACGGAAATTGAACAGCTTACGCGATCTACCGCATCACCGAAACGCCTGCGCAGAATTCAACAACTGTTGTTAGATGACATTGGCAATACCTGGTGTTCAACAATTCTATCCTCACGCTGTCATGATCGTCATACTGGCATTCATCTCAACGGATGGTTTGCAATATTATCGATCGGCCTATGACCGACGTTCATATTTATCGCCGACTCGCTCGCGCTCTCGCGCCTAATGCGCTTAGTGTCTAAGCAGTCTCTAACCCGTGCTGGGCCGCTAATGCGCTAAATCTCTGCACTTGGACTATTTTACTTGGACGAGCGTGTTTTTTAAATCTACTAGACTCGGGCGAACCAATATCCAGAACCCTTGTATGTACCACTAAACACTCTCTACTCGCAGGAACATTTAACCATCCTTCCCTGGACACGTACACAGGACCGCTTCTGGCAGTCCGATTACGTCCCGCCTAATAACGGCTTATCAAATCAATGATAGGCTCTCGCCCGTGGCTCGCGTGCCAAGGCTGTGGCCTACTGTGCTTGAGTCGCATCGCGTCTATGAGTGGTCTCTTCCTGACCTGACGACTACTCGGCTGTGGTACTGGGCACTGTGTCGTTTGGGGACTACCGCAATGGTTTGCAAAGATTCCTTGTCAAATGACCGCGTGAAGTACTGCACTTGGCTTCTACATACGCGTCGATTGAAAATTCTACCTAATATGTTTCAAATCGCTTGAGATTATTTTAGGGTCAAGGAATATGAAACCTAGCGTCTCCCAGTGGCTCATGAGCGTTGCCGGACATCACTCCGCCAGAAGTGGCTTCAAGCTAAACAGCAATGGGCTTCGGCCCAACGAAAGGCATCACCACCTTCCATCTAAATCACCGTTCAGCTGGCTCGCATAGGGTGTCCAGAGGGCTTTTTTATTTGGGCCTTTTTTCCAAAGAGGGCCGAAGAAAAAAAGGGTGGGGGGAGGGGGGAGGCGCCTAATTTGGGGTTTTTTTCCTTTTTTTACTGGCGAGCCCTTTTTCTATCTTATTGATGGGCGATAGCTGTATCTGTTCACAATTCTCATGAGGCTGAGACTGGGCGCGCTCAGCACCCCGGACAACACACGTCAACGAACAGGGTGCAGTGGATACCGAGGTAAGAAAAGCCAGGCCTTTGCGAGCCCTGAGTAGCGGAGGTTCCAGTCCATGAATGCGCCGTCTTCTCTCGCCGTAACGAACTTTCTTTGCCCTTCGCCGCCGAACAGACATCAACGGTGCCGGGGCTTGCGGGGCCCTGGGGTCTGGCCTGGGGGAGCCAGATCGGCTGAAGGCGAGATTCAAGCGCCACGCTGCGGCAGCAACCAACCAGGAGCGCGAGCGCGGCGGAACTTGCCGCACGCCGAAAGTTAGAAACTGCCAGCGGGGCGATCTAACCGCTGGTGCTGATCTCTGATCTCAACTCCACGTTACGGCTCCACCACCATTAACATCCCGAGGTGGCCAGGCCTTGTCCTGATCCCTCGCTGCGCACAGAACCTAGGTGGCTTTTTGCGCCGGACGACATGGTTGGCCGGAGACAGAAAGACCAGTCCTCAAGCGATGGCCAGCTCAGGGCGATTGTAGAGGCGTCTTTCGAGGGGGCGGTAATACCTGGCGCCCTTACGCAAAGCCGGGCCTTGGCCCTTTCGACCCACGATTGGCAACTCATGACGCGTCGATCCGAGCCGCAGCCGGCGCTCCTGGGCTGGTATCACACGATTCGGAGCGTGAGCGCCAGAAGCCGGAACCCGTTTGCTGGACGATAGTCGCCCGCAAAGATTTCTGGGGCTCTCTTTCCTGGACTGCCTCGGGCTTTTCACTTTACTTATCTATATCCGTTCTTGCAGGATGGACAACGCTGTTTCCTCTTGGGTTTCCCTGATTTCAGCCCGAGCAATGGCTTGCGTGTGGTGCCGAGCGGCAGCCTTCAGCCTTCCTGACGCCGACGCCGCGCGTTGCCCCCGCGAGGGACTCGTACTCGGACCTACACTGCCCTCCTGGGCCACTGTGGCCAAGGGCCCGCAGACAGCGCGGCAGACAGTGCTGTAGCGGAGCGAGCACGCTTTGCGCCAGGTGCTCTGAGAGCGCTAGCGACGTGGAGGCCTACGTCAGCGGCCACAGCACGTCGCCTATTATCCCGGTTCCCGGCTTTGGCCAGCTACGATCTTTTACACAGCGACTCGGCGCCGCGGGTGCAGCGGCACAGCAGCAACTACCTCCTGGGAGGCGCCGTCCGTGCCTTCCAAGACCCTTCCCCCTGCATACGATCTCTCCTGGCAGAGCGGAAGCACCCGCTGATGACACCAACCTACAACCTGACCGCACCCTGGAGAAGGTGAGTGAACCTGCAACGCCCTCCGGGGTCAGAAATTCCATCAAAACCTCTGCCCAGGGGAGCCACGGCGCTGGTTGCGGCGAGGCGGCTCGACCCCGGGAGATCTCGGACGAAATCTCCGGTGGCCGCCGGGAGCCTAACGCGTTCTAGTGCCCAATCCACGCCGAGTGCATGCTCCGGAGCGGCGAAGTGATCCAAGACAGAAGGCGTACGCTGCGCTTGAGGGTGGCGATCTGATCCACAAGCCAGCGGAGTGCAAGCAAGTTCGAGGGTGATTGGCGGTAATTTCTCTCGCCGCGGTGCAGCGGCAATGAGGCCAGTGTGGGCCAGTCCCAGAGGCAGCCAACGAGCAAGCCAGTGGAACGCGCAGGGCCGACGCAGGTCGGGCCACCCGCGAACAGCGGACGATCAACCGCCCATGGAGACACAGATCCAGGCCAGCGAAGGGGCGGACTGACCTCGCACGTTGATCTGGCGCAGGAATGTCGCCGGCCACCGCACGACCACCATCTGCACGCGGGGGCCGGCCATGCCGGGCCAGCGCGCGCCCGTCGCTTGTGTGGCCGTAGCTGCAGAGATCGCCACCACCCGCAGCTCCGGATTGAGTGATCCCCCGCGAGAGGGCACCCGAGAAATCGGGCTCCACCAGCACGCGCCGAGGCGATCCACAGCTCCGCAGCCGCTTGGCGCGCTCGGCTCCAGCAAGTTTTCCGCAGCCGTGAGGCCGCACCACCCAGCGGTCCAGCAGACGGTTGGCGGGCCTTCGAGAAAGGGGAGGTTCCCCTTCTTCTTGAGCAGGACCTTGCCCGGGCTCGATCGCCCCCCAACCATTGAGCCTCTAGACATCAGCTCCACGCCATTGCGCTCCAACGGTCGTCCGCTTGCACGCTCCGTCGAGAGGCTGGGATTGCAGTGTGTTCGGCCGCAGACCCTGGATCCCCCACCGCATTCACCAGCACCACCCGGGCAGCAGCTCCATCCTGCAACTTGCGGTTGCAAATCGCCGGCGGATGGGCGCTAGTGCAGTCACGCTCCACCAGGAGAGCCGGCCAGTTACGCAACCGGGCCGGCCCCGGGACCCACCACCCCACCACGACAGGTGGGATCACATATGCAGGAGAAACTGGCGGGCGCTGGAGGGATCGGTGGTCTGCTCGGCCTTTCCAGGGCCCATCAGTCAACCCGGCGACGAATCTTTCCTGGGCGTGCATCTCTAGGATCTTTCATCGGCGGTGCGCAGCGGCCGCCAATTCTCAGTGACCGAAGATAAGGTGCTGCGAACCGCAGGCCAGCACCAGCTCCGGGTCTCGTTAGCCGTAGTGATGGCCGAGTGATATGAACCCGCAGAGCAAACTGGTTCTCCAGATCAGGTCGGGTGACCTCCCCCAGCAGCACGCTCGACGTTCGGGCGCGCTGTGACCCCCACCAATCTCAGTGCCAGGGGCGATGGCCAATTCCGCCGCCCAGAGACCAACGCCCGCCGCAAGCCACCCTGATAGAGGAGGGGCGTGAAAACAGGTTGAAATGCGTCTTGCGTCACACTCCAGTGACTAGGATGCACGCGCACCGGCTTGGGCGGGCCAGAGGCCTGGCAGACCAGCGAACGCCGGCAAGGCCACCCGCCCGATCCACCCACACATTGGGGCGCCAGCTCGCCTGGGTGCGGCGCCCGGGTCGAGTTCAAAAAGAGTCGTGTCGGCGCCATTTGAATCGGTGGCATCAGCAAGACCAACAAGTTGACGTTTAGGCAGCGCAGGCGCCGACGCGGGTTGTTCTCGTTGCAGGCACTCGCCACAGCAGACGGCCTGGGACCTGGGCTTGCTGGCCTTGATGGCGGGCCTAGGCCGCCGTTCGGCCAAAAACAAGGGGGGTAGATCGCGCTGACAGGGGCTGGGCCGATCCCGCCTCCGGACTCGCCCCGGCAAAAGGCCAGGCCCAGCGTGGAATCACGAGGGCGGCGCGGCATCCACCAGCCGCAGCAAGCCTTCGCGACGGGGCCAGCAGCCCGGGCGGCCCCCCAGTGTCCCGGCGCCCGCCCTTGGTGCTGCAAGCCCGCGCTGCAGGTCGCCAGCTCCCAGAGGCCAGCAGCGCCTTCCCATCCTGCTGGCACTGACCCAGCAGCCTGCCAACCGCTTAGGCGCTGGGCCGCCGCCACCAGGCTGTCGATAGCAGAGGTGGGCGGTGAGATCCCAGTTGCGGGATCGGCCAGGGGTGATCGACTGCTGGGCTGTCTGGCCCCGGCATAGGCCATCAACACGGTGCCGTTGGAGCGCGTGCCAGCGCGTCCAGGTAGCGCAGGGCCTCCAGGGCTAGTCCGACCGAGATCCGATGCAGGCCTGGGCCCGCGTCAGCGCAGCCGCTCCGCACACAGAGCGCCAGCCAGGGGCTCAGGCAGCCCCCGGATGCAGCTTCGGCACCAGCCTTCGGAAGGCCGCTGCTCCCAGGCGTTGCAGGCCCAGGGGCTGCACTGCAGCGGGCCGCTGCCGCCCGGCTCCAGGGGTCCTGCCGGGCTCCAGCCGCACGTTCCCCTGCTGGAGCTGTCACCCAGCTGCTGGCGCCAGCCCGCCCGCTCTGCCTTCGCCCGATCGCCTCCACCGCCAGGCATCGGAGCAGCCTCGTGGGCCAGCACCACGCCCCCGCAGCGGCCGCGCCGCCAGCTCCCTCGAACGCTGCTTCCAGCCGCACCGCAGGCGGTGCAATCTTCGAAGCCGCTGCCGGCTTCCGGTGGGCGGCCGATGCCGAGCGTTGGCTCCACACTCAGACCAGGCTCCGGCTGAGGCCCAGCAACGGCCAACCGGACGTAGCAGTAACAGTCCACCAGCGCAGCGGCCAAGCCTGCCCGAGCCAGGTCGCGCCTCGCCCAGGCCGGGTCCTCGATCAGGGAGAGGCGGAGCTGCCCAGACTCCCTGTCGAAGACGGTTGTCTATGCGCTCCCGGTTTGGGAATACCACGCTGCAGGGGTGCTCCTTGAGCCACTCGGGCAGACCTGGGCGCGGCAAGCCGCGCACACAAGGTCCAGCCCCCACGCGAACGGGGCCGTGGGCCGAACATGCCATGGCGGCCCGCCAATGCCGCCGGCCCGGCACCACGCTCCGTAGAGCACCCGAGTGCCTTCAGGGTCCACCTGGCAACGCGCCCAGCCATGTAACCAGCGGCTGCGAACGGGCACGCTTGCCGCCTGCCGCCTCGAGGTGGCCGCCGTTGTCTGACAGCAGGCAGGAACGGGCACGGCAGAGCGCTGGCTGGACAGAGAATGAAAGCGTCACTGAAGCAGCCGCAGTGGGTCAAGGCCGAGGCCGATCCCCGTCCCACTTCTCTCCGCGGCCTGGCCTGCTCGGGATCGCGGCGCCCTTGCTGGTCGCTGCTGACGGCCCCTGGCAGTCCGCCGGCCTGCCAGGGGCGACATGGCGGCGGACAAACCCTAGAGTTGCTTTCCCGATCACACCCACCCCGGTGATCGATTCTGGCCCCGGGCCCTCACGCGACTGCCAGGACGGCGACCGCCTGGAGCTTCCGATACTGGCCCGATTTTTGAAACACCAGCCTAGCCGGCTGGCAAGCTGCGGGGTCCTCACCCCTAGTAGCCGAGCGCAGACCCCCGGGGCCTGGCCGCGGACTGAAGGAAGTTCTAGGGGGAGCTCCGCCAATGAGTCGCAGCCTCGTCGCTTGTCGCGTGACCCCGTATCACGCGACAAACTAAGCGAGGCACCTTGTCAACACTTTCATCGTTCGGCGTACGCTCCCTGTTCGGCCCTGATGCCCCGCACATCTTCTGCGGTGGAGCTGGCAGACGCGCATACAGCGCAACCGAGTACTACGTTGCGCGAACCACGGCGAAAGACGGCGCCATCGTTGATTCCCTCCTCCGCTAGCCGTTGGAAACCCTGCCTGGGAGCGGGGGGCTGTTCAGGTGGTGCCCGGCCCTTACCCAGGAGCAGTGGATTGGCTCAACTTCGTTGCCACCTCCAGTGCTGGCGGCTTGATCGTCGCGACAATTTGCCGGCTACCCACGCAAGGAGGGGGATCGAGGATCGCCTGTGAGTGTTGGGCTGCTGCTGCCTCTCACCCGCCTGTGGGGAGATTGACTGTTACCTAGATCTCCCTTAGAGACTTGGCGGCCGGTGATCACGCGCAACCTTTCCAGCATCTGCTCGCCCATCTTGCTCGCCACCCAGACCTCAGCTTCCTGGGCTCACACAAGTGATGCTGGCCTACCACTGATCGACCTCAGCGCACGTGGGTGCAAGCCCCGCTCAGCGGCGTGATTCAGGCCTGAACTGACTAGGGGAAGGTTGACATGACCGAACATCCCGCAGGCACAAGCCCAGAGCGATGCCGTAGTGCCCACTGAGCAACGGCGGTCTCAACCGGTCTGACGCCTGACGGCAAAAGTCACCTGCGTGCGGTATGCATTGCTGGACCGCAGACATTAGAGCATTAGGCTCATTAGTGATCTGCTTAGATCTAACAGTGTGACAGCAGCGACTTCGCGCCCGGGCTGGCCATAAGAAAACTGCGGCCAGCGGAGAGTTGGGGCAGCAGAGAGGCCCACTCAACAACCACACAGTAGCCAACATAGAGCCGCCAAGATATTGCGGCCAAGTCATTCACCGCCGCGGTTGCCAGCTCAGGGCTCCAAACCATGAAATGGCTGCGGCGGATACAAGAAAATCGCTTGCTTTGATCCTGCAACCATTTCTCAGGGACCGAAAGCACACCCAGACCATTCCGCAACGGAGTCACCATGTCCCAGCGAGCAGAAAAGGGGAGCACCGAGCAGCCTGGACTGGCAATACCGGGTCCTGCGCATCAACCCGAGATTGGACCGGTGACGGTCCAAAAGAGAGAGATACAAGAAGACCAGACGAACGAATCCTCAGTAACTCCTGGATCCTGGCCGTCTGGCCCAGGTGCCTTCAGCGAAGCGAATCGTTTGAGCATGGCCCGGTCGTTCCGGCAGTGTATCGCGAACGAGCGCGTCTCGTTGCGCGACTTCGCGCACATACCTACGCAGCGCCACGGAAACGGGGTTCAGGTCGGGCCGACGGCCAATGGAAGCGCTCAAGTGCTGGGACGACAGAATCTCCTCCAAGATGGTGGCCTGAGCCAGGGGCTTGCTGCCCGATCAACAGAGCGGAAGAGGAGGAGGCGACAGTGCGAGTGGGAAGAAGTTAGGGCAACCGACAAAAAAAGGGATGTCGTCGAGTGGGGGAGAGCACAACGCAAAGGCATTAGCCACCTCAGAATCAGCAGTGACCGCCATGGAGGAAATTTTGGCGGACTTTGAGCGCAACAAGAAAACATCACAACGAAAGAAGGTTGCAGATCGGCAACAAATTTCGCGGACGGGGAATGTAGATATGGCATAAACGACATGGCCAGAACTAACACTCAGAAACAGCTGATGCGAGAAAAACATTTGTGCTTTCAGCAGAATAATGAATCGTGAAAGAATTTGAATCAGTAACCGTCGAGAGATGATGGATACCATCGCGGCCGGGCTATGTTCGTTGCGAAATAAACATTACGACAAATACACGGGCCCACAGGATCGCCTTTCGCATAATGTGGACAGGTAACGCAAAAGTGATCGGTGCAGCGTCTACCGGTTATACTCAGATGGTGGTCGTGGCGTTCGCAATCGACTGCCTCAGGCGGATTCTTGGATTGATTTCAGGGCCCCATCTTTCGCGCGAAATGAATCAATGCTCTCCTAGACCTTGAAGCCACTGGCATATCGATAGTGCATTTCCCAGTAAAAAGCCTGTTCCAGGCCACCTAACTTACCAGCGGGCTTCTTCGGCCATATCAGGCTAGTAGCCGAAGCCTGCCTCTTTAGCAGCCGCAACCACCCAAGGGGCTTCGAAATCGCTCAGACCCGCCTGCTCCCGCGCTCCCATCGAGCTCCACAGTAGCCGGCGCACACCGCCCGCGCGCGGCCAGCAACGGCGGCTGGTCGAGTTGCCAGATCACCGCCCCAGCAAGTTTGGGGCCTGGGACTTCTCAGCAACCAGGTGCGTGGCCCGCCAGCGCTCGCAGCTCCCCGCTCACATTGACCGCCGCCTCGGCCGAAGCCCTGCACGCGTCGCCTACCTCAAGATGTGGACTCGCATCTTGGATTGGCGAGAGGGCCCTACAAGAAACTGCTGTAGCCTCGCCTTGTCCGATCAGCCGCTCGCACAGGGGCATCACCTCACAGCCAGGCCGCACGTCTGCGGGCAGAACCCGGGCCATTCGGTGCGGGCTGCAGCCGACTGAGATCGGAGCTGCAAAGACTGACACACCCAATGCGGCAGGCAGTTCCCAAAACTCAGTTCGGTGATCGACGGCTGAAATAGCCGAGAAGCCACCCGAAAAGGCCAGCAGCCACGCCAGCGCTGTCCGCTGTGGGGCAATCAGTGGCGGCGCAGGCATTCTGTACGGATATCCAAGGGCCGTGGCTTCACCGGCGGTGGAGTCCGACCCGCGTCTCCCGGCAGCCGCCAGTCCCGTGCCATGCGAAAACGCGGCAGCGGCATACACGACCATCACCGGCGGTCACAGATCCCGCAACGCTCCGCCCCAGGCCCAGGAACGCGACCGCGCCCAAGTCGCGGGCCGGTTAAGACTGTCGTCCACAGGCCGAAGTTGGCCCATCCAGTGCAACGGCAGCCCGTGGTAGAGCTACCGCCCAGCGGGGCTGCGGCCAGGCCAGGGAACACTCGCCCCAAAAGCAGCCAGCGCAGGGCCGCCCTGGGGGCCGCAACCAAAGGCCCGCCTGCCAGGTGCTGATCTGCCCAGGCAGGCGCTGCTCAGGGCCGCAAGGGCGCAGCGGCAGCATGTGGCCGGGCCGTCCTCAACTCCGAGAGCTTATGGTCAAGCCTGCAACAGCCCACAACTCCCAGCCACAGGAGGCGGTGCTCAAAGGGGTGGCCCCGAAGCGCCGGCGAGAATAGGAAAGGTGTACTAGGCAGGGAGCTGGAGATCCACCAGACCGCCAGGCAGGGTTGGCGTTGCCGCCAGGGGCCAGGCAGCCACGAAGCCACCGCGAACATGGCACAAGCCGTGGCGCTGACGGCAAGGCATAGATCAGCACGTCACCGGCAAGGGTTGTGCTCCACCACACGTTCTGTTCCATAAGGGAGGCGACCTATCGGGCTGTACAAGCGGTGGTGCTGGACGTAGAACAGCCGGTAATGGCCAGTCATAAGTATCGGCCCTAGAGAAAAATGGAAAGCGGCAGTTCCCGCGCCACTCACCGTTCGATGCAACACGAATGGCGCGCACAACAAGGCCGCACATTGAGATAAGGCGGATGCCGCAACGCGGCCGATCAACCAGAAAAGCTGCGGCGTCGCGCTAGCACCACGCATCAGCAGGTGTGCAATTATG
>Ga0163217_1100052_pt1 | contig 13529 bp, 9 predicted proteins | sample SynspAceP_FD_185933 | JGI IMG/M metagenome (GOLD analysis project Ga0163217, IMG submission 185933) | Saline lake microbial communities from Ace Lake in Antarctica - Synechococcus sp. Ace-P (PacBio error correction) | ecosystem: Environmental > Aquatic > Non-marine Saline and Alkaline > Saline ... | reverse complement strand
CCTGCGCGTAAATGAAAGCCGAATCATAATAAATACCTCAAACAAGCCTCAATCCACTTTCCCCCTTTTTTTTAATTGCCTTCTGAAGGTCCGCCATACTCCGGTGCCATTTGAGTTAAAAAAAAAAAACTAATTTTTTTTTTCCCAAATTTTTTTTTTGATGATTTTATTGAAAGCAGCCGTTTTTAATTTTACTCTTCCAGATAATCCCCTGCGCGATGTATGCAGGGGGAATTTATCCCTAGGAGGTGAATGCAAGAAAGAAATACAGTTTTTTCATAAACAGTTTTGTTGATACAAACCAATAAAAAAAAAATTCTCTTACGCTATGTTAAGCACTGTTAACGAGGTTTAAACCTTGAAGAAATCCAACCAATGAAGCCGACTACTGTAGCATGTGAAAAAAGCTCATTCAAACGTGTAGGAATTTTAATCGGAGTCACCTCTTCTGATCAGGTATTGGATGCAAGTCTTACCGAAAACACTCTCAATTCGATTGATACAGAACCAAACTGGTCAATGATAATCAGGCGAAGTTCGGACACTGCTTTAGCAGAATATTATGCGGAAAGATCGCCAAAAATGATGTTTTTGATTCACTGATAATCTTCCCAACATTTGAATTCAAATTGAAAATATTTTCTCAGATGTAGATACCATTTCCGGAACACAATTGTAAAACAATTTTTCTTAATTAAGAGTCAAGGGGATCTTGGAATAAAAAACTGATTCCATTTCCCGGGATCCAAGATTTTTTCAAGCGAGTAGGCAAGAGTAAGATATACTTAAAGCATTATCCCAGCGCAGAGAGGCCAATCAAACGATTAGTACATTTAGCAGCGCTGAAAAAAGGAAAGTTTGACATGGGACAGTCTTAAAACCTTTCAAGTCGATGAAATCAATAGCATTCAATATTTTTAAGGATTTAGACGCAGCAGATTAGCCTTAGCAGTCTTAAAAAATTAACCAAAGTCAAATCATCATTTCCATTACTCGTGATCATTGATTGAAAAAAAATTAATAATATCTTCCAGGCTGAATTAATCGAAAGAAAATCGACATCAATTATGCCTACTTCATTTTGATTCGTGATAGTTTAAATGGAGCTTATAATGGAATCAGTTACTCCCGGAAATGCCAATTAAGAACCGTCTCCAAATCAACCTTCCTTTCCCAGAGGTCAAAAGCTGGAGATTGTACTTTTGAAAATACACGTTGACTGCTGTGAGAAGAGGACTCGTGGAGATGTTGGGACTTCTATATTATTTCTTGTGGTCATGTTCCTTCGCATTCTATTTACCTCTATCAGACGATCAAAAAATGCAGAAGGAACTCGCTGATATCAAGCTGATTGGATCGGAAATATCACCCACGATTCAAAACCCCATCGCCACTACCCTTTCGCTATTGAAGGAATCGCTAAATTCAATCCTGAAAATGTGCAGACAAGAGCAAGCGCTATTGAGTATTTCCAAATCGCAGATTTGAAACTAAAATTCAAATGTCGAAAAAAAAAATACTGGAGACTCCACCTGGATTTCGGATCAATTACCCCTTTAAGAAAAAGAAAAGCGCTAAACCCGGCAAAATCTTTTACCGACATTGTCAAAAGTTTCAGCAATTGCCCCTGAAAAAGACCATTCAACTATCACTCCAGCACTATCTAAGCCTAATATGCCGCATCCTTTTCATTTTGAAAATGTAATTTCCAATTTATTGGACAATGCAATTCAAATACCGGATGGTGAGAAAATCACCATCAGTCTAGATCAAAACGGTTTGAATAAAATTTTACGAATCTCTGACAACGCGAGGGAACCTACCTCGGATCAAAAAAAGCGCGTTTTCGAGCAATTCTATCGTGTTCCCAAAAGGTTGATCTTACACGATGTAAAAGGATTTTGGAATCGGACTCTATTATGTCAAAAAAATCATGGAAAAGCATGACGGAAAAATCGAATTAGACCCTTTCTGTCATTCAACGTAAGTATTTACTACCTATTGGCCATGAGCAAAATAAATTACTGCTAGCCGAAGATGAAATTGCTTTGGGCATGATCATCCAGGAAAGCTTGCCGAGAGTAGAGATTTCAAACGTCGGCTGTGTGGAGATGGGCAAAAAAGCCCCATGATGAATATCAGCGAGCAAGGGCCTGAATGTTGCTGGTTTGACGTAGATGGATGCCCAAAAAAGCGGCTTTTCCTTGCCGAGCAAATCCGCAAAACCGATTCCTTACACCCCGACATTTTCCCAACTGACTCCAAACGTCAAAACCGAAGATGTGTGAAAGGCTTGACTTGGTGGGAATGATATTTGCCGAAAGCCTTTAGCATGGAAGAGCTAATCGTCCGATCAAAAGCCCAATTGGATCGACTTCGGTTCGAACAAAAATCAATCCGATTGGATGCGGATTGGCAATTATTCGTTTCATTCCAAACCAGCAATTACTCATGTTCGAAAAGAGTAAGTAACAAGGACCGCACCGTGAGGCTTCCCGCTTCAAATTTTGGTAAACATGCAAATGAAGTGACCGACAGAAGTTAATCTAAACTTCAGATCTGGGGTTTCGGAGACTTGTTCAACGCCCCGCAGCAGATGGATTGTCTTTTGATTACCAAGCTTCGCGAAAAAAACCTCAGGGTGATCCCTTCAAATCAGCTACTAAATATTCGTGGATTTGGATACAAATTGGGTCTGTTAAACAATAAGAGTTTGGCATATGCCACGAAAATTTAAAATGGATTAATAAAATCTCTTAGGGTATAAATTGTGTTTCGATAGTTTCCGAGCATATTGAAAAATCAATGCTTAAATAGCTAAGCAAGCCTGAGAATAGTTTCGTTTTAGAGCTCTATAGGTATGTTCTGGCATTTAAGGTAGCAACCATAAATAGAAGTAACATTCCGCAATTGCACCAGTAAAAGCCAAAAAGCAAACTTAACATCTCGGTAAACACTAGCATTGCCCGTACTTTTCCTGATAGCTATCGGGACACCACTGGCCTGCCTCGCCTGTAGGGCCTGCCTCGCCGTTGGTGGGCCTGCCTACGCCTTAGGGCCTGTCCAGCCAATAAGCAAAGAAAAAGGGGCCACTTGCGAAATCATTTGCGGCTAATCCGTAAAAAAATTTTTCATTCTCCGGGCACCAATCAAAATCCATTTTCTATAGGTCATTCTATCCAGATGCAGATTACAACAATTTTTGCTAGCTACAAAAATATTGCACTCCCGATGCTTGGACTATGTGATCAAGTATTGCCTATTCAGTCAAAAGCTTCAAGGTTCTCTAGATAACGAAAGTTGAAAAAAACTTTTAAAAACAACAGCACTGTTAACACAGAATGGACTAATAGTTTAATGGTGTCCATAAAAAAACTCATTGTGGAAAAAATCATCTTCAAAAAAAAAAACACTCCCGTTTAAGTCAATTTAGCTTATTCTAAGTGGTGTTTAAGGTTAAGGTACTTCTTGTAAGTTCAGGGGGAAAAAGCAGGTAATTTCAAATGAATTACTTGCGCCCTCTGCACCACCAAATCCTAACTCAGATCGCCTCCTCCCATTTCCTAGTTTGAGATCAAAAGTGACAAGATTTTGTGTGTCAAAATATTATTGTAGCATTTAGTACAGTATTTTTATTCACCACTAAATGAGCGGTTTTGTAGGATGAGATTCTACATCGAGAAAAAGAATAAAGCAACTTCAAAAGATTCGAGAACGATCCGAAAGGCCTCAGCCCAAATGAGTGTGATCATTGCGTCGCAGAAGAATTGGTAAAACTAGTCTCTTGAAAAAGATATGAGGGCCAGCTGCTAATCCTATCTTTTTGTATCCAAAAAAACGAATTATTGACTTGCCAAGAGTGATCTATCGTGAAAAAAAAACAGTGGCGGTTACTAATTTCGGAGCGAGAAATCACTCCATTTAGCGCGTTCTTTTGTTTAGATAATGGACTCGTCCAAGACCAGGAAACTTCACCTAGTTATAGACGAGTTTCAGGAGTCCAAGCTGGATTAAACCGTCCATTTTCAGTGAATTCAAAAATTGGCGATTCAGGAAAATCAACAGCAAATTGAATTGATTTTTCTGCTGATCAGTGTATCTATGATAAAGGATGTTTTTGAGAATCTAAAGAACCACTTTTTGCCCGAGCGAACGAGCCAAAACTGATCATCAAACCTTTTGAAGTACGCGTGTTAAAGAGTTCTTTTGTGGTTACTACCACGAATTTAATGGAAACATACTTGATTATTTGATGCAAGAATCTCTGGAGGTAGCGGTCCGGATGGTCTGAGCTTGCGGGATTTCGGTTTTGGGCTGCCTTGCACCGCCGTAAAGAAAATGACTTAGCTCCCGACAGGTACGAGGAGATCCAGTCATTTTTAGGTGGAAAGGCAGCACAATTCCGCGTCTCCTCATCTCAAATCAATGAAAAAAGCTCCAGCGGAAAGAAAAGACCGAGGCACAGCGGTTTTTTGGCTTACTTTGGCACGCCAAAAAGTGACAAGGGATAAAACCTATAGAAAAACGGATGGAAGGCTCAAAACGTTGAATCTCGCCGTTATTAATGAAAACTTTAGTAAAATAATATCTACATTTTTCGTATAAGATAATTCTAAAGCCAAAACTTGCACTTCATTAAATTCAGGTAGAACCTTTCTTTGTGAAGGCGGCCTGATTATACCCCAAGCAGATTTATTAGCCTTCTATATGCCTTGAGCTGAGAGTAACCAAATATGTAGAAAACTGTTTTTACGCAGAGCTTTGACTGTGGAAACTATGATAGACGAGATTCTTTTCGAAAAATTCACTCCTCCTTAGAAGAAGAAAAAAAATACCCTAATTGAAGAATTTGGAAGGATTACACCTACGTATTTCTCCACTGTCGCTGATCGCCCACAAAAATGTCCCGACCGGAAAATCGAATCAATTCGAAATAAGCGTGACCATTCCTTGATAAGTTGAGAATCACTACAGTTTACCAAAAGTCAAAACCTTTTTTAGCCAGGACAGACAAGCAAAACTATTAAATACGAGTGTGGACAACTTTTTGAAGCTTTTGGTTTCGCTTTAAGAGTTACTAATTCAAGTTGCAGTCGAGATAGGGGATTTGACTTACTGGAAAGCTCAAGTAAGAAAAGCATTACCCTTCTCTCAGGAAAGAGCCTTGAACGATTTTGTCGGTAGAAATGATATAAGGAGAGCTTCCAAATTTTTCTCAGATTGGCCAACCTATTGGCGAGCGGGGCCAATTTGAATGAAATTGATTTCTAGTGCCAGTTCAACTCTCAAGGAAAAAAACGAGCGTGCTGGCTGATGTGAAAGTTAATCCAAGCATAAATTCAGCCCTTACCCATCTAAAGGGAAAGTCCAAAAACCTAATGCTTTGGCCTCCGGACTTTGAAGTGGAGTATAGCGGACTTACTCTATTGAAGATAATTAATCGGTTGTTGTGAATCTAAGCAATGTTAAATACTCCAATTTGAAACTACTAAAGATTGATATAGAACGCGCCCAACAGCCCTTTTTTGGAATTTCAGACACTTGAGAAATGTTAAGGAGAGACTTTACCTGGAAAAACACAAAAAGTGGCTGTATGCAATTCCCGTATAAAGCCCAGAATGGAAATTCTGCGTCAACCATGAATCAATGTTTCTAGAGAGCTGAAGGCAAGATCTGCTAAAGTATTCACAAAATTAGTTCACTATCAAAAGGTATTTTTTACTGCGGGAAAATGTCTTTGGTTAAATTGGAAGTTGATTATTTTTAGAAACCAAAAAAAATCAAATTCCATAAACTTCCATTGTACTTTTAATGATCAAAACTACTCTCAAAATGATCATCAAGAAAAAGCTTAAAAAAGAAAGATGCAGAAATCCATTTCACTCTTTGATGCTAGCTCAGAAAGTAATGTGTAAGTTTTATTGCCGAGAAACAAAATCCTAACAAGGCTGAAAATTTATACACTTTCGTGAAAAGCGACAGAACCAATACTCTTATACTAACTGCTATGTCGCCTGGAAGAGGATGTGATTATAGGTACGGATTTGGTTTGATCTATGAGGGGCGAGATGACGATTACGAAAACCAGTCTGGATCATATCCATGCCAATTTCGATCCTGAACTATACGTCAAGATGAAGACCCAAGCTGGAATATTACATTGACCTCTATTGGCTATCACCTCTGCATCAAGGCCAAAGGAAGTTGGGTCACAATTGCTTAGTTGGTCATTCAGAAAAGCTGATTCCAGAAGGCCAGATTATGGGCCTACTTGGGGACAAGCGGAACCAAGTGCGAAAAAATGTATTACGATTGGGATTTTAACGCCCGTTGGGGAGAAGACACTTTTGGGATTGTCCCTCGCCCATTTGCAGTTGAAAAAGGAGTTGAAATAAAAAAAAACCGGTTTAAACCCGGACTCTGAATCAAACTTCAAAAACTCTTCAGATAAAGCGATACTCTTCGGGAGATTTCTAACTCCTTAGCGCTTCATCTTCGATAAACATGTGCTTTGATTTCGATTTTATTGACTCACGAAGGATTCCCGGAATATCAATTGGCCAGTTCCTAAGGCAACATCATTCTCAGCCCTGTTTCCAGTCCAGTCATATCTGCGGCCGCTCCTTTTCGGAAATCTTAAGATGTAGCGGAAAAAGACCCAACGATTTCCATACTTTTTAACAATGCAACTGGATCTCCACCTCCAAAATACGTCCCACATCACATCCATTGAAGTTTTACATCATTAGGATGTATGCTCAACCAAGTAATCGAACAATGTACCATTGCCATACGTTGAAGATCGTAAAACCATGAACATTGATATTTAGGTAATCCGTTTCCTTCAAAAACTTTTCCCCTCATTGAAAGACTTTGATCGCCCGTTCTGGCATCAGCTTTGCTGAATTCCCCTCGCTGTCGGAATCCACGCACACTATTACGTAAGATACACCCAAGCTTTGGCCCCATCCGCCACTGCTTGTGGGTTCTTTTCAAGTCTTCAAAACCCAGTTCAGTTGCAGGATAGTGATTCCTCGATTCATTTTAGCATTTGCTTAAACTCAGCTGAAGTCGACCCCCTTTGGGAACTCCACCTTCATATTCCGTAAAGCCTAGCTCTGGATGATATCGAGCGTTTCCGTGAATTACCATTTTCCAATTAATCTCGAAAAGTGTAGCTTGCCAATTCCCAACAGAGCTGCATCAGCGGAATCTCCCTTTTCTGAGCAAAGCCACATTTCTGTTAAGCGAAACCAACAAGAATAGATCATCTATACTTATTTTCTTCATGATATAATTCTAATATGTTTTTTCCTTTTACATTAAAAGGTTGGATGTCAGAATCAGTTTTTTTAATTTCCCGCCCCCCTTTGAAGGGTAGTTTGATCCATTACAAATAAGATCCCTTTCTATTAAACCGTATTCTTTCGAGAAAATGATTTACCATTCTCTTATTCTCATTCTCTATTCTCTATTCTCCCACTCTCATTCTCTTATTCCTTCTATTCTCCCACTCTCTATCTCTTATTCTCTATTCTCCCTCTCTCCTGTTGTCAAAAATTTTAAATTCTCAATTCATTCATTTTAATTTCCCCTATCCCAAATTCTTGCTTCTTTCAACTCCTCAATCCGCAGAATCGCAGCTCCGGCGTGATCCCATTAAAGTTACAAAGTAGGATTTTGAGTGGAAGTTACTGGTTCATGCATGCACCGTCCGTAAACAAAAGAATCTTACATCATGCAATTGATTCCAGCCGTTGAGCAAGGACGTTTTTGATCTTTTCCCATTCGCACGCCACCCATTTCGTGGGATATCCCGATTCCCTGCAGTGCCCGCTGTCCTCCCACTTTGATATGGTGAAAACCTGCTTTTTCATACATTCATTGTTTGAGCTGCCATTAAAGTCCGCTACCATTTATCATCATTCTCCTTCCATTCTACCGAAAGGATAATTTTTGGAATCCCGTATTTATCACCTGGTCCGTGCTGAGTCGATGTGATTATCCTCCAACCGGTTACAGTTCCCCTTGCATCCAAGCGCCATTCCCAGCGACGTCATTCAATTTTTGATTTGAGCAGATTGTTCTCCGCCAGTTCCTCCTCTATCATATCTGTTATCCGACTCATCCCACGACCTTCCTGGGACATCCGATGAATAGCCTCGAGGAAGTCGTGCTGCTGGAAATACATTTCATAATCTTGGTACAAGGCCGTGGCCTGCATGGTTACCCTCTTGCTTTTATCAAAAAAGCCTTCAAAAGTCGCCATAGCCCTTGCCACGGGGTAATTATCCGAAGCGAGGAATTTACCCAGTCAAGCCCGAATCATTCCCAATTCCATCGGGAAATTCTCGAGGATTTGAATTGAGTAGAAATTAAGCATTGAAGCTATCGTTGAAGCATCACAAAAAACGATTTAGCATGAAAAAATCCATCTCATAACCAGTTCTTCCCGATCGATGAGTTTAACTCCTTGTCGCCTTCTCTTTCATCATCGAAATCACTGAATGTTACATCGTAGTTTGACGAATAGTCAAATTTTCCAGTCTTCCCGCCCAGTAATAAGTGGAAGCATTAGAAGAGAAATATCCGCCCATAGACGCAAACCTCGATTACACATCGCCCTGATTCTGGCATTATTCCGTACCCTGCCTGCTTATGAAATTTCCTGCGGATCCAGGTCAAAATGTGCACAACGGCCCTGGATCAAATGTCGACCAAACATAATTGTCTTCAACTCCTTTGTAGTTAATTTCTCAATGCAGCTTTAATTTCGAATCCTGGCATCACCCTCGAATCTGCGCAACTCCGCAAGCCCATCTTTGCACCCCGCTATTCCCGCAAAATTTCACATATTCGTACAAGGGTTCAAAATCTTTTGCCCGAATAGGGCCAATCCACCTAGGCCCAAAGCCAGTCTCTCGCTGGCCATTCAAAAATCAAAGTTCCGACCAACGCTGCGTGCTCTGCCCAACAACAATGACTTGCCCCGACATGGTAGCTTCTCCACCAAGGAAAAGGCTTCAAAAACACTGTTGCTCATTCTTCCGGAACATGGCCCACTGCACTGTCTCCTCCCGCTCCAGGACCAATCAGCTGTAAACCTGCACGTTTTTCGAGGGGAATATTCCCCGAAATTCAAATCCACGGCGCTTTAGAAGCTGCTAGGATAACCTCGATATGTCTGACATTCTCCCTATCAAACGAGGTTTTGAGTTCCGGCACGCCAGAATCTTTTGCGCCCAGCCCACCTGAGGCACCAGAGCCAATCACGATAGCATCGTATGTTCTTTTTTCTTTAGAGTCTTGTAGCATTTGATTAAAGCGTTTGATTGAATTCTACACAAACCTTATAGAATCCTGGTCGCAACTTGATAGTTACGTAGTCGACCATGACCTCTTTTACGTGGTAAACCAGTGATGTCTCAGATTCAGTACCGTTAAAAAAAATCATTTTCTTCTTCCTTTTCAAGAAATCTGAAAGTGCCAAAAGCATCGTCTCTCGATCTGCTTCGCTTTTAGGAAACCCTTGCTCCAAACATTAACTGAGATTGATTCAGAATCCTGATCTTCTTTTCGTAGCAATGTCAAATACCTTTTTCAAATACTTATCCTCCCAGTACTCAAACTCCAAATTGTTTTGATCTGGATTTGGAAGGATGCGGAAAGACCTTCGGGAATAATTGTATCACGATTGACTGATCGTCTCCTCCTCTGAAGGTAAAAAACCCTTATGAGTGATTGATCCAAGAATCTGCCATTTCCAATCGGCAAATTACCAATCCGGGCAATTGCGCTACAGCTGAGCCTCCAATTAATTTTAGGATTTCTTCTATTCATCGGCTTATATCAAGAATAATTACTGCCGTGAATATAAGGTATGAGTCCGAAAACCCGTTCAAAAAATAATATTTCTCCGTCACGAAAAAATGATGAGATCAAAGTTAAAATCTCAACGATGATCCAAATAACTCTTATCCGATCTCTCTTAATTCGGATTAGCAATAAAACCTAATCATTTGGATGAAATCAGTGAAGTCGATAAAAAAAACTCACTGCGGCTATAACCACAAGTAGTTGAGGGAAACTATTTAGAAAATCAGCTATTAAAATCTTCTTACTTTCTATAATCTAAAGGAGGCTTTCGATCTCCAGTCAAAGCTTCATACTTGAATCAGCACCTCTTCTTCGGTCCAAGGCTCAGCTTTGCTTTTACGTTTACAGAGATCTTGAAAGATTAATCCATTGCGTTAAGGTCAAAGTTTTTTGCAGGCTACCCATCATCCCCTTTTTCCAATACTAGTACCTCCAGCGGCTACAGCTGCCAAGTTATGAGCAGAAGGTCCCCGGCACCCAAGTTCCAGTCCTAACCAGCGTGAACTAACCAACTCACATCTCCAACATCTGTAGACCCACCTGCGCCTTTTTCATTCACTCAAAAGGGAGTGATTTATTGCTGCTCCGCAGGAGATTGCTATAACGTCCCTCAGAAAGTTGTATGATCTCTTCAGCAAAACTTTTTCTCATCCGCTGTGTAATTCACTCCGCCCCAACTTCGTCAAGTTTTAAACATTAATTTGCGAAAGATTCATTGGAACAGTTATAGACTCCGTTAATAATCTCATTATTCCATCGTGTCTGCTACCCAAAGCTGCACTTCGCAGTTTTGATCATTCGCTTGAAAAATCTCTTTTACCACTCTGTGCATTCAGGGGGTCTCCACATAACTGATAGGATTCTGCAAAAGCAGGAACCACATTTGAGCTTCACCACCACGGGATTTACAAATGCATTCGATCTCCATTGCATCTGTGCTCACGCATCAAGTTGACATATAGTTCATCGCTTCTACAACCACCAAATTAGGCAGACTTTTCACCGCGCTCTGGAGCCGGCACGGGCATGAGAGGCTACACCATAGAATCGGAAATTTGGTCGAAATATTTGCAAGTGAAGAAGTAAGCAACCATGCCCTTTCATTGTCTGCCATCCTGGATGCCAAGGCAGCATTGCATCTACATCATCATCAGACCTGCTTTGCCATATAGACTTGCCTCCTCGCCTTCTTCGCTGAGCTACCATAGACACGTATCGTTCCTTGATATTGTTTTCTTTCATCCACTCCATTACAGAGATCCCTGCCGCAGGTAGATGGCTGTTTCCAAATAAATGATGGCCAATTGCTATGAACCTTAGCTTCCTCCTTTCAATCACAGATGATTTTCACGAAAGGAACGGCTTTTTGGGGAAACGCCCGGAAGCGCGTCAAATTCGCCATTATTCCAATTACAGGTTTGCCGAACCATACTCCAGCCACAAAGCTGTAAAACTCCTGCACGCCGCCTTACGACAAAGCCAGCATCTTTTAAGGTTTGCTGAAGCCCAAAAAGCCGAACTCTCAGTTTCAGGGTACCCAGAGCTCTGGTTAGACCAGATTTCATAGCTAAGATCTCCGTAAAATCTGCTTTTGAATCAAGTTCTTCAAAAACTTCTTCCTGGCGAAAGAAGGGATAGCAATGATCAAAAAGACCCAGTATTAAATATATACTTTCATTTGTGTTAGGTTTTTATGCACCAAAGTAGGAATCTGTTTTAAAATGAAGCTTCCGCAAACATGAATATTAATCTCAGTGTAAGAACAAGTTTGGATCAATTCCATTGGAGGAAAAACTTACCTAGTAATTCCAAGTTAAAAAGCTAATTTTCACAATTAAACACTTGCGTTTTTTCAAATTGATTGATTGCTAATTGAAGGAATGTCACCAAAATCAAAAAACAAGTCCTAATTAGTAATTATGACTCTCCTAAATTTGAAATTTAGATCCAAAAGGATGACCTTTGAATAGCCCAAAAAAACCGAAATGAAAAATCAAGTAAGAACGTTTCTCACTTTCAAATAGGAGCTTATTGGAAGCAAGCACTGGTCTTTATAGACTAACTGCGCCTGACTCGAATACCAAACCTTCAAATTAAACCCGGAAAATTCAAGCTTACAATTTCCCAAAACACCCGACGTCCACGTCAAATTCATGCACCACGACGAGTTATTTCTGGGAAAATGACAAACGGTATTTCGTAAAAAACAGGAGGCTATGCACATCTCAAAACTTTTCTAGATCAGGAGCGCCAAGAAAAAACTGAAAACAGCTCTTGATTGACACAAGGCGATATGTTTTCAGGGATCAGAAACTCTCTGCTGAAAAACGACGGCGAAGCCATGCTTCCAATCTTGAATTCAACTAGCATGATCTGTACCTTCCTGCAACTGGGAGGTAGTTTACTATAAGAAAACCGATCAGCACCTTTTGGCTCGTTGACTTGCCCCAAAGTTTGTTGCAAATAGTGTACCTATGAATCTCGGAGATGGACCAAAGGAGAATTAATCTTCCCTCCCTATGTATATCTGGAGCATAAAATGAGTAAAAATAGGATTCCTAGGCATATACAATCATTCTGTACCAAAGCGACCATCTCCAAAAATTATAGCAAAGATTGTCTTACACGAAGCCCGAGGAAAATTGGCTCATTACGTAGATGTACTTCGTAATCAGGAAAAATGGCATATGTACGCCATCGTCGCTCATTTGGTTTATCCAGCAGATTCATTAGGAAGATTTACCTGCCTGTGGGGCTTATTATATTTCTCGGGGCACCACCCACGAGCGAGAGGTCAAGGACGCCTATCAAGCAACATACACTTTAAATGTCGAGCCTGGTGCCTTTGCTCTTTTGTGGGGAAAACTTGAGCTGGAATTGATGAGGAAAGCGTGTTGCAGGGACACCTATAAATTAATGGAGCGTCAAGCAGAAAAAAATATCCGCTGCTCCAGAAATGACAAGACTTTATCGAAATTAATTGAGGACCTCTATTTAGCATGATATCAGAAAGTAATTGGAGCTATAGTACCATTTTCCACTTTATCGATTATTTCGTGATCGAAAAAACACCATCGAACACATAGTCCTCGATGCGAGAGATGGGAAAAACCCCGGATGTCGATATATACTTTCCAAACGGCTTTCGTTCTGTTCCTCCCCGATCCACACCTGATCATACGGGAATATCCTATCCACCCAATGGATCATTCTATGATATCTCCCTGGAATTCTAATATCCGGAACGAGAGAGAAAGTTAGTGGAAAAGCAAATCTGGCATGGCTAGAAAAAGAGCTAAAGTAATGTTTTTTGTAAAGAGGCATCCAAAAAACGCTTCCGGTGGGCTGCGTGTCAAATCAAAGGAATGCATTTTGGGAAGTCAATGCTTTTGGAGAAAAGTGACCGAGGTCAAAGAGCTGTTTAAAATAGCTGGAAAGCCAATACGATTTAAAGTAAAACCTATACCCATTTCTGCCTTGAGCGAGAAAGTGATCCCGATGAACCTTTGAGCATTCGTTGGGGTTAAAAATGCGCAAAAAACACTAAATTACACCCTTCATTTGAAGCGATAATAAAAATTACTTGCTGAAAAAAATTCACCCGTAAACACCCAATTCCTCCAAAATTTCACCGTCGCTCTAGCATGCTTCCA
>Ga0163217_1087705_pt1 | contig 13530 bp, 7 predicted proteins | sample SynspAceP_FD_185933 | JGI IMG/M metagenome (GOLD analysis project Ga0163217, IMG submission 185933) | Saline lake microbial communities from Ace Lake in Antarctica - Synechococcus sp. Ace-P (PacBio error correction) | ecosystem: Environmental > Aquatic > Non-marine Saline and Alkaline > Saline ... | reverse complement strand
TATCGCTTCTGTTGGGACTCATTGCAGTCGGTGTTAAGCCATTTACTGGCCCCATCGCTTTGCTGGCTTTTTTGTCTGGTTTCCCATCGCATGAGGGACTCATCAAAACAATGGTTTATAATCCTATCCTGTGGCTTAATTGCGCTTGCTTGGTTTTGTCTGGCATTATATGGACAATTTTGCTACCAAGTCGCTACCCGGTTGGTGTTATTACCGGTGCATTAGGCGCGCCTGTATCTTATTTATCTTCATCATTCGCGTTGATCGCAAAGAGGGCTCACATGACACTTAACCAATCATGTTCCATCGTGGATTCATCTTTGATGCCCGGATATGGCGATTCAAAACCATCTTGATAATATCACATAGAAATACTGGCTGGTCAGGATCAGTCCATATGCGGTTGCAAACGCCTGTTGAAAATCACGTTATACGTACCTATGTCTCGCTTATCTCGCCTCCAAGGTAGGTTTTTACTCGCATGGAAATCATACCATTAAGATGCTCACGGCAGTTAGCCCATAACGCTGAGTCTGTTCCTCAGGTCACGATTGCACCAGAGGCATACGGTTGGCGAATCTGGTTACCGAGGACGACACCTCATCACGTTCATGTCGCGCTGAATAAAACGGCACGATGAAAGCCATTCGCAAAAAGCGCTAGACACACCAAAACCACAGAAATAAAGATCGAGAAATAGAACGAACTGTCGGGCGTACAACGTCCAGCGTGTGGGGATCGCCATGGCGCTCGCACAAGGAAACGTGAGATTTTACTGCTGGATGAACCGACAACCTTCTCGTGTCCACACCAAATGGAAGTATTAGATTGCTGATTATTTAAATCAAAGCCAGCACACCCTCTATTGAGTTATTGCATTGATTTAAACTAGGCGTCACCGTTATCAGACCAACTAAGCGCCATGCGAACAGGCCGCAACACGCTTAATGGAACGCCGAACAATTTCATAACAGAAGACGTCTTCAGGTCCGGTTTTCGGTCTGCACAATTCAAAAAATGCTCGACTCTTCCGCGCCCGGATGGTATACTGCCAAATCCGGCGTCACAAAATCACCAAAGACCACTTAAGAAAACAGAAGGCTTTAACCAGACAAAAACCACTTGGGAAATTCATTCATTATCTTTCAATACATGTTTTGGTGGTTTTAACAACAGCATTTCCATATCGATTGGGAAGAATTCAACTATGAGGAACCTAAATGAGAAAAAAAGCACCATGCCTTTAACACTAAGCAAACCACTATGCCAGCCGCGCTTTTCTGCTGCTCAATTCATAACGCCTATGCATTGGGAATACGCAGACACAGAAGGGAGAAAAACGAAGCGTTTTCGACTGTCTCCAATTATGTTAACGATCAATATTAAGCGGACGACGATTTCCAACTCCGTCGATGCCGAAGAGCTCGGGGGCGGCGGCAAAAGTCGCCACCAGTAATTTTGGACACGCCCGTTCTAGTATGTCAGTGATCACAAGAAAAAGAAATCCAACAGCGCAACGCCAGCAAACAGAGGTCTTGATAACACACCGGCACCGGTGACGGGTTACTACAGTACAGATGACCGAAATGAGCTATTCCAAATTTCGCGGGTTTTAGTCCACAAACCTATCGTGATGGACTAACGGTCTTGGTCTGATTGAGGGGGCATTAGAGAGACGCTTATGCTTTCGAACGCGTCTGAGGTTAATTCGCGGGCGAAATCACTTTGTTTGGTCCTTGCAGACCAGGGTGGATCCATCAACTTTGTCAGTAAAACAGCCAAAATTGATTGAATTCGGGAATGGCCTACGTCACCTATGGCTCCAACGATCACAAAAGAAGTTGGCCATCGATGTGGCAATACAACCTAAATGGGGAAACGAACACTGGCGTATCGATTAAACAGGCAAAGTGGAAAGACAAAGCGGGACGAGAATTACGATTATCGAAAAGACGATTTCAGCAATTTAGGTTATGGGCGGCTTCCTTGGGAACCTAAGGACGATTACCAGAGCTAACTGATCGTTGACTATCCTAATAAAACCGATTCCTCACAACAGGCGGTTCCCTGCGGGCAAAAGAATCGACAGCAGGCATACTCTATGGCAAACCGCGATTATAATTCCATGATGTGGAGCGCACAATATCCAGTGCACACATTACCACAACCTTGAACACTTCAAAGTCATTTCGAATTTAAGCAGATTACAGTTGATGCGAAGACGTTTGGTGTATTTGTACTAAGTAAATATTCCTTCAGGACAAATTCTGGCAACGACTATGGGTCGTGACTACTATGGCCAAAATCCAAGCTGGAACAGTTAATGGAAATTACTAGAGGACATACCGACATAAGCTTTGTCTCTCGACAGAGCAGCACAGTATTGGCATCGAGTATTCAAGATTCGACAACGAGTCATTCCTATATGGAAGTGTTCGAGCATTGATATTGATAACCCAGTATTTTATTCTGGTGCCCCTACAAAACATACGGTTACGGCAACACGCAATGCGATACCAAGACGAAAGCCTGTGATTCAGCAAAACTTCGCACTAGATACAAGTACATCCTTACCCTTGGCGCACGCACCACGAACGACATTAGATGTTGATCAATTAAAACTATTTAAAGAGACAAATCGTCCAATGTATTTTCAGAAGGACCACGTTTCGTCGGCATTCACTACAAATTAAGCGTGAGTCTCTGCTATACATTAGCCAAGTCGATTCCGTGTAGCGCCACATCGGGCGACGAGTACCCCAAAAATTGTCCGCGGTGAGCAACTTGGAATCGGAGCAAAGTATTCTCCAAACATATTGGAATGCCTATTTCTGTTGCTATTTAACGATCTTGAAAAAAGCAAAATGTAGAAACGCCGTTCTTTCCAAAAGTACGGTATTGTTCGTGGAGAGTAGATTGAGTAAAAACCAAGTCAAAGTATTGATTCTAGAAGCAAGAGCGAATGACAGAGAGCTTAAGCATCTGGTGTTTACTCATATATGGAGCCAAAATCACTGAAGATTGATAACTACGAGGGTAATACCAATCTCATACAGCAAACATTCTGCTTTCTGTATGGGGGCATTACACAATTCCACGTCCAAGACATCGTATGTAGGGTTAGGCGGATCGTACATCGGCTGCTACTACTTTAGCAATAGCAATGAGCAAAAGTGAAGCCGCGTTGATCGTGACCGCCTCTTTGGTTATGACATGACAAAACCACTCAACTTTTTATCGACATCAGCAAATTTGTTTGGCAAAGAAGACGTTGCAGGTCTGGGGGTAAGCCGTTTCTAAACCCAGGCAGAGACCTTACCGTTCACGTTAAATCACAGACTGGTAAGTCGTATCAAAAAGCTTATTTAAGATTTAAAGGCCTTTCCTTTTTAAATCCAGAACGGAACTACGTTCTGGTTTTTTATTTTGAAAAAACACCTCGAAAAAAATCTATTAACGGTTGCCGTTTGATTACTCATTCAAGTACAGTTCGCCATGCTATCCAAACGATTTTTTCACTCTTTCCATGCGGCATAACTTGGTAGCAAGCGCCAGAATCGACGCTTGTGGTTTGGTTCAGCAATTGTCGACCAAAGCTCGCTGCAAAAATTAAACGTATCGATTACAGTCTTTTGGGCGGCTTTGATGAGTGAGGATTAAGCAAAAGCGAAGCACGAAGCGAGCAAACTGCCCATTGTTTCCTGGTGCATGGGGCAACACCACGAAAGAACACGGTACGCCTTTGACCATTGTGTTCGGGCATATTTGCATTCAAACGCTCTTGAAAACCCCCGTTCTGCATTTCGCTTTTGATACCAGTAGCGTGACAGTGCTTTTTCACACGAGCGGTTTTGTGTTCATCAAAAACGACTTAACGTCATAACAACTTGCTCGCGTCATTCTGACTTTGGCCCTGTGGCCGTAGTCTCCTCGACTTCAAACATAACGTTTACCAAGATAAAACTGCCTCTGCACCGCTGACATAGTCTTTGGGCTGAACAAATTCCTTGTTTGGCTGCGAACGCGACAAGGGATCCCAAATCCATTTTGCGACGCTTATCACGGCTTCATGAATCGCCTCGTTGGTGGCATTCGTCGGCGCGGTCACTTGCACCTCGGCCAGAGGAGAAAACGCGAAGGTAATTTTACGTTGTTTGTCGTCGCACTTGTCTCTGTTTTTCAACCAAGGCCGTTTTTTACGATCACTCGTAAAGCCAACTATCGTCGTCCCATAGGGGACAAAGCTGGTAATTCTTCACTATCGCCGTTCATCTGTACAAATAGCAGTCATAAAAGTTAGCCTTAATGAGACCGAAGTCTAAGGCGATTGTTTTGTGTCACATCCGTGATCAACTTTCGCGTTTTTTGCATACCCTAATTCCTGATAGAAAACAGCAGCAGACCAAGTTTCGAATTTGGTTTTCCATCTCATGAGGGTTAATCGAATATTCCGCTAACGGCTTTATGGCACTTACGTTGAGTCTATCGTTTAAACGCATATGTCAATGCCATTTATCTTTCGTTTAAACGGAAAGCATTTGGGCGGCACAGAAACAAAAGCAGCATCAAACCATAGTAATTTGCACACTTGCACGCACAGACGAATCGAGGCTGGGCGGATTTTTGCTCGAGCGGAATTCCCCGCCCACATCTACGTTCTTTAGGCTCTTCTTTAAATGCAAAACAGGAAATACTTGCTTAAATCGGCGCATCAAACATGGCGCTGCCTTTTCGATTGGCTTCTTTAACAGCTTGGAAAAAATATTCCTGAGGCGTAAGGATCGGCGCCAGCTCATTGCTCTATTGTCTGTCATACGCCAGTAATCGCGTCTTTTTATTACGCGCCTCGGCGTCTGTCATCGGCACAGGTTGGCTATGTTACCAAATCACGACCAAAAGCACCTTTCGACTACGATTTCCACCCCGACAATATGCTATATCACAACAAAGCGCGAATGGTCTTTTTCGTATTGATCGTAATCGATGGTTCTCTGCCGCGCGCGTACTTTACTGACGTAAGTCCGTCCATGTTTTTCAGGCGTTTGCCTTATATAGCACGTAATGTCGTTCAAAGCGCAATCGGTCAAAATACCCGCCGATTGCAACGCACCTTCATGCAACGAGCAAACGCCGACAGGCCGCGATTAAAAAAATCATCACGTTTTTTCAAGTCACATCGGTTAGTGACATAAATATTTTCGATTTCACGCAACGCCAGCTTCCATATGCTTTAGACGGGTCACTCTTATTCGAACCGAATCAAGAAAATGACGAACAAGTCCGTACAAGCTCGGCAGTTTTTTGGTACTCGGTTTCCCATGGCGCTTGGGTACAAAGCCTTGAGATCGTCATATCAAAGCACCGCTTGCGTGCGCTTAGCAAAGATCCTATACTTCTCAAATTGTGGTCTAATTTCCGTAGCACACGCGATAATCGTCAAATAGCAAAATCTTTTGTCTTTGTAACAAAACGATTTACACGCGCAATCGCTGGAATCAAAACTGTGTTGTTTCAACGGTTATCAAATTGTACAAACCGTTATTTTCGCTCATCAAAGCCCGTCAGTAGGTTTGTCACACGATCATGATGTCTGGCCCGTCTCCTAGAAAAGCTTTAAATAATCTGCTTTGGTGTAGGTTTTCTCGTCCTTGATTAGCCACGTTGTTTTTCCACAATTTGGTTACGATGTGCGTGCTTCTTTATCGACTCACATTGGCCCTTCTCGCGTGTCATGGTGCCGACATCGCCCAACACAGAAGTACGTTTACCAATTCTATTCCAAACAACACTTCTTATAGCGAATTGCGAGGCTTGAATCAAATGCCAATTGCCTTTAAACCACGATGTTGGAAGTTTTGAAAATGGTTCCGAAATATACATGGGCGATCATTATAAGCGGACGTGGGTTTGATAAATCTGCCCTTGCTGAGGCAAACTTACGTTTAGCCGCGCGTTGTTTGTCGGTCAGAGTATCGGTAATGCGATCAAACAGCTCGATGGCTTGTCATTGGGGCTGAGTTCTGCTTTGCGTTCTTAGTACAACAACGGCGTAACCGTTTATGTCTTCCACCGCTTGTTGCATTGGAGTGTAGGAATGACATTAATCTTGCCGACTTGTTTTCAGTTTTATGCGATCTTGCCAAACAAAGGCAGCGTACCGGTAAGGGCCACAAAACGCCGCTTATGGCAAGGTTTTGGCGCATTGCGGAATATTGTTTTCCCATTCTGGCTGCGGGTGTCCTCGAATCCACAGCACGATGATATCGTGGGCTGTCGTCATATAGCATTTCGGCAAAGCCACCGCAGAGTATGCCAAATTTATTAATAATAGAAAAAGTTATTAATCCGCTCTTGCCCTGCCATTTGCTGCAGCCAAGGCGCGCGGCCATGGGTCGCCATCGCCTTGATGATCTTTCGTCGACAAGCCTCGCCCGACATAAAGCGTTTGCGATAAACTTGATTTTCCAAATCCACTTCGCGTCAGGTACACACAATCCACACGACATTTCGCCAGCTCAGGCAACCAGATCAACCCTTGGAGAGAAACCACCATGGTAAAAGGATTGCCAGAGCCCGTGGTTATGCACGTCACGCGCCGTCTACGATGCTTGGCGCTTGGATTGATAAACGCCGCCACTCTTCCACGCATCATCAGAAGTAGTGAGCGCTCTACCAAGGCTGTAATGTCCAAACACTTGCTGATAACGCGCCACAATGCGCCCGTTCTTTTTGTCGAACAGCAAAACAATCGCGGTCAGTCCAGCAAATCTGTCATGGCGCAACAAAAGACACCAACAGATCGCATCCTTGATCCGTACCAGACAAATCCCCACCCGCGATCAAGCAAGATAGGTTCTCGGCGTTGTTTGCTCAGTCGTGAATCGAAACAAGGCATCTAGCTGGCTGGCGAAAAGCGCGAGTTCTTCAAGGCGTGAAAAAATGTCACCTCGGGATCTCTTCTTCTTTCCACTTCGCCAGAATTTACTCTTCTTGCCACAGTTGCCGTTACAACCGTCACCGCCATTAATCGATATCAACAAACTGACTGTAGGCAAAACAAGATGCGGGATTTGAGCTTGAGCTTGGTTACGAATACTTTGCGAGACCACCTTCCAGCACCGAGGACATTGCCAGCCTTAGCTTTCCCTTTTTGGCTGAGACACTTGACGCTTCGCTCGATCGACGACCCAAGGCAGCCATTCACAAAACACACCAATACGCGAATACACTTGCCCGTACGGGTGTTTTCGACGATTACTCTTCGGTAATGGTATTCATTATTCGGCGGGCGTTGCCAATCGATCATTTGAATGTTGACTTGCTTTTACACGTCGATAAACTCCGTCCCGTGATGACCATAGGTTAACGCATCGTAGAGTTTTTCAATTGGCGGCGCTTAACCTTCGTCATTGCAGATTGGCAAGCTTGAATTGAACACTCTTATCAAATCGATTCCTCTGACAAACTCCGAAGACTTGACCAAATAGGAAAAACGCTGCTTGGGCTAACTACCTACGAAGAAACGTGCGGCAAAATTCACCACAGAGATTTTCCCCCGCTGTTGCAAAAACAAACACTTGGGAATAAATCGTAAACCCAAATTGCTCATACAGCTCAGGCGGAATCTTCGAGCTGTGTTCTTCATGTGATTATTGAGGCTTTCACCAGCATGCGTCTGCCTTATTCCAAACTTACGTTTTTTATCGGTCGAAATCTACACTTATCGCTTGTCGAATTCATGCCTATCGCACCGATTTTTCAATAGAGTCTTTCAAACACGGCCAACAAAGCACTTCGTTAGAGAATAGCCAGATAATCTAAAATGCCTTGGCTGCTATCAATAATGTTTTGGCATCGCGAATTCGAACAAAGCCGAATCAGCAACCCCTGCAAGGTTTTATAATCAGGAAAAACATGACTCTTTGCAGCTTTACCGGCCTTTTTATCGTCAATGGTCTGATACATAACCGTTATGATGATATTCAAACGGTGCGCGACAAAAATGCGCGTCATGTCTGGTTGGTGAATTGCAGGGCAAATCTTTTCAGATGCGGTCACCATTGCCAATAAGACAATAAAAAAACAAATTAGCGATACATTTTACGTACTTTCATCAGGCTTTAGTGTAACATGTAAAACGTCGCGTGTTCAAACAGCGTTCGTTAGCTGCCATTGATTTTGCGTCTGCGTGCTGGGGCTTTCTTCAGCAAGTGGTAAATCTTCGTAGCAAACTCTCGCCATTGGGCTTTATCAAAACGATTCAACAACAAAAGGTATCAATTTTCTGCAAATAGTGTTAGGCGGCGCCAATCCACCCAAAACCTCGCGTTTCACAAACAATCATTCACTGTCAGACGCGTAATTCAAGCATCAAACGATTTACGATCAGATTCTTTCGCTGTAAGGTTTCGCCCGTCGACAAAGCTGCCGTTCGGAATACTCAACCGTAGCTGATACACCAGCCAAAGACTATTGCGTAGATAATTAGTTTTCCAATTAAATGGGGAAACAAAGGTGTTTCCTTGATACTGCAGAATATCATCCAAAAGCACTACTGGTTCCAGCTCGCGCACACGCCAACACTTCGCTACGATAAGACAAACGACCAATGACCCATTCTCGCCTTTGCAGCTGCCAACAAATACATATCGTCAACTCGAGACCCATAACCGCCAGACTTTCCGAAATGAAACGGCGATTAAATTCCTTACAGGAGATTTGAGAAAAAATAGAATGCAAGGGTACCAGAAGAATAACCTTCCAAACTTGGTTGTTCCATGTCAGAAAACAAAAGCGCTCGTTGACTAGCGTTGATAATGATGCCTAACGCATTTGGTCACAAACAAGTCATGGCCTTCTGCGCAAAACGTGAGTTTGTCGATGCGTATGGCAGGGAAAACAAATAGACTCAGTTGTCGCGGACATCAGTTCAATACTCCGCAAAACAAGGATTCTATCTCGTCCCATTGGAAGGTGGGGTAATTGGTGTTTTATTGGGGGTGACTATCTAAGGTTAAGCCGACGGTCTAGATAGCGTCGAGAATATTCTAAGCGAACCAGTGAAAACGGCCGTTTTCAATTCAAGACAAGTTCGATTCTAATTTCCAACAGTTTGTTCTCCATTGCTTTTGCGTTTTTTTTCGCGCCTTGCGGCTGGAAATTTGCTCGCCGATCTGCTCTGCGATTTCCCATTTGCAATCCAAAACCATGACTAGCACATACAAAAGTTTGTTTTATTATAACAAACAATGTTAGTGTCTAAATAGGAAAAAGATGCATATAAAGCAAACAAATTAGACAGTTTAGCGCTTCTTTGAGACGCAGAGACAGTCGATGACATTGTCCTATTTTAACGTCTTTGCTTAACTCTTTGTTCTTCTCAGCGCTGGGGCTTGGCATTTTTCTGATTCAGTGAGCTTCCCAGGTGCGCAACATCAGCGTAGGATTTTGAGCAATTCGGCTGAGCGCGCGTCGCAGCGTTGTTATCAAGCCGTATTAAGTACTTGTTTTTGAGAGTACCTGAAAGTAATTTTCTCGTTTCCAGTAAAATTCGTTGTGTGTTTTTTCGCGGGTCACGGGCAAAGGCGTTTAGCCATTGCAGCAAAAAGGCTTGAACGGAGATAAAAGTGATCTTTGTGGCCTTTCGCTCTACGGGGATCTCGCCAGTAAGAAAGAATTAAAAATCGAGTTAAGTCTTCTCCTTTCGAGCATAAAAAGTTCTTCATACAATTGACGCTCCACACGCAAGACACATCATTGATTATAGCGCTCGTGCGCGCTGCGGTCGTTTGCGTTTGGAAAAAACACCGCGCCTTTGCCTAGCTCGTTGGCACGCCTCTAACGATTCCGCGACCTCTTTAATCCATAATTATGGCGGCGCTGTGATGCATAATATTCAGATACAAATGCCTTCAAATCGTTCTATAAAGCTGGCAACGTCACTTTTTTTCGGTTGCATCGATGTCATTGGCAAATACGTGTTTTAGTCCATCACAGCAAAGTATTTGGCGTTCACCGAGACACAAATGCACCAACAATGCCAGTCGGTATCGTACACATCAGTCAGCCCTAAAGATTCGAAACACCACGCGTCTTTTTGTTCTGTTCGATGGACTTCAGATTAATGGTTTCTGTGTGGCGACGTTTCCACACAAGTGCGTTTTCGACCTTATCACCGTGGGTTTTTCCGGTGAAACAAATCCACGCCGGCTTTGGTACAGTTAAAACACCCAAATTTGTCTCGAGGATAATTATCTAAAGGACGTTCGGCTTCCAACACAACACGACGTTGCGGTGAGGCAAACTAGCTGCATCAAGGCTTTTTTTCTATGCTTTAAATGCGCCAGTTTGATTTGTAAAGGCGTCGAATTTTTCTTGTCGGCAGCCGTTGAGGAACCGCCGCGATTTTTTGTTTTCTGGATAGTTGGGGCAATTTAAAGTTTTAAATTCTTTTACATCTGATGAGTGATTGCTGGGTAATTTGGAACCAACTACTAAAGCAATCATTTGAGTTGACTAATGTTCGTACTAAAAAGACATTGATAAATAAAATTCCACACACTTTGCTTAGGTGTTCAAGAACAGAAAAAAGCCTGGAAGCTTATTACAGTTCTGGAATATGCTTTCCATTTTATGGAAAAACCCACGTGTAAGTTTGGGCGAACCGTTGAAAAATAAAATATCACAATCTGGAACATTCTCGAGCACCGAGATGGCGAGGACATAAACTGATGAACTTTGAAGAATTATTGTTTATTACCGCCTGCGCTGACTTGATAAGAAATATATTGAAAGAAAAAATCTATTGGCGTGTGCTTTTGTCCTATAGACTTTTTTATACAATAAAAACCAAATTTCCCAAAAGAATAAAACGTTCCCATCTCTTCACTTGAACCCGCAAAGCGTTTTTTGCCTGTGAGCAATTGCTGCATCAAGCTTTTTTTCTGCTGCTGGCTGCGGCGATGAGCTTTTAGGTGGTAACAATCGCCTATGTCCACGTTAGAAAGGAATTTGAGCGATTGGCGTTGTTCTGGAATGGTGGAGCAATTAATAATAATTTCTCGCACAGTCTGGAACTCGCATGATGCGCAAACGTTCCGCCATTACTAAAATCTTCTATATTTGCCTTTGACAATAACTAACTTAGTAGTGAATACAGTAAAATTGTTATTGCTTTTCTTGGGTAGAGAACGATAAGTCGATAGTGCTATGACCTAGAAAAAACAAACCAAACTGGATCTCAAGAATTCCAAACCTCTCACTGGAGCTTCCTTGTTAAATATAATGCCTTGTTGAGGAGCTCATCGGCGCTATCACTCGAGAATAAAACCTCTTTCAAGTTAACATACCGAACGAAGATGTATCTAAACCCGGACCATATAAGATATTGTTACGGATCATTTTGTATGGGTCACATAATCAACATGGTTAGCAGTTTTATTTACACAATCAATTATTTGATTCAAATAAGTCTTTGATATGGCCTACGCTCCCAGCCTTAGGAAATCATATCCCAACTCTCTAAGAATCGGTCATTTGTGCTTTAGGTCGCTCAGTCGTTTTGCAGCGCGAGTCGTTCTGGGCGCACGTCCATCAGGTCGATTTCGTCTTCTTCTACGAAGTGTCCACTAGCGCGGAATTATGGAGGTTGTAGTCGTTTCTCGCAATCTCTCTAAGTGGCAAGATAGGAATATTTAGTCGGTGGTGTGTTCGCAGGATCTTTATGACTTGGACGATTTCTGGATTGTTTCTCGTTCGGTGAGGAAGTTTTTGGTTCTTGCCTTGTTTGAACGCTTTGGGAGCACGATTAAACAGCACCTGTTTATCGGTTTTTGCTTTCTGAATATCAACGATGGCAGCCGGCAATTACGGTGGCAAAGAAGGAGTTTTTCGGGCAAGCGATCACATATCGAGTAAGTTTTTTCTTCGATTCAAATTCTGGCGAATTTTGCCTTCGCTGGACGCACGGAAACACGCCGTGGGGCACCACCACGCCCATGCGCGTTTCTTGTTCTAGGGTTTTCGATATGTGGAATAAAGGCGTAATCGGCTTTGGGTTTTCGGATGGCACACCGCGGTGAAGGGTTGAAATTTTACGTCATTTTCAGCGAGGCCTGGCCATTATTCCAAGCTGAACGGCGGTTGGCGGTTACCACTCGAAGCGTTTAGGGTGCGATTTGCTCTTGTCCGCAGTGTCGATCAAACGCGGATTGCGTATGGTGTAGCCCCCATTTCTATGCGTGTTGTCTTCCCATGGGAGGAACATGTTCATTTTCGCCAACGACCAGGTTAGAGGGCCGATGGATTCTTGGCCGAAAAGGCAGCGTAATTCTGTAGACCCATTGAAGTTCTTTTGAGACTTGTTGCCACCTTCATCAAAAGGAGGCCGAGCCACAGGTGGATCACAAATGGTTGTCGCTTCTATTGTGGTTTAACACGATGGACAAATAATCCGAAGACTTCCGTGCGTGTAAGTCCCCTGCGATTTGCCAACTGACTGGCGGCTAAATGCTTGATCAATATTCGTAGGCGTTGCCGATGGACATCTAGGAACACAGGCTGGGCGCGCAGGTTGAGCGTTTCTTGCCGACAGTCTTTCTAATAAAGTGAGTAGCAGTTTCGTTCTTTGTTTTTCTTCACCGAGTTTGTCGTATTAAAAACTGATGTCTTGAAGGACGTTTTTCAGATGGCGCCGTTGGTTCTTCGATCGCAGTGAAGTGCTTTGTCGATGCGGTGTTGCCATTGCCGCTTTGATTGGCGCTGCTCGTACAGATCCCAAAACGTCGCGCCGTCGGGAATCTTGAAACGATTGGCTGGTTCATCATGGCCAGCACATCCGGCGCATCGGGCCAAAATGATTGGTGAAGGTCTTCGAGTTGTCTTGGCGTAACATCGGAAATGTATTTTTCAGAAAGAAACAACGATGGTCAGCAAGTCTTTGTAGATGGAGAATCAATGGTGCGGGGGGAAGTATGCGCGGCCCAAACGGCCGCTGTTGATTCGTTTTGGTTTGATATTTGGCTCATTTCTCATTCTTTGAATGGTGTCACGACTTTGCATAATTTGCATGAGTCGTCGCTGGATGGAAAACGAAAAGGAAAACAGACCAGGATTTTCACGGACGTAAATGGGGCTGGAATTAAGGCCTCGGCAGCCTTGCCATGTCAACTTACAGACGGCTTGTGCTGTAAAAAGCAAAAAAGGCGGAAACCCGTTTTATTGGGGGTTCGCCTAAGAAGCGGTTGTTTAAACATTTGTTCGGTTCAGGATCTAGGTTGTTTACTCAGGCATGTTGGTAATTAGAACCGTATTTCGTTTTTCGTTTATTCTCGAGATGTCTCGCGGAGCATTTTCTTTCTTGGCGTCTCAAATTCTTTATTGGGAAAAAGGCTTGCTTTTAAGTCGCGTTTGGGCTTTGTTTTTGTTGTTAGGTCTCTCTATTACGTCCGTGTCACGTTTTGCCGCAAACTAAGTTTTTTTTGGCGGGCTTAAGCGGGATCTTCTTTTTCCTGTTCCCTTGTGTGGTGTGGT
>Ga0163217_1087195_pt1 | contig 13531 bp, 13 predicted proteins | sample SynspAceP_FD_185933 | JGI IMG/M metagenome (GOLD analysis project Ga0163217, IMG submission 185933) | Saline lake microbial communities from Ace Lake in Antarctica - Synechococcus sp. Ace-P (PacBio error correction) | ecosystem: Environmental > Aquatic > Non-marine Saline and Alkaline > Saline ... | reverse complement strand
AAGGACCTGGGACTGCGCGCAGGGCCTCAGTTTATGGGATTGATGCTCTGCTCAGCTGCCTCCCTTGCAAAGATTGCCAAATCAGGTTCTCGATAGACCTATGTTTCGCCACTAACTTTGCTTTAACCGTCTACGCGTCCAATACTACCCTTTGCTTTCGAGGCAAGGGGATCACCGAGCGACAGCTCATGCGTCATTTAGAACGCTAGAAGAAGGGACTGAATCCAACGCAAAATAAGACAGGTGCTTAACGGGAAACGGTTCCCAATTCATCGCGGCGGAAGGTTATCGGCGCTTTCGGAATTGCATCTTTCCCCTCTCTTGCACACGGGCAGGGAAGAACTTTTTGCCCTCGCACAAGAGCGTCGTCAGAAAGCCGATGAGCTGCGCGGTCTTTCGCTTCCTAGATCCAGAAGCTGCGTATGGGAATGTTTAAGACTACCCGTAGGCGAAGACGTAAGTACCTTTCTGGAAGGGACACGCAACATCATTGGCCGCGCCAGTTACGAAACACTTAATGCAAGCCCGCCCAATCGTTGACAAGGCTTACAGGTTCTCATGGGCGTAGATCAGCAATTGCTGAAGGGAAACCCAAGCAACCTGTTGCCCACGGATAAGAACTAAAAACCACCACCATAAATCAGCCACAACGGAACCTGGATGGTACAGCCAAAAATGACCCGCCACAGGACGGTCGAAATGTTCCGGCACAAAGAACCACAAAAATCATATTACAAAAAGAATCTTACGGCCAGATTCAAACCAGAGTTTTGGAAAAGTCTGACAAGTCATCTCTGAGTTCTATCCCAATACGCTCGAACAAGAGCGAGCTATGCGTGCAAATAATCTTCGAGTTTGCGTAAGATGGCTTAGAATAGTTCAGGTTACACTGACGGAGGCAATCTCAAACAATAGTTACCGCCGAAAAACACTAATGGCCCAAACCAGAATTGCAAGCCGGTGCCAGAGGCAAATCTCCAACCCTTGACGCCATACCTAGGCGCTCGAATCATTTCAGCTACCAAACATTACCTTAGTTGGCCATGGCCAACTTTCTAAGTCAGCCTAGAGGTAGAGAAGTGGGCTGTGAAAGGGTTGACGCGGAAGGAGACGGCGGAGAGTGGCTTCCGACGCCCCGTAGTGGAGAAGAACTGATGGCCAAAGCATTCCAGAAATTCACCCTTGTCCCCTTCCCGGGATATCCCCTTCAATAAGCTTTCGTGCTGAGCCAATGCTTTGCGACGCATCAAGGCTGGCGTATCCGATTGATGAGTTGGCGGAAGACCATCGCCCGCGCGGGCCTCTTGCAGAGCTCTGACGCGTGGCGGCCGGTGCTGACGATGGACGGCACCGAGGACTGGCAAGTTCGAGATCCCGGCCGGTGGCCGGCGCTTTCGAAGCGCTGTCGCTGCTGTGTGAAGGCAGAAGCGTCTTGAAACAAGACCAGCCCATTCCCTGCATCGTTAGGGACTCGGGCTCCAAACATCCTGGCCGAGGGCGACGATTTCTTCTCGCCGAAAAACATTGCAGCGTTGTTGCCCTACACCCCCTCGACCAGTTCGCGTGCCCTTCGTGGGCGCTGCGCGAAAAGGGCCAGGTGCGATGAGGAGATCGCAGGCTGCCTTCTTCCTCACGCCGCAGATCGTCAAACAGCGTGAAACTCGCCTCCGTCGCCCCTGCACTGCTCGAAGTCTATTGCCGAGGATGGCTGACGCTGGAGGCAAACATGAATGGCCTTCACGCGTGAACCCAGATCACGACCGCCAGGTTTCAGGTCTGCGGATGTGATCAATTCTACCTGGAACAAGGAGCCTTCCAGATTCGGCGCATACTCACTGAGACCTCGGTCCGGGCATCGAGCCGGACCGGCGTGCGGTCTTTGTACCGGTGTCGACGCCTTATGAATCCGCTGGCGGCACAATGCTTCATGAATCTCTTCCAAGGCCGATGACAGCGGATGGCTGGAAGACCCGGCGCTTCTAGATCGCCTGGTTACGTTAACAGCTTACAGGCTGGGCCCAAGGCAATTGCTGTCGAAGGTTGGAAGTAGAATCGAAAGTATCGCTGATTCTGCCTTATGGCTTACAGCCACGCGCTGCGGCGGTTGTCCGGTGATCCTATCCCGATGACGGATTGACGAGGGTTGCGGCTCATTGCCAAGCTGCTGGCGAAGTACCCGGCGCTGGAAGAGGAATACGCTGGCCAGGATCGCATTCCCGAGAGATCATACTCGTTTGGCAGTGCGAACTCGAGCAGGCGATGGAGAAGCTTGAGAACCGTTCGCTAATCTCGAAACAAAGGAAAAATTTGCTTGGGCACGCAGCGGGCTTTCGTTCACGCTTGTCGCTACGGCGCGCTTGCTGTCTTCGTGGTACGTGCGTCGGTAGGAATTGAACCCGCGCGACGAAGTCCACGGGTTCCAAGATTGGTGGTCAATCCAGCGCTGCGTGGGCAGGGAGATGGACTTGGCGGACTTCGGGATGGCGACGGCAGTGATACTCATGCAAATGTCGGCGACCATCATTACTGTCGGTGCAGGAGCTATGCTTGAATTTGGGTGATGCGCGTTCATCAGGCGACGCGGTTTATGGTTGTCGTCGGTCACTTCCGAACACCCGTCGTTGAACTTGATTCCTTCGATGGACTTTTGGCAACTGATTTCTGCCTTTGAGGCGCAACCATTTCTTCATTGCAGCCTGATGAGTGTAAATACCATCAGCTTTGCGGTTTTTTGCGACAACGCGCCTTTGGTGCGCACCGTTCTGTGCCGGACCGTGGCGGAAGGACGCTCTCGATCGGGTTTGAGGGTGCGCAGATGGCCCCAATGATCGGCTGGAAGTCAAAGAATGCCAGCATTGCCTTCGCGGTCCTTGGTCAGGCCAACGCAACCACCTTCTCGTATTTTTAACGCCATATTTTCTGAGAAAAACTGTCAGCGCGGGTTTCTGCTCGACGGTCACCGGCATGCCTGGATGTCGTTTCAGATCCGATTTTTACTGCCGCTGCCACTGCTGGGGAAAGCAGTTCAACACATTCTCACCTCTATTGCACCCCAACAGCGCGATGCCTTTGTATCTTGGAAACGCCTTGTCCAGCGCCCAACGTTCCAGAAACCCCATGGCTCCGTCAACCAACCGCGCATCTTGGGGGCGACGGACAGGCCACGCGCCGTGATGTCGAGTCAGCAGCTCGTGCCAGGCTTTGCGCACTCCCCGAAGGCCGAACCTGAAAGCCGCCAATCAGTTTCCTTTCTTGCCCCTCCGTGTCGCGCGATGAATCACCAGCATACATTCGGCGTTTTCCTTCCATCCGGCGCCCTTGAAGATAGGACGCCGTCCGCCCAGATGTAGACCATATGACGGCAGAAAGATCACGCCGGGTCCAGGGTTGTCATATTGTGCCTGCCACCCGGCCGTCAGGTCGCGATATGACGGCTTGGCGACAGGCTTTGGCGCATCAAGGCCCACAATGGCTGACAGCCGCCTCTGAAAATCACCGTTCGAAATGCCCCTTCAGAACAGCACAGCAGCAATGCATCCAGCTCACCGAGCGGCGCGGCCCATTTGGGCAAAATGGTCGAGTAAAGCCCGGATCTTTTCGGCTGGATCAGGGTCGCCATACGGTCCGCGCACCTTGGGCCGTTGGACATCCAGAAGCGCCAATCCCTGTCTACGGATCGTTGCCGAAGTTTCAGGCAAATCCGTGCCGCCACCAAAGCCGCTGGCGGCCATCCTCCAGACTGCTCATCAGCAAAACTGGCGACGAAACGCATCAGCTTCGGCTTTCAGCGCTTCGCCAACATCCGGCGCGCCCACCTTCTCGCGCAGCTCTGTTCAAACGATCCCACGACAGTCCAATGGGGCGAAACGGCGAGCACAGTAGCATCGTTCTCATGGCGTATTGCCTCCTCCCGTGAGGTTTCTGGCTGGCTTTGGACACCGCCACAATACGCCGCCTTTTCAAATCACGCCATCACCCAAATTCCCGCATAGCTCCCGGTGATGTCAGCCAGTATTTTCGGGGCCTTCCGAGGTTCTGTCGCGCAGGAGATGCGTCCCCCGCCTCAAAGACAGGGGGAGCCAAACAGATGTCCCGCAAGATGCACCACGCCTTCGCCGCCTCCCTCGCCGCCACGCTCATGGTCTCGATCGATCGATTTCATCGGCGGGGATGGAAACCTTTGGCGCCGTCCCGCCGATGAAATCGACGGCGACGAGTCGATCTATCGTCTCGGAATACCGAGTTCGAGGCTCTGCCTCACTCTCGGACGGCCACGCGGCTTGGCACCGCCGCCACCTAAACGCATTGGCGGCTTTGATCTAAGATGGAGTGGTTTGGCGCCCTCCCCGCTGCGCAGAGATGGAAAGCTCGCGCGCCGGGCGATTGCTGAAACCCCGCGCCAAATGGCGTAAACAGCAACCGGGCTCCGGTCGCGGCTGGGATGAAATTCAGTGGCAGGTCAGACACAAGCTAGTCTAGGGATTTTGTCGCTGGCAGATATGTTCGATGTTGAACGCCTTAAACATCCAAACTGTAGATTTCCACCCCCCCGTGCGGAAGTGGGCAACCCAGGTAGGGCATAATTTCCATTGAGAATTGGCCCAAGTGACCCTCCCCCTGCGCATGCGCCAGCGGGGGCATTGGAGTGATACACATGGACTTTTTGAAACTATTTCATCAGGACGTATGGCTTTGCCGAGAAGGAAGTTGCCTCTCCGCGAGATCGCGCCGGCGGAGGAATGTCGCGCAACCTCCATCAAGAAGTATCTGAACGCGGGCACGATCGGAGCCGCAGTTTATGACACGAAGAGGCAAAGCAAACTTGATCCCTTCGTCGAGAAGCTTTTCCGGTTGGTTGAAGACGGAGGCGGCCAAAGGCGCGCAAGCAGCGGCGCACGCTGAAGGCAGGCTGCATGGCCGATTTTCTTGGTGGTGCTCGCGTACCGGGTCCTACGGCCGGGTCGCCGGCTTTGCACGGAATTGGCGGGATGCTCTGGCACCGGAGAGCAGCAAAACGACAGGACCCGCGGCACTTCGTGCCATGTGCGTCTTTCGCCCGGGGGAAACCTTACCAGTTCGACTGGAGTGAGCGATTTTGCTGTTTCTGGGAGATGAGCGCACAAAAGCTGCAAGCTCGCCCATATCAAGCTGTCCGCCACAGCCGGGCCTTTGGTCGGGGGCGTATCTGCTGCAAACCCACGGAGATGCTGTTTGCATTTGCGCCCATGGCACGGTTCCGGGTCTCTCGGCGTATTCCGAGCGACGGGATTTACGACAATATGCGCACCGCAGTGACCGCGTTGGTCGCGGGGAAGGAGCGACAGCGTCAACAATGCCGCTTTTTCGCAATGGCGAAACCACTATGTGTTTGAGCCAGGCCGTTCTGCAATCCGCGCAGGCTGGGAGAAGGGATTCTGTTGGAAGGTTATACATACCAATCCCGAAAACACGACGATCAGACCAGCACATTTATCAGGCAAGCGTCGGTAGTAGGTACGGGCGCCAATCAAACCGTATGAAATTTAGTGTTCATTCCCATAGCCCAGATCCTGAGTGTTGCGACCAATGCGGGCAACTGGAGGTTTCTGCGAGCCTGAGTATGTTCTGGATTGGCAATCATTTCCCAGCGGGGATAATCGTAAAAGGAAACCCACACCCAGTGCCATCGCAGTTACGGCACGCGGCAACAGTTTTCTCACCGATCATTTCCCGCATCGCGATAAACACAAGCGCCACAAGACCGGCGGCGTGAGCGTAGAAATAGAGCAAAACCAGAACACAAAGAGATGCGCTTGCAACGGCTTCTAGTCCCAGTTGCATCAATGCAGGACCCGCAACGGAAACACAAATGAGGTAAGCAGCAGTCGTGGGCACCCCAATTCCCTAATATAAGGCATGCCAATGCGTCAACAGTTAGCGCAGGCCACAGCATATTTGCCGCCTGAGCCTTCAAGGATCAACGACGAATCTTTCACACCAGGGCCGAGTTATCGCAGAGCACTCCGATTATGATCGACGCACCAAGAATAATTGGCCGCCAATCAATGAAACCTGGCGGGAAAGCGTTCATACAGCAGATACCAACCGCTCTTGATCTGCGGCGTGCTGGTCACTCTTCAGGTTTGCCATTTGATTAAAACAATGAGCAAAGCCCCCGTGAGCAAATTGCCAAGCAGCGGAATATTCCGGAGGTGAATTTAATGACAAAAACATGCACCACACAGGACGCTGAACGGACCATGGAAAAAAAGTTGAGTGATGTTATAACAACATCCCGCTTCGAAAGGGCGATCTTTCTCTCTACGCCCTTCAGAACATTAAGCGGCGGGAATATGCGTTTGATCCCAAACCAGGACAGGCCAAGGAAAACAGAAATGCCGCCGCTGTACGAACAGCGCGGCCATAAATTGATGTGTAGGGTATGCCAGTCAGTGGTCAACCATGACAAAGGCTCCGGCGCCCCATCAATGGGCATGATCTGCCCGCCCGGGATGCGACGGCCTCTACGGCTGCGGCGAGACCGTTTTGGGATATCCAACTTGGTCATGGCGGGCATCGTGATGGCGCCGGTTGACGCCAACATTGCGCCGATGCGGAGCCGGAAAATTTGATCCGAATAACGCCGAATGAAATGAGTCCGATTACTTGGGCCGCCCCGCAGTAAGGGAACCCTGCGGCTGGCCGCAGCTACATTTCATTAAAGCCTTGCCCCGCCTCTCCAGCATTAAGCACAGCGCCAAAAATCACAAGATCGGACACCACCCGACGCGAAACACCTGTAGAGTTCCCCAGATACCGCCTTCGGCGATCGTTAAAGTGCCCAAAAAACTATTAATTGGTGTCCCGAGTGGCCAAACTGGCCGGGAATAAACTTGTCCAAACAGCAGCCATAGAGTAAGCAATGGCCGCGACCGTTGGGCAAATGGCCCAACCATCGCCCGGCGCGCAGCCTCCAGGTGTGACAATCAACAAGACAAGCGCGGACAGCTATTCTGGAGTTGTGGTTCAAGATAGCCATATTGATCGCGAGGTTCATTGCTGTTGTATGCTATCCAAATAGCCGCAGAAATACCCAACACTGGCCAAACAGGCACCCTTGAAACTCGATTGCCATCGTGTTTGTGCCCCCAAGATCAGAACAAAAGGTTAGGATGAAGGCATATGTCAATGTCGGCTTATGAGGTTTGGTATCAGCCCCCGAAAAAATCAGAGGGCAAGATGATAGCCAACAAGGCCTGTCGCGAAGCAACAACCACAGGGCTTGCAATCAGGGCCTCCTTTGGGAAGCATTATCCATTGAAACGGCTTTCGATTTACGTTAGTTTAGAATACAGTGCGAACTGAGTTCGAACCTGTGGGAACGTCAGTGCCGGTCAATTTGCCAGGCTGATGCCGGCTTCTTTCGCTAATTATCGACAATGGCACTGGGGGGAATGGGGGAAAAATTTCGCCTTGGATTTGCTCATAAAAGCTGTTGATCCACACCATTCCACCAAGGAGCTGTGACTTCAAGTTTGGCTTTGTTTTTCCAGAAGTTTTGGTTCAACGCGTAATTTTGCAAGTATCATCATCCATTGGGCAGAGAGTGCATCAGCCACGACCCGGTAGGGGGTGGTCACTACAATCTTTCCTTCCTGTCCGCGTGTAAGTTCCTGCGGGAATGGTTAACTTTGTTGCGGTTTTGTGGCAGCTACCTGATCATCAGACAGTGAAAGTACGGTGATTCGACATCGAAAGGCTGGCCGCCTCGATTACCTTTGGTTCGGATAGGAGCCCGCCGTACGAAGCCGTCGATCTGTCCGTTTTTTCAAAGCGGGACCGCGGGGATTCGGAGCTTTCAGCATCCGTGCAATCTTAACTTTATCTGCCAGTCCGAGAGATTCTAGATTAGGCTTTTCCCTTCATTCGCACCAAAAGACCCTTTTCCAAGAAGAATTGTCTTACCTTCCAGGCCCCATCAGATTCTGTTTACGCGCTTCAGCGGACCATCACAAAGTGCATCGTCAAAAGGCGATCGGAAAGAGTTGCGCGGATTTTCGTCAAAGCGGGGTTTCCCTTTCCTTCAAAAAACATCGCCTTACCACCTGGTGCAAGGCTTGAAATGAGCGTGGCCGGGCGTTGGTTGAACACATATCTGCAGCCGCGCGCTCTGACCTTCCATTCACAGTTCTGGACCGAGCCCTGGCTTTTCGTTCCAAAGTAACAATCACCTGGCCATCGGTGCCAGCTTTCATCGCTTCTGCCAGTTCGACGCCCATTGGTAATAAGGCTGATCCAGCTTTGGACGATTTATATGTGATGGCGCCGTTTCGGCAAACGCTGCTGTCGCAGCCCAATGTGCTCATTGTAACAAGCGGTAAGGCTGCCATTATGGCGTTTTTCATCTTAACTCCTCCTCAAGATGTTTTCCGTTGGTGGAAAAATACTAAAAATTTTCGATCTCTCAGGCTCCGGCGCAAATTTATGTTTTTGCCGGCATTAAAAGTATGTGGAATTAGCCCGCCATTCTACAGGTAGAAATATGACCCGTTATAAAGCCTCCTGCAGGGTGAGGTAAAGGACATTACGGCGTCAGCGACCTCCCCTAACATTGCAATGCGTTGTAGTGGAATTTTCTCAAGAGCAGTGTGCGCTCGGCCGGATTTGAACCATGCCTATTCCAGCCGGACCGGGGCACGGCGTTTATTGTGATTCACGCGGCCCAATTCAAGTGGCGGCAGCTCTGATCATGGCAGCCATCCCCCCTTTGACGCCGCATAGGCCACTCCGGATTTGGTGTCCCGATGAGCCATGGATCGAAGAAATATGTACGATATGCTTTGCCCCCGGCCACCTTCCATCCCAAAGCGGCCGAAGTTTGCGTCAAACGGAATGCACCGCCCCAGATTTTAATATCAATAACTGGGCAAAATCCTCATCGCGGGTATCCTCCATAGAGCCCCCTGAAAACATTATTCCAGCACAATTGATCAGGAACGTCCCAGACCGCGAGCGCAGTGACAGCCAACTAAAGGCGTCCTGTTACATTTTCCATTGTAGCCCAATTCATTAGTGCCGCAGTGGGCGCAGCTTGTCAATTTCTGGAGCCTGATATTCCAAAGCGGGCGACATTGGTCGCCCCGCTCAAGGGCTTTTTGCAACAACGGACAGAGCCGATTTCGCGCTTGCCCCAACATTTACTGTTCGAAACATAAGGTCTGGCGTGCCTGCGTTGCTTCACCGTAGATTGGTCAATGCCACGAGGCTTTCCTTTGTCAACTTTGTCGTACGCCCAAAAGGTACGTACATAATTGCTTCAAAACAAATGCACCACTTACCACGTCAACATCGAATTTATTTGGTTTCTTTTGCGAACGTTTCGTACTTGAGTGTGTTCTTTTGAAGGAAAATATTTATTATAATCAGCATATTACATAAATTGATTGAACTAATTTCTATATTCAATACATTCTAAGAATTGCAGAAAAACGGGTATATATGGTTAGCAAATTTATTTTTTAGCCGTATCAGTGAGGGGCGGCTGGAAAGGTCGGTTTGATGTTTTCCCTTCTGAAGTCGATTTAGCCACAGAGTTTTCCAAAGTCAGTCGGTTCAACTGTACGCCTTGCGCTAAGCCGTTTTGGGAAGGTTGGGGCATGGTGACGCGGCAAACGTAAGCGCGGAACCATCCTGACATCTCTTGGCCAAAGCAAAGTCTTTCAACGCCAAATCGGAATCGTTAGGCAATTGGACGAAATTTGCGCGAAAACAAACCAAAGCTCCACATTGTTGAATTTTATTGATACTGATGACCAAACCTTTGACACAAAAGCACAATCTAAATCCTGCACTTAAAGGACGTTGCTGTCGAATTACCAACAGGCTGCGCAGTTGGGTGGCGATTGAAGTTCCCTTGTCCTGGACAAAATTCGCTTTTTAGCAGCCTGTATGAAGGCGCGAAAGATCTGATGGGGAAATCTCAAAAGCGAGGCTTTAAGGTTATTGAGGATGGCGTTTTCCGACTGAGAGTGACTGCGATTAGACCAACATATTCGCGCGACATCAATTGACAGCGAAGTTGCTCAAATTTCTAAATTTGGAACCAGGCTCAGCAGCTTTGGGAGGTCAAACGCTTGATGTTTGATGAGGGCAGACAAACCTATCATTCACGCCCACTCCATACACCGCGCAGACGCCGGTTTCTATGCGGATGCGAATGGAACTGGCTCTGAAAACTAGGAGAGGGTGTTGTCAGGTTTAACGGGCCGAGGTTCCTGGTTCATTGATCAGGGCGTTGGGCGGTGTCGTTGCGGATTATTGAAAATAGCTACCAAACCCCACCGGTTTCCGCCTCAATTCATCGCTTCATGTGTCTGGCTCTACGTCTGGTTCAACGTGAGCCTGCGCGAGGTCGAGGAAACTGATGCTGGAACCTGGAGTGGGACTTTTCGTATGAGGACGATCGCGCTTAGAGCGTCAAGTTCGGCCTCCTGATCGGCCACGTTTCTACGGCGACGGCAAGCCGCGGCCCCGGCAATGTCTGGCATCTGGACGAAGTAGTAGTAGTTGGGAAAGATCTCGGGCCGGTCATGACTGGCTCTGGGCGCGGTCGACCAACACGGCGTTGTTCGTGAGGAAAACTCTTTTCAATCGAGCGCAGGCAAAGCGCCGCCGCAAAAGCGGCTTTTTGGTCAAGTCGATAAAACGTAGGGAATCGTGACCAAAAAGATTATCCCGGACAAATTACGCTCCTATGGTGCCGCAAAACGTGAGGTTGGCTCACGGCTTGATCATTGTCCACAAGGGGACTCAATAACGGGCAGAGACAGCCATTTACCTTTTTCGAAAAACAGAGGCGCGGAGTAATGCAGTGCTTCCGATCACCGGCGGATTGCACCGTTTCGTTCTTTTGAAGTCCGCAAACCCGTAATTCCTTTCCGTTACCAGGCCGTCGACGTTTCCGCTGCTCACCATCGCTCGAAGCATTCGAGGCGGCGTTGTTGCATGGAACCTTAAACCCACTGGTATCGGTTGTGGGCCTGTCTTCTTGAGGGGTTCTGTCCGCAAACCTTTTTTTGGACGATTTTGAGTTGCGGCCGGATTCTGTGGGCACACTTATGCTGCGAGCTCGGCAAACTGCTGGGAATGCGGTGAGCCCATGGCGTCGAGTTGCCCTTTACGGGGATCATTGTTGTGCTGTCTCGATTCCCGCCAATGTTTGGGCGCGTCGGCCGAGTGGAAGGCCCTTGAAGCCCAAGCATAGGGGCGCGTGATCCGCTTTTATGAAACGGTTTTGGTTCTTGTTTCAATGATGTTGTTGAGGTATTTGAACCATGGAGGATCTTGATCGTGCTTCCAGAACCCGTGACTTCAGGATGACGTTAACGCTTCCAGACCCCGCCAGATTGGCTCCGCGGCTTGTCGATGACGAAACCCGATCCGGCACGCCATTGGTGCCAATTGCCCGCTATGAAGGAGACCGCCGTGCCGCAGCCTTTGTCGCGGCGTTCAGAGAGCATTGAAATCAAGGGTTTTGTCTGTCTTGTCGACGGCTCGGTAATAATAGGTCCACCTTCCTTTAACCTTGATGTAGTTTCATCCATGCCGCCAAGATTATGGCGGTCGGCCGCTTGCTTGCTGGGCATTTTCGCGGCGATCATGGGGGAGAAACTTGACCACCACCGGTTCAATGTCTCATGGTCAACGTCAGCCCACGTTCAGCCAGATTTCTTTCCAGTCGCGATAGGAAACGCCATATCGCACATTAGAAATACACCCGCGTACAGGATCACGCTTTTAGGATATTGGGCTCCCTGGAAATCAACTGACATCCAATACACCCTGCTGTTAGCTTGTTTGAGGGACCATGTCGCAAAATCAGCCAACCAAACAAAATGACAAAAAAGTTTGCGGACAGAACCGTAGTCTTCTTCATGACCCCCCCGCTTGTACAACAGAACCCTTGGAACGGGCCGCAGTGGTTTTGCCGAATTCTGCGTGCGCAGCCACAGGCAAACCGGGCGGCTGGCCGCTTGAACATTCAAGGCCGATGGATTGCAGGCGCGGGCCCCTTGCTGGATACGTTTCAGACAGGCAGGCCTGCCGCTCAACGCAAGTTTTTGCCTTGATATGTTCTGTTCCGATACGCTGGGATACTTTCGCCACCCGATGCCCGTCTTATTACCCGGATGAAGCGAATACGAAGACACCTCTGTCTTTATGGACGCGCGAGGGGTTGGGTCGACAACTTTACCGGCGGCTTCCCCCAGATCCCAGATCGCAGGCTATTCATGGGCCAAGGGCTTGCGCGCAGCCCTTCGTCTCGCCAGAGTTACACGGTCGCGACCATTCGGCCCGCTATGGGACGGATATTTTAAAAAAACCGACCTACATGAAAAATCTCTTTTTGAACTGCTGTACCGACTTTTCCCCAAGCATGCAGAAACACTGCTTGGAGCCTGAAAAAAATATGACTATCAAAGCAATTTTAATTCGATATGGACGGGTCCTGATTTTGAAGCCAATGGATTGGGCACTACGATGCCCTTGGAACCGTGCGCTGAAGCATTTCGGCTATACATCACGCGAAAGCGGTTCTGTCGCAAACTTTTTTGGGTCTTTTGTTTTGTTGGCTGATTTTTGCGACATGGTCCTTCAAACAAGGCTAACAGGCAGGGTGTATTGATGCAGTTGATTTCAAGGGAGCCCCAATATCCTAAAAGCCGTGATCCTTGTACGCGGTTTTTATTTCTATGTGGGATATGGCGGTTTCCTATCCCGGACCTGGAAAAAGAAAATCATGGCTGAACGTGGGGCTGACGTTGACCATGAGAATGAACCGGTGGGTGGTCAAGTTCTCGCCCATGATCGCCGCGAATTGCCCAAGCACGGCAAGCGGCCGACCGCCATATCTTGGCGGGCATGGGATGAAAACCTACATCAAGGTTAGGCGGAAGGTGGGACCTATTATTACCGAGCCGTCGACAAGGACAGGCAAAAAACCCTTGATTTCATTGCTCTCTGAACGCCGCGGACAAGGCTTGCGGCGCGGCCGGTTCTTCAAGGCGGGCAAATTGGCACCAATGGGCGCGTGCCGGATCGGGTCGTCATTCGACAAAGAGCGGGAAGCCAAATTCTGGCGGGTCTGGGAAAAGCGTTAACGTCAATCCTGAAGTTCACGGGTTCTGGAAAGCACGATTCAAAAGATCCTCCAGGTCAAATACCTCAAAACAAACATCATTGGAAAAACAAGAACCACCGTTTTTCAATAAAGCGGATTCACCGGCCGCCCCTATGCTTGGCTTCAAGGGGCCTTTCCACTCGGGCACGACCGGCAAAACATTTGGGCGGGAATCGGAAGGGGGACAGCCCACCCCCCAAAACATGGATCCGTAAAAAAAGGGGGGGCCCAACTTCGGACGCCAAACGGGCTTTCCACCCCGGCAATTCCAGCCCAGTTTTTTGGCCGAAAGGGAAGCCTTCGCCAAAAGGGGGGGGGGGCCATTTTATTTTTTCCCTTTTTTTTTTTTTCCCTTTTTTCCCTTTTTTGTTT
>Ga0163217_1034143_pt1 | contig 13533 bp, 12 predicted proteins | sample SynspAceP_FD_185933 | JGI IMG/M metagenome (GOLD analysis project Ga0163217, IMG submission 185933) | Saline lake microbial communities from Ace Lake in Antarctica - Synechococcus sp. Ace-P (PacBio error correction) | ecosystem: Environmental > Aquatic > Non-marine Saline and Alkaline > Saline ... | reverse complement strand
AATGTCACCAGCTTATGGGTGGAGTTTTGGTTCGGGATTTGCGAGTACTTCCGGATACCTGCGGGAAGCTATTAAAGAAACTCCTGGCTCAGAACCTTAGTTTCTAGGATATTTCTCCGCCTTGGGGGCTTCAGTATCGAATCCATACGTACTTTTTCGTGCAAGGAGTGACATATCCAATTACTTGGAAAAGATCGATATCAGAAAACTCCACGAGGACTACTTGGGAATTATTTACCCGATTTCCCAGGATTTCTGAATCTGGCTTCCGATCCATCGGTTTTGGAAAGCATGATTCTCAGATTTCGCTGAGTTTTGGAAAAAAAACTCCGAACAGCCTTGGAGATCAATCATGGCCAATAACCAGATCAAAAATATCTTAGATGAGTTTGTAAAATATCAGGACAAAGTATTGGCTGAGGCAGAGCGCTTGATTTATTCCAATGTAAGCTTACATCGCAGGGGCAAAGGTAGAAAAGATAAATCCCACGATTTTCAGATCTGGATTAGAAGGACGGCGAATGGTTCCAAGGCAACTAATGCTGGTGACGAAAGTGTTGACTTGGAATTCAGGGATTCCAAAAGAAATCCTTCGAACCAAAATTACTCTATGCTAATGCTACCCACGGGGCACTTTCGACAGAAAGAAAATTATTTGCAGGCAATCGATGGAGATCTTGATTTAATCGGCCAAAGGACCACAAGTAAGCTCCAAATGGTCTCCCCAAAATTCCGAGGAGTGGAAAAGGACTCTTACTGTGGAGCCAAACCAAGTCTTCGCATCTTAGTGAGGGAAAAAGTAGAAAATACCTTGCTTGGCTTGGGAACAAACCGTAGCGCTGGATGAATGACCCTACCGATCCAAGTGGACCGTTGACACATGGTTTTAATCTGGTCTATGGCCACGAAATCCAGTGATGGCAGGACATTTTATGGGATGCCGGATATGAACAGTGATATTGCGATTGACCAAAAAAGCTGAACAACGAACTCAGTCGCTTGAATCACTGGGGATTGTATCCAGAGTCAGATTGGAAGCCCACCAGATTATCTGAATCGGGGGTGCAGCAAAAACTGACTTTTCAAGGAGGCTTGATCGTTGGTTTGGGAAAGACTGAGAGGTTTTAATAAGTTTTCAGCTAAAATGAATACCGGTGTGGAAAAAGGAAGTAGCGCGTTATCTGCCATTGTAATTCCTACTGACAAAAACTTATTCTAGGCGACGAGCCATTGGGCATTTCGGTGATTGCTATCGGTTTAATTCATTTGGAGGATTATCTACCGAAATTTCTATTCGTTTCTTATTATTCTTGGAATCAGGAAAGCCCAAAAGAGTATTAAACCCATCCACTTACAAGCGCTTGAAAAAAAAGAATAGAGAGGTAGAGATTATCGAGGCTATATCTGATAAGCGCTGGCATCTTGAAATCCATGAAAAAATATGTGAAGGCCATCAAAGTAGGAATTCAATATCGTATTTCGAAGGAACAGGAAATGGAAACCAAAATTGGTAGAACAGGGAGCGAATTCCACAGGAAAAATTGCGACCAATTGGTGGGGAACTCGGATTTTACGGTGCAGCGAAGAAAGATGGATTTGAGACCGGTGGAGAATTCTCCAGGAGGAAAGAAAATAAAAATTGGCCTTGGCCACCTCTGGAGCCAGCGAGCGAGTTGAATACATGCCCTCAAAATACCAAAGTTTTGGATGTGTTGCTGCGTGCAGATGACTCAGAAAAACCAGTACTCGGCCTGAAATCGCCAAAACAGTATGGAGCTTCTTGGTTCCGTTGAAATTCAAAGAAGAAGCTCAAAGCGTCAAAACAATATATCATGGTGCTGGACTTGGAGACGGCAGAATTTCCATGGAAATTGATGGCAGGAGCGACATCAATGCAGTACCGCTTTGCATCCAATTCGGGAATGGCCGCACTTGCTACACAAATCTCGTGGGTACCATCTCTCGCGTATCCACCAAAAGCGGCATTAGTGATCGGTTATCCGAATTTTGGATGGTTTTGGGGCAACTTCCGGCGCAAGGAAAGAGGGTGACGCTAGTAGCAGGAATGATGCGCAAGGAGAAATACGAAAAACGCAAATCTGATTTCAGTGAGGCACCGGAATTTGGTCAAGCTATTGACTAAAAAACATAAATTATTCACCTTGCAGGGAAATGGACTTTTTCAAACTATGGAGAAGAAAAGAAAACACGGGAATGGTTATTGCGCAAATAATACCTTTTGCTCCGGGGACAGCTTGCAGGAATGTCTGATGTCCCGAGTTCGGTTTTTGTCAATTGCTGCTACCTCATGACTAAATGGATTCTGGAAGAAGAGAAAGAGTCAAAATCGAAACGCTTTGCGGCTAATATTGGTACTCAGTTGAATTGACAAGGGTGTTTAGAGCGGTGATCGTCGCAGGTGGGCGTAATTGATGCGGCTTAGCTTCATAGATTTTGCAACTATTTTACTCAGTTTATGTGTTTCAGGCTTTAGGTTTTGGGAAGCAGATCAAACGTTGCCCCGTAAGAAGATCTACAAGATTTGGAAATCGAAACCCAACTTACTTGGGGAGCTTTTCAATGCTATGGCGATCCCATTTATACTTTAACAGATCGGAAGCCTCGCCCATCCGAGCGCAACGAGTGATGCTTCAGAAAGAAAAATAGGGAATTGGAGTTGCTAAACTGATCCACAAAACTTGAAACAGCAAAATTATGACACCGATTGAGATCATAAGAGAGTTAGGGAAACGACCAAATGATTTCAAGGGCTCCGAACGAAATGATACGATTTTGGAGTATTTGGCAAAGGCTTATATGGTAGTAACTGAATTCTTTATAAAGAGGCATTCGAATCTATCAGACCATGCATGAAATCCAAGAAAAATGAGTTTTCAGTACAAGCAAATTTGGAAGAAATACTGTAATATCCCCGAGGTGAAAAGAATGCTTCACTAAGATGTTAAAAGCAAAGAAATAAGTGGAAAAAGAGGCTATATCCATGATTAAGAAGGTTTTAAAGGATTTGGAGAGTCTCAAAAGATTTGCCGAAACGGTAGAAAGATGGGAGCTTGATGGGCAGGGCTTATTAAGCCGTTTGATTCATGGCTAATAAAGCCGATGCAGATTACCAGAGATGCTCAACTGGAGCTTATCGATCTTATGAAAAGGCCCTAACACTTCTCCAGTTTTGGGTGACTGGCCTATCCATTGACTAATTGGCTTTCAACTCTACAAATCAGAAATGACTGCGAAGGAAAAACTTGGACTTAAATACACCCCTCTTAAGGCTAGGAAATGCGATGACAGGAAAAGCTATGAAAAAAATAGAGGAGTCTTATTAGCCCAAAGGGGACTTCATATTGGGACCTTTCAGCAAAAGCAAATATTCATTGTGACTCAAAATGTTGATTTGATTGGAACAAACAGCTTCTGAAATAAAAAATGACAGTCGAAAAGCTATCAGTTCTTTGGGGAAAGCGTTACTCTCGGTCAAAAACAAGCAGAGCTGGAACATTTTATTGTCTGATTCAGGCATTGGAACTCCAAAAACCCAAGAGTGAACAGGATCACTAAATTTGAAAAAATCAGGAGCGGGCATTGCAAAGCAAGATGTAAAAGGAAAAGGCTCTGAATTTGATTCGGAGGGCCTTTATTCATTTAAGAGAGATGGAGATAAGAGACAGGATAATTTGAAATGCTCCATTAACCAATTTATTTGTTCAAATACTCGCCTTGATCGCTTCCAAATAATCAAATCCATGACTACTGTAGGCGCTCAATATAATTGCCTTCTAAGTATTCATTCCAGCAACAGATCATGACGGTATTTCATTGGATGGTTCTGTACTTTCTGGAAATCGCTTGAGCGTCTCGGAGTTTTGCGGGGAAAAAGGACGCTATTTATCCGAATGAAAACCCGATCTTTCTCTGGTCGAAGGAAATCCCAACTTTGTTGGAGGCCAAGTAGCCGCGCCCGCTGGGGCGCATATCCCACCCCTGGCTACAGGGACTGATATTCGAAGTTTGGAATCGCCCTTTAAATTCTCAGACCACATATTCCAGTGTCCCCTGTATTGTTCTCGCGCATATGCGGCAAAGAGCGATTTGATTTCCATGAAATTTGTTGATACACATAGGGCGGGGTCATCCTTCATATACCCATGGATTTCCAATCTCGGAACGTAATTCTTGGAGGAGCAATTTATTTGTGATATTCTCCACCCTCCCAAGGACTTTTTAGATTTTTTTGCGACCCCATTTGTAGAGTAGGCCATACATGATCTTCATTTTGGCATCATCGGTCCGGCCTTACTGCTATAAATTTGATTCCTGGGGAAAACCTTGCTTTTTTTGCTACTTCTTGAGGATAGCGCTAAGAGGTCATTCAAACTCAGCCCATAATAAGCAGCTCGCGATTCCCGCATCCTAGGAAAATAGAAGTAGATAATTGGTCGGCCATCAGGAGCTTTGAGGTAGTTCTTTCCGGTTGAAATAAATTATCTGTCCACTGACGGGTTTATTTTTCTCATGAACTTTAGGTAAGCTCGCGGTTTCAGTTTCTCACCTTCATAATTTGCCTTGCGTTGCCATTTCTCGGGTGAGCCGATCTTTAACCAATTTCATCCAACGCTCATGACTACATCATCACCACCAGTTGATAGCCCATTTCATTTGCCATCGATGGAGACTTGCATTAGCTTTGAGTAGTGCGCTAAGTGGATCAGCCCATTCTTTCCAATCCGGGGACAGCTACTCGGCCAATCTTGATATTATTTCTTTTCCACCCTTCAGGAATAAAAGATTTTGGATTGAGGCCCAAAATTTGAGGTGTAGTAAAGTTTCTGCATAAAACCAATTGTAAGGGCAAAAAAGTCAATACCGTAACTCTTCATGTATTTTGAGCATGCTTGCGCATGACTCGGATCGTCTCGCTTTGTAGAAGCCTTTTCAATTCTGACTATAGGTTTTTTCTGTCCAGAACGGGCCTTCGTAAGGAATCTTTTAGTGTAATTCTGCCATTTGGTCCCAAGATGACCAGGATTTTGTAGAACTTGAACAAATTGGCGGGATCTGTAGACATGGACCACAAAAGCTATCCACTATACTGTTGATAGGATCCGGCGAAGGTGTTCCAAGAAAGGCATGTAATAAAACGCCAACAAGTTCCTCGTGTGGTATAGCAGTTTGGCTGGATACCATACTTATTTCATCGGAATCTCTGCATTCGAAAGACTCATTGATTTGATTCTAATTCTGTACGACCTGACTTGCAACTTACTGCTACAAGGATCCAAATGAGGTGAATTAATAATCTGAATTGCATACTCATATTTGTTTTACATAATCTTGACTTATACTGGAAGTTAAGCATTAGATTTTTTATCTTTTTTGAAAAATATGAAATAACCTCGTTACCTCAGGTAATAATCCGTTCAAAATCAATTGGTAGGTGTGAACGAGTCAAAAACCATTTTTTTCGTAAAGCGTTTTGCTTGTGATTTTTGCTCCCATGCTTCCAGCCCAAAATATTGTCTAGCTCGTTTATGATTTGCGATTTGACTCCAACATAGTTCATCAACTCTTGACGATTCCCGTTTTCCCTGAACTGTTTCCGAGAGTATAGCCGGATGAAGTTTCAGTGCATTATGAAGAATCTCCACTTGTCTTGGTGAAAAAGGAAAGTCGTACTTTAAAATGGCCTACTTTTTCGTTCTCAAATTCTACGAAAAAAATAGTAAGCGTTTACGGCCGTGAAAGCTTTTAGTTAGTTTTTGATGCTATAGCAAAGGTCAAGAATTACCATTCTCCCTGGGTCCACCCAAAAATTAGGGTTAAGCACTTAAGTAAATTTTCCCCGATCAATGGGTAAGTTTCGGGAATGAGCTGAGATTTGGACGATGCAGCGCCCAAAACCGCTCAGAGATTTTGAAATCATGCGTTTTTATTATAAAGAAAAAAACCACGATTATCTGATCGTGGTTTTATAATTCTAATAACTTAAAAAATTTACTTCGCCCCAATACTTTTTTAACAGCCTTCACAATATTTCAAAGCGTTCAAGCCGTATTTTTTCTAAAAGTTGAAGTGGGGTCCTTGATTCGCCCTATCATCTACACCTTACATATTTCCATTGGAGCGGGATTGTTCGGGCCAAAGTCTGAGCGAACGCTATCAACCTAATCACCATTGTATTTGGATTGCTCTTCAGCGGATACGACAAACCTGTTTTAGCTACTGAATCCAAATAGCTTCGGTATCCAATGGCTTAATCGTATGAATATTGATCACCTCAGCCAGAAATCCCTGCTGACGAAGCATCGCTTCGCAATCACCGCTTCCCAAAACCCAAATGACCTTGTAGCGAAGATTGTAACTCTTTTCCCATCGGAATCATTTTCCAAGCTTTTCCAATCTCAAACTTCTGGGTTCGCAGGTGTGATGATCGGCCCCAAACTGGACGGCCAAATCTTAAATAGAACGTCCGTCATCAGCTCTGCAATTGGCAAGCGTAGCTGCTTTAGGTTTGATTGTAATCGCAAGGATTGAATTACTGTCAGTTGTGCAGGAAAGCATTTTCATTCATGCCCAAATTCCTCTAAGATCTGATGAGGTTAGCCCATCTCGCAGCGTCAAAGCACGGCGTGAGATGCACAGATTTTCACGTTTTTTACCAGGAATAAGCGATTGATTGACGAAAATTCTGTATCATAAACTCTGCCTGTGGAGCAATATTGGCGAACGTCCCTGTAAAATGGGATTTTTACCACCAATTGTCAAACCGGGCAGCGATTGCCCATTCATATTGGCCTCAGCGATTCCTGTTTGGAAAAGCGCTTCCGGAAATTCCTTTTGAAATGCCGCCCCATTTTTAGGGAGGCCTATAAGGTCAGCACAAAGTCCTACTACATTTGGCGTTTCTCCGCCTGCCTTCAACAATCCATCTCCCAAATTCCAGAACGGGTATCTTTTTTATCGCTATAGTGAATTTTTAAATCCAATGTATTTTCCATGTTTTTCTTCTGTAAAGGGTCTAAAAATGCGTGAATTAATAATCGCCAATGGTTTTAGCCAATTGGACCAAGTTTGCATCGGCAAGCTGCTCGTCATTTTGGAGCTATTTCCATGCCACTTGTTGCGTCCCACCATAAAGTCTACGCCATTAGCCCATTTCGGTGTGCAAACAAGGTTTAAAACACTGGTCCTGTCGCAGACAATTATTCTTGGCTTTTTCCAAAAACCTTCCACGACTTGAACTCATATTATTACCCTCCAAGTTGTATCTAGACCTCCCAACCCAAAAAAGCTTCAACTTAGGCTCTCAAATCAATCAAAAGATTCATTATCTTTTTGGTAGCGACCATCGAATTCGCTGGTCTATTTCAAAATCAACTCGTAGCAATGAGATTGCTTACTTTCCAGTTGCGCAGCATACATGGCTTGCTTTCCCATACTTGTCCCTCTTCTTGCTCGCCATTCGCCCATAAGTACATAGACTGTAGTGTCATCCGCCATTGATTGTTTTTGCTTGCGCAGCTCCGATCGCAAAACAGACAGTTTCCTGTGACCTAAAAGAAACCTGAAGCAATTTTCGGATTCCAGGAAGTCCTTCTTCTGTAGCAGGATGACCCCTTGAAAGTCTTGAGTTTAGCTTCGGCAATGTATTTCATTTCCTCTGGAGAAAAGTATCCAGAACGGGAAAAGAACGAATACCAAACTGGGAAATGTGACCGTAGAAAGGAAAAACAAATCTTTCTCCTTTTTCCATCCATCTTAAAGTCTGGATTATGATCAATTGACTGAAATAGAGTGCCAACAAAAGAACTCGGTACATTCCTAATGATGCGCCTTGGATGGCCGGATTGAAACCGCATGAACCATTACGGAGGATGTCTCTTCTCACTTGAGAAGCGGATCTTCCTGGTGAGTTGATTCGATTGATTGTTTCATTAGGGAGGGGTTATTTTAAAATTTTGCGGTGTGATCTTTCGTGTTACTTTTTCGATGATCTCAGAAATGATCCCCTTTCTTCATCGATGATAAATTGTGAGTTCTGGCCAGTTCCCATATATTGGTTCTACCATACATTGATTTCTCCACCCAAGCCACCATAGGGCTTCATGGACTTTCAAATCTGTGTCTGCAATAACGAAAAAAGTGAGTAGTGACTGCTTTTCGATAAAGTGATGTGGGATTTTTCAAGGCAATCTGAGCTGATCCCTAAAATACATACCCAGCTTTCTGCAATGCATCATAATTTATCTCTCAAATTACAAGATTGAGCAGTGCCAGCCTGGTGCTAGAATCTTTTGGATAGAAATAAAGGACTAACTTTTTTTACCTTAGGTAATCGGAGAGTTTAATACTTACTCCGCTTTCAATTTAGCTTCGAATTCCGTGGTGCCTTTTGGCCTACTTCTAATGACATAATAGTTGTTTTTTTGAATGGAAAATTAGTTAAGTGTACTCGCTTCCATTCGGTGATATTTTCCAGCTGGTGGTTACTTTTAAGAACCAGGGCCTTTGAAAGGTTTGTTCATCCAATTTTTCTGACCAAATGACTGCTGCTTATGCTCATATCGCATCAAGACCCCACTTCCCATTGACTGTGGCTTTCGAAACACATTTGAATTCCAGAGGAATTATCCTTATCCTGTGATCGAAGTTCTGAGCCGCTTATTCTTACAGGTGATATAGTGGGCTTCACATTATCCTGAGCTAAAACAGAAAAGTACCAAAATTCTGGTTTTGAATCGGATAGTATTTCCCCTCCCAAGTTCCCCCAACAAAATGAAATTGCTTCCGTTTGCACTCTGATTGGTTAACTATTAGCTGCCTTTTATCGCCGGTAAATCCTGAAACATCCCAGTTAATATCCATGGCGTTCCACAGGTTATTCGTTTCCATTTCGTTGGATTGCCAATTAGTGGGTTTGATGGACTCCAGAATGTTTGATCCGTTAGAAATAAATCATTTCAAACCGTCTGCTTTTTCAAATCGAATCTTGAACTTGGGATCAGCAAAAAACACTGCTTCTTTTCGGCAGGAATTAATTGCCTTAAATGTTCAGAATCACCAACTCTGGCAAATATCGATTCTCCTCGGAATACCCGAAATTCATATCCCATAAGTAAGTTTCTTGCTCTGACTATCCTGATAGGCTGGAAGCAATTCTCAAATGAATGTGCCCCAACAAAGAATTTTGCCAAACCACCGTTTGGATAAGCGATAGGAGCTTTAATCTTTCAAGATATTTCCTAGATTAAGAAACAGTAGCTTTCTGGATGGTGCCCCGCCATCATTGACATTTCGCTCTAGATTTGTTCCTTGAAGGGTGAATTCTATCTTTCGCTCATTATTGTAAGCCAGTCACGAAGTGCAAGGGAATAGTTTTTTCTTTACGTTGGGTTCCAAGCTCCAAGTGTCCTGCTTTCTGGATTTTTTTGAGAGATTAAAATTCAAAACTTTAGATTAGGCTGTGCATAAAGTTTCGAAAAATCGATTCTGATGCGTTTGTACAATAAGAATTGCCCTGTGAAATTAAATCAACCTCGATCTATCACTTGCTTTTGAATACTATTCCAGAGTTCATCCGAAAGTTCGAAAGTGGGGAAATCCGTTTCGATTGCTCGCACCATCAAGTTGATCAAAAGCTTTGAATTTTCTATGCCTACTTTTCCGGTGATTTGAATCGTCCCGGTAGCTTATTTAAACCGAGCCCGAAAGGACAGGTGTAAGTTCTTTAGCCCGCTGAAATTTTCCCATTGACTCGAGAGTCAATATGAAGTGGTACGATGGCGATTTTTTGAGGAGTAGGAGGGTTCTATCTTTATTTCTGGAAATCCAAATAATTAAAGGGTCTTCCATCGCGGGGGGGCCGATCAAACTGTCTCGGATTTCAAAGTGTAAGTGTGGTCCTCCGGAGGAACCTGTATTTTCCGCCATTTGGCGATTTGCTCTTTCCTTTTTCAACAGTGGAGTTTCACTGGAGCAGGATACACTTTCGAGGTCGGTTCGCTTTTGCCTCCATACATCTTTCTTTCGAATGTAGGTGGCAGGTTTTGGGTTGAAATTCCCGTAAGTGTCCATACAGGGTGATGTGACCTGAAAGGTGCTTTGAGGTAGATACATTTCCGTAGCCGAAAGAGGATATTTTGATCCGATGTGAACCCATCCATCTGCTGCTGCATAGATCGGGCTCGCCTTCCTGACCTAACCAACTTATAATCCAATCCAGTATTTGAAAAATGATTTGGACGGAGCTCGGAGAAATTTCGGGAAAGATAATTTCACGCCTCCAGGTTTCCACTGGTGACCTGAAGAACCTTTATCAACTCCTTGAGCGAGAGCGGAAAATGAAACTATAAAGGAGATAAAACAAGAAAGAGTTGTTTTTATTTAACTTCAAAATCAAGCATTTTTTGGGTTGCCATAAATCCTTTCCAATCGATCTCCTTACAGCCACAGACCAAAACTCCAGCTGGCGCTGCCTGTATAGATTGAAATCTCCCTTTTTAAGGTTGAAAATTGAGAAAACGTACTTTTTTTCGGATGGGGGGGGATGTCCCGAAAATCAAAAAGCATAGTGAGGTATTTCCTTTTTGCTTTTCAACTCATTGATCGTAAAAGGTGAAAATAATCAAATATTCTTCAACTCCAAAAATTCAGTCACTGGGCATAAAATTCCAATTGGTGGCCTGGAACCATTAAAAGCCTTGGATATTTCCATGGCCAAGGCCTTTAGCTTTTGCATTGGTCTTGAAGATCTCTTGCGTAAAATCAAAATCCCAGTTCCGATTTCTTCGAAAATACCTATTGGCAAACTTCTTTTGATGTATTATTCCTTCTTTGCTATCTTCAGCCACCCAATTCAGCTTTCGTGATGGATATTTTTGGGAGAAATCCCGGATAGTAAAAATGGATTGCCATTTTTTTAATTAAAGCCAGTAATCTGGCTTGAGAAAGACTACTGGATCCCCGGAGTCTCATTTATTTAAAATTTCTTCTATATTTGCGCGCTAGTTTTCGGCCAATGCAAATTATTTTCATTTTAGTTTACGGCTTTGATACGGTAATTAGAGTTTGCTTACAATGCAGCCTGAAGGTAACGAAGGATTACCCGATGATCTTTATAGTTCCGGATTTCTGGAAAATGGTTTTTTGCCTGCTTCGTACAATTTTGTCTGACCCAGAAATCGCATAGACCAATCCACTTGGGTGTACAATTTATCTTCACGACCATCTCAGGTTGTGCACCCACTGTTCTGTAATTAGGTGTGGATATCGAGTAGAAAACATCCAAATTGCTACAAATAGCTTTGTTTGCGTATACATTATAGGCATCGCATTTCGGAGCTATTTATTGATTGAATTCTACTTCAAATTTTTCTCACTGCGAAAAGGGTAATTCCCCAGTCCGGCAATATAGTACAAGTCACATCGAGCTGGAATAGGTTCTCCAGCAAATCCAACGCCGCCGAAGGTGAGCACTTTGCCTTTAAAATTCAATTTTTGTATTCCTCTCTACAGCCTTTCCGCGCATCTGATTGATTCACGCCCAATCAACCCATAGGGTCACTAAGATCGTTAGGAGGTGTGATATTCTTAGAGCTTTTAATTCCTTTTTCAAGCTTCATCGAGCTGGTCCATCCAGGTATTTGGCAATACATTACCGGTTGATTGATAGTTAAATTTCAACTCCCTCAATCAATCGCCTTGGCTCTCGGGTAGCTGACATCCTTTTTGTTCTACCCACCTTCTCGTCCAATCGTGTTGATCAGCTGATCGCCGCAGAGTGAGTATTAGATGTCGAGAGAACGTCATTGTAGTATTCTCCACAAGTCTGTTCCCCAGTACGAATGTCATTAGACGATAATTGACCGCAGCAGAGACAAAAAGCTAATGGAGCTATAGGGCTAAATAATAAACTTCTTCATGAGTCGAACTTAGGATTGGAATATTGGGCTATCTAGTTTATTCCGATATAGTGCCAGCACTTGACATCACAAATACATACTAACCGATACTCAGAGCGAGAGCCGACCGAGGATGATGATAAGAGCGTGGTTTTTGGCACTCGAAATGTACCGAATCTCAGTTGCCTGCGCCAGTGGATAGGCAAGGAACTCTCTCACAAGAGAGGAGAGCAAAACTCTTTCTCTAGTCAACGGCTACACCCCCAGTCTCACTCTCTGGTAATATTCATGACTCTCGGCGTCGTATCTCGTGGTACCGCATCGCGATCGCCTCATTGCAAGTCCAATCAGCCACCACCCGGCTATGCGCAGTCGGACAGGCTGACCGAAAATAATAATCCTTGAAGTGTTTTTGGAAAGGGAGTTACCTGGGTGACGCTCTCATCTTCTCGAGAGAGTTCATAGATCACTCTGTGCATAGCACGAGTCGAGCTCTTCCTCATGGTGCTTCAGCAATGAATAAAGTATTGCAGTCCACAAGAAATACAGAGATACTATAGTGAGTGAAGTGCCAGGAAATGAAACTGTAGCGCTAGCCGTTAGGTTTCCGCCCAGAAATTGTGTACCTTCTATATGTTCCTTCAATGTCACGTTTGAAAATTCGAATTGGTGATTTCCAGCAAGCCAAATCATTGTCCTCTTGGGCTGTTCGTTTTATGTAAGTAATTTTTCCTTGTATCAAAAGGAACCATTAATTGCAGCGCGAAACTGGCTGATCACATTTTATAACAACCTAATCCACAGATCCTGTTCCCCAATAAAGGTAAATCAGGCCAGTTGTGACGTCTGAAAATCGCACAGTGAATGGCTGTCTAATCTGAATAGGACCCTCTAGATCAGCGGAGCTTTAAGTATTAGATTTTCTTTAATCTCAATATGGTATAGTGTCGTACATTCAAAAAGAAGAGAATTACGTGAAAAAGCAACCCAGATCCGCCATCGAATACAAATGATCTTGCATGTTAAGCTTTCTGGCATTTCACATACATGCTGTTGAGACTCCTTGTGGCACGCTCTTCGTCCGTTCCTGCAAGATGATCCCTCGTTCAGTATGCTCCAGAGGCTTGACATGTGAGGTAAGGGCTCAGCGCTCCCACAAGGCTTTCTTTTGCAGAGACAAGGTAAATTGCATCCGATCGCGGAGGTAGCCTGCTGACGGGACTGATTAAATCCCTAAGCGTATCCCCGTGTGTGGGCGATTTTCGCCTTCGGCAAAAAGGGTTTTGAATGTTCAAAATATTTTCTGATCTGTAGGGGCCATTCCTGGAAAGGGAGTTTGGAACAAGGACCCCTGCAAGGGCTTATAATCCTAAGGATTTTTAGAAAAAGTGCGTTTAATCATTGGGAATATGGAAGGATTCTAGTCGGAAGGGGTGCAGTTAACACTTTAGGACTTGGTAGCGACACCAAACATATTTCTAATTCTAAAAAAGATAATTCTTGCTAAATTCTCCTCTTCGTAAGTGATTCAGATGTTTGCCCTATCCCGTTCCTCCTCATAGTTTAAAAAAAAGAATGGAAAGTGCTGTGCTTAAATTGAACCCCCACGATTCGATAT
>Ga0163217_1016679_pt1 | contig 13534 bp, 4 predicted proteins | sample SynspAceP_FD_185933 | JGI IMG/M metagenome (GOLD analysis project Ga0163217, IMG submission 185933) | Saline lake microbial communities from Ace Lake in Antarctica - Synechococcus sp. Ace-P (PacBio error correction) | ecosystem: Environmental > Aquatic > Non-marine Saline and Alkaline > Saline ... | reverse complement strand
AAAGTGAGTAGCATGAACTTTCTATAAAAATTGGTCTTTGTGCGTTGGTGCTGGTGTCACCATTGAACTTTTTTTTGGTGTCTTTGCCATGAATACGCTAAAAAACAATTTAATACGATTCTAGAAAAAAACATTAAATTCAATCCATTCTTACTTTTCTTTAAACCAGCCACGTGACTTTTGTGGAACTAGGAAAAGCCATAATAAACTCGAGAGAAGCGAGAAGGATGTTCGTTTATTTTCAAATATGCGAGATGCAATTACTTTTTGTGGGCAAATGATGCCAAACGTATTCTTCGTGTGCACATAAAGACCAATGTACTTGGTGTCTTTCAATCATCGTACGCAAGATACATTGGATACCTCTCTAAAATCCCTTTATGGTTTGTGTGATAGAAGTGAAAAGTCAATTCGAATGCGTTGTACGTAAAAGTAAATGCATGACGCTGTTGCCTGAATGGAACTGGGATGTTATGGCTATGGTGTGTACGTGATGAATTAGAGTCAGGAAATTCACCAATTTGCTATCTCACTTAATTATTGGCGTCAATGTGATGTTTTGGCTATTTAGCGTTGTTTTGGGTTTAGCGCAGTGTTATTTACCAATTGGGCGGACGATCCCCAAAGGTTATTGAGTGGTTAATAAGGCTGAGAAAGAGGGGTTTCAAGACACAGAAAATGACGCATTACTCGCAGGATAGCTTGCTGAATACGTCCGTAACTTTCTATCTACACATCATTCATTTTTTGAACTTATTGCGAAGTCAGAATCAGTCATTGTCGAAAGATAGTGTCGATTTAGTTTATTCAGCCAAGGGGGTTGCACACCTTAATGACGCTGCAGCGAATGAGAGTAAGGGGTCGATGAAATGGTTAAGCAGCAATGAAAAGAAAGCGCAAAAAATCCATTCTAGATTAGCAGTAGTGAAACAATATTTAGGACAGTTGTGACGAGCCGTCATAACGGATAACATAGCGGATCAATACGAACAATGAGAAAGAGTTTAAAAGGATAGAAAAGCATCATTGATTGGTATACCAATGCATTACTCCAAATTAAGTCAAACATGTTCATCAACTTGATGTGTGATAGAAACCTTTTCTGATGCAAAACACTCAGAACTCGTAGGAACAGGCTAACAGTGACGTTATCCGAGCTTAGAGCAGGATTATAGAAGCGTTGAAAGTATCAGTGCAGCAATCGTGTGGCGAGCTAACCAGTTCTTAAGCTCCTTTGGAGAACCAAAAGGTTGTCTTAGAATGGTTAGGCGGAAAACCTAATAAATGTGAAGCAGCAAAATTGAGAGATTGTGCAGGCTCAAAAAGTTTGTTATTGAAACACCAGAGCTTAGATCAGCCACTTTGATGGATTTTATCCTCTTTGAATATGGTGACTGAGTTGGTTCTTAAGCATAAAATCAGTCAGACAAAATGGATTCAGATATGATAGTATCAACTTCTAACGTTACTAGCTCAGACCTGATTCTAAACGTCTTGCTTGTTTTTGATGTTCTAGGAAAAGACGTCTCCATGTAAGGCTGTTGATTCAATTAAAAGCTGTAGCTCAGTCAGTGTTAATTGCTTTTGAATAAAGCAGCCTGACCAAGTAAGCAATTTGGGGTATGGTCGAACAATGTAATGGATTTCTTCAACGGACTCTATCCCTCAAATACAAGCTTGGCAACATTCAAGTTACTGACTAGTGGAATATCCCGTTTAGTGGCAATTTGGCTGACCGTTTGTGGTTTCCTATTGACTTGTACAAACATTCTTATCTATTTTTATTTCATTTGGTCGAAGTGTTAAGCCAAGATAAGTTGGAAATCCCGTTCCAAAATCATCCAGGTGAGATTTGGTAATACCTTTGCGTTAAAATGCTTTGTGGCTCTTTTTAAATTTGCGTTATTTTCAGGGCGCAGAGGCTCTGTCACTTCAAAAATAATTTGTTCCGTGTGATCCCATTTTTTCTGACATGGATTGTCTACAAAGTTCAAAAGCTTGATCGGATAGGTTTTACGGAGAGTGATGCTAAGCTTGAAAAATTTAGTGGTCCTTATTTAAAAAGGTTTCATTTGCTTTAGATTTTTAGCATCAGCTTTTTGCGTCAACATGGTTAATTAACTGATTCTCTCGTGGCCACAATGAATAAAAAACATCGGGTGAAAGGAACCTAATTCCTTGTCTCCCATCGAGCAGTGCTTCTACACCGACTATTTTTACCAGTCTGAGGTGTATTTTAGGCTGATAAAAAGGGATGAAATCGTTACCTTCAGTGCATATTTCAGACGGTACATTAAGTCGACGGTTTTGTATTTAAAAAGTGTGAACCCAAAAAAGAAAACAATAGACAGACAGGAATGCCTAATATAGCTATTTGACCATTTCAAGCGCTTTCATTATCATAGACGCCTATTTTGTGTCCAATTCCTGCTGACACAAATTCGTAGTATTCGGGCAGAAAGTAAAAGGTAGAAGTTTGTTTGGATTAGGCAATCATAAAAAATGAATGTGTTGGCATGGTAATAATATTACGGCTTGCTGATACGTAATATTCATCAAAAATTGATTTAAATATGTTTCTGCGATGCGTTGTTAAAAGTACGCTGCAGTTTTTTGTTGAGTATCGCTTAATTGCTAAAAAGTCGCGGCGGGATGAAACGGAGAATGCTCACCGATATTAAAAATGGAGCGCTTTGTTGGTTAGCGGGAACCAAGAAACCCATCAATGTCTATCCAAGTTTTTGAAAATTGTTCTTCAAGTACTCATCTGGCAGCTTTTTTTGGTTCGGGAAAGGCGCCCCAAAAAGCACTTGCAAGTGACTTCATTTAATTGGCTGAAAATAACGCCCTAAATCTTCTTACTAAGGGTAATCTGACAAGAATTCATACGTAAGTGTTTATGTCGTTCAGGTGAACAGTGAGGGGCTTTACTCTTGATTTGCCAAGGCAAGGCTGTTTCCATCGGAAAAATGGTTGCGCTTTGTTCGCTCCCGCAATGCCATTAACGATTCTCTAAATTCTTTTCTTCAGTTAGATAGCGCGCTCAATGATGAAGGAAAATACTAATGCATAAAAAAGGATAGAATAAAAAAAAATAGCATTTTTCCATGATGGTAGAAACAAGGGAGGATAAAATTATGTCTTTAATATGATGGACTTTTTTCGAACATATCCAACATCTCATTTCCTCAAATAGACATTACAAAAAAGAACAATTCTACTTAGCGCCTTTTCTGTGAGCGCTTATTTAATAGTAAAGCTTAAAAATATTAGGTTGTGCTTTAATTTTTTGAGTAGCTTCTTGTATTTAAATAAACGACATTTTGGCTATCTAACGGGATGAAAAAGCAGGCAATGAACCATTTGTCTCCTCCCTTTTTCGGGGAATCACCATTACAAGGTTTAGCGTAGCGTGCCTTCAAGTAGTTCAACATGGTGTCCGCATCCGACACTTCAAATGGTCGGCTCGGTGCATTCGTCTGGTTGACCAAGTTCAGAGAACATTTTCGTTGATCTCGCCATTTTCAACGTTACATGACATAACGCCAGCTGCGCATACCAATCCTAAGTTATCTTTTTTCACCAGCATGCCCATTTGGCGAGTGAAGTCGCCATTGCCGTCAGGAAGCAAGAAGACATTTCTGGCATTTTGGCTTTTTTCCCCATTGGTACATCCAACGCATCATTCACAGAAACACAGATACCGCATCACCGCCCTTGTGCTTTGAACTCGTCGTTAAGCGCTCGAAGCGAGGCAGGTTGTTGGCATGTTCGAAACACGTTGGATAAAATGCGCCTGGTAAAGAAAAGACAACGACACTTTTGTCTTGAAAAAGTCGTTCGTGTGACATCTTTCCATTTCAAATGGGTTTGCACCGCCAACCGCTTCATTGCGAATTACGTGTAGTTAATTACAACATTGGTACATGAGTCTGCATAGGTTTCTTTACGTTATTAGGTTATTAAATGGCATGATTTAAGACGTTAGCATTTTAAGAAAACCTCTTGATCCTGTAGAAAGCTTTAGCATATGTTTCGCGTTTCTTTTTCTGTACGGCCCGCGGCGGTTTGCTTCGGACCAATTACTCATATTTTTGATTGTTACCTCTACTTTGATAGGTAGCTTGCATTGAGCGTCGTAGGTTTTTTACATTCGTCTGCGCAACGGCTGCTGTCGTTAAGCTCGTCTTTGTGGAGAATACATTCCACGGCAAAGCGTGGTTTTAAATCAGGACTGCGTGGTCTGGATAGCAAGGCAAAGCCCAAAACAGGATAGACCTGCTTAAGGTTAAGGTGTAATAGCTCGGCCACTTGTGCTGGATCGTTACGAATGCCGCCAAATGGAATACCGCGCCTAGGCCGACAGACCGGCTCCTAGCATAGGTTTTGCGCCATTTAAATGTTCGGCATCTTGTGTCGCGCAATGAAATGTTTCTGCGTTTGCCTTCTAATTCCCCTAATCCTTGTTCTAAACTGCACTGTTCAACACGCAGTAAGTCGGCGCAAATGATGAGGAATTCTGCTGCGGATTCCCACCCATTTTTTGACCACCTGCAGGGTGGCGATTTTTGCACGGTTGTCTTGTTGGTGACTGGAAACAATGGATACGCCTGAATAAACTAGGGACGATGCAGCCACCTGTGCAACATGAATAAGTTGCTTGAGGTAAAGCGTTCCAATGGTTTTGTCTGTGTATGGCGAATGGATTTGTTGTGTGCTTTGTTGTTGAGAATTGGCGTTTTCATAGTTGGTTCGCTTTCTGAAAAATAGAATGTGTAGATAATAAGGGCTTAGTGACGATGGTGTCAAATGGATTAATGGAAAGTGTGAGTGACGGGGTAGAGGCTAAACGAATGTCCAACGCTGCTTAACGTGTTCTGTTTTATTAGTTTAATAGAGCATTGTATGAGATAACGTTTAAAAAACAGTAAGGCAAGGGGGCTCATTTACCTTACTTTTGAGGCTTTAGTGCTGGTAAGCGTTTGAAGATCAAGGACGTATATTTGGATTCCACCAAAAGCAAAGTATATTACTCATTCACATTAATCCGTTTGATCCACGGGCCTTCCGCCATAAATGTAATCTAAATCACCGCACTGCGGAATCAAGGTGGTTAAGATTTCGGTAGGACAAAAACCAATTATTCCTCTCATTCTCGATGGAGCACCAAGCCTCTAATGCACCGCAACCCCTAAGGTATGTCCGGTATACTTTTTAATGAACTATCGGCCTTTATTACCCCATGTGTTTGCTGCGGCATGACTTTCGGCAATGTCTCCGCGATCGGTGGCGGTCCCATGGGCCGTTAATTAACCAATATCTGTCGCTTCTATTTTCGCATCGTCAAAGACAAGCGAATGGCTTCTTGCATTGGTGTTGCATTGGTGAGTGGACATTGGGTTTCCCATCGATTTCGTGCCAAACCCAACGATTCCGCATTAGATTTTAGCTCTCTGGCTTGCATTGCTCTAGCCTTTCAAGAATATAAGGAGCAACCACCTTCACCATAACCAAACCACGCGGTTTCTATCAAAAGGACTAGGGCTTAAATGAGGAGTGTCGTTTTTGACACTTGTCGAAGAGGGGTGTCGAAAAAACCGCAGATTCGGTGGCACACAAACTTCGCTACCACCCGCACCATGGCCGTTTGCATCCCATATTTAATCGCTTCATAAAGCATAACCAATGCCTTGGCTACCGAAGTGCAGCGCTAGAAGTGTGTGAAAACTCGACCCTGTAGACAAAGAAAACCACCCAATATTGACCGGGGCGGTATGAGCCATCATTTTGATATTAAGGAATTAGCGTTAAGCATCGGTTGAGTTCTTGGTTAGCATATTACCAAAATCAATGTAGGAGGATTTGAGTCTCCTGCGGAAGAGCCGTAAGCCACCCCCATTTGCCCACTGCTAAGCAAGTGGGAATTCAGAACCCTGCGTCTTCTAGCGCTCGTTCGGTATACAGACGGCAAACGAGCAACCCGGCCCCATACTGCGTCAAGGTTTACGGGAGTTAATGTTTTGGCAAAGGTTAAGTGGTAACAGGCGCGCTAGACCGTGTATTTAACCATCCGTATTTATCCCAGTCATCATTGCGTTTGATGCCAGTCTTATAGCTTTTTAAATGACGATAGATGGTGTCCCCAATCATATGCCAATGGGGGAGAATCCCGCTATTCCAGTGACGACACTCGTTTCATTAAAAACATTCCCCATTAACAGAAATGACCTTGACGCGTTATGTAGCCTACATCTTCAGACATTAAAAAACTACAACGGTCCCCGCAACTTCACTGGTTACTTGCCAGCTCGTTGCATGGCACCATTTCAGTGCTTCTTCTAAAGGTAAGTGCTTCAGCATGTCTGTTCGATAATGCCGGAGCAAACACAATTTTACGTGATTTTACGTTTTGCAATTCTATTGATAAGCGGCTTTTGGATGCACCAATTAATGCCTGCTTTTAGCGGGCCACTTGTAGTTCACTTGTCCACGATTCCCCTGACACCTGAAACGGACTGACATGGTGGACGATGCGGCTGGTTTTTCGCGGCGAATCATCGGCCATGATGACAGGTGCAGGACCCATCCTATAAACAACCATTCAAGGTGGTTCTTAGTACTTCATCCCACTTTTTCCCAGGCATGGCTGGAAAGCATTATCACGGAGCGATTCGGCGTTGAAACCACGCCAAAGTAAGCACCAAAAATCCTCCATATCTTGTTCTAAAATGGTACAGGCTTGCACTCTATTTCGTTAAAATCAACTGTAAGATGCGAAACATCCTTTCCGAAGCTTCTGACTTGTTCATGCAACAGGCTTCTGCCTTCTTCCATTCGTAGAGCGGCAATTGCAGTACGATATTGTAGCCATCTTCGCTAATCGAAGAGCAATTGGCTTTGCAATTCCTCGCTTGACCCAGTTATTAAATATTGTCTTATTCACGTGTGCATCCTTTTTAAAAAATTCTTTTTCCAGCATTTTCTGGGCTGAAACACATTTAATCGCGCTTGACGCATCACAGTCATCGTGCTGCTGTAAATGCAATCAAAAAGCGCTTATCATTTCAGCTTGTAGGGTTTTTTACTGACGGTAATCGTTAATATTGAACCTAGAAAATATTCTTTGGTTGCAAAGTGTATTTTCTCCGTTCCCAGTTAGAAAGCCGAGTTTTTGGTGCGCCACCATGAAGACGTTCTTGTAAAACCGCATACGCGCGATGGCTTGTGCCAAATATTCTAAACCCACCCCAGCGGTACCCGTGTTCATCAGAAAACATGGAATCCGTTTGTAATCTCTAACGTCAGCAGATTTAGCCCAATCATCGCCATTAATCTAGAATCTGGTAAGAGACTCATTTTGCCAGAGTGAGGCACCAATTCATGGACGCTGTAATCCGGACTTCCATTATACTTCTCAAAATAAGCGAAATGTTTTTCCACCAAAGGCAAAAGAGTTACTTAACCGCGCTACTGTAAGGTGCAATTTTGCTCTTCCTTCACTCAAACCAATGTTACTAGGTAAAACGTATCATCGTGACACCATCCAGAGATGTTTAGGAATGAATCCCTCTTTTAGGGCGAAGCCAGCAAATGCGGCTTCAGTGGCACAGCGGCGCCTAAGGTATGACTGTAAAAGGCTTGGTTGAACTGCAAGGTGTATTATACCAAACTTCAGCGACAGGCTTCCGCTTCCATTTGATTCATTCAGTCTGCGTGCTGTTTGCCGTGAAGATTTAAATAATGTATTTTATCTGGGCTGATATTGGCGTCTGTTAATGCGCCGTCTACAGCGGATTGCGCCTTGACCTGATTGTGATCTGGTGCTGAAATATGATGAGCATCGGAACTTTCTTCCAAACCCCACTAATTTCAATATCACTTTGTCTTTGGATATAATAAACAAGCGGCGGCTTCGCGATTATTAATTCCTTTTCGGTTCACGCTGAAGGGATTGCATCTGTTCCCTCGCTTAATCGCCTCAAAGAGAAAAAACCTTACTTCAATTTACATAGACTATCAACACGCCAGCAATACGGCATCGCAAACACCGGAACGAATTAAAGTCGAGGGCAGACGCTAGCGCTTTTGCACCAGAAGAACAGGCGCGTAGAGACGCCAAAAACAGGGCCGCATACAACCAAGAGCAGCTCCCAAAAGAAGGCAAGGTGCGCCCATTTCTTGTTTACCTTAATGAATAAAGTCAGGCAAGTGCACCTGATTGGGCGTTTAGATGCAATCGTGTTCGTTATCAACTTTTAATACCAGAAGTCGGTTCGATGACAATACCACATTCGTTCCTTGCCAAATGTCGAAATTAAGGCTTGGATACTTCCGCAGTATATGATTGTGCTGCCGTCCAAGCCAATTGGTTATTTCGGCTATGCCATTTTTGGTTCATCAAGAGGGATTGGCGCCAACGCTTCTTGTACTAAGCGCTAGGGTAGAGCGTTTCCTGCCAGAATGGATATTTTTTGAGGAAAACGCCAGCTTAGGGAGACACTAAGCAGGCGATTTTCACGTCACTTGTCTCAGCGCCTAGGGCCAACTGGATCATCGACATTGAGTTTAAAAAACAACGAGTCAAAGTGTAGAACCTTCTTTCGAATGTATGAATGTCTACATTATTAATGATCGCCATGGTGATAATGGACACGTTTTTACTATTCTATCATTCACTATCCAATAACAAGGTTTTTTCTGTAATAACAAAAGTCGCGTATCGGCGTTATTTCCACTTGCCATCCGTTTGCACTCTGGATAGCCTAATTGATGTTTGATTTCAGGCCAAAAGTTAATGGATCATGGCATTAGAAATGTCTTTGCTGGGCAAAGCTATACCGGACTGTTTTTTTCTTCCAAAACCATTTTTCATCATAACTAAGTAGAGAAAATTTGCCCTGTTAGGGTAATAGAGCACAAGCATTGTTTCTTGTACCGAAAAAGCCGTGTCGACGGCAAGAAATTGTTTTGCTTGTGTGTATTTTTTCATGTTACTTTTTGTTATTTTTAGAACTTTGTATTAGCCCCCTTTAACCCGGTGTTAGTACAGATTAAACCGTCAAATAGGATTTTCAGCCGTAGAACTACACTACAGCCAGTCAAAACGACTAGGCTCAATAAATAAAAAAAATTCTGATTAAGTACGCATTAATTCGGCGAGTACCTTTAGTCCATTAGGTCTTTTACGTAGGGTTCTATTTGTCCCAAGCATAACCGGGCTATACTGAGCTGATTTTTTCCAAATTTTTTTTTTTGGAATTTGATCGCGACTTATCCTCAGCGAAAATAACATCCTGCAAAGTACCATCTTACAACACGTCAACGAATGCTCTAAAGGTATTACGCCTTTGTTGTTAATAGGTTTGGCTATTCGTCTCCAAATCTACAGCGAGGCCTTTTAATTGCTTATCTAGGCACGTGCGTTGCTAAGTCGGCAATTTTAATGCGATGTCACGCCAGAAGAAAACAGGAATTCAAGATTCCCCTGCATTGACTAATAAAGCAAATTTATCACCATACAAATGGGTTCATCGCAGGAATTAACCGTCCATTTTTCTCACATCGGTTATTCTAACTTTGCATTGCTAAGAAACGTCATCATGCGGTTGTTGTTTTGAAAATTACTTGACGTAATAAGTCGTGATTACTTATTTGATTTTGTTCGTAATTTCTCTTGGTAAGATAACGCCAAACGGATGCTCTGCATCGCTAAAGGTATTAAAGCCAATACCAAATTTGGTTGTTATCTGGACAGACAGAAATCAATATTTTATTACGATCGTATTCTGAATGGTCGATACCGTCTTCAATATGCGTAACAGAGGAAACACGGGGGGATTAGAGTGGAACTCTGGTCTATTTCCAGGAAGTTTTGGTAAAACGCGCCCGAAGCCACTGGCATCTAATAAATATTAGCTTTCACCTGATGTAAGGCATCGTCTTCAAGAAATTAACATCGAGTTGATACTTTGATTCCCCCATGTCTTTGTAGGCAGCCACGTCGTGACCATAACTATTTCTAACTCCTTTTTTTGCTGCACAATCCGCCATTACCTTGTCAAATGGGCGCGTTGAACTTGATAAGTTGTGCCCCAGCCGGTCGAGAATTCTCTCTGAAATCAAAGAAACTTGTACTGATTATTTCGTGCCAAAGGCGGCCCCGTTTTTGTATGGAAACCCTGCCTCACCCACTGCTTGAAGCATTCCCGCAGATCTAGAATCTCATGCATGAGGCAATAGACTTTTCGCCAAGTGAAAAACGAGGGAAATGTTGTATTTCGAATACTAATACTCGATAACCTTTTTTCCGGATAATATTGATGAAGCTTACCGCACCGGCTGGGCAGCTCAATCCACGTACCACATCATAAAACGTCGTGGTTGTTTCCACTTATCGTGGTCTCCAATTAGACTGGTTTGCATTAAAGGGGATAACAGGCCACATAACTAAAGCCCAGGATAAAAACGATGGATTACCAAAATGGGTATAGAACGGGGTTTGGCTCAGTGCCAATAGACAAAGGCGAGCAGGCGGTTAGCGTGACATGGACACCGCTAGCCAAGTGTGTACACCGCCTCGGACTTTTGTAAAAATAAATACCCATTGTCGAGTTTCCGATTCCAAACACTAACATCAGAGGCAACCAGGTTAAAAATATTGTAACCCACCGTTAAATTCAATACCGCGCATGACAAGGCAATATCGAGCCTGTGATAGTGCCGGCAACATGGACTTCTCGCCCATATAATCAAGTCGATAGCGGAAAAATAACAGCACCGTTATGGATGCCATAAGCAATGAACAGCCACATCTGCAACCTTGGTGCGTATAGACAAGGCGTGCTAATGCCAGCGACCTGTGTCAAACATAGTTAATTATTGTTATCAGCGGTGGCGTTCTGCTGTAATTGACGAATGCGTCGCCTTCCGAACAAATGTCCTGTAACCTAATGACTGAGGCGTATTCACCGTTGATTGATGTTCCAATGCAACCTTGCCAATTGCGCATCATACGCTAGTGCTGACCATGTTTCAGGGAAAGGTTTGCTGGTTTTCTTGTAAGCTCTGATAAGCCAATGTCTTTTGTGGAATCGGATAGCCCTTAGGCATGAGCATTAAGCATCAAGTTTTTGGCTTGTAACAATTTGCTCACTTAAGCAATGTTTTGTCGTGTCGTCATGCAAATGAGCGGTTAATGACTGACTGATGGCCTGATACCGGACATAACCTATCGTTTTGCACCAATGGGTCTAGTCGTTGCCGAAAATTGCTCTTCATTTTCTAACATTGCTTCACGGCTACTTCCAGATACGATCAAAAAAAGCAAATTGACGCTATTACCTAATGCTTGCTGACTCTTTGATCTTCTTGTAATAAAGCAGGCGGGGACGTTTGTGTAATCAGCACACTGTCTTGTGCGTTGCAAAAAAAAACAAACCGAACAGAGATTAAAACCTACTAAATGACCAATACGCTCGCCATTTTGGGTAGCTTGTCTAATGTTGGAAGCGTCTTTACAGCGATTCCAAGATGAGAGCGGGCGGGCAGTGGGCGTTGTTTATTCTTCGATTGCGTTCTGTGTGGTCATTAACGGTAAAAACAGTAAGACGTTAACAAGCCCGCAATCAAGCCGGTGGCTGAAAGACGCTTATTTGCTGTAAGCCGGGAAGGAGCGTTAACGCTAGCCACCCATAAGCCAATACACTGAAATTAGCCCCAATTAACAAATCCGAAAAGAGCTTACGTAACGGACAGCGGCCCCCGTATATAGGTAACTTTCGCAGGACAAAATGCATTAGAATAAATCAACAGGCAACGCCAAACTAAACCCTGCCACCAAAAAAGCAGATGGTAATTAAATGTATTCGCTCAAACCAATAAACAAGGTAACAGCCCACTGCAACAAGCACCAACATGACGGGAAGTAAACACTTTGAATAACGGAAACAATACGACGAAAAACCAATAAAATCGATATAAAAACGATGCAGAAGAGAGCCTAGTCCAATGGTTGAAATTTCGAGTTTAGCTTGCTCCGCTCCTTTTCGCTGCGTGCAGTAATAAACCGGAAATAGGAAAACACGGGATACCCTTGTTCGCCCATGTTATGCTGGAATCTCTTCAGCACCGGCATTACCTGGTCTTGTGTGGGCAATCGAAAGGGTTTTTATGCAAATTCATAATCTTTAAAAAGATAAACTCGGTTTTTCGACATTGGTTTAACGTACAGTAGGTGTCTTTTCTCTTTTACCTGAATGTTTATTTTTTTTGCTCCAACAGCACGTAATCGCAATACAAAAAGAACGGATCTTTTATTTGGGTCTTGCCTTTTTCCCGCTCAATAGGCGAAAATAGCGCATTTAATGCGTGATGGAAATGGACCCTTCGTTAAATTCTTTTTATTTGCAGTTTTTTAAGTGACAGAATCGCTTAATAAGCAAAACGAAATGGATACAGAGCGTCCATTTTGCGTACTAAGCCGAAATCAACTGATCGGTCCAAGGTCTGGCGATTGCCCAAACAAGTACGCTCTAATTCTTGACTGAAATGGTGTTAGTACGGCAGACTGAGCACTTTGCTTATTTATCTGCGATACCATTAATTAAACACATGGTGGGCATAACTCTACTGTTTGATTTGCTCTTGCATGCTTCGTTGACCAAAGCTTTTTTGATCGTATTTTGGCAAAGTAAACGCCATAATACTTGGTATCAACGGCCGTTTGTTTTAATGCCGGCGAAAAATACAAATCACAAGAATTATAATGGGCCCAAACGAGGAGCGCCTAATTTTAAAAAATTCAATTTTTCATTTTTGCCTGCAATTTATTCCAAACGTAATGTGAGTGATATTGCCCTTCTGGTTCATTACAGGAGTAATTTGTTGTAAAGTACTTATCACCTTCCAAGCGGTTACCTTACTAATAAAAATCCACCGATACTCTTATCTACGGGGACAATTGTTTGCTTTTCACTGGCCATCAGAAACCTCCGCGCTAATAGAAAAATACGCTTCTTTAATATTTGCCATTGAGCGGTTCATAACCCCAAAAAAAATGTCCACTAAAAACACCGCGACCAAACGGGGTTAGGTATCGAACAAGGTTTGTAACCTGTACCACCATCTTGGTAACTAACATCGAAACTTTGGCCGTATTGAAGCTTCTGAAGGTGGCTATTTGAAATTGTGTTAAGGTTATGCAGACAATTTTTTTTATCCGCGTAATATAATTGAACGACCCAGAAGGAGTTTAATTTTGAAGGTTCCTAAATTGCGCTTAAATAATTTTACTTGATGGGAAAAAAACGTTTTCCTGGACAAGTTTTTTCAGGGGTTGTTGTTAGTGCTTTTTCAGTTTCAATCCCAAAATATGGTTGGCGAATTTACTGAGGATGCTTAGCACCAAGAAAAAATTAATACGAGGGAAAATTTTTCTCATATAGAGACGCCTAGTCTTTCAAGGGAGAATGGGAGCGAAGGCATATTGGCATTTCACCGGATGCTTTTTCAACCGCCACCTGAATCTCTCTCTCTT
>Ga0163217_1102231_pt1 | contig 13536 bp, 15 predicted proteins | sample SynspAceP_FD_185933 | JGI IMG/M metagenome (GOLD analysis project Ga0163217, IMG submission 185933) | Saline lake microbial communities from Ace Lake in Antarctica - Synechococcus sp. Ace-P (PacBio error correction) | ecosystem: Environmental > Aquatic > Non-marine Saline and Alkaline > Saline ... | reverse complement strand
GGCAGCAAGCACCACGGGCGGCCGAGTAGGCGGCCGCGCGCTGCCGAACCCTCGACGGCCCGATCTGGTGATCGCGCTCTCCACTTCTTCGACGATGATCTTGCTGCGCCAGAACCCGCTAGCCCTCTTCCTCAAGGTCGAGACCGACGTCAAAATTGCTGAAGTAATCCTCTTACAAAAAAGGATCCTTCACTGTATGCGAGATAGAGGCGTTGCGGCGATTAGCGCTCGATAGCCTGTTGAGAGGGCTCCGCGCGCCGCTTCCACCACCTGGGTGGGCAGTTTCTTTTCGTCGCTGATGTCCCGATCAGGTTCTGCAGGCCGGAGAAGAAACGGGAGTGCCATCGGGCATCAAAAGAAGAAGTGTGGTGGAAGGAAGGGTCGGCGTTTAGGCCTGCAGGGCAGTGATCAGCCGCACGCTCTGCACATCAGCCCGGGGGATCTTGCTGGTGCGACGCGCAGATTATCAGAGACGAGATTGGTCGTCCCGCCCCAGCAAGAGACCTTCTCGGGCGATTCGCAGCCTCCCTTGCTGTCCTGGAGCCGCACTTCACGGAATCCACGAAACTGTGAAAGTCCGCCATCAGTCGCGCAAGGACCTCGCCGATGCCTGGGCCTGCCTCGATACTCCAGAACATAGGCCTCGCGGCAGTCCGCCCCACGACATCGAGGGACCTCGCTGATGGCAGCGCTGAAGCGGCAGCAATTAATCCAGGGTGACATCGCCCCCACCATCGCCTGCGGATCTGGATCTGCAGGCTCAAGGGAACACGGTTCGCTCTGCGATCTGGATTGTCACCAGCTCCAGAGCGCAGGCGTCCAGCCACCGGCTGGGCCAAAGCAGCAGCTCGGCTGTCGAGGGGATCGCTCTCAATGGGCAGAAACGGTAGCGCGATTTCAAGAGCGACCGGCTTCTGCAGTGAACTGCCCCCGTTTCGGGCCCAGCGGGGCCTGTGAAGCCATTGCACAAGAAACTTCTTGGGATAATGCCCGCCGGGCATAGGCAATCCTTAAGCGATGCCCTGGCGAGACTTGATTCAGCTGAGGCCGGCCGGTTCGCCAGCGCCTACGGCTCCAGCCCCATCGACGGTCCGAAACTGGGCGCTGGTTTCGCCAGTAGAGTCAGTCGACCTGGGCACAGGCCCCTCGCTGGACGCTCACCGTCCTGGTTGAGAGCAGCGTTGCGCGTTCCTTGACGTACTGCACAGACCCGGGCAGAGCTTGGCCCGGGTGCCCGGAGCTCCCTGCGCTGAAGATCACTTTGCTCCTCCCCCCTGCAAGCCCGGATCTCGACTTAGACAGAGCCGAGCACCGCCTTGAGGGTTCCAGGGAGGATCGTGCCCATGGTTGGCCTAGCGCTGTCTGGGCACTTAAGCTATTCACCCCCCAGCATTGGGCTTGCCATGTTGCGAGCCGTGCCACATAGAGCACCCTCAGGTGAGGCGAAGCAGACGCCTAGGTCGCAGGAATTAGGCGTGAGGGCGTGAATTCTGCGATCTAGAGCTTGGCACCTTGTGCCGCTGGAACTGGCTGGAATTGATCTAAAGAGTGATCGACAGGAGCTTGCCCGGATGCGATGCCACTGACAACCGCTTGGCATCAGACCGCATTTGCATCAGACCACTTCCTTGGTCCGCGTCTCCAGCTCAGTGATCCCCACTTGCTCGCGAGCCGCCTTTTGCTTTGTATCGGTGGGTGTCACCACTGCGCGGGGCTGCGGCACGGGCTGAAAACAGGCCTTAGCGCAGACCTCAATGCTTCCTGCCCGACCTGTTGACTGTGATCAGCAGGCGACCTCTGTCAAGACGAGAGCTTGCGCCCGCGTTACGCCAGCTGCGCCGAACTCGCTGGGCCCTTCGGGATTCCCTGCGCACCTGTCTGCCGGCAACATGAGACCTGCCTTGCTTCGCCAGCGTCTTCAGCCAGCGATGGCGAGCCTGCGGTGCTCGGACTGTTTTTGGCCTCGGCGGTGCTGCGCTGCGGCGCTGGCGCTTGATTCCTTGCTCTCCAAGTCACCAGAGGGCAGCACCGCCGCGAGCCATCGCATTTGGGGCCCAGCTCGATGGACTGGATTGACCCAGGCTGGCGGGCGTGGGACGCTCCCACTGGGTGGCCATCCACCACCCGCCCCGTGGCGATCGGGCAGCCAGGCCTCGATGCCGTCGCCCCTGCAAACAACCGGAGCGGCGTTACTGCACCCTGTGACTGCAAGTCGGCGGTCAAGGGGGTGGTGTTCGGCCCACGTTGCCCACCAGCACTGGCAGGGCGCGCTTGCCCGGGGGACCGCGACGGGCCCACTAGCTCGCCTGCCCTTCCACCCTTTGCGCCTTGATGAGCCGTCCAGACCCTGCCGCTTGTCAGGACGCCCCGTGGATCCCGAGTGGGACGTTTGGCGTCGAACTGGGACCCGCATGGAGTGCTGGCGGGCAGGCAGCTGCTGCGCTAGGGGATGGTCTGCCCCGCCTTGAGCTCGATGCGCGTCAAGGTGCAGACGCCGTCGGCGCTGCTTCGGGAATTTCTCGTTGAAGATTTCTCCCTAGCCTTGTCGCCCTGCCCTTACCCGTTTACTGCCGTGTTTGACTGGGCCGCCTGCCACCGATTTCACCTTCCTGCCGAGCCGAGGCTTGGCTATGGACCGAAGCCAAAGCTGCCCGCTGGCGCCGCCGCGGTTTGCCGTGAATGCTGTCATGGCTGCCCTGCGTAGGCTTTGCTGGTTCTGCATGCCGCCTTGCCGGTGGCGGCTGCCGCTCTGCTCGCTATCGCGAACAGCCCCTTGGCAGGCTCCCTCTCAAGCACGCCTGTTGCGAAGCGCCGACTGCTCTTGATGCACCTGCCCACAGCTTCGTGGCCCGGCGCCGCGCGCGGTGGGCGCCACGAGGTGCGGATCGATACGAGCCGCATGGTGTGTCCCGTCAGGCCTGCGACCTGCCCTGCTCGATCCGCTGTTGCCGTGACTGTTCGGCGACCCTGCCGCAGCAGCGTGAGCGCGGGCCAGGGTCGGGCCGAGTGGTTGATCGATGCACATGGCCCGGTGGTGCTCACCAATGCCCATGTGGTTGAGGAGGGCCTGACAGTGCGTTTGAAGTCACCCTGGGCGATAGCGCCGCCAGGCGTGGATGGAGCGTTTGTCGCGCGGCGGATCCGCCGTCACGATCTGGCCGTGGTGCGCATTCCCGGTCTCAGCGCAGATTGCAGGCCGCCTCCCTCGGTGATTCGCGAAGCGCTTGGAGCGTGGGCCGGGGGATTGGGCGCATTGACCCTGGGCAAGCCCCTACGGCCATTGAGCGCACGGTCACCCTCGTCCCCTAGGCATCTCGTCAGCAGCCGCCACCGCAACATCAACAGCCTGGGCTTTTGCCGACAAGCGTCTCGACTGCATCCAGACCGATTGCGCGCATCAATCCCCGGCAATTCAGGCGGGCACTGATCAATTCTTCCGGCGAGGTGATCGGCATCAACACCCTGGTGCGCGTTCCGACCTAGGGCCGGCTCTGGGATTGCGATCCCGGATCAAGGCTGAGCCCGGGGTGGCCGACCAAATTGCGCAATGGTGGTGGCAGGTGACCACCTTACCTCGGCCTCAACTTGGTGCCGCTCACGGCCCCCGCCGCGCCCGCGATAACAACAAGGACCCGCATGCGGATGCCCTGCAATTGCCGAACGCCGATGGCCCCTGGTGCCAGCGTTAGTGCCTCCCCGAACAGCCCGCCGAACTTGCCGGCCTGCGACGTCGGCGATCTTAGTAGTCGTTTCCAGCGCCGATCCAGACGCGTGAGCGACCCATTCCAGCCTTGCTGCAACGGGTGAAGTTTCGACCGAGGGGTGACGGTGCTGCGTCTCAAGGTTTGGTGCGTGGGGCCAGGGACTGCCACTCTCGCATCCCGCTCGCTGCGGCCCTGCCCACCGGCGCATGAGCGGACCGGCTTGGTTGCTACGAGTCACGGCCCCCTCTTCCACCTTCCATGCGCTGAGCTGCAGGACCAGGTGAAAAAAAGGCGGATGGCTGAAGCGGCTCGGTCGAGCAGATCCGCGATTGGCATGGTGGTGCAGCGGGACGACTTGCGGGGTTCTGCGTTCAACGCGGCGCTTGATGATCCAGGCACCTTGCGCCAAGCTCCGCTCCGGACCAAGCCTCTCCGCATTCACGGGCGTCACCACCTCCTTTCCAAGGGGAAGTGTGCCGCCGCCCGACCTCGGCATCCCCCTGCAGGCCTCAATGCCTGTCGACGAGTCGCATCTGGCCATCGACGGCGCCGATGAGGTGGAACCCGCACTTTCAAGTTGATCAAGGGGAGGCGGCGCTTTGCCATTCCAGGGAAAAGCTGCGTGGCTTCGGCGGGCTGAGCGTTTCTGTGGTGGTGTGGACTGCATGCAAGCGGGGGATGGGTGGAGCGCCTGAATTATGGAGTAGTTCCTTGTGCCGCGTGGGAAGTGCTGCGTCCGCCTGGCGCCAGGTGACTCACTCAGCATAAACAAGAAAGTCTTACTTGTGAATCCTTTATTTTGCTCGGAAAGGGCGATCTTGAGGCCATGGCCGCCGAGCGGTTCACCTGCGCATGGCCCCGCCGCAGGCCGGGACCGCGTGGTGACGATCAGAGGCAACCGTGGTGCTGGATTCTCAAGCTGGCCGCTGGAATTTCGAGGATCCGCCAGCCTGGCGCGCGCGCTCTCAACCTGCCGGGGTGCTGAGAGAACGGCTGTCGTGAACACCCGACCAGGTGCTGGTGGGCGAGATCAGCGACGGTCCGCGCGTGTGCGGGATCGTGGGCCGAAGCGCGAAGCCGCACCGCTCGATTCGCATGAGATAGAGAGATACTCTCGCGCGCGCTCGCAACGCGGCCTGACCCGGCGGGGCCCGTGGCCTCCAGCGCCGCGCGGTTAAAGCTTGATCACGCGCCTGCCGCGTGTGGCGCAGAAGGTCTCCACGCTCAGTGGCCGAAGCGGAAGCGCGGCCCGTTGCCGCAGAGGTGGGCAGGGCTGTGGTTGGGGCCAGCCAGGTAATTCACCCACCGCCTCCGGCGCTCCACCCCCCAGAAAGATGCGCTCCGCATTGGCGGAATCCGTTCGGCCATGGGGTTCGGCCCGCTCCACCAAGGCAGTTCAAGGTTGCTCCGGCGAAGCGAACCGCTTCGAAGCGGGACCGCGTCCTCCAGGCCTGCGGCAGACCACAATCAGCGCCCAGGTCACGCAGCGGCACTGCGGCAAGACCTCGGCGCGGGCGTGGTCCAGTAACTGGCCTCGTATGCAGCGGTACGCACTCGGCAGCGCAGCCGCACTTTGGTGGTGAGCAGGATGGCTGCGGCCAGGGGGTATAGTTACGGCCTGGGCAAGATCGGCCGGCCACCTGCTGGGCCTGGCGCCTGTGGTCGGCGATCACCAGAAACCTCGCTTGCGCGACGCTGCGAGGGAGTCGGATTGCCAACAGGCCAGTGACCGCCTACTCTTGGCCAGGGTACGTAGAGGTTTGCCGGGCGCGGTGATCACCATCAACGCAGGAATCGACTCGGCTTCCGATAGGCCAGGGCGCGATCGCCTGGGCTCCCCCCACCCGGGTACACTCCTTCCACCCCCTCCCCGGCCGGGGTGAGCGGCGGCGAGCACATCGGATTGCGACATCACGCCCGGCCCCCGGGGATGTCACCATCACCCCAGCCGCTCCACGCCGGCCACCCGCGCGCCGCAGTACGGCATTTCGATCAGCACCGTGCTGGGGTAGGCGGCGCGGCCCGGGGCATGTAGAGCCCGGCGAACGATTCGACCGGCCGCAGCGGCGTCGAGCCGATTCGCCATGCACGCGCTGACGCTGATGTCCTGGGTCTCCTGGCGCTGGCTGGAAATCGAGGAAGCGCCGCTGATGAGGCAGTTTCAGGGGCTTCCTTGAAGATCCAGCGGACACTGCTCCAGCGGGGCGCAGATCACTGGCTGGAATGCGCAAGATATCGCCGGCGGACCCATCGCAGCGTTCGCTCAACTCAGCAGGGAACCACGTCGCCCTCCAGGCGCACCTGGGCGCAGGATGGCCGCCACGGCGCGCCGTGGCCGCTTCGCTTTCGGGGTTGTGGTGCGGGCGGCGATCGCTTCAAGCGCTGCCCGCGCCTGCGGCCAGATCGTGGAGCGCATCGGAACGCGTCAGCGGGGAGGTGGCAGGCGCACGGCGAGCGGCAGAAGGCGAAGAATTCAAGCTAGAGCCCGGCCAGGGATGGGGGGCAGCGCCCGCAGGTTTAGCATGAAGAAGTCGCCGATTCAGCGCCAAAACTGCCTGTCGGCAATAAACAAGTCTTCGAAGAAAACGCATCGAGGTGCCGAGCGCAACTGGCTGCCTCAACCGCTACCTACAAATCGGCCGTGTGCGCACGTGTATGAGCGCTGCCTCACGGCAGGTATTTCTGCTACAACCAGCAGCCGGATGATGAAACCCGGGTCGTTGTTCGCACCAGCTTGAACGCAGCCTTCAGCAAGACGACAGGCGGTCAAGCGTTTGGCGTGATGCACCCACGCAACAACCGGCGCGAACCAAAAGTCGCGCCTCAGTGCCGTGGTCAAGCAGGCGATACGAAACCCACCGCCACCAGGCCTTGAGCCGCTCCATCCGCCCGACCAGCACACGGGACATGGCGCCACAGCCAGCCGGGGTTCCAGGTCGTTCGAGGACCCTTCCTTCAGGTTGCGTCGATTGACTACACCACTTTGCCACTTTCGTGTTTCCGCAACTTCGAGCCGATGCTCGCTGACGTCTCCCAGCACGCTGGGGAAGCTTGGTGTGGTGGCGCTGCTTCCACTCCTGCGTGGAGCCTGGCGAAATTCCGGCGATTCCTGCCCTGGCCCGATCGTTTTTTCCGGAGCTGCGTATATTACCGTTGGGCGATGTGCACCCACTCATCCAGCACTGAGACAGCCAGGCACTCCCAGCCCTGCTGCGGCAGGCGGCCTGGCCGATCCCAGGACGGTCGTGGCGATCGGAGAACTGGGGCCTGGCTGGATCTGTTCAGGCTTCGAACCTTGACCAGCAACGTGAGCCATTGGCGTCGCCCCCAGCTTGATTCTCGGCCATCGACTGGATCTGCCGGTGATCATTCCACTGCACGCGACGCTGCTGGGCCCATGCTCGAGGGTTGGGACGGCGCCAGCCAGGATGGCCGCTGTCCCCGCGGTGTCATGGCATTTGCTGGGCGTACCCCCGATGAGATGGTCAAAGCCTTTCTGGCGCTCGGTTCTGTCGATCAGCTTCAGCGGCCACTGTCACCTTTCAACAGGCCGGCCGAAACCCACGCCTTTGTGCCCGCAGGTTCCAATTCCGATCGGCTATCTGATCGAAACGATTGCCCCTTCCTGGTCCCGTCCCGCGGCGGGGCAAGCGCAACGGAGCCAGCCTTTGTTGGTTTCGTGCCGAGCGCATGGCCCGTCCTTCGGGAGGAGTTCTTCGCGCAGGTGGCGGCCACCAGTACGGGCCAATGCGGTACGCCTGTTTGGGCTTCCAGTCCATCGTCACGGCCAAATGTGTATGATGTTTTTATTGGTCTGGCAGGCGAGCGCTCCATTATCAGACGTCGGCAGCCCTAAACCGCAGGCTCCATAGGTGATCATGGCCCGGGCTGTTCTCTTTTTCAAGGGACACCGTGGTCAGCCTTGGGGCTGCTTGCCGCCGGGTAAAACCCCCTGTCGGTTTTCCCTACCGCTGACATTGCCGTCTTCGGCCATTCCATCCTTCCCATCCGTTCTGCAGGTCCACGCTAGGAAGCAGCGGATCCAGGTCCGCCAAAGACCGTCACCTACCTGCCGATCTTGTGGGGTACAGCGGCGAGTTTTTAAAATGGTTCCTGGAGAAGGGTTCTGATCGAGGGAGTCAGATAGCTTCTCGGCATCTCTGATACACCGGAAGCTTGAGCTCCAATTTTCTTGGCACCGAGTACCGGCTGGAAGCGGCCCACGCCATGACGTGGAAGAGGCCAAGCGACGCGATGCCACCTTTTGCCTCGCAGAATGTACGTTTCACTGCGGCTGGTGAAACAAGGAAACGAGAGATCAAGAAACAGGAAGTGTTCATTCGGGGGAAACTTCCCTTGATGACCGAACGCGGCACCTTCATCATTCAACGCGCCGAGCGGGTGATCGTTAAACCAGATCGTGGCGCAGCCGGGGTCTACTTCAAAGATGAGCAGGACAAAAACGGTCGCAAGACCTTTAACGCCAGTTCTGATCCCCAACCGGGGAGCCTGGCTGAAGTTCGAAACCGACAAGAACGATCTTCTGCACGTGCGCGTCGACCAAGACCGGCAAGATCAAATTGCCACGTGCTGATAGCGGGCGATCGTCTGTCCGATAACGACGTTCTCGACAAAACTCAGGCATTCCCGAGTACTACGCAAGTCGATCCGAGGCGGCAACGCGAGGGCATCAGTCCGAAGACCAGGCCTGCTTGAGCCTTACAAGAAACTGCGGCCCGTTGAGCCGCCGTCCGGGAGTGGTGGCCAGCAGCTTCTGCACAGCCGTTTCTGTCGATTCCAAGCGCTACGACCTGGGCCGGGTCGGCCAGTTACAGATCAACAAAAGCTCGCGGCTGAACGATTCCTGATGCGTGCGAACCTCACTCAGAAGATGTGCTCTCAGGATTTGATTTACCTGATTCAATCTGGGAATCGATGTTGAGCGCAGCAGCTTCCCTTCGATGACATCGACACCTCGGTAATCTTCCGTGTGCGGCTCGGTGGGCGCAACTGCTTCAGAAACCAGGTTCGGGTTGGCTTCAACCGCTTGGAGCGAATCATCAAGGAGCGGATGGACGGTCGGCGGACCGAACGCTTTCAACCCCTGCCCAGTGGTCAACCCCAAGCCCTTGGTTGGCGGCGATCAAAGGAGTTTACTTCGGCTCCAGCCAGCTCAGCCAGTTCATGGATCAGAACCAACCCCCTGGCGGAACTCACCCAACAAGCGGCGGATCAGCGCCCCGGCCAGGCGCCTCACCCGTGAGCGGGCCCCGGGTTTGCTGTTTTCGCGACATTCACCCGTTTCGCACTACGGCAGGATCTTTGATCCGATTGAAAACGCCGGGAAGGTCGAAAATGCCGGCCTGATCGAGGTTTCCCTGGCACCCATGCCCCGGGTGAAATGAAAACGGCTTCATCGAAACACCCGTTCTGGCGGGTGCAGGCACGCATTCGTCAAAAAGGCAGAACGATTCCGATCTACCTCTCCGCTGACCTGGAAAGATGAGTCTGCCGCGTCGGCCCCCTGGCGATGTGCCACCGACGCCACCGGCCACAATCAACCGCCGAGCTGGTTCGGTGCGCTACCGGCAGGCATTTTGAGACGGTTTGCCACGAGCAGCGTCGACTTACGTCCCGCTCTCGCCGGTTTTCAGGTGATTTCGGTCCGCCCACTTCCTTGATCCCTTTCTGGGAGCACGACGACGCCAACCGCGCCCTGATGCGGCCTCCAACATGCAGCGCACAGGCGGTGCCGCTTTGCTTGCGCCCGGAGCGTCCCCTGAGTGGAACGGCCTGGAAACCAGGGTCGCCCGTGACTCGCGGGCATGGTGCCGATCACGAGAGTGAACGGCACGGTTCACCTTACGTGGATGCCACACGGCCATCGTGATCAGGGATGCGGAAGGCACGACCACATCCACACACCATGCAGAATTATCAGCGCTCCAACCAGGACACCTGCTTGAACCAAGGCCGATTGTCGGGCCAGGGTGATGAGGGTGTTGATCGCCGGCCAGGTGCTGGCAATGGTTCGGCCTGCAGAGGCGGGGCGAAATCCGCGTCTTGGCAGAACGCGTACTGATCGCCTACATGCACTGGGAGGGAGCTTACAACTACGAAGAACGCCATTCCTGGTCCAGTGAGCGTCTCGTCCAGGGAACGACCTTCTACACCTCGGTGCATTTATCGAGAAAATACGAGATCGAAGCCGCCAGACCAGTTGGGCCCTGAAGGAAGATCACAGGGAAATCCACGTGGCTGGAAGGCCTCGGCCACCCTCGATTTGAAATTGGGCATCAATTCCGGATCGGCGCTTACGTTGAATCCGCGAACCATCTTGTATGGCAAGGTGGACCCCCAAGGGTGGAATTACGACCAACCAACCTGAGGAGAACTTAGCTGCGCGCCATCCTTTGGGAGAAAGCCGTGATGTTCGTGACAAACTCCCTGAGGGTTCCGAAACACTGACGTGGCCGGGATTGTCGACGTGCGCATCTACACCCGCGAACAGGGCGATGAACTGCACCTGCGGCCAACATGGTGTGTGCGGGTCTATGTGGCCAGGGCGCAAGATCCAGAGTGGGCGACAAAATGGCCGGTCGCCACGGCAACAAAGGGCATCATCAGTCCGCATCCTTCCGCGCGAGGACATGCCCTACACCTGCCGATGGCACACCGATCGGACATGTCCTCAACCGCGTGGGGGGTTCCCTCACTGGTGATGGAATGTGGTTCCAGGTCTTCGAATGCCTGATAGGCGTTTGGCCTCCTCCCATCTCGGTTCGCCGCAGTCAAGGTGGTTGCCCTTCGACGAGATTAGCACGGCCAAACGAAACCCTCCAAGAACACTGTTCAGAAGTAATCTGGAGGGAGGCGGGCTGCCCAGCCTGGCAGCGACTGGCGGTCTACAACCCCGATAACCCCGGCAAGATCCAGCTGCGTGGATGGCCGCACCGGCGAACCCTTGGACCAGCCGGAGTCACCGTTGGCATTATGCCCACAATCCTTTCAAACTTCCGCTTCACCTGGTGGACGACAGATCCACGCCCGCTCCACCGGTCCCTACTCGCTCGTCCACCCCAGCAGCCGTTGGGCGTTAAGGCGCAAGCAGGGCGGACAGCGGGTCGGGGAGATGGAGGTCTGGGCTTTGGAGGCCTACGGCGCTGCTATACACCCTGCAGGAACTGCTTCACCGTCAAATTCCGGACGACGTGCAGGGGCCGCAACGAGGCACTCAAACGCCTCGTCAAGGGGCAAAGCCAATTTTCCCGTCCAGGCACGCCCTGGAGTCGTTCAAGGTGCGGTGATGCGGGAGCTGCAGTCCCTGGGGTTCTCCGATTCGCTGGTCTACACCCGATGAGGCAACCGAGGGTGGGATCTCATGCAAGGACGTCAATCCACAGGCGCAGCACCCCCAACCGACCCACCTATTGAGTCACTCCGGCGTTGCCGATTATTTGACGCGATGAACTCTCAGCCTGATCCCCTCCGTTCACTCGACGGTCCGGCGCGACACCCGGACCATGACAACAGCCAACTCCCGCATCGAGAACCACTTCGACTACCGTCAAGGATCACGCTCGCTTCTCCGAGCGGATCTGGTAGTGGGGGCAACGGGCACCGCTTCCCAATGGCCAAGTGGTGGGCCGAAGTCACCAAGCCCGAAACGATCAACTACCGCACCCTCAAGCCCGAAGATGGACCGGGCATGTTCTGCGAGAAGATTCTTTTCGGACCTTCCAAGACTGCGGAATGCCATTTGCGGCAAGTCAGCGGGTTGCGGCACCGGGGGATTGCTCTGCAGAGCGCATGCGGCGTTGAGGTCACCCGAAAGCCGGGATGCGCCGGCACCGCATTTGGGAACTTCATTACAAGCTGGCGGCTCCGGTGTCCCATGTCTGTACTCCAAGGGATCCCCAGTATGTGGCGATTGCCTGGCTGGACCATGCCGGCCTGCGGGAGGGATGTGGAGCAGATCGCTTTACTTCAATTGCTATGGGTGCTTGATTAACGGGCGATCACAAGGATCTCACCTACAAGCAAGCTGCTCACCGAAGATGAATGGGGCTGGAGATCGAGGATCAGATATACGCCAGAAGCATTCTGAGATGAGCAGTGCGCCGGTGGTCGGCATCGGCGCCGGCCCCTCAAAAGCCTGCTTGAGGATCTCAATCTTGCAGAAATCCCCGAAGCAGCTACGCGAAGACAATCGCGGCAGCAAAAAGGCAAACGCGCCAAGTTGATCAAGCGCGTGCGCGTGATCGACAACATTCATCGCCCCGATTGCCCGCCCCGGAGGTGATGGTGCTCGATGCTTCCCGGTGATCCCCACGGATCTGCGGCCAATGGTGCAGCTGCATGGTGGCCGCTTCGCCACAGCGGACCTTCAACGACCTTATCGGCGGGTGATCAACCCAACAACCGTCTGGCCCGGGCTGGCAGGAAATTCCTCGCCCCTGAAATTTCATCGTCCGCCAACGAAAAGCGGATGTTGCAGGAGGGGCTGTTGATTGCCCTTGATCGACAACGCGCCGCCGCGCGACGCACCGTGGTGGGGGCAAACAACCGGCCGCTTCAAATCACTCAGCGACATTCATTGAGGGCAAACAGGGCCGCTTCCGTTCAGAAACCTGCTCGGCAAAAACGGTTGATTAACTCCGGCCGCTCGGCTGATCGTGCGTGGGCCCCAGCTTCAAGATGGCACCAGTGGCGGACTGCCCAGGAGAGGCGATCGAGCTGTTCCAGCCCTTCGTTGATCCACGCCTGATCGGGCAGAAACATCGTCAACACATTCAAGGGCCGCCAAAAGCTTGATCAGCGCGCCGATGATGAGGTTGTGCAGGTTGCTCCAGGAGGTGATCGAAGGGTTCACCGAATCCTGCTTCAACGGGCTCCCCACCCTGCACCGGCTCGGCATCCAGCCTTCGAGGCCCAAGCTTGTCGATGGTCGGGGCCAATCCAGCTGCACCCCTGTTGCCCGGCCTTCCAAAACCCGCCGACTTCGACGTGACCAGATGGCCGTTCACCGTTGCCCCTGGCATCGAGGCTCAAAACGAAGCCCGCAGTTGATGCTGGCCAGGGCAAACCAAACCATCCTATTCACCGGCCACCGCGTGAGCCGAATCATTCACCCGTCCCAGGACATTGGTGCTGGGTAATCTACTACCTCCACAAGCCGTTGAGATCGGCAAGGAGTCCAAGGGCCTGACTTCGTTAGACCGCAGCCTGCAACCTTCTGGCCCCTGCCCGACGTGTCAATTGCCTTCTATATGAACGCCACCTCAAAGATCCACGGGAATGGGTTGTGCGGCGTGCGCTTCAGCGGTGAGCTTGCACGACGGACGGACGAAGGCGGAAAACCCCGATCAAGGGAGGGAAAAACCTCCAGCGGACCGGCACTTCGGCAATCGAGCAGATGGAGTACGCCGTTGATCCGGCCCTTGATGAAGGGATGGTGCCCTGATTCAGTCGCTACATCCTCACCACAAAGTGGGCCGGGGTTGGGTGATTTGAAAAAACCAACCACCCAAATCGATTCAGTTCTGTCGGCGGTTCGCTCTTGAAGGCTTTCAGCTCTCCAGCCCCCTTCCCCCGTTCAACCCGTTCCCCAAGGTCCTATCTTTCAACTTGCCGGCGGGCCCGGGCCATGACCACCCACCCCTTTTCCAAAATCCCAACGGTCCAAGAATCTGGGGCCGGGCAAAATCGCTCGTGAAAGCCAAAGGAAGGCCCCCCCCCGCTTTTCGTTTGTAATCGGGGAGGATTCGGACAAAGAAAAATCGCTGGCCGGGCCCCCAAAAAATTCTCTTTTCCCTTCCCTTTTATTTCTTTC